>Ga0114920_10000196_pt1 | contig 26937 bp, 26 predicted proteins | sample ChitaG_FD_88683 | JGI IMG/M metagenome (GOLD analysis project Ga0114920, IMG submission 88683) | Deep subsurface microbial communities from South Pacific Ocean to uncover new lineages of life (NeLLi) - Chile_00310 metaG | ecosystem: Environmental > Aquatic > Marine > Oceanic > Sediment ...
CTACCCGTCAAAGCCTTGGTGAGCCATTACCTCACCAACAAGCTGATAAGCCGCGGGCTAATCCTAGAGCGGTTGAAAAAATCTTCCATTTACCGAGCACATAATTTATGTGCTCGGACTATCGGGAATTAGCCCCGCTTTCGCGGGGTTATGCCCGTCTCCAGGGTTTATTACCCACGTGTTACTAACCCGTTCGCCACTATCCGCCGAAGCGGATCGTTTGACTTGCATGCCTTATCCACGCCGCTAGCGTTCATCCTGAGCCAGGATCAAACTCTCAAAAGTAAGTCCTAGGCAGAGATTTTTAAAAAATCTCTGCCGGGCTCGACACAAACTTTATAAAAAGTTTGTGTATAGAGTCGGAACAACTCTAAAAAACTGAATTTTCCGTATTAAATTTTCAAAGTTCTTTCCCTTCGGCTTGCTCCGCTCGGACTTCGGCTGAGCTCAGTCGAAGTCCTCAGGACAAGCCCTTCTATAAACAAAATCAGGAAGAGACTTCCTGATTTCTTTCGAAACTTAACCTATTCTTAATTCTCTTCTATTTACAACAACGCTTTTTCTTTTTTTTCTTTTTTGATTTTTTCTTAGGCATGTTTTTGTCTCTTCTATCTTCATTTTACTTTTTTAAGAATCTTTGTCAAGCCCTTCATGAGCCGAGGAGAGGATTTGCAGAGTTGCCCGAAGGCATTCCCTCCCCCGCCAAGGCGGGGTCGGAATTCGGGGAGTGGATTCTCACCACCTCCTTGTCAATAAAAATTTAAAAGCACTTCCAGCGCTTTAAATTTTTTATGAGCCCGGGAGAGAATTCGAATCCCCAACCTACGGATTACAAATCCGTTGCTCTACCATTGAGCTACCCGGGCATATTACTTCCCTTTTCTTATCCTTTTCCAATAATCGTCAGAGAATTTATTTTTCTTTTTGAGGGATCTTTTGTGTAATTTCGTCAACCAGGCACCAGTTTTCTTATCAGTTTTTAAGGTCAAAACTCTAATCTTGGAAAGAATTTTCTGCAATAATAACTCGGTAGAAAAGGACTCAAGGGTTCCATTATCTCTAATCTTACCCCTAAGTCTTCTTAAAACACCTGGTTTTTTAACTTCCTGAATTGATAATTCACAAAGAACCGGAATCTTTTTAATTATAATAACTCCCGTTCCAATGAGACCAATAAATAAGATAATTGCGGCAATTAGTTCTATCATAGTTATAGCTCTATATGTCGTATCTCATGAACCTCTTCACAATAATATTCTCTCCCAATTTAGCAATATATTCATCAATTAATTCTTTTATGGTTCTTGTTTCATCTTTTATCCAAAGTTGAGATAACAAAGAATCTTCTTGAGGGTCCATAGCAGTAATTTGCAAGCAAAGTTCATGGGCTAATTTTTTAAAATCTTCCGATTTGGCAACAAAATCTGTTTCGCAATGTAATTCTACCATTGCTCCAACTTTTTTGTTGGGATGAATATAACTTTCAATTATTCCTAATCCAGCTTTTCTTTCTGCTTTCTTCCCGGCTAATTCTCTTCCCCACTTTCTTAAAACCTCTTTTGCTTTGTCAAAATCACCTTTTACTTCCTCTAAAGCTTTTTTACACTCGGTTATTGAAACTCCTGTTTCCTGACGAAGTTGTTTGAGTTGATTTATAGTTACCATTTACTTTTTCGCTTTTAATATAACCTTTTTCACCTTTTCCAAAATATATTTCACTGAGCTTATCGCGTCATCATTGGCTGGAATTGGGTAATCAGCTAAGGTTGGGTCAACATTGGTATCGGCTATGCCAATAACAGCAATCCCCTTCTGCTTCGCTTCTTTAACCGCTAAAGCATCTTTTTTCATGTCTAAAACAAAAATAGCTTCAGGGAGCCCTTTCAATTCTTTTATTCCTCCGAATTTAATTTCCAGATTTCTCAATTCCTTATCTATTTTAGCCCTTTCTTTTTTAGTATATTTCTCTAATTCCCCTTTCTTTTTTTTCTCTCCCAAGTCCTTAAAGTATTCTATCCTTTTTTTAATAGTTTTAAAATTAGTAAAGGTTCCTCCCAGCCATCTTTCATTAATATAAGGCAAATCGCAATCTTTGGCAATATCTTTTACTAAATCTTTGATTTGAATTTTGGTACCAACTAAAAGCAAAGTTTTATTTTCTGAAATAAGTTTTTTGATGAATTCAAGGGCTTCTTTAAATCTTTCAGCAGTCTTTTCCAAATCAATAATATGAACAGTATTTCTTACTCCGTAGAGGTATGGTTTTATTCTTGGGTGGACCCGGGAAGCCCGATGACCAAAATGCAAACCGGCCTCAGCCATCTCCTCAGGATTAACATTAAAATCCTTGCCCGCCGTAGCCTTCTTGTCCGCCGTAGCTTTAGCGGAGGCAGTGGCGGGTTCTTTCTTTGTTTTTTTCACCTTCTCTTTATTTTCTGCCATAATGCTTTAATATATCATTATTTAGAAACTAAATCAAGAACCAGCCCTTGCCCTCACACCATAATAAGGAAAAATCTCTTCTTAATTTTTATATTACTACCTAATACGCGGTTTAATCTTGAAAGTTAAAATAGTCTAATCAAAATTTTGGTGCGAGATTTTTAAAAATTAATTCCCTGTTTGGTGTGAGGGCTTGATTTTTTTGAAAAATTTGATAAGATAAACCCAGTAGAAGAATTTCAACAAAGGTTTTCTTTCAGAAAACCTTAAATTGTGAAACAAGTTGAAATTTCTCTACTGGGTAAAACAATCATGGCAAAAAAAGATATTCATCCTAAATACTATAATAAGGCGAGAGCGATTTGTGCCTGTGGGAATAGTTTTGCGGTTGGCTCAACTAAAGAATATATTGAAGTTGAGATTTGTTCAAAATGTCATCCGTTTTATACTGGTAAGGAAAAAATTGTTGATGCTCTGGGAAGAGTAGAGAGGTTTAGGAAGAGATTAGCAAAAAAGGAAAAACTAAAGAAAAAAAAGAAGAAGTAATATGTCTGAGCAAGATTCTGTCATTATGGAAATTCGAGCTGGGACCGGAGGCCAAGAAGCGGCCCTATTTGCCGGAAATTTGTTTAAAATGTATTCTAAATACGCTGCCGCGCTTGGCTGGAAACAAAGAGTTTTAGATTCTCATCCTACCGAACTAGGCGGCTTTAAAGAAATAATCTTTGAAGTAAAAGATGGTGATGTTTTTTCTAAAATAAAATACGAAGGAGGGGTTCACCGAGTTCAGAGAATACCTGAGACCGAGAAATCAGGAAGAATTCATACTTCAACCGCCACCGTCGCTGTTTTACCAAAACCAAAATCAACGGAAATTAAAATCAAACCAGATGAGATAAAAGTTGATTTTTACCGGGCTTCAGGCCCGGGAGGCCAATATGTCAACACAAGAGACACAGCAGTAAGAATTACTCATTTACCGACCGGTCTGGCAGTAACCTCTCAAACTGAAAGAAACCAGCTTCAAAACAAAGAAAACGCTTTGTCAATTTTAGCAGCTCGCCTTTTAGACAAGAAAGAAAAAGAAGAACAATCAAAGATTGGAGGTGAAAGGAAGGCCCAGATTGGCTGGGCAAAAAGGGCAGAGAAAATTAGAACTTATAATTTCCCTCAGGATAGAGTAACCGACCACCGAATAAAAAAAAGCTGGCACAACATTGAAGAAATTATGGAGGGAAAATTAGATAAGATAGTTAAAGCTCTGCAAAAAAATCTTTAATAGAAAACAGGGGTCGGACCCCTGTTAATTTCGCAGAGGCCGGGCCTCTGTTTTTTTATTTTTTAATTAAAAGATTAAACCTTCACACCAAGAAGACATAGTCCCCTTGTCCATAAAATCTTGAATGCAATCGGCACGTTTTGCAACATCTCTTGCATAGGAATAAGATCCTCCATAATAACGAGATGCAGCCGTCATCTCTTTTTGTTTAGTTTGAGCCGAAGCGCCCAAATCACTTAAATATACAGCTGATGCTATGAACGACTCTCTAATATTCCATGGATTTGGAGAATTGTTACCAGTATATCTTTTTATCTTATCCTCATATAACCTCCAGGTGCTTGGGATAAATTGAGCAGGTCCCATTGCCCCGCCCCAGCCAAAAGGAATGTATCCATTTTTAAAACAGTGAATATTTCCTTGCGCATCAACTGAAGCCCCACAGAAATAATACTGCCCATTATATATTGTTACACAATTTTTTATCCAGCAAGAAATCGGTGTCTGAGAAAAATTATCTCCGGTAATCTCCAGAAAAATCGGCAAATCACGGGTGGGGTGCATAATACGCGATACTGGATTCCCGTTCTTGTAAATCCCCTCTCCAGTGATTTTATTTGTTACATAGCATTGCCCAACATTTCTTCCAATCGCGGATTCCTTACTAATAATAGCTAATAAAAAAGCAGGTCTGATATTAACTACACTAGCCGCACTTTCGGCGATTTTAATTGCTTCTCCAAAGGTTGGCGCTTCGGCAATACCAACCAATTCAAATAACCTAGCCGCTATCTTGGCTGCTTTTTTCTCTGTTTCTTGCTCCTCTTTTAATTGCCTTTGATATTGCTCTTCGGTTAATCCCAAATAATATTCCTGTTCTCCTTTCGTTTTAGTGCTTTCTTCTTTTTGAAGTGTTTGAATTTTTACCATCTGCTCTAAATCCCCTTTTTCTTCATCTAATGATATTTTTTGTTTTTCTAAATTTGACTTTAAAATTTTAATATTCTGTAAAAGGTCTTTGCTTCTTGAATTTAACGCTTCCAGAGCCACCAAATTATTAAAAAAATCAGAGATTTCTGTCTCCGAAAGCAAAATTTCAATAATTGCTTTTTGGTCCTCTTCATAAATATTTCTTAAAATATTGGCTAATTTTTCTTTTGAATCCTCAATTTTCAAAGAAGTTTTTTCAATAGAGGCCTCGGTGTCTTCAACCTGAATTCCTAAATCTTTAATAATTAAATTGCTTTGATAAATCTGATAAGTTAAATTTTGTATTTTTCTGTTAAGGGTATAAATTTTGTTTTGAAGAGTCTTTTTTTCCTGTGCGGTTTTGGTGATATCTGCTTCAATTTTTTCGCTTTGTTCTCGGTAATATTCTTCACATTTTTCAAGTTCTTTACGGCATTCAGTAGCTCCAAGATTTTGGCAGCCTTTCTCTCCTAATATTAAACAGCTTTCCTCTAAATCCTCTTCTCCAAAACTAAAATTCGGCAAAACCAAAACCAAAATAAAAACAATAGTGAGCAGTGTATAGTGAGTAGTTTGTGGTAATCTATTTTTCTTCATTTTTTTTCGCTTTTTTCTTCTATTTTTCCAGCCTTCTCAACCTTCGGTTGACCAGCCGTAGGCTGATCTTCCACTTTCTCTTCTTTCTCTTTTTTCTCTTCTTCTACTTTTTCTACCTCCTCTACCTCCTCTTCAATCGGCTTTTCTAACTCTTCTTCTACTTTTTCTGGTGGAGTGACTACAGCTACAATCTCATCGGGCTCTCTTCGGGCTTTAACCCCTTCTGGTAATTTTAGGTCTTTTATCAAAATTTCATCTTCAAAGGTTTTTAAACCCTCTATATTTATTTTAATTTCGTGGGGAAGATTTTGAGGCAAAGCTTTAACCTCCACTTCCGAAATTTCCCGGACTAAAGTTCCTCCTAATTCTTTTACTGCTGGTGCCTCTCCCTCAAATACTAAAGACACAGCTACTTCAACTTCTTCGGTAAGTATCGGCTGATAGAAATCAACGTGGAGCGGCTCTCCAGTTATCGGGTCTTTTTTTATCTCGTGAATTAAAACTAAAAATTTATCTTTAGTTTCTCCAGAAATTTGGAGAGAGATTAAAGAACTTTCACCAGCTTCTTTATAAATTTTTTTGAATTCTTTTAAATCAATTTCTAAAGCTGAATTTTTTATTTTCGGCCCATATAAAACAGCAGGCAGAATGCCTTTCTTTCTTAATTTTTTTACTTTCTTTCCTAAGTCTTGACGAATTTTTACTGAAAGGGTGAGCATAATTGCTTAATCTACTTTTTAATGATAATACATTGAACAGGGCAAGCATCGGCTGCCTCCTGATTGCAGTCGGTTTCTTTAACTTCTAATTCATAATTGGCGCCTTTAGAATTTGAGCCCTTAAGTTTGGGCTTTCCATCCTCAGCCATTTCCCAATATTTTGGGCAGACTGTTGCACAAGAACCACAACCAATACATTTTTCTCGCTCATGGATAATTTTCATAAGACGCTGATTAATGCCGATTTTAGCTGATTAATGCTGATAAATTATCTGTATAAATCAGCCATATCAGTATAAATCAGCGGTTATCTAATAATGAATTCGTTAGAATAAAGCCACTGGTTTTCTTTAAATGTTTCTTTAAGATTACATCCAACGCAAGCCGGTATAGCAAGTCGATACACCCCTACTCCTATAGAGGGTATACCAAGTTCAAACGCTTTTACTTCTTTTGAAGCAATACATTTCTCAATTAAATTACCGTCTGGGCAACTAGTATAATCATAACCTTTCCAACCTCCGTTTTTCTTTTCCCAATAATAAGGAAAGCAAGAAGAAAAACAAACAGTCTCTTTTAAATTATTTTCAATGTTTATTTTCAAAGCATCTCCTGTCTGATATTCTGTTTTCTCGGTAATAATATTTACTTCTTTACCTTCGGGCGGGCTCAAAACCAAAATTATGGCTATTAAGATAATCAGACCTATCCCTATTATTAAAAATTTATTTTTTCCCATGTTCGTTTCGCTCACCACTGATTTCCGCTGATTATAGCTGATTTATACGGATTATTATCAGTGATAATCCGCTATTAATCAATGGTAATCCGGTTATTTTCTTCGGCCTTTAAAACATTTTTTATTTCAAGATTATATGTTCCTACTTTAACGAATCAAGGTTCTGTGGGCGAAGCCCACAGGTTCTTATTTTTTCTTTTTTCGGACAACGAACTTTTTATCCAATTTTTCAAGAGTTTCCATTATTCCTCCGTACTCTAACTCAGATTCTGGCAGCATTGCTGAACCAAAAAACCCCTGTCTTCTTATCTCCTCGGCTTCTTTTGAGACACATTGTCTGACATAATCCCAATAAGGTTGATCAAAAGCATCAGCTGGCTCAGTTAACTTTCCATTTTTTTCTGAAAAAGCCAAGCAACTAACAATAGGAGGACCATCAAAGAAAGAAATTGGAGAGTTTTTCTTCACCGGCATCAAAGGGCCTGTATGAGAACCTCTCATAAAACCAGGCACCGAAGGAGTGATAGTATAAGGAGAAAGTATTTCACCGGTTGCCGGAAAATTATACTGAGTTCTAATCAACATTACCGGATCGTCTTTACCGACATATTTTCCAGCAATATTGTGCAATCTTGTAGTGCTGGCAGCAACTATCTGTTCTCCTGTTTTTCTAGAAAAAATACTCTCTACCACAAATCTTCCCGGGTCCCTTAAAAGGGCAGCAACGTCATACGTTTCTTCTGGAGTATTTAATTCAATGACTTTATCTGCTTTAGTATAAGAAACATCCATAATCACAAACTTAAACCCTTTTCTTATCGCAGGAGAAAGTAAAAAGCCGGCGGTATGCATCGGATCAGAAAAAGACAGAAACAAAGGCAAACTAAAGGCCCCGGCATCGGTCTTATCGGCGGCAAAGAAAAGGAAAGGTTCGGCGGGTCTTGCTTCAATTTCCAGCTCAGCTACGGCTGGTCCCATTCCTTTAACATTTTTAGAGAAAGTTTCTACCAGTAAATCCTGACCTGCTCCATAAAGACCTTGCTGTTTAGCTACCTTGGTTCCGGCTAAAAAAGCATCCCAACAAAGCTTGTGAACTTTTTCATTTAAAACTCCTTTTCGGTGAGTAGAAAGAATAGCAATATCATCCCCGGTATGACCAATGTAAAAATCAATTAATAATCCTTTTCCTTTATCTTTAACATATTTTTCTACGGTTTGAATTAGTTTCTGGCTGGGTCTAATATGTCCTCCGATGCTTCCGATATCAGCTTTGATTATACTTAAAGTAATTTTTGCCATATTATTTTGCAATAGGTTTATTATTTTTTAAGTTAAATTAAGTGTTCGACCTTTTGTATTATTTCTTTTTAGCTAAATTTAAAATTGTTTTGATTACCGTGTCAGGGTTTAGAGACATACTTTCTATTCTCTCTTTCATTAAGAATTCAGCAAATTCCGGAAGATCTGACGGGGCCTGGCCGCAAATTCCGCAGTATTTTTTCTTTTGACGACAAAGTTTAATAACTTTACTGATCATTTCTTTTACTGCTTTATTTCGTTCATCTCCAATATAGGCAATTTGAGCATTATCTCTATCAACCCCTAAAGTTAATTGAGTCAGATCATTTGACCCAATGGACATCCCGTCAAAAATTTCTAAAAATTCTTCAGCTAAAATCACATTAGAAGGGATTTCACACATTACATAAACCTTCAATCCTTCTTTCCCTTTTGCTAAACCATTTCTTTTCATTAATTTTAACACTTCCCCGCCCTCTTTAACAGTTCGGCAAAAAGGAACCATCATACTGATATTATTTAAACCAAATACATCTCTTACTCTTTTTATTGCTTGGCACTCCATTTTAAAAGCGGGCTGAAAACTTTCATCAAGATAACGAGAAGCTCCTCTAAATCCAAGCATTGGATTTGCCTCCTCTTTTTCAAAAAGCTCTCCTCCGACCAAATTTTTATACTCATTTGTTTTAAAATCAGAAAACCTGACAATAACTTCTTTAGGATGAAAAGCAGCAGCTATTTGGGCAATTCCTTCAGCTAATTCTTTTATGAAAAATTCTTTTTTATCTTTATGCTCAATCGTTATTTCAGCAATTTTTTTCTTTAATTTTTTGTTTTTTAAATTTTTAAAATGAAAAAGGGCTAAAGGGTGAACCCGAATTTTTTCAGCAATTATAAATTCTTCTCTGGCCAAACCAACTCCTGAATTTGGCAAAAAAGATGCTTTGAAAGCGATTTCCGGAGCGCCAATATTCATCATTATCTTTGTTTTTAATTTAGGTACTTTTTTCAAATCGTAGCTTTTAATTTTAAAAAGAACTTTTCCTTCAAAAATTCTTCCATTTAAGCCCTGAGTACAGTCCACTGTAATTGTTTGACCAGTTTTTAAAACTTTGGTTGCTTTCTGTGTTCCAACAATACAAGGAATGCCAAGTTCTCTGGAAATGATTGCGCTATGACAAGTTTTTGCACCTTCGTCGGTGACAATAGCTGAAGCCATATTCATAATTGTCGTCCAATCAGGATCGGTCATTTTAGTCACCAAAACCTCTCCTTCTTGAAACTGATTAATTTTTGAAACATCAGAAATCATTTTCACTTTTCCTATTCCAATTTTGTCTCCAATAGCAATGCCAGTTAAAACTGGCTTTCTTTTAGTTTTAATTTCATATTCTTCGAAAACTCTTCCAGTTTTTGGGGCATGAACTGTCTCTGGTCTTGATTGAACAATAAAAAGTTCCCCGGTTTTGCCGTCTTTTGCCCATTCAATATCCTGGGGCATCCATTTCCTATATTTCTTTGAATAATGCTCCTCAATTAAAATTGCCCATTGAGATAAGGTCAAAATTTCCTTATCATTCAAAGAAAATTTTAATTGTTTATCAGGAAAAACAGCTACCTCTTTTAACCCTCCTTTTCTGGCATAGATATATTTTTTGGTCTTTCTTCCTAAATTCTTGACAATTATCGGTTTATAGAGCTTGCCCCGAGGAGCGAAGCGACGAAGGGTAGGTTTGAAAACATAAAATTCATCTGGGGTAACTTTTCCTTTTACAATCATCTCCCCTACTCCCCAAATTGAGTTTATTAAAACAACATCAGGAAAGCCAGTTTCAGTATCTAAAGTAAAGATTACCCCGGAAGAAGCTAAATCTGACCTGACCATTTTTATAACCCCGACCGAAAGAGCAAATTCTAAATGGGCAATTTTCTTTTCTTCTCTATAAGCAATAACTCTATCATTAAAGGTAGAAGCAAAGCACTTCTTAACTGCTACTAATAAATCTTCTTCCCCTTTAATATTCAGAAAGGTTTCAAATTGGCCAGCAAAAGAAGCTTCTGGCATATCTTCGCAAACTCCAGAAGAACGAACAGCAACAGTTAGATTTTTACCATATTTTTTTTCTAATTTTCGATAAGTTCTTAAAATTCCTCCTTTAAAATCTTTGGGAAATTCTCCTCTTAAAATAAGATCTCTGGCTTTTTTTCCAACTTCCTGAAGACTCTTTATGCTTTTGGAATCGAATTCTTTAAAGATTTCTTTTAATTTCTTATCAATTTTATTTGTTTTCAAGAACTTCCAATATGCTCTGGTGGTCAGGGCAAAACCATCCGGAATATTAACCCCCTCTTTAGAAAGCTCCCGATACATTTCTCCCAAAGAAGCATTCTTCCCTCCTACTAAAGGGACGTCTTTAAGGTTAATTTCTTTCAGCCATAAAATATTTTTTTGCGACTTTTTTAACATAAATCTACTTATTACACTCAGGGCAAATAATCGATAATATAAAATATTTTTCACCCTTTGAAAGGTCTCTTATTAAATAAAAAACAAGGTCGTTACCGCATTCAGGGCATTTGAAATCATAAGTATAGCCCAAGTCGGTAATTAACTCTTTGGCATTATATAAGTTTTTCTGAGGAAATATACGATAAGATCTTTGTTCTCCTAAAGCAATTTTTACTCTTCTTACTGCCTCGGCTGGAGTAACATTAGCCGCTGAAATAAAATCTTTTGCTTCCAATTCTATTGCTTTCATTCTGTCTTTTTTCTTTTCAATTTGGACAAAAATAATTACGGGGATTGCTTTAGTTGAAGCTTCTTTCTTAAGGGTTTCTAATAATTGAAATCCTCCAATTTCAGGAAGATCAATATCAGCTAAAATTATATCTGGTAGCTCGTCTTTAGTTAAAGTTAGGGCTTCTTTTCCTTTTTTTGCAACTAAGACATCAAAATTTTCTATCTTAAAAACCTCCAAATAAGTTTCTCTTACAAAGTCATTATTGATTGCAATAAGTATTTTTTTCATATATTTATTATTTATTTTAAATTTAATTTTCTAAACTCAAATATTTCAGGATGTTTTGACTCTGGCCATTTTTCATAAGAGGTTGGACTAAATGTTAAAAAACCCTGTCGTTGGAAAAACCTTTTTGCCCTGAGATTATCGCGATAAATGTCTAAAACAATGTCTTTGTAATTTTTCTCTTTGGCAAATTTCTTTATTTTCTCAAGTATCAAGCCGGCTAAATTCTTACCCCTAAAGCTCTTAGCCACATAAAATCTTTTCAGTAGGGCTTCTCTATTTGATAATTTCTTCAAGCCGCCACAAGCAATAATTCTTTCTCCTTTTTTAGCTAATAAAAATATCTCTCTGGGTTTACCAAAAAACTCTCTAAGATTCTTCAAGCCGTAAGCAAACTTTTTATCCCAATTACACTCATTAAAGATTGATAGACAAAACTCATATGCCTTTTCTTGATCATTATCTTTAATTTTACTAATTCTAATTCTTCCCATTTTTTATCAAACTCAAGTCCTTATTATTTTCCTAATCTCCTCAACGCTTTCGGGATTAGCTAAAGTACTAAGGTCGCCTAATTTCTCCCCGGTAAATAATTTTCTCAAAATTCTTCTCATTATCTTCCCTGACCTTGTTTTTGGTAAATCTTTAACCAGATAAACTTCTTTAGGAGACGCAATCGGCCCTATCTCTTTTCTTGTTTGACTAATAACTTCTTTCTTAATTATCTCTTGTAGTTTTTTTAATTCAAGATTAGATGATTTATACCTTAGCGAATCAAGGTTCCCCGCCTTGGCGGGGGTTCTTATTTTTGAAACCACGAAAGCTATTGGAACCTCTCCTTTTATTTCGTCAGCTACTCCAATTACCGCACACTCGGTAATATCTTTGTGTAAAGCAATAGCGCTTTCTAACTCTCCGGTAGTCAACCGATGACCAGCCACTTTAATCGCATCATCGACCCGACCTACAATTCTTATTAGACCATTTTTATCTTTGTAGGCAGCGTCACTGGTAAAATAAACTTTCTTTCCATATTGACTCCAGTAAGTTTCTAAATATTTTTTGGGGTTTTTGTAAACCCCTCTTAATAAACCCGGGGCAAAAGGAGAAAGCATAACTAAGTTTCCTTCTTTATTAGCAGGCAGAGATTTTCCTTTCTCATCAAAAATATCAAATTTTAGACCAGGGAAAGGCAACCCAGTAAAAGTTGGTCTAAAGGGACCAATTCCAGGTAAGGAAGTAATCAAAATTCCCCCTGATTCTGTCTGCCACCAAGTATCAACTAAAGGACGTCTGGTTTTTCCGATTTCTTTAAAGTACCATTTCCAGGCTGCTTCATCAATTGGCTCACCAACCGAACCTAAAATCTGTAAAGTATCTAATTTATGTTTTTTAAGAAACTTCACCCCATATTTCTCAAACATTCTGACAGCAGTTGGGGCTGTATAGAAAGTGGTTACTCCATATTTTTCAATAACATCACACCACCTATCAGGAGTAGGCCAAACAGGAAGTCCCTCAAAAATAATAAAAGTAGTTCCGCAAAGCAAAGGCCCATAGCAGCTGTAAGTGTGACCGGTAATCCAGCCAACGTCAGCTGTAGACCAAAAAATATCATCTTCTTTTAAATCAAATATCCATTTGGCTGTCCAATAGGCCTGGACTGTATAACCACCACAGACATGCATACATCCCTTTGGTTTGCCTGTGCTTCCGCTGGTGTACAAAATAAACAAAAGGTCTTCAGAATCCATTGCCTTGGGTTCACACCAATCACTCTCTTTTTTAACTAAATCCTGCCACCAATAATCCCTTCCTTTCTTCATCTTTATTTCGTTTCCTGTTCTTTTTACTACAATAACTTTTTTTACATCTGTTTGTTTTATTCCTTCATCAGCACTTTTCTTTAAATCAATGACCTTGCCTTTTCGGTAATACCCGTCAGCTGTTATTAAGATTTTAGCTTTAGTATCCTGTAATCTAATTTTTAAAGCTTGAGGGCTGAAAGCTGAAAAAACAACTACATGAATAGCTCCGATTCTGGCGCAAGCTAACATGGAAATTATTACCTCGGGAATCATCGGCAAATAAATTCCAACCCTATCTCCTTTTTTTACTCCTAACTTCTTTAAAGCGTTAGCTGCTCGGTTAACTTCTCTAAAAAGGTCATAATAAGTGAAAGCTCTTGGTCTTTCATCAACCGGTTCTGGTTCCCAAATTAAAGCAACCTTATTTCTTCTTTTCTCTAAGTTCCTATCTAAAGCGTTTTGAGTAATGTTTATCTTACCCCCTACAAACCATTTAAAATAAGGCGGCTTATGAACGAAAACTCTGTTCCATTTTTTTAACCAAAGAAGCTCTTTGGCTAAATTCTCCCAAAACTTAACTGGGTTCTGAGCAGCTTTTTTATAAATCGTTTTGTCATTAACCCAAGCATTTTTCTTAAAGTTCTTGCTTGGGTAATATAAATGCCCTTTTTTAATCATGTTATTCTATTATACCCTGTAGAAGAAATTTGACAAAGGTTTTTTGTGAAAAACCTAGTTTACCGTGGGTAGTCAAATTTTCTCTACGGGGTTATACCTCTTTTCCAAAAAACAAAAAAGTGAAAAACTCCACTTTTCCATCATTGTAAAAAGCCGAAATAAAGTTTCGGCTTTTTTATCTCATTAAACAAAATGTCCCGAGACCCGTTCTCGGGACATTTTAGAATTAAAGTTTTTTGCCTACGTATTCAGCAAATTCGGCTAAACGGCAGGCGTAGCCATACTCATTGTCATACCAGCCGAGAACTTTGACTAAGCTGTCTTTAACCATTGTTTGTTCAAGATCAACAATTGCTGAATAGGTATCGCCGATATAGTCAGTTGAAACCAATGGTTCTTCTTCTGTTCTGAAAATTCCTTGAAGTTCTTTGGTCTTACTAGCTTTTTTAAAGACATCATTAACTTCTTTTTCGTCTTCTGGTGCTTTTTCTACTTCAACGACTAAATCTAAAATTGAAACCGTAGGAGTAGGAACTCGAATGGCAATTCCATCTAATTTACCATCTAATTCCGGAATAATCTTACCAATTGCTTTGGTAGCTCCAGTGGTTGTAGGGATAATATTCAAAGCAGCAGACCGAGCTCTTCTTAAATCTTTGTGTGGTAAATCTAAAATTCTCTGGTCATTAGTATAACTGTGAATCGTGGTCATAAAACCTTTTTTGATTTTAAAATTATCATTTAAAACTTTTACTATTGGAGCCAAACAATTAGTAGTGCAAGAACCCATATCCATAATTTCATCTTTTTGGGAGTCAAATTTTTCTTCATTAACACCCAAAACAAATCCCGGAATTCCCGGGTCTTTTCCGGGCGCTGAAATTATTACTTTTTTAGCGCCAGCTTTAATATGTTTTTTTGCCCCTTCTAAATCCCTAAAATAACCGGTACATTCTAAAACAACATCAACTCCTAACTTTTTCCAGGGCAATTTTTCTGGGTCTTTTTCTGCAAAAACCTTAAATTTTTTTCCTCCTATGGAAATACTCTCTTTAGTAAAGCTCACCGATTTTTCATATTTCCCATACAGAGAATCATATTTTAAAAGGTGGGCAAGAGTTTTATTATCGGTTAAGTCATTGATAGCTACGACTTCCAAATCAGGATGATTTTCCAAAATTCTCCTGAACACCGGCCGGCCAATTCGGCCAAAACCATTGATAGCAATTTTTGTCATATATTTACTCTTTAATATTTAATAATTTTACGATTTTCTCTTTGTCAAATCCCACCACAATTTGGCCGTCAATATCCACTACCGGCACTCCCATTTGGCCTGATTTCTTAACTATCTCATCCAAAGCTGCCTTGTCCTGAGAAACATCAATATCCTCAAATTCAATATTATGTTTCTTTAAGAACTCTTTTAGGGTAACACAATATGGACAGGTTGGGGTAGAATAGACCTTAACCATATTTTATTAACCTTCTACTTGATTAATTAAATCTTCAATTTCTTGGCAAACATCAGCAGGTTGATTGCCAGCTAATTTACAAACTAAAGCAGTTAAAATCCTTTCCTCCTCCTCTTCTTCTCCTAATTGGGTTCCAGCCCCAACTCGGTAGTACTTACATCCTAAAACTAAAGTTGGTATGCCCCCAGTACTATATTTTGAAAATACATCCATATCAGCATCTGAATCCATATTGTTATGGAAGCTTATCTCTCCCTCAAATTTTGCTGCTACTTTTTCCATAATCGGGTGCTCCCAACTACAATATGAGCAGCTTTCCGAACCAAAGAAATAGACAATGGGTTTTCCATCTTCTTTACAAATTTCTTCGCTGGTTACCAAAAAATTACCAATAGTATAGCTTTCATCCGTTACTGGCTCAACTTCGGTTAAGTTAACCGCTTCAAGAAAGAAAAGTTCACCATCGCGAGTAATATAGGTGTCAATTTCATTACCTTGAACATCAAATGTAATTCTATATAATCCATTTTCTTCCACTGCTTCTATTAAAGAAGCAGTGGCTCTTTCCTTCAAGATGTTCTGATTAACAAAATCTATTGCTTTTTCTCCCGCCTCCTGGGAAGACAATATCTGGCCTTCGGTTGATGGCTCTCCCAGACACTCTTGATTATTCAGATAGATAATTACTCCACCGATTAAAATGCCGGCAACAATAATCGATATTGGTATTAAATTTTTAGATAATTTTGGCATAAGATATTAATTTTATTTAATTTTTCAACCTAACGTTTTTAATATTACCAAAAAATTTATTTTCTGGCAACCCCGTAGCGAATTAGGTTTTCTGAAAGAAAACCTTTGTCAAATTTCTTCTACGGGGCAAGCCCCAAAACTCTTTTCATTAAATCGATCTGTTTTATTTTTCCCAGTCCCCCATTCTTACAGGCCTTTTCCGAAAATTCTTTTACCGAATCTTTCTCGTCGTCAAAGATTAAAACCGGCACCGGCTCTGAACAATGTCTTTTGAGTTCACAGCAGGTTGAATGGTCGGCTGTAATCACTATCAAGATATTCTTAAAATTTAAAAAAGGTTTTAAATTCTTGTCTATTTTTTCAATAAATTCTTTTTTTCCTCTAAAGTTTCCATCTTCGGCTAAGGAATCTGCAGCTTTAATATGCAAAAAAACAAAATCATATTTTTTCAAAGATTTTTTAACTGCTTGGATTTTCCCTTTCAAATTTGTACTAGTAAGCCCGTTTGCTCCCCTAACCCTTATTACTTCCATTCCTAAAATTCTTCCAATCTGTTGATAGAGAAACTTGCCGGCAATACAGCAAGCTCTGAGTTTATACTTTTTCTTAAAGCTTGGAAGTTTTGGAAGGGAGCTAGCTCCCCTGGTTAGAATATAGTTTGCAGGAGATAGACCCAATTTTTCTCTTTTTTTGTTCAAAGGATGATTTTTTAAAACCAAACAAGCTTTCTCCAAAAACTTATTCAAAGTTTTTGCTGTAAAAGATGCTTCAGAACTTTTATCAAGGGGTTTAATTTTTCTTGCTCTTTTCCCCAACTTTCCGTAAAAAGGATCGCCGTCTGAAATATTGGGACTTAAATTTTTTCCCCTCATTATAATACCTATCCGATGTTCCATAGCACTTTTTAAAAGAAACTTCACATTATCAACAAGCATTCCATTTAAGGCTTTAATCAAAGAAGTCGGATCTTTAATTCTTCCAGCCCTTCTGTCAATCATATTTAATTTTTTATCAACCGTAGCAAAATTACCTCTTAAGGCAACATCTCCTTTTTTGGCTTTTAGGCCAGCTCCGCTGGCTGTGATAATACCTCTCCTTATTTTATAAATTTCTGGGTCATAACCAAATAAAGAAAAATGGGCGCCCTCAGAGGTTGGGGTGGCGCCCCGAAATTTAAGTTTCACCAATCCGCAAACCCCATTTTCAGCCAACCAATCCAAATTTGGCGTTTCAGCCGCTTCAAGCGGAGTTTTATTACCAAGTGCTTTTATAGGTTTATCTCCAAGTCCATCAATAATAATTAAAATAATTTTTCTCATTTTTTTAGTTCGTCTTCAATTTTCAACAATCTATTGTATTTAGCTACTCTTTCGCCTCTGGCCGGGGCGCCGGCTTTAATGAAATCAGCCTTAATCCCAACAGCTAAATCTGCAATAAAATCATCGCAGGTATCGCCAGAGCGGTGAGAAACCATAATTTTCCAATCATAGGATTTGGCCAATTTTACAGCTTCAAGGGTTTCGCTCACGGTGCCAATTTGGTCAGGTTTAATAACTGCTCCGTTGCAGGCCTTTTTATCTTGAGCTTCTTTTATTCTTTTAACATTAGTAGTTAAAAGGTCATCGCCTACAATAGTTATTTTTTTGCCTAATTTTTTAGTAATTTCTTGAAAGCCCTGCCAATCTTCTTCAGAAAAAGGATCTTCCAGAAAAACAATCGGGTATTTATCTATTAAATCTTGATAGAAAGTTAAAAGACCTTCTTTGGTAAAAATTGTTCCTTCTAACTGATATTTATTATCCTTGTAAAGATGGGAAACTGCACAATCTAAGCCGATTTTTGTATCCTGATAATCTTTTGCTGCTTTAGTTATTAAATTCAGGGCTTCTTGAGTGCTTGAAATTGGGGGAGCAAATCCTCCTTCATATCCAACATTGGTAGCAATCTGGCCATACACTTTTTCTAAAATAGAACCCAGGGTATTGTAAATCTCAGTTGCTATTCTTAGTTTTTCAGCAAAAGAATTAGCTAAGGGCACTATCATAAACTCTTGAAAATCAAGATTATTTCCAGCATGAAGCCCCCCTTCAATCAAAAGCAAAGAAGGCGCTGGTAAAGCTGGTTTTGTTTTGGCTATTTGGGAAATATATTTCCAAAGCGAAATATCCTCTGCCGCAGCTCCAGCCCGGCAAACAGCTATGGAAACCGCTAAAATAGCATTTGCTCCTAATTTTGACTTATTTTCTGTAGCGTCTAATTTAATCATTAACTCGTCAATTTCCTTTTGCTTGGTTGGATTTTTTCCTTTAAGTTTTGGGGCGATAATTTCATTAACATTCTTAACCGCTTTTAATACTCCCCTGCCCTGATATCTTTTCCCGCCGTCTCTTACTTCTACTGCTTCGTATTTTCCTTCGGAAGTACCGGAAGGAACCTGAGCCCCAAAAACACCTTTTTGGGTTTCTAATTCAACTGCTATCGTTGGATTGCCTTTTGAATCCAAAATTTCCCTTGCTTTTATGTTATTAATCATGATTTTTACCCTTTATTTTTGTTTTTGAATATAACCATAGGCAGCTAAAGCAGCTTTAGCTCCTTCGCCTGCAGCTGTAACAATTTGTTTAAACGGACCAACATTTAAGTCGCCGGCAGCAAACAATCCCTCAGTTTTGGTCTGGCAGGTTTCAAATTCCACTTTTATCTCGTCTCTTTCGTTAAAATCAACCAATCCCTTCACATAGGAAGTTGCCGGCTGCGACCCAATCTCAACAAAAACTCCCTGGACCTTTAATGTTTTTATTTTTTTAGTTTTTAAATCTTCGTAAACTATTGAATTTACAAAATCTTTACCTTTAATCTCCTTTAAAGCAGCGTTAGTTATTATTTCTGCTTTACCGGTTTTTTTGACAATCTCTTGATTTGTCTCATCAGCTGCCACTTTTGGACCATATTCTAAAATATAGATTTTCTTGGCAAGTTTGGCTAAAAAAATAGCTGTCTCAAATCCAGCGTTACCACCGCCAATAACTGCTACCATCTTATCTTTAAATGCGTAACCGTTGCATATCGCGCAATAGCTTACGCCCTTAGCTATGAACTCTTTTTCTCCCGGAACCTCTAATGGTCTTGGATCGGCTCCTGAGGCAAGAATTACTGATTTTGCCTGAAACTCTTTTTTGCTTTTAGCAGAAATCAAAAAGTTTTTGTTTTTTTTCTCTACCTTTACCACTTCATCAATTTTAATTTCAATCTCTTGAGTTTTTAAATGCTCTTCAAACTTTTTAATTAAATCCTGACCAGTAATTTTTTTAAAGCCAGGGTAATTCTCAATATCAACTGCCTTCCTTCCCACCTGTCCACCAAAACCCTTAGTAATCAAAAGAGTATTTAATTTTTGCCTGGCAGCGTAGATGCCGGCTGAAATACCAGCCGGCCCCCCGCCCACAATTATTAAGTCGTATGCCATATATTTATTGTGGGCGAGGCTCGCCCAAAGGGCGGCCCACCAATAATAATTAAATCATACATATTGTTTTATTTTACAATATTTCTTGAAAAACAAAAAGCATGATTGTTCAATCATGCTTTTGAACAATTCTTTCCCTAAGATTAGTTGCTAATGGATTATCCAGCGAGCCAGCCGCCGTCAATTACCACGGTGGAGCCAGTCATATAAGAAGATTCGTTTGATGCCAGAAATAAAACTAAATTAGAAACTTCTTGAGCATCTGCTATGCGATGCATTGGAATCCTGGCTAAAATTCCTTTTTCTTGTTGAGGATCTTTCTTGATTGGGTCAATCATTGGAGTATCAATCATTCCAGGAGAAATAACATTAACCCTGATATTAAGAGATGCCAATTCTACAGCCATGGCCTCGGTCATTCCAACAATCCCTCCTTTGGAAGCGCAGTAATGAGCAATATTGGGAAAACCGATTCCCTGCTGACCCATAGCCACAGACGCGATATTAACAATCACTCCTGACTTTTGCTTTGCCATTTCTTTTGCTGCTGTTTGAGCGCAAAGAAAATATCCCTTAAGATTTATATTCAAAGTTCTGTCCCAATCCTCTTCAGTTAATTCTAAAAATGGCTTGAACTCAACAATACCAGCATTATTGACTAAAATATCTATCTTTCCCCATTTCTCAACTGTCTTTTTAACCATCTCCTCAACTTCTTTCTTTTTAGTAACATCACACTTTAGAGCTAAGCCCTCTCCTCCATCTTTTTCAATTTCTTTTACTACTTTTTCACAATCCTCTAAAGAAATATCAGCAACAACCACTTTTGCTCCTGCCTTAGCCAAAGTTAAAGCATGAGTCCTTCCCATGCCTCTTCTGGCTCCGGTAATAATGGCTACTTTGTTTTTTAAATTAAACATATTTAATTAAGTTTTTATTTTAGAAAGCGACCTTTTATTACTTGAGGGATTGCCTCTATTAAATCAGTTGCCATTACTGATTCTCCCATTTTTTTGCAAGCTATTTCTCCGGCTAAATCGTTAATCAAAATACCTGCCTGGGCCGCTTCAAATGGCCCAATTCCCCTGGCTAATAAAGCTCCGCAAACTCCAGCCAAAGTATCACCCATGCCACCAACTGTCATTAAAGGAGAACCGACTCTGGCAATGGCAACTTCTTTACCATTAGAAATTATATCTATTTTTCCTTTTAATAAAATCGTGGTTTTAAGACGGTTAGCTTCCTCCTGAACCACTTTTATTTTTTCTTCATCAGAAAGTTTAGATATGTCTTTTTTTGTTAAAACAAGAAACTCATGAGCGTGAGGGGTAATTAAAAAAGGTCTTTCTGATGCTATTTCTGGATTTTTTCCTAAAGCATAAATTCCATCAGCATCAACAACCACCGGTACTGAGACCTGGGATAAATACTCTAAAATCGTATTCTGGGTCTCCTCTGACCTTCCCATTCCTCCGCCAATCACCACTGCTGCCTTTCCCCGAGCAGCCGCCTTAGCCGATTCGGTCATTGAAATTAAAGTAGTCAAATGCTCTTTATTTAATCGCATTCCCTGAAGAGGATAAGCTGCCAAGTTAGGAGTGAAAGAAGCAATTATATCAGCTGCCCTTTTCGGGGCAATAATCCTAACCATATCCACCCCGGTTTTAAAAGCAGCCAGGGCTGAAAAAGCTGGTGAACCGCTATAAAATTCCGAGCCGCCGATAACTAACAAAAGCCCATAGTCATATTTTCTGGCAGTGACTGGCCTTTTTTGATAAATATTTTTTAAAATGGATTTGGTTACTTCAATCATAATTTAATCTCTTTTAAATATTCTTTTAATTCTGGGCCAAATTTAGGGTGTTTTAAAGAAAGATAAAGGTTGGACTTCAACCACCTAGATTTATCTCCGCATTCAAGCCACTTTCCCTCAAGTTCATAGCCATAAATAACCTTGCCGTCTTTTAGCATCTGATTATTAAAAACCTCAGCCAGAATTATTTCACCTTTTTTGCTGGGCTTGGCTTTTTTCAAATAATCAAAAACTTCAGGAGTCAAAATATGTCTTCCAACAATTGCTAAATCAGAAAGAACTTCTTCTGGAGAGGGTTTTTCTACAATTTTTTTAACTTTGTAAAGACGATTGGCAATTTTTTCAACCCCAACTACTCCATATAAAGGAAGTTTGTCTTTGGGAGGACGATAAAGAGCAACAACCGGTTTCTGGCAAGTTTTAAAAACTTTAGCTAATTGTGAAATAGCAGGGATATCTGAGTCAATAACATCATCCCCAAACATACAAGCCACCGGTTCCGACCCTCTAACCTTCGCTGCCTGCAGGATTGCATGGCCATCTCCCAAGGGTTTTTTTTGTAAAACATAAGAAAAAGAAATATCCTTACAAAGCTCTTCTAAATTTTTAACCTCTGCCAAAATGCTTTCTTTTTTTCTCTCTTTTAAAATTTTTTCAATTTTTGGGGAGGGTTTTAAATAGTCCAGAACTTTTCTGTTCCCAGGATTAAGGACAAAAACTATCTCTTGAATTCCTGACTTCTTTGCTTCAGCAATAACATATTGAATAATTGGTACATCCACTAAGGGCCAGAGTTCTTTTGGCACTACTTTTGATAAGGGCAAAAATCTTGTGCCCAAACCAGCAAGTGGAATGATAGCTTTTTTAATTTCCATGATATCCGCGGTTATTCTTTCTTCTTAAAATAGCTGGGGTTTCCCAAATCTTTTCTTTCTCCAGTAATTCCTTCTCCTCTTCCTCAGCCACCTTTTTTAACTGTAGAGCATTTCGTCTAATTTTTCTTTCGCTTTCACCAAATTTAGTCTTTTTGGGAAGCGGCTTAACAGCTGGAAGGATTGATTTTTTTTCTGGCTTTCGGGTCTTTACTCCTCCAGCGCTAATTTTCCTAATTGGAACAAGTTGAACTCGTTTGACCGGAGGATGAGCCCCCACACCATAACGAGGACTGGCTTTGCCAGTTTTACCGCCTTCGGCGAGTTGTTCTCGTTTGGTGTGAGGACGAGGACTAACTTTAACAACTTTCTTGGCAGAAATAAGCGGTTTTGGCTTCTGGCTTATTTTTACTGGAGTAATTGGTTTGACTTCTTTTTTCTTAAAAAAAGTTTTTATTTTCGCTGTTTTAAGCGGTTTACTTACTTTTTTGGGTTTAGGCCTCGGCTTTGGTCTTGGTCTTGGTTTTTTCTTTAATAATTTGGGGGGTTTTGTTTTTTGGGGTTTAACTTTAGGACGGCTAATCTTAGTTTTAGGTTTCTTGGGTTTGGGTTTCTTAGGTTTAGTTTCTTTAACAGGTTTTAACAAAATACCTTTTGTTCCACAACCCGTAGCCAATAAAGTTATTTTAACTTTATTTTGGTATTTCTGGTTTTGGCTAACGCCAAAAATAATTTTAGCATTTTTATTTACTGAATCAGAAATTATTTTTGATATTTGAGAAACCTCTGAAAGCTGGAGCGTTCTTCCGCCTACTATATTGTACAAAACTCCCCTCGCCCCTTTAATATTATAGGGATAAAGAGGAGTGGAAATTACTTTTTTAGCCGCTTCTTCTTTACTAAACTCTCCAATCTCCACTGTATTTAGATAGGTTAAACGACCCCGACCAGCAAGAATTGTTTTTAAATCGGCAAAGTCAATATTAATTAAACCGGGCAAATAAATCATTTCAATCAACCCCTCCAAGTTTTCACCTAATCTTTTGTTGATGGCAGAAAGAGCGTCTTTTAAAGGAGTATTTTTATCAATAATTTGGAAAATTCTTTCATTGGGAATGACTGAATAGGCATTAAGGTTTGACTTTATCTTCTCAAGGGATTCTTTAGCAATCTCCATTTTTTTCTCTCCCTCAAACTCAAAAGGCAAAGTAAAAATTCCATAAGTAAGACAACCAGAACTTTTGGAGATATTAGCAAAAATAGGAGTTCCTCCAGAACCTGTTCCTCCTCCCAAACAAGCAATTATAATACAAAGGTCTCGTTCTTTAAAAAGATTCTTTACTTTCTCTTTTTCTGCCTGGGCAGCCATTTCTCCCAACTCCACATTCATTCCCGTGCCCAATCCCCTGGTTAAACTCTCGCCAAACTGAAACCGTTTAGCTTTTTTCACTGATTTTAAAGCCCGGCTGTCAGTATTAGCTACCACAAAATCTGCTTTTTTTATTCTGGAAACAATTTCTGAAATAATTGAACCGCCACCTCCTCCAATTCCAACCACCTTTATCTTAGTTTTGTGAACCCCGTTAGAGATTTGTTTGTCTTGTACTTTCTTTTTATCCCTGTAATCTCTAACGGGGTGAAGTGTATCATCAGGAACAGGTAATTTGGGTTTACTTTTTACTTTTTTCTTGGGCTTTACTTTAATCTTTCTTTTATCAGAAATCTTTGGTCTTCTCCGAACCTTCTTAACCCGGACAACCCTCTTCTTAACCCTTTTTGAAGCTTTCTTTTTTCTTTTTAATTTTTTACCAAGCACATAACTTTTTATGTGCTTCGGTTTAGTAGGTTTTTTCTTAGCCATAATATATTATAGATATCATAGTTTATTTTACCCCCTAGAAGAAATTTGACAAGTGTTTTATTTATTATACCAGAAATTTCAAAAAAATTTAACAATAAAAAAAGCCAAAAGCAGTATCTTTTAGCTTTAACTAATTAAAGTTTTAATTATTTTACTACAATTCTTTCAGCACGTCTTTGATTTCCTTACTGATAAATTCTTCGGAAATCTTTAATGCTTTGTTCAATTTCTTGCGGATTTCTTTCTCTCTTTTTGATAAACCAGGTTTTTTATCAAAATATTCAATTTGCTCCAGTAGCTCTTCTTGGAGAAGCTTAAAGGCCCGAGCAACGCTTCTTTTCGCCTCTCTTGTTTCTCTCCTAATTTTTTCTCGCCAAAGACAAATTCGATGCCAAGCATAAAGAATAACCGCTATCAAAACTACAATTAAAGCTATAAGAGTTATTATAATCGCCAGGTAATCTATAGCTATTTTACCAAATTTTAAAAAAGCGGGTAAAGCAGCTGCTATAGTAATTTTTTCTGTTGGTCTGCTTTTTGCCCCTTGATTGTCGGTAATTTCTATCCAAACCTGATAAGTTCCCTCCTCTAAACTTTTATCATAGATGAAAAGCCAATTTCCTTCTTTGTCGGTTTTGACATGTTTTAACCTGGATTCTTCTCCTTCTTTTTTAACAAAAACCGTAACTGTGGCATCTGGATATTTAGAAGCTCCCTTAATAACTAAAATATCTCCTACCCGAACTGTCTGAGGAAAATCAGTAATAACTGGCGCCTCTAATGCAATCAAAACTTTTCGATGAGTAATCTCGCCCCAGCCATATTTATTCTTAAGTTTAATATGGAAATACCAAATTCCACCTTCAACGTCTTCAAATTTCTTTGATTCCATTAAACCATCTGAAATTGGTCCGGGATCAGCAAAAGGTTCTGGATGAAGCGCTAAGCTTGCTCCGGTAACATCTTGAGGGAGCTCCCAAGAAAATTCGGGGTTATTATTAGAATACCATTTTTCTGAGTCAGGATGAGTAGAAGAAGAAACAATAGAAGCAGCTGGGGCTCCGGCCGGAACTAAAGAAGGAATGTATCCTTCTGGGGATTCAGTAACTACTTTTGTTTTAATAACATAAGTCCCAGAAACCATATAAGCTAATACATTTGTTCCTTTTCCATCAGCTGCTAAAACTGAACCTGAGGAAAAAGTTATCCGAGCCGAAGCATTAGCTATAGCTTTAAAAGTAATAGTAATAATAGTTCCTGAACTTCCGCTAAATTTACTGGGCCTGCCCCCGCCAAAAGTTATATTTCCAATAGAATTAGAAAAAGTCGGTTCAGCAGTCCAGAGAGTAAAAATTGAGCCGCTTTTTGAAAGATTAACTATCTGAAGTCTGTCTGGATTAAAAATCAAAGTTCCTTCAGCAGCGTTAATTGCCTCTCCTCCACTATTTACTTTAACCATCACTGAAAAAGTACTGCCTATAGCATAAGTTCCACTAGGGGGAGACAAATACAAAGAAACCGAAGCCCCCTGGGCTTCATTTACCCAAAAGCATGCAAAAAAGAGCACAAAAATACATAAAGCTAAAACTAGTGTTTTTTTATGTATTTTTTCCATATCAAAATTATTATCAAGACACCAAATAAAACTATGACGATTATCCACCAAAGAAATGGTTTCTTTGGAATCTCTGGAATATATTCAGCGATTCTCTCGTTTCCTGTTTTATCAACTGCCTTTACTTTTATTATACTCCGAATGGTTTGGTCCTTCAATAAATAAGGACTTTCAGTTATTTCCCAATCTTTTTTTCCTTCTTTTACTTCGTAATAATCTATTCCAGTTTGTTTGTCGGTGGTAGAAAAAGTGATAAAATACTTTCCTTCAAAAATTAAAGGATCTTGATGAATTTCTATTTCAAAAACTTCTGGAGGAATTTTGTCTCCTTCAAGTTCTTGCTGCCATTCGTCTTTTGCAGGTCCTAATTTCTCTTGCGAAATTGTATATACTGCTCCTTTAGTATTTAATTCAACCAAGGTTCCCAGCCCGTCATTTAATAATACTTGTGAACTATCTAAAAACTTTACTTCTGCTTGCTTTATCCCGGTTTCCTGTACTTTAAATATAATCTTTCCTAACAAATTACTCTCTCCCGGGTCACCCGGTATTTCCCCGCAATAACCTGCCGGTATTCCGCCAATAAAAGAAATTAAACCCTCGGATTGATTAATCCGAGGAACTTCTAACCAAAAAATTAAAATGGATTCACCTCGACTAAAATCAGCTGCTTTTAAAATATCCTGAGAAAATTCTAAGTTAGCTTTTACCGTATTGATACACTCATCCTCTGTATCAATTTTTATCTTTACTATAAAAGTATCTTCTGGCTGATATTCTCCATCAGATGGTTCTAAATACAATGTTGCCGCAAAAACAATAACAGGAAATAAAAGAAAAGCAATGATTAAAATAATAATTTTTGATTTTTGCTTTGTCATTTTTTGATATTTATTTATCCTGTCCAGTAATACATAATGATGCTAAAATCTGGCAAATCTACTATCCCGTCTCTGTTCTGGTCAACACAAGTATTAGCTCTGCCCCACCAATAAAGTAAAATAGAAAAATCAACTAAATTAACTTTTCCATCTTTATTCAAATCGGCGCCAAGACAAAGTTCTTCAGGCAAACCTTCTTCTCCTATATAAAAGGTCAAAAGCTCGCTAAATCCGCTTTTCTCTTCCTCGCTTAAGTTAAAGCGAGCTTTTGTAATATGAAAGCCCTCTTCCAAATATTGAGTATTAAATGCCAAAAGCCAGGCACCAATTTCATCAGTTTGAACTTCTTCAATAATCTCTGAAGAAAAAACATAAACATCAACTTTTACTTCTGGTATGGCCTGACCAAAAATATTTAGGATTTCTCCCTTTTGAAGAGCAGTTTTATCTAAATCAATGGTGGGAGGCAAAAAAATACCGCTTACTGTGATTGTAGTGTTTGATAAAACGCGGAAGGTTAAAGTATAAGTAATGGACTTTATACCCTTTTTATCTTTACCCCAAATACCAAAAGTATAAATTCCAGCAGTGATATCAGCAATTTCTGCTCTAAAATTTGCCCCGGAATCTGCTTGAACAGTAGTC
>Ga0114920_10000197_pt1 | contig 26806 bp, 50 predicted proteins | sample ChitaG_FD_88683 | JGI IMG/M metagenome (GOLD analysis project Ga0114920, IMG submission 88683) | Deep subsurface microbial communities from South Pacific Ocean to uncover new lineages of life (NeLLi) - Chile_00310 metaG | ecosystem: Environmental > Aquatic > Marine > Oceanic > Sediment ...
TATTCCACTTATCAAAATCTCTTTCACAAATAATATTGAATCCAATCCAATCGAGTAATTCTTTGCCTCTAATCCTTCTCATGGCTCTACTGCTTACCATTTTTACCCTGTTCCTGTCCTTTAACATCTTTCAATATTTCATAACATTCAGGACAATTATAATCAAAAATAGAATCTGTATTCATTTCAAATCCACATTTAGGACACCGAACTTTTCTATATTTCCCCATCTTTTTACCTCCAATTTTCCTTTATTTTTATCGCCCGTCTAGTGTTTGTGGTTTTTTTCCTGTTAAGAACCATGTCAATGCACAACCTTCGAAAAACCACTCAGGTTTAATACATATCCCTTCTTCGTTTGATTTACAAGCTCCAATAAAACATTTTTTTTTCACTTTTTGCTCAATAATTATTTCCATTTTTTATCTCCTAGAAACCTGATGGTTTCCTTTAAATTTTCTACGGAAATTTAGCACACCTACGACATAAAGGATGCCCACTAAATCGAGAGGCGCTCCTATTGCCTTTGGTTAATACTCTACCGCACCCATAACAATATTTCTCATTATCTTTGTTCATTTCTAAACCTCTGGTTCAATAAGGAATCGTCTATTATATTCAACTTCCTTAATTTTCTTAGACATCAATTGTTTCATAACTGTTCTTTTACTCTTTATCGGTACACGAGTAAATCTACCTATGTCTTGCTCTTGAAAAACATCCATTGTTGCACTACCACATTCTTTCTCTATAGTATAGAATACCCATGATGCAAAATCAATGTTATCTTTCGCATTCTTTAAATCAGCAATTCTTCTTTGTAATAGTTTTAAGCCATCATTCATTTCAAGACCTCTGACAATATTTTTAAACACTTGTCAGTTTATATACTTTGTCTTTCTCAGTGATTTCAAGATCTTTGACATCTTGTTTTCTGCTGAGAAAGACCTTAAATTATCCTTTATCTCTCACGCCTTCTTCTATGCATAATGAAACCCAACAGACCAAAAATACCGACCAAGCCGATAACACCCATCACACTACCAGCAGCACCCATGCCACCACCGCCAGGCTGCACAGGCTTGAAACTAAATGTTTCGTTCACATGGCTGCTGCTATCGTTATAATGGACACGCCACCAGTAAGTCGTGCCAAAACTGCTTGCGTTGTAGAAGTTAACATAATGATATGTACCGTTATCCAAACCTGTTTCTGAATCAAGCAGATAATTAGTAGTCGTATTAGTATTACCAATATAAATGTTGTAGCTCATGCCACCAACAGGACTGCTAAGTGTAAAATACAATGTGGGCTGCACACTAAAAATATTGCTGCCGTTAGACGGATACTCATTAGTAAGCTCCAATACAACTACAGACGTGTTATAATAAGAACCATTAACTGTAGAACTTATTATTACAAAAGGAATAGATGTATTACTATAACTTCCATTGATTGTAGTATCTATTGTTTGCCAGGTTATCGTCTCGTTGAAGTAAGAACCATTGATTGTGCTATCTATAGTCTGCCATGAGATAACCGTAGTATTGCTATATGATCCGTTGATGGTGTTATCAATAATATTCCAGGCTGTGGTATTACTATACGATCCGTTAATGGTTGTGTCAATGTTCTGCCAGATAATTGTGTCGTTATAATAAGAACCATTAATGGTACTGTCTATTACATACCAGTTTGTTGTATTGCTGTAGCTTCCATTAATTGTACTATCAATAACACGCCAAACAGTAGTATTAAAATAAGAACCGTTGATAGTATTATCTATTATTCTGAATACTGTAGTATTACTATAGCTGCCGTTAATGGTTGTATCTATCGTCTGCCATGATGTATTAGATGCTGTAGTAAAATAATAAATCTCACTTACATTATCAGTAGCATCATCAACATATACCTTCCACCAATACATAGTAGACTCAGTATATGCATTGCTATAGTTATCCCATTGAACACTGCTGTTTGCAGAAACAGAAGTATTCTTCTGCCTCATTACATAACTACCAGTTGTATTCTCATAGAACGTGACATTTAAACTGTCACCATCTGCATCATTCGCAGTAACATTACAAACAGGAGTAAGACCAATGCCTGTAGATGCATTTGCTGGGATTTCACCTGTGATTGTTGGTGCATTATTAGCAGCAGCTTCACTATAACTGCAATAAATCAAACCCTGACGACTAGATGAACCTTCTCCTGTCCAATTTGATGGCCAAGTACCATACGCAGTAGCTTCAGCAACAATTCTATTTGCAGCACTAGAAACATTTATTGATGCATATCCATCAATATGAGTATCCGCCCAAACACAAAGATAATAGTTTGTATCGTTTTCAATAGTTGGTTTAGGGTCACTAAAATTATAGATAAGCCAACCTTTCGTAAAAGTTGAATCTGCTACATATAATTTTGTCTCTGTATATGCTATCAAATCCCACATATAGGTACTAGAATAATCTCCATATTCATACAAAGCACAAGAAATATTTATCTGACCTGAAGCACCATAATGATTAATAAGCAAATCAGCCGTGATATTATCAGCAGTACCAGTACCATTAGAATTAAGATAATAAGTACCAATCATCTGATTTTCAATAATGAAAGATTCATATACACTACCTCGAAAACCAAACCGAGGGTCAAACTCATAATGACCAGCAGGAATGTTGTCACGCCTGAAACGGAACCAAAACATATCATTGTAAGTACCCTTCGTAATCACCAACCCAGGAATACTGGCAATATCTGACCAATTAAACATTACAGAATATGCCTCTGTAGCATTCGCAGTATAATTAATCCAGACCTCATACCCTTCTCGTTCTACATACTGCAAACACTGTAAATCAATACCAAACGTAAACCTAGCACTATAAATATCTACAGGAACGTCTAATATTAGGTTGAACTTCCAGAACCCTGTTTCATTCCAAGTACGTTCTATTGTTAGATAATCAAGTCCATCAGTCCAACTACTATAGCTATAGCGTTTGTATTCCAACATCCAATCCGTATGAGCCAGAAACAACTGTTTGAAATAACTCCAATTAACAGTTTTTGTTTCCTTGATACCCATACTGTTCTCAGGAGCGTACCAGTAGTGATAAGCAGCAGACTCATTAGCCGGTGGATCGCCGACACTAACAACATCCGTAGAACCATTAGAATCTAAAAACTCCTGAATAATCTCCAGACCATTACGCCCACCATAAATAGGGATTAACGTAATCGTCACAATCAACAAACCGATTAATGCACCATAAATAAACTGCCTGAAAAAACCAGATAACCTCTTACCGTGATGTGATATAATATGTTTATTATTAATATTATTATTTAGAAGATCGTCTACCTGATTTTCAACAGACATAGTTCCTCGCACACTTAGAACTTAGCAGATATAGTTATATTCCACGCAAGAGTACCGTCATCAGTAATCTTGTATCCATCAGAGTTATCATCCCAATAGAAATTAACGTACAACCAGTTGCTATTGTTCACGCAGACGAAAGCACCGCCGCCACCAGCAAGATTTGTATCATGCCCAAAGAGTTCAACATCGGATATAGTCTCATCGCCACTCACAGTCAACGCAACCTTACAACGGTTACTCATCAAAGTACCAGCATCACCAACATTAGTATCGTTAAACCTACATCGTACAACAAAATAAAAAGGATCATCAGACGCCAAATCCATAGCAGCAGCATTATCCGTACTCTGATAACCACTCACGTTAGTGGTCCATGTATCATAATTACCAGCAGTAGCATTATCATTACTAGGAGTCTCAGCATAATCATAACACCACGTAGCCAACCAACCAGACGCATCACTACCTGGATTAGCCTCCGCAGCACTCGCACTACTGATTTTCAGTAGAATCTGCCACTCGCCTTCTTCATCTTGAACAAGTATTGGTTTCGGAAACGTAAAAGCCACAACTAACGCCACAATAATTATTGTAGAAATCAGCCCTGTCTTCAACGGTACACCAGCCTTACTCTTTTTTGTTTCTTTTATGTCTCTCATATTATATCACACCTCAATAACTCCTACCCAAAAAGTAGTAGGTTTATAGTATTTAAAACTAACCCAAACAACAACAGATAACCCCAATGTTTCTGATTCATGGCTTACCCACCTTTAAGTCATCAAGATGCACAAATTCGGCACTAAGACCATCCTTCCTCATTATCTCATCAATAACTACAAACTGCTCACGCCTGATCTTCATGCAGCTATCAAACACATCCTGAAGATGCTCTAGCTCCTCCAGACTGTTTGTATCCCAAATCAGATACGCAAGACTATGTCCGTTCTCTACCTTACTCATTCTTCAATCACTCCCAACCTATGCCCTAATTCAATGAGTTCATCAACATCAACCGCATCCCTATGAATATATGGATTAATTTGTCTTCATTCATTACGTTCCCTTCCTAAGAATCTTAAAATAATCAAAATCAAAACAATCAGTCTTACACCGATGCATAATATCTTTCAACGCATCAGCATCAAAATTGTTGTTAGGAAAAAAATTAGACTTAACATGACTCTCAAGTTTATGATAATCAATACCAGCTTCAGGAGAGAGCCTGGCGTTTTCGATACGGTTGTTAATAAACCGTTTAAGTTTGTTATAAATCTTTATCTCTTTATTGTAACGTTCCTGTTGTGTATCAATAAGTTTCTGCAACTCGTTACATCTAGTCTTCAAGATGCTTTTCTGCATATCTAATTTAGTTATCTGCTTCCGTGTCTGCTCAAATTCAAATTGTAGATTAGTAGATCCATCTCCAAAAAACTGTGTCTCTAGGATGGTGACTATGGTTTGACTGAGGTTAAATTTTTCTTCTGATTCTTCTCGTCTCTTTTTTTCTTGATAAAGATACTTGGGCATGTAGATGGTTGTCCTTACTATATCATCTTCACATCCCATGATTTCGTTACCCCGTTAAAATATGATACCGTGCTATATTTTGTCTACAACATAACATACGTTCTTGTATGCCGTAAGATTTAAATACTATAACTTCTAGATAGATAGATAGATAGATAATCAATAACATAATAACATAACATAACATAACATACACCGACTTAGCCATCGATGCCAGTACACCAAATCCTTTTTTTAATAGTTTAAAAACCTTACGACATACAGTTTTGTATGTTAAGGAGAGTTGGGTGGATGCATCCGAGGAGGTCGATGGTGGGCTGCATCCATTCCAATGTGTACTATTGTAATCTGACAGGGTAAAACTACCAGTTTGATCACAAGAAAAGCATTCTTGGGGGAGGCTGGTAGAAAAACCCCTATCAGAATTACCATAAGGTTTTGTGGAGGGGAAAATAAAAAGAGGATGGGATGCGCATTCTCGACATGAGCATATCTCATTTCCCCCTCCAAAGTTGTTTACAAAAAAAGCCTGATTCATAAATTGCCTCCATTAGCCCAATTCAAAAAATCTACAATAGTGAAAACGTTGACTAATTTATCATCAATTTGATTCTTCAACCAATCAAGTGCTTGCTTTCTATATCCATTTCCATCTAAAACAATTATCGCAGGACATGGAAATCTCTCTTTTATATTACATACTAGGTAAGGATATTTTTGGTCAACTGATCCAGATGTGGCTTGCCATTTAATTTCAAAAGCTAAACAATCTGTATGTTTTTCAGGATTGTATACTATAAAATCAACTTTATATGGTGTGTCATAAATACTATTGCAGATGCAACATTGATAGGAAAATACTTTTTTATATGGGAGCAAACCAATATGGTTAAAAAATTCTTTGCCTTTTATTTCTTGATATTTTTCGGACAAGATCCGTTCTTTAATTTGATTTTCTAGCACCCGTCCATTTATATTAGCTTGTCTGCCTTGGTTCATGTCACTCTCCTAAAAACGACTTCCATGCTAGGGAAGGGTGCTGAATGCTTCTCGCCATTCCCCCCTCCAAATTTTAAACGACCTTTTATGAATCGTATGTCTACTTTAATCCCGTCTTTTTCCTTTTTATAATATGGATATATATAATTATGAAACCATTGCGTGTCCGTTCTTACGGGGATAAGATAAACTAAAACATCTGAATTTTTTTTATTTAATTCATCATGTCCCTTCTTTAAAAATTCAGATACATTGCTGTAAGGTGGGTTAATAAATACTGTTTTTTCCCAGTCTTTTTTTAACCCGTCGAATGTTGGACTGATAGGACATGGGTCAAAATCAAAATGAAATTCCTTGTCCAACATTTTATATTTGTCTATTGGTGTTGTCCAGTTGTCATGGTTACTGCTGAATATAACGTTTCGAGAATGCTCGCTCATTCCTTTATCTTTATTTGTAGTTTCAAGATACGCTCTATGTGTACTTATTTTTCCTTGTTTCCATTCCGTTTTTGTTTTTTTGGGTGCTTCATCTCTGACAGTTTTAATTCTATCATATTGTGCGCCACTAATACCTAATTGATTCGCTACTTTATCTCTAGCTTTACCCTTTTCCTCTATAGGTTGTGATAAATTTACCACACCCTTTCCGTACTTTTCTCCAGATTCTTTTTGTCGTTGTTTAGCTTTTTTTTCTTCAATAGGCTCAAGATGTTTTCCTATTTCCCCCCTTAAAAAATCAGTAAGTTGCCTTCTTAAAAGATTGTCTTTAATAAGCTGCTCTTCAATCTGCCAATCTTCCTTGAGATCCCCTCTGATAATACAGGGAACGTCAATACCAATCTCAATCGCAACTTTTTTTCGTTGATGACCAGATATAACGATGTATTCATCATCTCGCTTAACAATATGCAATGCATCTTGTATCCCTCTTTCAATAATATCATTTTTTAATACATTATATTCATCTTTATGTAAATCTCCAAACAATTCCATACTTAACGGATGATCTTCAAGTTTTTTAGGATTAAAACTAACAATTGGTTTATCTGTCAAAAGAAAAACAGTTTGTAATAAATCAGACTTAGATGTCATCTATTACCTCCCAAGTCAAAACCATTCGGTTGGTAAGACGATCTAGTCTTTCATCATGCAAGCCCACTAATCTTTTCTCTCGTAGTTCATTAACTCGTGGTGTGACACAGTTGATCTCCCAATGCAGAAATCTTGACACATCATGGTTGCTCATCCCAGGATTTCTCTGTAGGACTTCATATACTATTTGCTGTCTTTCGCTAAGTGTTGGTAGGAGTGCTAGGTATGATTTCAGACTTGTTTGTTGAATTATCCTGCCACCCCCTCAATGAAGTTTTTGTATTCTTTATGATGTTTTTGTATGAAATCATGAACTATTTTTAAAAACTCTTTTTTTGTGGGTTCAACCAGCATTCCGTTTGGCTGCGGTGTTAGGTTCAACAGGCATCTCTCCTGTTGGTACATTTAGCATGTTTCAGATATTTGGCTACAGTTAGGATGCTAAGTCGTGTTAGAGTGCCATATCCGTTGTGTCTTGGTGTTTTGACATATGTCAAATGTCTGAGGTGTGTTATAAGTTTATTCATTTGCCTCTCCCTTCGTTTATTATGAGGTTTTCTTGTTCGTCTGTCAGGTTGTTGGGGTTGCAGTTTTCTATTTCGCTTATTGGGTTGTCGTCTTGTAGGGCACATACTTCTTTATCTTCGGTTGGGTTGTAAGCTATCCAGTTGCAGTTTTCACAGTCTTCGTGGTTCATAGTTTCTCCTGGCAGTCTCTACAGTATACTTTATTTTTAAAACGATCTTTGTTGTCGTTGTGTAGGCAGTATGCGACTACTGCTTTGTCTATCTCTTTTTTGCAGTCTGGGTTGTTACAAAAATATTTACGTTCCTTATTGTCAGTGTTGGGTTTGTTGTTTGTTAGAGTGCTTTGGCTGGTGTTGTTGTTTTTGTTGTACCCTGTCCAGAATTCGATTATTTTTTGTTCATCCTCATCATTGTCAGGGATTAATAGTATTCCTTTCCTCATATTGTTTCACATCTCCCAATGCTTTCTTTCCATCTTTTATGATACTGCTTTCCGAAAGACCACCACCTTCAGGAAAAAACTTTATGCAGTTTCCTCTAAATATATAGTTAACGTGATTCATCTCCTCACCACCCTCTGTTTTTCATTATTTATTTTACCTCACTCACGATTGTTCTCTCTCTGAAGTCTGACATTTGTTATTGGCGTTTTTTCTCAAAAACCTGAGATGCCCCATAAAAACACATATACAGTTTGTATCCTCATCTAGTTCCCAAGAAAGGCGATCTCCTCTAGGTAAAACATCAAGAACTACTAAAGGTATTCTTGTCCGGTTTCGTTCATCAATGCGACTTATACCGAGTTGTTTCATAATGTCCAATTGGGTAATAAATTGGGTATTTAAATAGTTTTCCCCATTTCCCTATTGGGTAATAAAATATTTAAACTAGAATTAATATATGTATGGTTTAATGGGGAATAAAATAGAAGCCCAAATGGATAACAGATATAGATTAACCTTACCTGAAGAAATCAGAGAACATTTAAAAATAAAAGAAGGAGACGATCTTTGGTTTGAACAAGTTAATGATGGTAAAATCGTTATTGGTAGGGTAGAAGTCTCTAAAAAAATCATCGAATAACATTATCTTTTTTTGGATATGTAGATTGTGTTATCTCCTAGACATTCTATTGCAAGAACATCAGTTGGTTTAAATCCTAGACGTTCAGGTAGTTTTATTTTAAAGTCCTTCTCTACTTTTATTTTTTCCATTTCTTTTCTTTCCTCCACCTTTTCTGCTATTCAGCATGGTTCTTGATATGACATGCGGTGTCTTTAAAGCCCTTGTTTTGTTTTTTCCGTCATAATGCTAAATGTTGTGTGTTTGTCTTGTTTTTGTAGGATGTTTGTTGCTTATAAATCTGCATAATGGTGTAGTGAAAGTATTAATAAACCCCTTAGAAGATATTATGTTTTGGTGTATGAATGAATAAAACACTAAAAGCGATAGTAATCGCAACAATTTTTATAGTAAGTATTGTAAGCACCGCAACAGTAGTGTCTTATTATAAGGAAAACGAGGTTAACAAAGCATCTGCCAGTAAAGACGACATATATGAATTACTGCAATCAAAAACAGATAAAATGAATGATTGGCTTATCTATGACAAAATGATGATAAAAGGATTGCAAAAACTTTCTTCTGGGACAGCAAATGAAGGATATGCCGAATCAGACTATGATGATGCCGGTCTAAACTATGAGGCAGGATACTATGATGTGGCCGAATCATATGCAGACAGCGCAGATGTCATGTATGCTTATGCCAGTGATGGATACAGAGGCGGAAAGGCATATTTCAGTCAAGCAATGAATTATGCACCTGATAATAAAACATATCAACTTGCAGAACTTTATGTTGCCCTGTCAGATATGGGTGCAGAACTTATGGACGAGATGCACCAGGCAAACGAGTATTTTTCTTCTGCTTGTTTTAACTATTATAATGAATGGTGGGAGATAGGAGACAATGAGATTGAGTGGATGAATGAACATATTGTTTTGCATGACAATCTTGTTCCTGCGTTTAATGATTGTAGTTCAGATATTGATGCTTTGTTAGAGTTGTTTTAAGTTTAAGAAAAGGAGGGGAAACCATATGAACAAGAAGATAAAACAGATCATAGGGGCAGTTCTAGTTGTGTATGGCCTAGCTCAGATCATTGGTGGCGCACTAGGTACTCCTATCATTCCAAACAATGATGTTGTTACCATGTGGTTAGGTAGTCCTATTGCAACTATTGGTTTCATTGTTGTGGGTTTGTTGTTGATCTTTGAAAAGAAGAAATAGGTTGATGCTGTTGTTATTGGTGCTCTCATTTTTACATTCAGCTAGCCATCTATATACCAGCCTGTGTACTATAACGAAGTAATAAATCAAACAAAAGATGATTTGACGGGAGTAAGACCAATCACTTAATCTATATTAAAAAAATAGATACTATTCATTCTTCTTCTACCTTTTTAGAATATTGAATAGCATCATAAACAGTTTTTATTGTTCGTTCCAGGTCTGGATCACGTTGCTTTCGTTCATCAAGGCCCCTTTTATATTTCTCCAACTTGGTTATGCCCTTCATTAAATATCCTTTTCTTTTTTTGTAGTATTTTTTATAAAGGTCATCGGGCAGCCAGCAGTTAAATGGATCTTTCTTAGGTGATCTCACTCGCATCTGTCCACTAGGCAGCTCTATCAGACGATAGAGTTTTGCTATCCTTCGCCAATCCCCTGATGCTTTTATTATATGTATCCGGTATCCCTCATATTCTTGTAAAAAGGAAAGCACCCCTCGCAATGTCGGAGAGCTAAGATAAAACCCAGTGACAACAATACCTATCGTATCAACGATTTCTTTCAGTTCTTCAACTAAAACCCTGTCACTAAAATATTTATATTTATTGAACCCCACGCCTGCATCGTCTACATGTATCGCTATCTCCCGTTCATCTTTTTTAAGGAGCTTCTTTATTTTTGCGATAAATTCATCAATGGTAAAAAGAGTATTATCCATTGCTTTATCAAATCGTTGATATAAATCCATCTCAGGATACAACACTGTGTATTGATCCATCATAGAAAGAATGTAATAGATAGTTTTCCCCACTCTCTTTGGCCCATATGTCAATGTTTGTACGTGTCCGTAAGGATGCAGGCGCAACGTCATTTTAGATAAACCCATAAGTTTAGGATATTTTTTTTCGTCTATCTTCATCGGTCTTCATATCCCTCAAGCCCATGGCCACCACCACCAACTATCATATCTGATCCTTTGATGAGCCAGTTATTATCTTTTAAGACTTCTATGATTTTTTCTGCAAGCCCGTTATATTTCAATATGATCAAATCATTTTTATCTGCAACCCCGTCAAAATCCTGGTCTTCTATTTTTTTTTCTTCATATAGTTTATCAAGTTCGTTACAATATACTAACCATGAGATTTTTTTTAATCGGTTAATACGAACCTTCCGTTGCATGTCTTTATTTTGTATTGCAGAAACTTCTTTTTCAAGTGTTTCAAGTTCTTCTTTATATTCTGAATAATCAAGTTTATATGCTTCTACATCTTCACGCTCTTTAGGCAAAAGAACAAGTTCCAACGCAAGAATAGCGTTTATAAATTCATGGCCTGGATTGTTGACACGTTGTTTTCTCATATCTTTTATAGCTTCAAGAAATACAAGCTCGTAGGCAACTTTGGATTTATACGGTATTTGTTGCGTTTCTTTTTTGTCCATAAAGATCAATCTTTTTCTATGAGGCTTTCTTGGGAGAAGACATCAAAAAATTTATCATGCAGTTCCAATGCTTTCCATTCATCAAGCTCGAATTTTTTGAGTTTAAGCTGCTCTTTCTGGAACGGGTTCTGCTGGACCTGCAACATTTCTTCCAGTAGTTTCGCTTCTTCCTTATATGTCGCAAGCACCTGTTCATGCCATTTAGATAGGTTTAAACGATGTTCAGAGCCGTCTGAAAGCGTATGAAGTAAAAGTATAGGGCAAGTATCGCAGGTCGCCCAGTCTTTGTTTAAAACCCCCTCCGTCCAGCTATGGAATATAGTTTGCCTTTCTTCTTTTAGACTCGTCTGTATCACCCTATCTATTAATTCTCGGTCACATTCCAGGAGGACTACCACCCATGAACAGGAAAGCAGCGACACCGATAACAATCACGACGACAATGATAACCACAACAATGACACCACTGCTCATACCCATCGACTTCTTGATTTTTGTAGCTTTAGCCGCCTCATCACTTCTAACATAATCTATCACGCTTGCCATATCTGTACTGCTACCTAGCGACTTCTGGAAGTTGTTATACTGATAAAACGTAACTGTGCCACCATCTGCAAGAGCTATAGATGCCTGCTGTGCCAACGTATCATAAACCTGTTTATGCATAGCGTTATCTTCAATATCAATACCCGATGCCGGTTCCGCCGTTCCAGTGAGGAGATAGTTATCTGTCTCATTCCCTTTTGCATCAAGGTCTTTCATAGTAATCATTTGTTTTTTTATCTCCATATCCATCTCAGCTATGTTTGTGATTCCCATCTTATGCAGTTTTTGTGTAAACACTGCATCATTAACATCCAAGACATGGTTTACCCCATCCTTGCTTATCCGCATCTCATGTCCACCACTGAACAATGCAGCTTTAGCGTAATCCCTGTAATATTTAGATCCATCTTTTGTCTTCAATAATTCTTCTATCCTTGATTTAAAAAGGCGTACAGGACGCAACGTTATCTTGTCTATATGGAAATCAATAACACTGTCTTTCACTGGGAAATCAAGAACCATCCAGTACCCTGTAGCTTTACCTCGATATACTATAAGACCAATTCCGATAACGAGCCATATGACTCCTATAAGATGAAACGGGAGTATCTCAAACATGCGGTTTTGTATCACCATAGGTATGATTGCGAACATGACACCCATCCATACGCAAACAGCTACTATCATGTCAAGAATCAACGCAGTCTCCCTCCTGTATAGTGTGCTGTTTTTGCTCCAACATCAAGTCTGCTTTTCACTATTTTGTACCCCCAGTTACCGTTTATCTCTTTTATGTTATCTCCGAACAGATAGAAATCTGGATGTGGAAAACCAGAACTTGTTGTTTCTTTTGTGACTTTGCTGAAATGCCAGCTTATAATCCTGAATACTTCGTCATGTGTCAGCCCTGTTTCCTTCTCGATTTCTTCATATGATACAGGATAGTCCGCCATCTCTAAAACTTCTCTTATCTGAGCTAGTTTTTCTTCCCAGTTCTCTATCTCATCCTTCTTTCCCTTCTTTAAAAACTTCATTGCACTTCACCCTGCATATTTACCTTCTGGCTACCTTTACCGAACTTCCCTACCTTACTCCAAAAACTTGTTTTATGTGGTTGACTTACTGTAGTAAGCCTTTCGTCACTGAGTGTTTTCTGCATGACTTGATGATCCCGTTCAAAACCGTTGCGTGTACGTTGCCCCTCTCGATGGTATAAATGTTTCAATGCTTCCTTCTCTGCAAGGTCAACGTATCCAATGCGATCTAGGATGTCCGCAATATTGAGCTGGTTGTCGTTAATCCAGCTTTCTATCTCATTTTCAATGCCAAGTGCTCTTTTAGATTCAACAACAAGAGACAACAAAGGATATTTCTTATGGTATTTTTCAGGTATTTTCAGTTGGCTGACGTATTCAATTACTGCCTGTTGTTGGTTAGGCATAAAAACATTCGTGTACTTGTTACCTGTACTACCCATTCCCTGGCTTTGTAGCATTTCTGATATTGGTGGAGGATTGCTATACCCATCATCTGCTTGCCCTGTCATTATTTGTCAACTTCCCATGTTTCAGGTATCTTTTTAAGGATAATCAAGAGTGGAAATATGCCTGCTAAAATATTAAACAGCATAATAACCCATGAGTTCTCATAATGTATCGTATATTCTACTATATCACTTCCATCAAATGCTACAGTTGTAAGTGACAGGTCAATAGCTGAAAGACCAGCTACAAGCCAAAAGATTAGGCATACAATAGCGATTACGATACCGAAACCCCGTATCTCAACATAGTCTTCTACAGTTAGCATGAGTATCGTAAAAAACACTGCGCATATCGTTAATATAATCCATATCAATATATCCATATTTTATCCCTTCACCAATCTTTTCTCTTTAAACACTACATATACTCCAAGGTATCCTGTGAGTAAAGCTATCATTCCAATGAATCCTAAAGCAATAAACATAATAAATATGACAGGGATCAAAAAAATCGAGAACCCAAGCAGTGTTATACCCATTACAACAAGGAGTAGGGAAAAAGCCATCTTATCTTTCCCCTCGTTTTTTTTGCGTTTCATCCTGTTGTAGAGTTCTTCCTGTATTATGTTACTTTTTTTGGTATTGCATGTTATAGCTTCCTGTTCCAAAAACTCGTTTAGATCGTGTGGTATGCTAAAAGAGAGCGGTATCCGGTTTTCAGCCATAACAATAGAAATAATTGTATGTTCTAATATATAAACAGTAACCGTTTAGTAAAAAAAGAAAAGAGAGCGTGTTTTAAGGTTTTCCGCCACCACTACCAAAGAAACCCAATGACCGAAGCATAAGTCCACCAACTATAATCAGTGGAACTATAGCCATCATTACAAACACTATAATGGCATACGTTATGACATCACCAACAGAACTATGCATCCTAGTGTTGTATTCTATCGTGGCCGTAGTATTACCAGCACCCCAAACATTAGCATCCACTGTTACATGTGTACCTGATACGCTGTAATTGGCACTAGGAAGTGCTGTTGCATTGTTATTTGCAGTAATAACCCATCCTGGTGTACTACTATCAGGATTGGCTGATACATTATAATGTTCTTCAGCAGTCACATCAGTTATAGTGAAGGTTTCAGTTTGACCTGCTACAGTTTGCCCTGCATCAGCAAATGGGAAAAATATCATTGCAGAGATTATAACCGCTATCATTACTCCTATAATCATTATGATAGCAACTAAAAAATTAGCTTCAGCATGATAGTTTTTTCTGAATACATGCATCTACGCGACACCCAAAAAAAGAAAGAAAGATAGGGATATATTCCCTATGGTCCTGTTCCTCCACCACCGAAGAAACCGAGTGATCTTAGCATAAGACCTCCGATTAGTATTAGTGGTACAATCGCCAACATCGTAAACACTATGATAGCATAGGTTACAACATCATCAATTGTTGAGTTTGCGTTATCACTTGTACCTTCGATATTGTCAGCGAAAGCAAAGAACACAATAGCCCCGATAATCGTAGCAAACATGACACCAAGAAGCATTACTATGGCTCCGAGGAATCCTGCTCCACTGCGGTTATCCCATATTTTTCGGAAACTAAATTTCATTTCTTTTTATCACCAATCCCCCGTTACTATCATTTTTAGTATATAAAGGGTATACGGTCAGTATTTGTAATAATAATTATGTTTCCTTCTGTTAAAAAATTATTACACTGTATGGTTATATGAAGAAAAAAAGTTTTTTAGAAGTTGAAGTCACCGATATTGTCTAAACCACCTAAATCAAAAGGATCACTACTGGTTCTTTTCTTCTTCTTTTTACGATGTACTTGGCTCTGTTGATGTTGTTTTGCAACGGGGTATGCTTCCCCTCCGATTACTGTAAATTTCTGTTTACTTTTTTTATGTTTCTTTTTTGCCGAGGGTGTTCTCTGTCTTTGTTGTGTTGACGTACCCATTTCTCCAAAGCTCCCTAGATTGCCTATGGCGTTTGCAAAGTTATCCATTTTTTGTTTGCTTGTTGATTGATGTTTAGCTATCGCCTCTGCTTTTGCCCTAATCTTTAAACTTTTAGCTCGCTGTTTGTTAAACTCCTCTCTGTAGATAGCTGCGTATTTTGTCTTCTCTTTAGCAGCCGCTTTACGGTTATCTGCTAGTCTTTGCATTAATGTTTTTCTTTCAGGATGCTCTTTGTAATATTGTTTCGTTAGCTTATCTGATTCAGCATGTCCAGGTGTTGTTCCTTCATATTTCTTTTTTTTGCGGTAGTCCGCAAGTAGTTCCTCTGTTGTTTTCCATCCCATTATTTATCACCAGCTTGTTTAACAGATTTCTGAAGGTTACGATCCCATTCAGTGAAATCCGCTTCTTTTATTTTTCTGTTTTTTTCTTTCTCTAACATATTATACCTCTGTTTTTAGAATATTTTTATCATTTTTTTGACAAACTTCTCTAGTTCTTTATTTGGATTAATTAAATTAGGATTAATTGATATGATTTTTTGGTGAGTACGTCTATCTGATGCCATCAGTATTGTAGGATTATGTTTATTCCTGAATGATGGGAGTTTATTTCTAATCTCTAATGATATGCGTTCATCTGTTGTTGTAGCAAAACCGTTACTTCGTAGTTGATGCGCTATTTTTTTAGCTGAAGGGTTTGTTATCCTTTCGATTTCTTCAAAGTCTATATCTATATCAAACAAACTTTCATTCTCCGTTATTTTAATACAAGGACATCTATCAGTAGGAACGTGAAACTAAACGCTACAGCAATCGCCCATAAAAATATTACATATGCTGGTAGAACCGCACTGAATAGTAGTGCCATGAGTATAAATACTGCGCTTGCAGCATGCCAGCTTTCTGTCTTCATCAGTACATAGATTCCTACGACACTCATCAATCCTGCATAGAACCACACTCCCATGAGTCCTGTATATGCCTGTACGCTTTCTCCGATGGGGTTGTTGAAGAAATTGGTTATATCCATTGCCATATTATCCACTCACCACCGAACTATTACTCATTTTTATTAGTGCATATGCAAAGATGAACGTCATTATTGCTGTAAATATGGTGAATATCCCCCAGAATGCTTCAGGTGTATTGGTTTGTAATACATTCTGGAATATACCTACTGTTGCAAGATATGGAATCCAGAAGATGTTGGTGAACAGTATTAAAGCAAAAGCGTTAATGCGCATGAAACGTCCTACAAAAAGGATAGCTAGTGATGTAAGACCTGTTATAAGGAATCCAGATATTAAAATATCACTGAATCCATACTGTTCTGTGTTGTATGTTACTCCCTCCATCCCTGCTGGTTGGTAGCTAAAAAACTCCATAGCGTTAAACCATATGAGTACGAGATTAAAGCAAATCATAACCATAGCAAGAACATATGCTTTGTTCAGATTCTAACCTCCTTTTTATTCCTAGCGATGATAGTTAGAAAACCATACAGTATGAAGAAAGGTATCACTGCGAGTTGCACAATGGTAAACCCAGGAAGCCCTATAACACGCTGCACAACGAAAAGTATCGCTCCTAACCCAATGATACCCAGTCCTGCCCATTGTTTGCCCACGCTAACTACAATAAGAGTTCCAAGGAAAAATACAATCAGGTTAACCCATCCCAACGGGTTTTCACCAAGCACATCCACAAAATCAACTTCAAGCGCCCATGAGAAATCAAACATGGATTCATCAGGAGTTTGATAACGTCCAATTATCCGTATATCACTAAAGTTTCCTTCTGTAATATCAGGATGGCCTGCAATGTTTAATACAATTTTGTAATCATGCAGCGTATGGTTTCCATTTGTCCATGTGATACTGAAGCTACTAGATGTAAAATTATAGGTATAGGACAGGTTTGTACCATTTGTATATATCTGTATGTTGCCCGTTGTTGTGTTTCCCGTACTATCCAAATAGTCAACGTATAATGTGGTGTTGTCTCCTGACAAAAAGTAGGCATCCCATGTTATAATGTCAAAACCAGTAATTATTTCAGGTTGTTCTACTGCTTCTCGTATAAGACGGATTGTTTTAGGGTAATATGCCCCATAGTAATCAGGATCGGGTATAAAATCCACTGTTTGTGTGATGTATTCGTCTTTACTGGCTCGTATCTTATAAATAACGCCTTGTCCTGCTAGGAGATATACATCAACTTGTCCGTTTGCATCTGTAAACAATATGCTTATACTTGTCCATTCATCGCTCTCGTTTATGTACCGTAGGACGTCCATTTTAGCGTCTTCAAGTGTCTGATCTATTTCGTTTACTACTATAAAACGGTAGAGATGTGAGTACGTCTCGTTTTCAGGATCTTCCTTCCCTTCTGGCGGTAACGATAGGGGTAGATAAGCATTAAGAGTGATCCAACTACCTACGAAAACATCCATATAATAAACCCTAGATTCATGGTTATCCGCAGAAACAAAAATACCTATTTTTTCCCCTGTTGGACATAAACCAACATCAATAAGATGAGTATTGATGCAACCCGTATTTTCATATACTTCACTACCATTAGCATTAGAAAGAAATATATCAAAAGTTAAATTAGTATGATTGTTTTCATCATAGCAGTTTACCTGTAGACCACCGAAAGTGAAATCATTTGCGTTACTATACATGTTAAGGCTAGTGTTGTAACTCCATGCGCTATAGAACGTGTTGGTGACAATGTTTGTATCATTATAATAAGTCCCCGTACCATTATACAACTGTGTGCCATCAGTCGGGCTGCTAGGATAACTCCCTATCTTTTTCCGTAATAATGTAGTATTTGCACCAGTACCATTAACCCATGATATGTTTAGATCATAATTGTATAGATCACCTTGCATGTTACTAGGTGGAGCTGGTATGCTATAATTCCAATCAGAAGTATAATTATCACTATGTTTATCTCCTGTCCAACTAAAACCACTATAAAAAAACGAGAATCCAAAAGAACTGTTCATGTCAAGAAACGTATTAGCATATCCATTATATACAACCGTGCCATTATTTACATTAACAGGAAAAAACCCGTAACCAGATTCGTTTCTTACAATAGTTGTCTTAACTGCACCCTCTCCTTTTGTCCAATTAATACGTAAACCTGTCTGTAAAGTAGTAACATTAAAATCTGTTGCTCCCTCTGGTTTTGTATAAAAAGTCATATCAACCCCTGTAGATTCATTACCGCTTGTACTGTTTATATATGTACGATAATGATATAATGTACCAGGGGATAAACCTGTTATATTCGCCTCAAATTCATTTCCTTGCCCTATACTCTGATTAGTAGTGTTAGTCCCATAACTTGTGGTAGTGCCATATTCAAAACGAACCGTGCAATCCTCAGACATGTTATAATGAACATAGCCGTGTAATGTAGCGTTTCTTTCTTCAACCCCTGTTGTCGCATTTGTAGTCGCATACGGAGTGGGAGTGTAATCAATTTCTACATATATTTGTGTAACTATCGGGTGTATAGCACTACCGCTTTGTTGTTCCCCCTCATAACCAAACTGCGCATTGTTAATATCTGTCCATGTCCATGCAACGCTAGTGTGTGGATGGTTCGCCCATAACGTATCTGTATCATAATTTGTATATGAACCAAAAACAGGTTGAACCCATGTTCCATAATAATATGTATCATTAACAAAACAAATTGGTCTTACTCTCTTGTTGTTGTGTGCTGTTCCATGTTTGGCTCTAAAAAATACTTTTACCAAACTTATCTCTCCCCCACTTGTAACATCAGAAAAGTTGTATACATCTATTCTGTTTTGATCTCCGCTAGCTGTCCATACTGAAACAACTGTAGTGTCATCATCTGCAACTGCTTCATCTACCCGATCATAATTATTTGCCTGTGAACCACCAGCAGCATCTTGATAATCCCATTGAGTGATGAATCCTTCTGCATTTGGTCTAAGTGTCAGAATACTATCATACCAAAACAGTTCTGTTTGTTTCTCCTGATCACCCCCCAATGTTCCTATTCTGATAAACAACGTAACAGGGGCGTTATATTGTCCAGGTCGGCTTTTAACCTGTACCAAGTAATCTAAACTACTATTCCAATCAAGATAAAGATAATATCCAGGGTACTCTAAAACAAACATGGAACGGGAGACATTAATATATTTCTCATTCAGTTCTTGATGCAGATTATATCTAGTATTGTTTATCTCTATCTCATTATTGTTATAGTGACCTACTATGTTTATGTCTTTCATCTCCCATCCAAACGCTAGATCAAAAGGAATACTGGCACCAAGATTTTTAATGTAAGGAATGACCGTTAAATTAAGGTCATCTACTCCTAGATGATACCGTATAGCAAAACGAAAATCATAACTACTATATGATAAATCCTTCCATATCGTGATGTTAATGTATGTGTTGTTGTCTGTGTCTATGTCTTTGTTGAAACCTGTAAGTTCATCAGTCCGATACAACAGATTCCATGTGTCACCGCCATAGTATCCCAGCATCAGAACATTCCGTGTCCAATATTCCTGGTAGTGATTGCTGAATTGTATGCCGTTACTCACGTTGAAATAATAACTATCATTTCTATTCCAGATATGAAGCACAGATTCATCGTCTAACAGCTCCCATCCTAAACTACTTGTTCCACCATCTGCTTTTACACTGTTGTTGTTAAAAGGTATCAATGCAAGAAACAATATTGATACAAACAACCATGCAAACAGTTTTTTTTTCATATTTGGTGACTCCTTTTTATATAATATATTTGATTCTAATTTGTATAGGGATATGGGAGTTTTTGTCTGGCGACTCTTTCTCCTATACCTTACACATCATATTATCAATATCTTCTAACCTGATAGCTCTGTTCATACTCATTAGACTGAGCAACATAAATAAACCATATAGTCCACAAGATTAGGAAAACAATGAACGTGAAATTAGTAGCAACAATACAAGTAGCTATAACACTCTGAGTATCACTTGAATGAGCCATCGCAGTATGCAACATAGCAAACACGTTAACAAGATGCTGGCCGAGGATGAACCAACTGAATATCGTACTAAACATAAGCACAAAATAAATCATAACCGCTTGAACAATATGCATGTTTCTTAGTACCTCACATTATATTTTGTTTTCTGCCCCTCTTTCAACAACCATGCAACCATAACGATGAAGACAATGACGCCAAGGATCACCCAGGCTCTCCACATCATAAGACTCATCGTACTGTCTACATCCATCACTGCTGTCATTATTATGTTGAAGATGCCCCACATAAGACCAAAGATAAAGATAACCATGAAGAAAGTAACCAACGGTGCGATGCTACCTACATCATCCAATTTTTTCAAAAGTTAAACCCCTTTTCAAATTCTTCAAGTATGTTACCTAGTTTATGTTTACGATGACGGCTTATAGGTGTTGTAAAACCAAAACCCATATCTGTCGCACCCGATCCGCCTAAACCACTTGGTAAAAGTGGAAGGAGAAAACCACCTGATGGAACGGCAGCAAACGAAGGAGTTCTTGGTCGTTTAGGTGGAGGTACATCTTCCATCCCCAAGTCAAGGATAGTTTCCAAAGGCACATCCATCTTTAGCGCAGATATTTGAGCTTGTTTTATCATAGGAACAGTAAACATATCCTGTTCTTGAATAACTGCCGTCATCTTATCCTGTCTCATTATAGGAATTGTGAACATATCTTGTTTGTGTTTATGTACTGTAACAATATCAGGAGGAAACTGTTGTTTCTTATGCGATATTGTTTTTATCACACCTATGGTTGCAATATCCAACGCTGGTTTAAATGCAACAGCATACATTGAACTAGGGATCGTCTCAGTATATAATCCAGGGAGTAGTCTTAATTTATGAGATAGTTTAGTGGATGGGGTGCTTACTTTTGTTTTAAGACCTTGCAGCGTAGTAGATGCCTGCGCCTGGATGTTTTGAATGAACGGAGGGCGATAACGTGTGATCCATTTCTTAGGCATAGGACGAAAACCAGCACTACCAAAACCTTTGAAAGTTTCAAGAAGATGCCCTGACTCAGTAGGAACAGTACGAGTGAAACCCTCAGAAACCATCTTTTTATGGATAGCAAACCATCCTGAAGACTCAACAGGTTCACCTGCACCCTCAAGAGCAAAACGAGTAAATCCTTTATGTAGATCATCTGTTTTACTCGATACTTTAGACGACCCTAATTCATCTCCGATCTTCCAAGTCTGCCTTTTAGTACCATATTTTTTGACAAGACGTTTACCTGACCAGCTAAGTTTATATTTAGTGCGTTCCATAAGTTCACTTACTTCACCGACACCAGCCTTAATCCGAGCTTGTGGACTATACGCAACTACTTTTTTCATTGCAAGTTTCTCTGCAAGTTCCGTCTCTGCCTTTGCATATTTCTCAGGACTAAGCCAAATCCGTTTAACTCCGCCTTTACCATATACAAATTTTTGTTTCTGTTTTTCTATTACGCTACCAGCTTTTTTAGTTATTTCTTTAGGTGCTGTCTTCACTCCAACACTTGTAAGCTCCAACCCTTTTTTGTATCCTTTAGCACCCCAACGGAAAATGTTTTCAGGCAGCTCCGAACTGCCTTTAGCAAATATTTTTTTAGAACCAGAAATAGTTCCTGAAAAAAACTTTTCTTCAGGGAACACTTTCGTAAACTTAGCATACATACCAGGCACTCGTTTAATAATTGCTTTAGTGCCTATCTTAGCTCCAGCAGATACAGGTTTCAATGCTTGTGTCATAGCATAACTTTGAACAACCTCTGCACCGATACCACCAATAACAACCCACGGCTCTTTTTTTAATATTTCTGTACTGCCTTTCGGACTCCATCCAATAGGTTCAAAAGCAAAATCCAACGGACTAAGAAAATGAGACTTTCTGCTTTTCTCCGTACCCCATAGTGGATCAAGAACAACAGGTTTAAGCAATGCACCCCAACTACCTACAGTACCAAAACCAATTTTAGTAAACTCTCTAAGACCAGGGGGTAATTTCTCTAATTTTTTAAGTTCACCTTTGCTCCAATCGAGACTTGTATCACGAAACTCGAAACTATATCCTTCACTTGTCTTAGTTATTTTAGTATCACTAGGTAGATCCCGTGCTTGACTCCATGCAAGTTGACTTTGTTCTTCTGCTGTTTCAAGTTGCGGTAAATATTCCCTCTCAAATTTAGTTTTTAAAAAAGCACCAGTTACAACACCACCTTTATATTCATAACTTGCACCTGGATCAATGCCTTCCATCATCGCAGAATATTCAGATTTTTGCCTACCGATTGCTCGTTTACTTTCTGATACTTCTTGAAAGTATTGCTGCTGTGTCATTGTTACAGGAGGCTTTGGTTTACCAGTTGCCCGTATCTGCGTCATTGTCATAGCTGTTGGTCTACCTGTTAAAACCTTACGCATCCGTATTTCTTTCTCTTCAGGACTAAGACTTCTGCTACTTGTAATAGTACGCAACGCAATAGCTCTGCTTTGAATAGGAGTAAGTTTCTTTTCTTGCACAGGACCAACAAAAACGCCTTCCTCTTTAGGTTGTGCAACTGTAGTTCTACTTGGTTTAGAAGTTTTTTTAGGTGCTGGTGCTGAATGACGTGGTGTTGGTTTTGCTTTTGCAGCAGCTATCCTTTCCTGTGCTTTTGCAATTGCTATCTTTGCTTTTGCAGCAGCTATTCTTTCCTGGATTGTTGGTAGTGCCATTTATAGCTCCTCCAAACTAAACGGTTCAAGTAAACAAAAAACCTTAAAATCCGAACTGGAAACTCCCAACGAAATACCACACTCGGAACACAATATATAGATTCTATGTATTTAAATTTATCGGCAATTGACGTGTTTGATGTCGGCGATATATAAACATTCGACAAATAGCGATACAATAATCGGCAATAAACGAAAACATATTATCTAAATCTTACTACGATCACCCAAAAACAAAATGATAAGGATACAAAACGCTATAAAAGAAATATTAACCGGATTAAGCGGTACAGGTATTAACCCAGTTGTAAAAAGATTTTCTTTTTTCACAAAAATAAAATAAGATCCGACTAAAACTGCATAGCAAAACAAAGAAACAGCGATAAGACCAAATAAAAAACGTATTTTAATCTTCCAAAACAAAAAATAAGCAATTCTTAGCTCAAAACTTGTCTGTTTCCTCCATACCTTATCTATAAAACCCATAGGAACACCATTTTTCTATACAAAAGATAGGGTTTTCGCATCACTTTTTATGTTCCTCAGCAGTTATGTTTTTAAGCATGTAATAAAGACCAGCTATTACGGCATCAAAAGCCAAACAAAGCACAAACCATTCTAAATGTGCTTCGCCAAACGCATTTATGTATACAACAATTTTATAATCGTTGATGTAAGCAATAAAGAAGAAGTAAAACATTACAAAAAACATAGCGGCGGCTTCTGAATAGCCAAAAAATATAATCATATTGCGTTTACTGGTTTTTAACATTCACAAATTCCTTCAGCATGATAATACACAGGGCAATCATGCCCAAAGGTTTCACATGAATATTCATCACACTTTTCTTTAAGAGGAAATTCTTCTATGAGTTTACCATAAGGGCAGAAACCTAATTTATGGCGTGGTTTTTTAATTTTATCAGCCTTCCATATCTTTTTTTCAGTGTTTAGCCAATCACTCATCTCTATCACCTAAGTTAAGGTTTTCTTAACTATTCTATATATCAAATATGGCACACTCATTATCATAATGATAACTGCAATAGGAATCAATTCAAACACATCGTTTACTTTTGCTTTGTATGGCTTACATTCTTGTTTCCACCATCTACGATAAGCCCACCATATCTTAATCCGTTGCCAAATCTTCATACGATAACTCCAGGGTTTTTACAACGATGTATATCAAATGCATAGCTTTGTCCTAACTTTACTTTAACCTTCAAACTATATGATCCATCCCAATTCTTTCTGCTGTAAAGTTTTTTCCCACACTTAGGACATTTCGTCATACGACACCTACAGGGTTTTTCATCAAAATGCTCTCCGTGTAGACATAAAACCTAAACATAATGCTGCTAATATTATTATGATTAATACTGGTTCTATACTCGTAAATGTATTCATCGTAGTATTCATAGATACAGCATTCGGACTGTCCATATCCCAAATAGCTTTCGTCTGTCGTAATACTGTTAGCCCAACAGCAAACGCCATAACAAGCATGATACTTATTGTTATCACGATCCATAAATGACTGCCTCCACTATCTACTCCTTTTTTATTTTTTTTTTACTAAACAACCTAGCTAACACTTCAGAGATCACTGCACCGCCACCACCGTACAACATCATAAATTGTGGTGTAGTAAGTTTCAATAATTCAGTCGTGTTCCACAACAGCCCAAATATAAATATTGCAATACAGAAACATTCAATCATTCGTACTGCAACATACTTCAAATTTTCTTCTTCTTCCTTCATACGATCTTTACAGGGTTTTACCTGTTCTCCCTTTGATACCATTCTTCAAATAGTTCATAAAGACTGTTATATTTGGTTGTTAGATTGTCAATGATTTTTCTTAACCGTTCATGTTGATGCATACAATCCGAATAGAATAGTTCCAATCCATCAAGTTCATCATCACCATTAATAACATTCTCCATATCACTAAGTATTGCTTCATATTTTACCAATTCTTTTTTAGATATTTCTATCATACGATAACCTTCGGGTTTTTGTTCTCAATTGATCTTTCACCAAGACATAAAGGATCTCTTGCCGATGCTTTAGCATCCTCTACGCATTTTCCTTTATGATATTCAATTGCTTCCTTTGAACCGTTGTGATTGAAACCGCATAGTTTACATTTCATTTACCAACCCTCCACATATTCCTTCATCTGTAAACGATCAACATCCGTAAAAGGCATGTTAAGATAATGACGTAACGATGTTACAGTTGTATGACCTTGCGATAAAGCTATCTCTAAACTACGATTAGGATAATAAAACGTAAGCCATGATTCCCAAGTCTTACGAGTAGTCTTTGCACACAACCCTTGCGTGCTAACATCGGATCTCTTTGCCCATGTCTTTAAGTTCTCTTGCCATGTCTGATAAGTAGGTACTTTATGTTTACTATTCAAAAAGTATTCAATGATGATCCTTCCAGGTGGACTCAATCTAACAACACGTTCCAACTGCACACGTTTATTTTTATGTACCGATTCTTTAGGTAGATGAATGAATTGCACACCATCATACCAAGATGGATACTTTTGAAATCGTTTTAATTCAATATATCTCATTCCAGTATACATTAATGCTTGAAGTGTTGTCTTTAGTTCTGGTTTAGGGCATCCAGTTAAAAGTTGTTTGTATTCCGAAGGTCGTAAAATCCTGACCTTCATCCTCATTATATCTTTCATTTTATTTCCCTGTATATTTCTTAATCGTATCAGGGTTTATATACTTTTGTGAATGTTGTTAAGGAGAAGGGTTTACATTGTAAAGGTTTCAAACCCTTATGTTTTCAATCAAAATTCAAGGGTTGATTTTACTCTCTGAGTTCCACGTAATAATCATAAAATTATTCCAAATAGATATATCACGAATATCCCTAGTAAAATATTGATCAGTATACAAAGCGTTTGTAATCTTTATCTCAATATCTCCATCATTCCATCCTGTCTGCATCCATGCAATAAGATTTTTAAACCGTTCATCACTCAAATCTATTTCACGAACAGTATTATTTTTAATATCAAGATGTTCTTTTTCAAAATATTTAGGGATTGATTTAAAATTAAATATATGTTCCTCAATCATTTACCTTATCAACTCCTTTACGTTTGATTTATAATATTTTTAAGTCTTGGTGGAAATTCATTCCATATTTTTTGCATTGTCTGACTTGACATAAATCCATCACGCCAAAACTTTCTTAACATTCTATCAATTTCAAACATATCTTTTTGAGCTTCTTTCTCCCAATCTTCCATATCAAAACCTCAAATTATCCTTTATTTTTTTGAATCGCATTATGTAACTTTCTTGATGCTATTTGTAATCGCTTACCAAACTCAATCCACTCATCTTTTTCCATGTACTTCTCCTTTATCATACATCTCAATTCTACATTTTGTACAATATGGAATGTCACCAACATAAGTATCATCAAGTGGTGCAAATTCAGTACCGCATTTACATTTAATTAATGGAAAATCTTTCATCTCTTTTATTGAAAGCATTTTTACAGTTTTATTTGGAAATTGTATTTCTAATACCATTTCAATCACTTTTTAATCTGTATTTTTCCTTTATGGTTTTTTATTCAATTTATTCCACTTATCAAAATCTCTTTCACAAATAATATTGAATCCAATCCAATCGAGTAATTCTTTGCCTCTAATCCTTCTCATGGCTCTACTGCTTACCA
>Ga0114920_10000199_pt1 | contig 26708 bp, 22 predicted proteins | sample ChitaG_FD_88683 | JGI IMG/M metagenome (GOLD analysis project Ga0114920, IMG submission 88683) | Deep subsurface microbial communities from South Pacific Ocean to uncover new lineages of life (NeLLi) - Chile_00310 metaG | ecosystem: Environmental > Aquatic > Marine > Oceanic > Sediment ...
CGACGTCGTGATGTTCATCTATCGGCCCGAGTTGTACGATATACTTAAAGACAAGAAAGGAAAGTCGGTCGAGAATATTGCCGAGATCATCGTGTCCAAGCAGCGTAATGGCCCCACCGGGACCAGACGCCTGGCATTCGTCAAGGAGTACATCCGATTTGAAAATCTGGCCCGCGACCTCAGGCAGCCCGAGCCGGTCGGGCCGCTGGAGTCGGCCGAACCGGAGACACCGTTCTGATGTATTCACTAATTGCTGGATTGGGTAAAACGGCCCTCAACTTCTTCGAGTACGTCGGGGGCCTTTTTCTTTTGGGCAGGCGGCTGGTGAAAGCGTTTCCCCAGATCCTGCGCAGTTTCCATCTGACCACGGCCCAGATGCTTTACATGGGGGTCAACTCTCTGCCTTTAATCGCGCTGGTCTCGGTCTTCACCGGCAGTGTGGCTGCCTGGCAGGCGGCGTACCAGTTTGAAAACTATGTTCCCATGCGCTTTTTGGGTACGGCCGTAGGCAAGGCGATTATTATCGAGCTGGCGCCGGTGCTGACTGCGCTGGTCGTGGCCGGGCGGGTCGGGGCTTCGATCGCGGCCGAGTTGGGCACGATGCGCGTGACCGAGCAGATCGATGCTCTGGAGGTTATGGCTATCGATCCCGTGCGCTATCTTGTGCTGCCGCGCGTGGTCTCCGGGGTGATTATGATGCCGGTCCTGGTAATTTTTGCCAATCTGGTCGCCATCACCGGCGGTCTGGTTGTCTCGGTGTACATGGTCAACATCTCGGCCGAGACGTTTCTCAACGGCGTGAAGCGGTTCTTTTATGTCAGCGACCTGGTCGCCGGGCTGACCAAGGCGGCGATCTTCGGTTTGATCATCTCCTTTATCGGTTGCTACCAGGGGTTTACCACCACCGGCGGGGCAGAGGGGGTCGGCCAGTCGACCATGCGCGCGGTGGTCGTCTCAGCGGTGTTGATTTTGATCTCCGACTTTCTGATCGCCATGGTCATGTTCAGGTTGTAATCGGGTATGGCAGACGTTTCAACAAACAGGGTGGTCATCCAAATTCGGGACCTGGTGAAGTCCTTCGGCGATCACCGCGTTCTAAACGGCATCGATTTAGATGCCCACCGGGGTGAGACCCTGGTCATCATCGGGCGTTCGGGCTGCGGGAAGTCCGTCCTGCTCAAGCACATTATCGGGCTGCTTAAGCCGGATGAGGGGACCGTTGCCGTGGAGGGGCATATCCTCTCGCAATTAAAACCGCGCGATTTGTATCAGGTGCGTCTGCGCTTCGGGATAGTGTTTCAGAATGCGGCCTTGTTTGATTCGCTGACCGTCGCCGGAAACGTCGGGCTGGCGCTGGCCGAGCATTCGAACAAATCCAAAGCCGAGATTGCCGACATCGTGGCGCATAAACTGGAACTGATGGGGATGAAGGGCACTGAAGATATGATGCCCGCTGACTTGTCGGGTGGGATGAAAAAGCGTGTGTCTCTGGCGCGCGCCATCGCCTTCGATCCCGATTTTGTCCTCTTTGATGAACCCACCACCGGGCTGGACCCGATCACCGCCGATGCGATCAACAACTTAATTGTCGAGTTGAGTGATCGCCTGTCGGTCACTTCGATCGCGGTTACCCACGAGATGAAATCCGCCTATAAGATCGCCGACCGCATCGTCATGCTGCATGACGGCAGGATCATCAAAAGCGGCACCCCCGATGAAATCGAGCACTCCGACGACCCGGTCATCCACCAGTTCATCCACGGCCTCGCCGAAGGCCCCCTGAAAGCCACATAAGCAGAGTGGCCTGGGCACCGCACGCCGTCAGCAATGCAGGCTGGGCACTGCCCACCCTCAGACGTAGGGGCGGGTTTCAAACCCGCCCACGCTGATCTTTGTCGCAAATTTTCGTAGGTCAGGACCACTGCGGTCCTGACAATATTCTTCCTGAAGACATAAGGCCGATCGAGCATTGAAAAACCTCTTGTCCGTTAGGACAGCGGCCATTAGTTTTATCTCCAGAAGAACCAATGTCGTTTGCAAAGTGGTGGCTGTGATGTCGAAGGACCAACCAGACGATTCCAAAGATGTTACTTCGGAATCCACCAGCGGCTTGCCAAAAGGTTTTGCCATGCCGCCGTTCGAGCGCCTCGGCACTTTTCGGGTGGAGGCGATGATCGGTTCGGGCGGGATGGCAACCGTTTACAAAGCCTATGACGAGTCGATGAAGCGGGTGGTCGCTTTGAAAGTACTGCACCCTTTGCTCGACATCTCGGAATACGCCCGGTCCAGATTCGCCCGGGAAGCCTGGATTGTTGGGCGATTGGAACATCCCCAGATTATTAAGGTTTACAGCCGTGGTGAAGAGAAGGGGTATAAGTACTTGGCAATGGAATATGCCGATGGTGGTTCTCTTGCGGATCACATCCAGGATGTCCGTGGGGGCATTCCTCCGCATGCGGACGTTTCGGACACGGTCAAGAGCGATTATATCCGAACGATTCTCCAAAAATTCATCGAGTTGGCTTCATCTCTCGAGTATATTCATGCCAAGGGTTTTATTCATCGCGATATCAAACCTCACAACATTCTCCTTTCCGGAGAGCACAGGCAATTTAAGCTTACGGACTTCGGAATCGCCCACGCCGAGGATATGACCCAGATTACCAAAGCTGGAGATTTCATCGGTACCGTCAAGTACATGTCTCCGGAGCTTCTTACTGCCCATCGTGCAAAGGTTGATAAACGCACAGATATCTATTCGTTGGGGATTACCTTATATGAGGCGTTGACCCTCACACTGCCTTTTGAAGGCGACAGCGACGAACAGTTCATTGGCGAAATCCTCTGCGGTCACTCTACTCCCGCCCGGAGAAAAAACAGGCACATATCCAAGGACCTCGAAACGGTCTTGATGAAGGCGACTCATCTTGATCCGGGTAGGCGTTACCAGTCCGCGGCCGAATTTGCCGATGACATGAGTAACGTACTGGAGAGCCGCCCGATTAAGGCAAAACGTGAGGGTATTCCAAGGTATGTATACAAGAGTGTGTGTCGGAATCGGCGTCTCATGTTGGCAGTGGGCGCGACACTGATATTCTTGGCCGTTGTGTTTTACAAGCTCTACACCTGGCGAACGACATCTTTAGATAGAGAAAGAATAACCGAGTCATTGACGCATGCGATTGCGACCGAAACCTCACCTTTTGAGTTTGAACCGGATTGGCCTCGGCTTTCGAGGTTATTGCATGCCGACTTAAAAGAAGGTAGCGCGAAAGCGAATATGCCTCTGTTTCTTAAGGCGAATAACATTCCTCAGATTTGGTCTCGCGAGTATGACCTTAACGAACAGGCAGAAGTGAGAATCTCCATGTCTTCAGTACAGCTTTTCGCTCAGGCACCAGGCCAAAGCACTGGTTTTGATCGGCGGTTTCTTGATGAGTATATTTGCGCTGCGGTTGTATCAAGAATAGACCTGTCGGTCGATAGTTCTCCATTCCAGGAATTTGGGTACCTCGCGCAGAGTTATGAAACGCAAAGGTTTGGAAACCTTGTAATTGCAAATCATCTTTCCAGGTACGTCGATACACTGGTTAACGGTCGTCATATGGTGCGTGTCCGTACGACATCGTGCCACTACTTGAATTCCAGGCTCTTTCACTCTGCTGGAGCGGCTGCTGAGGAAGTAATCGTAACCCCTGGCGGCGATTCATTAGTCGAGTTCTTTTCGGCCAATGTTGATCCCGTTGTACTTCGGGCAGTTGAGCTCACCCCGGTTGATCCCGTCTATCTCGACACGACCATCGACACAGTTTTCGTAATGACCTTTGACGAGTATCCGAAAGACTTTCCCCAAAGGATTTTTGATCCGGCCCAAAGGCATTGGTTCATTGATTCCACGAACTTGAGCCAACTTTACATAATAAGGCGGGATGACGAAATCGAAGAACACGTGTACGAACATGTTTTCAGGGGGATGATTGATGAGCGGATACCTGTGCCCCTGGCATGCTCGTTTCAGCTGATTGATCATGAGAATAATGACTTACTGATTGAGGGAGATTTTTTCCATTATGGCCAGACCATCAAGGTATTGTACGGCGAAGGCGGCTACGTACGTGGGAAGTGGAGCCCTTGCGAATTAAGGGATACCGTAACAGCCAGCTGGCAAACAGCAGATATAGAAATCGTCACCCGCAAATTCCAGGATTTGGCTTCTCTTGGCCGGATCGATGCACGGTTACGATTGGTTCCGTCGCTAAAGGCGGCCCGAAGGTTCGGTGGCATCGATAAATTTTGGGGTGATACCTTGGTCTTTGATATCAAGTTCCAGGCGATAGACAGCTCCGGGTCGCGTTACTGATTGAGGTGTAGAGCAGATAGGGCGATCCTACTCAGGCTGCCCAATCCAAGTCCTGCAAATGCCTAATACATCACCGGTTTTGACTTGCCGAAATAAGCTGGCACTCCAGGTTCCGATAGGCACCAGGGCCAATACACCGGCAGACCGTCCTCCTGGTCATGTAAAGCAGGAATTGGGAAATTCTCAGTTTACATTTTCATTGCTCGGGAATTCTAGCATATCTGACCATGCCCACGCTGCCCGTCAATAGCCAGATGACCGCTGTTGTTGGAATACATACTTGGAGAGGTCCTGAAATGATCGGATGGCATGCAGTCAAAGGCCGGATGATCAAGGTGTAGGGGCGGGTTTTAAACCCACCCGCGTTACTTAAAAGGTATATCTCTGTGGACCGAGATAGCCGGGGTGAATGTCGGCCCGCTGATAGCTCAATTCGGGGGGCGAGGAATCAGGATCGATGATAGTGACAAAATAGAAATCCTCTTCCTCCTCCTGCATGTAAAGGTGATACTCCGCCCGGAAATGGGGAATTTGCTCATCAGTGAAAGGATAGCCGGCGGGGATTCGGCGCCGGCCACTTACGCCGAAATTATGACTAAGCGGGTGTGGAATAAGGCTGTTACAAGGCTCCCCAGGGATAATGATCCCGGGGTACACAAAAGCTGCCTGAAGGTGAAGAAGCTAAATCAACAGTGAATTCAAGTACTTCATCACCCTCCAATAGATACATCCCGTTTATTCTGATCGTATATTCTCCCGGCGGCAGGTCGACGATTTCATAGTCCACATCAAAAAGACAGAGGCAATAGCATCCACCGCTATAAAGCAATTCTGCTTCATCTATGGTGATCATGCCCTCCCGAATGCGAATCCTGGCGGTAAGCGAATCAGGACAACAATTGAATCCCGCGTTGACGTGCCTGAGCAAAAGAACAGATTCTCCATCATACTGATATTCTATACAATCCTGATCCGACGGCGCATCATACATCGGCGTTCGCGTGCCGAATGTTTTGCACCCAAAGGAACTAACCAAATATCCATTGGGCCCACATGGGTCATCGCAGAACATATCATTGGTCATGTACACATATTGGACGTAGTACGTCACATCCTGCGGGTTGACATTCCCGTCGCCGGTGACGTCGCCGGCCTCTAACGGGCAGTCCGGCGGCTGCACCCGCATGTCGTTCTGGAAATAAACGAATTGTACCATGTAGGTTACGTCTTGGGGGTTAATGGCGCCATCGTCGTTTACATCGCCCCAGACAGGCCCGCAGTCGCATAGCGCACTGGTGCCGAATAGCAATAACGCCACAATGATAAGCCCTCCAGCCAGAAAACGAATCTTGGTAGACATCGCTGCCTCCTCAGCCTACGGTTTTGGAGTACCTCTACCTTAAAATAACAGCATACCCCCGCCAGTCAAGCGGAATCAGGCATTTTTCCGTACTTGGAAGCCAGAATTCCGGGCCGTCGATTGGACGTGTTTTCCAGTTGAGTACGGGTAAGCCCTGATGCTCCAAGCGCTTGTGCGCCTATCAGATAAGCCCGGCGCTGCCCTCGACTCATTTGCCAAGACCGTAACTCTTGCCATCGGCGATCAGCCGGTCAAGGAGACGGTCGTCGGAGCCGTTATAGCGTTTCATCCGCGACAAACGAACGTTATGGGCCAAAACGGATGGTAACCCAACCTTCGGAATCAGGGATCATCTCTCGACGCTCTGAGTGCGCGCTGGTATTCACATGCGCCTTGATGTGCACGGGTGAGGAGTAACCAATCTCACTATGTGGGAATGAAAACTCAAGAACCTCTCCTCCTGCGACAACAGCGTTGTCTATCGCCCAATCACCTGGCACCCAAATGAACCATTCCGCCGCTAATGTGTCATATCGCCCGAAAAGTTCCCATTTTGGGTGCAGTCTGATATCCTTGATCGCCCGGTCATCAAAAAAGACCTGGTATCCCATCTTTTCATCGGGATGAGTCTCGTCGCCGTCCTTCGTGACGCCAGATGCCATTTCCGGATTGGGTGAACCATCCCAGAAATCGATCATGACATAAATCATTCCCGAAGTATCCTGTGCAACATAGAGCCCTTTTGCATCCGCGCCAGTGAATGTACTCTGATCGTCTCCCTCGGGATCATTGGCGATCGGAACAATGTATGTCCAGTCATCTCGACTTCCGTCCACCGTCATCTTCCCTGAGGGCACATCCAACGGGGACACACCCTTCTTGCTGCAGCTCCCTTGAAGGACAACCAAAACAACACTAAATGTGATCATCAGAGGGAGTCTGAACATTTTCGTCACGCCTTTCCTTCCTTTCTCTAATCTTCAACGGTGAGCAGAGGCTCAAGCTCTGAACCTCGCATCGCCAAGTGTTGATGAATCTCTTGTGCTGAAGTCCGCTTTATCTCACCCACCATTGGTCCGACTTTTGTCTCCTCCCTTGGCAAAACGACGAGAAAAGATAACTTGCTGGCAGACACTTTCAATATCTAATTTACTCGCTCAGCCGATAGAAAGAAACCCACCCGTTGAGTGGGGTACCCTGTTTCGAGGATTTAGCTCTGGAAAACGGCCTAAATCGTTGCCAGAATTGGCAATTAACTTTGGTGCGGAAGGCGGGATTTGAACCCGCACAGGCAAGGTATACCGTCCCCTCAAGATGGGGTACCTACCGGTCCTACCGCTTCCGCCGCGTGGATGATCAGAAGTTGTACCTCTGCGGCCCGAGATAGCCGGGGTGAATGTCGGCCCGCTGATAGCTCAATTCGGGCGGTGAGGTATTGGGATTGGTGGTAGCGGGTCGTTACGGCCCACTTGAATAGACAGCTTAATTCAATTACTTTCTTTTGCGATCGTTGTGCGGTGGGGCTCCGGGCGGACTGGGTGGTGGGGAAAACGGAGGTCAACAGAAAGTCACCGTTTGAATATGGACATCATCAATCCGTACCTCGGCAAGGGCCTGGCCCTGCTTACCGCGGTGACCTGGGCTTTTGCGGTGATCCTCTTCCGAAAAAGCGGCGAGACCGTTCACCCCATCGGTTTGAATCTGTTTAAAAACTTGTTGGCAATCGCGCTCTTCATTCCCACAATCTGGCTGTTTGGCGAAACCCTCCTGCGCCCTGCTCCTGCGGGCGAATACCTGTTGCTTCTGCTGAGCGGCGCGCTGGGGATCGGGATTGCCGACACCCTGTTTTTCAAAAGTCTCAATGCTCTCGGCGCCGGGCTATCGGCCATTGTCGATTGCCTGTACAGCCCGTTCATCATCGGTCTTTCGATGTTGTGGCTCGGCGAGGTGTTGAATTTCTGGCAGGTCATTGGCGTGCTGATGATTGTCTCCGCGGTACTCACCGCCACAGGTGAGAGGAGGTCCAACCCGCTCGATCGGCGCACTATCCTTGAGGGAATATTCTGGGGAGTGCTGGCCATGGCGTTCATGGCGCTGGGCATCGTTATGGTTAAGCCGCTACTGGACCGCTCTCCTTTGCTCTGGGTAACGATCATCCGTCTGTCTGGCGGTGTCGTTGTTTTACTGGCCGTTTTAATGTTCTATCCGTCAAGGCGGACGATTATCCGGTCGGTGTTCTCCACCCAACGGTGGGGATACACGCTATCCGGCTCATTTATCGGGGCTTACCTGTCGATGGTGCTTTGGCTGGCTGGGATGAAATTTACTCAGGTGTCGATTGCCGCCGCACTCAATCAGACGGCCAATATTTTCATCTTTATCCTGGCGGCCATTCTGCTGCACGAGAGAATCACTATTCTCCGCCTGGCCGGGATTGTCTTGGGAGTCGCCGGGGCGTTGCTGGTCACTTTTGGCTGAACGCCACCGACACCGGCAACGCGCATTTTGGGCGGCTGCCTGACGACGGCATCAGGCCAAAGGGGGTTATCATCGATTCTCAGACCGCGTGGCATGGCTCAACCACGCACCGCACGGAATGCTGCATCTTACCCATCTTCTACAGTTGTATTTCAATCCCCTTTGGTTATCAATGAGTTACGGGGCGTGGTTTTTGCTGTGGCACTACATTTTTCCTCTTTTCATTGGGCGTGAGTTATTGGCGCAGCGTGGGTGGTGGGGACGGTTGCCGGCGCGCTCTTGGGGACCTCAACAGTGACTTCCTTCATTGAATCATCCGCCGGCATCAAGCAGGGCGCGCGCACCGGCTTTTCCAATATCATCGTGGCTGCCGCGTTCCTGCTGGCTTTATTTTTCTCGCCGTTGGTCAGTGTCATTGGGAAAGGGGTGGAGGTTGCCGAAGGAGTATTCTTAAATCCGGTGACCGCGCCGGCGTTGATCGTCGTGGGAGCGTTCATGTTGACTGCGATTGCACGGATAAGGTGGGACGACCTGACCGAATCGCTCCCGGCGTTCCTGATCATTGTCGGCATCCCGCTGACCTTTATGATCTCCGACGGTTTGGCCTTCGGTTTTATCGCCTATCCGATTCTGAAAATCGCCACCGGCAAGGCAAAGGACGTCCATCCCCTTCTCTATATCATCGCGGTCTTGTGTATTATCCGCTACGTGTTTTTCGCCTAGCCGCCAACTGTAGATCGACTTCCAACGAAGTTGATTTGGCTGGTTTGTCCCCGATAAAGGCTTATACTGTCTGCGGGAGATAATGATCGACTACTCACTTTGGGGCCTCTCGCTATGTCCTGGTCGGCGGTTGGGGACCGGTTTTCTATTTCCGGTATAGATTGGCAGAAGATTCCCGGGCGGCGGCGGCCGGCGCTGTGGGCGGCAATCCTGTTGAGCAGCGGAATTGTCCTGGCCCGGTATGTGCAGACTTCTCCCCTTTTTTGGGGGATCCTGGCTTTCGCCGCCCTGATCGCCATTCACTTTCGGCCGTCAAAAGCCGGCCGCCCTGCTTTTTACCATGATGGGTTTATGGCTTGCCCTCGGCGCTTTCCGCTATGCCGCCCAGACAAAGATTCTGCCCGCCGATCATGTTTCGCATTACCTCGATCCCGCACGTGAGGTGGAAATCTTCGGGCGCGTGGTTGATGTGCCGGACCGACGGCTGTACGCCACCAACTTGGTTATCGATTTAGGCTACCTCAAAGAAGATGGCCGCAAAATGTTGACCTCCGGCCGCGTCCTCGCCCGGGTAAGTGATACAACGAAACGTTTCTCATACGGGGATTTCTTACGCTTTAGCGGACGGCTGGAAAAGCCACATGTGGCGCGAAACCCGGGCGGTTTCGATTACCGGCGTCATCTGCTTAATCGGGGCATATACGGCGTGGTACGCGTGGCCAAAAACCGGCGCGTGCGTGTTTACCCCGATCCTCGCGGCGCGGTGTTCTACAACCGGTTGATTATTCCTCTGCGCGAATACATCCTGGCGAAATTCCGCGAGTATGTGCCGGGTGTCTCCGGTACCCTGCTTGCGGGGTATCTAATCGGTGAGACCCGGGAGATGCCCGATTGGCTATATCAGGCCTACCGCCGGTCCGGCACCCTGCACCTGCTGGCTGTCTCGGGGTCGAATGTCTGGCTGGTTTTGGGATTGTTCTGGCTGGCGTTTCGTCGGCTGCGTTTGCCGCGAGCGATACAGACGGTGCTGTTACTTTTGATCCTGCTTGTTTTCTGTTTTATCACCCGTAATGAGCCGTCGGTGATTCGGGCCGGGTTGATGGCTACGTTAGTACTTCTCGGGCGGTTATTCTATCGCCGGCTTGACTTACTCAACATTGTCGGTGTCTCGGCGGTGATTATTCTTTTGTTTTCCCCGCGCCATTTGTTCTTTGCGGGGTTTCAATTATCGTATGCGGCTGTTTTGGGTATCCTTGTTATCGTTCCGCGCATCTTGCAATTGTTTCCCCGGCTTGGGCATTCACGTTCTGGAAGGTGGCTTTTGGGCCTAGCGGGTTCTTCTATTGCCGCCACAACCGCGACTGCACCGGTCTTGGCCGTACATTTCGGTACGATCCCGGTGATTTCAGTGGTAGCCAATCTGGTCATGGTCCCGCTGGCGGTCTTGGTCACCAATTGTGCCGTCGTACTCGTTTTGCTGGGTGATCTCTGGCCGCAAGCCGCGCGACTGGTTGCCTGGGCGGCCGATCTGCTGGCCACCTGGTCGATCCACAGCGCCCGGTTCTTTGAGACCGTCCCTGTGGGCCTGGTTTTCTGGCCGCAACCCGGAGCCTTGGGCATTGCCAATTATGCCTTAGTCCTGGCCGCCGTGGCGGCTTCCCGATACTGGTATCGCTGGCTGAAGCCTGCCGTGTTTTATGCTCTGTTGGCCGGAGTGGTGTTTATGGCTTCAAAAGCAATCTCCGATCCCCGTCCTCCCGATGAGGTAATGTTCTTTGATGCTGGGATGCACCCGCTGGTCGGTTTGAAACTGCCCGGCGACAAGCTGCGCCTGGTCGGCACCGCAAGCGCGTTTTCTCCCGCCAATCACCAGTGGGTAATCCAACCGTACGCCATCCACTCCGGATGGTCAGAGGAAGATTTTCATTATGACACCCTCCCTTCGCGGTCAGCCCATGTGGGCCCCGGTTACCTTATTGATTCTTTATCTGCAATCAATGTCTCGGCTCGCGGTCTGGTGGACGGCATCCGGCATGTACGCTTTTATGGTGGGTCAAAGGCGAAAGGGACAGACTGCCTGGTCGCTGATTATCTGGCCTACGGAGGAGGCAGGATTCTAATCGTATATGAAAGCGACCCTGAGTTGCTGGATTACATCCGCCGGTCCATCGGGTTGAAGCGCCTTGACATTCTGGCGGTGAGATCGTGCCTGCCATCGATGAGGTTTAAGCAGGTTTTGGGCGATTTCACTTTTGGTGAGTTGATTCTCTTTGGTGCCCTGCCGCGCTTTTCCTCCGGTACCGTGCGCCAGTCCTGGGCGCGCCAGATGCCGGAACATCCGGTTTTCTCAACGCGGGAGAACGGGGGCATCAGAGTTGAACTTTCACCTGAGCCTGCTGTTATCCCAACCGTCCGCTGAAGCTCCACTCAGGTTTATCTCAAGCAAGGGTTTTTCGCTCCCGATAAAGAAGTGATAGAGGGGCACTCAGCCCTCGGGAGTGTATTGGCCAATGAGTTTTAGCGGCAACTTATCGACGGTCTCGTTTGGCGACATTCTGCAGTTGGTTTCCAGCGGAAAAAAGACCGGTGCGCTGCTTTTGATCCGTGGCCAGCAAGAAAAGCGGATTTATTTCCGTGATGGCCACGTCATTTACGCCGGCTCTGACGCCGCCGAGGAGGACCGCCTGGGACAGCTGTTGATCAGACGCGGGAAAATCGCGCCCGACCAACTGAAGGCCGTGCTGCAAAAACAGCGAGTGGCTCAAAAGCGGCTCGGTGAAATCATCGTCGAAATGCGCCTGATCGATCCCCACGAACTCAGCGAAGCCTTACGCCTGCAGGTTGAGGAGATCATTTACAGCCTTTTTGTTTGGGGGGATGGAGAGTTCCAGTTCATTGAAGGTGAGGCCCCGCCGGCGAATTCTCCCTTAACCGAGATCGACACAATGTCGGTGATGATGGAGGGGGTGCGCCGCTTTGACGAATGGAGCAAAATCCGGGATGCTCTCCCCCCGGCGCACACGGTCTTGCAGATCCGTCCTACGCCAATCGCGGCCGGGGGAGAGATTAGCCTGTCGTCGGAAGACCTGGAGATGCTGGCGCTCATCGACGGCCACCGCCGCGCGGACGAAATCATGCAATCGTTTACCCGGGGAGAATACGCGGCCGCTCGTTCGGTGTACAAGCTCATCGAACTGGGCATAGTTGAGCCGGCGGCGCACGGCGAGGGTGAGCGGGGCAATCCGGAGGAACTGCGTAACGTGTTTGACCTCGTCTTCAAGCTGTATTCCCACTCGCTGTCGCGCATCCATCAGGAAGTAACTGATCTTCTGGGGACAGGGGGCGAGCAGCTTTTCCTGCGGCCAACCGGCAGACAGATCGAGCCCGGCCTGTTTGATTCGCTCACTGGTGGGGACACCGAATCGACCAGGGAAAGCTTCTTACGGGTCGCCGAATCAATCCCGGCAAACCTCCGTTTGCACAAGATTCTCAGCCATACGGCGATTCTGCTCCAGGACCGATTGAAGCTGGTTCGCGACTGCCTGGGCGACCACGTTGCATCGCGCCTGGCTCAGGCCGTGCAAAAGGAAGTTGCCGTCCTGCTGGCCCAGAAGAGATCCCTCGCCGACAAGTATGATATAGGCCGGGAGTTTGCTGAATCGTTGAACATGCCATGAAACCGCAACGAGTAGTCATTACCCTCGCCATAGCGCTCCTGGCGGGAGCGCAGACGGCCGAGGCGTCAAGTGATGCTGGTGGAGGAGCCGGAGGTGCAGTGCTGGAGTTCGTCGGGCTGGTGCTGGCGTCAGGCTGTTTTGTGGTCTCCTGGAGAGTGCTTGCCTATGTTCGGGGCGGCCGGTTGGCTTCGGCCTGGCAGTGGTTGATCTCTGCCTTCTTTCTGTTCGCCGCCGGCCAGGCGCTGGCGTTCTTGGCGCACCTGATGTTGGCGCCGCTGGCCAGCCACATCGTGATCTTCCTGCGGATTGTAGGTCTTGTCTTTTTACTTGTGGGGGTGATCAGGATGCGTAAGGCGCTCGCCTGACGGCTGTTTCCACCCTTCTCAGCCTGACCTGGCTGGCGCTGCCCGACACGTTCCCCGTTGGTGGGATGGTCAAATTTTTATACATCAGTAGTGAAAAAACGCTCAACGGTGTGCGAAAGTGTGCCCCCGGTTAAGCTGACCTTTTTTGATGTCGATAAAGACTACTGACGCAAAGGGATGGCGTTGTCCGCCGCGTTTTTTCGCTGTACGCGGTTTTGGTTTTTGGAAGGGGTCTTCATGATCAACGTCGTCGAACTCGACGAGCGCATTGACAAGTGTCTGTCGATCCTGCAGCAGAATAGCCGGTCGCGCATTTTTGCGGCGTTGGCCGAGGCATATCGCCGCCGCGGAGAGGTCGGCCGTGCGTTTTCTGTTTGCAAAAATGGTCTGCGTATCCATCCCGATTACGGCGCGGCGCACGTGGTCATGGCCAAGCTCTACCTGCATCAAAAAATGATCGAACAAGCGCGCACATCGGTGGCAAGCGCGATCGAGCTGGACGGGCCATCGCGGTCAAGCGACTTGTTGCTGGCCGAAATCCATCTGGAATCGGGCGAGTTCAAAAGTGTTCGGCAAATCCTGAACAGCCTCTCCGCGGCTGGCGGCAGTGACCCCGCCGTACAAAATCTTCGCCAGCGGCTTCGCCATGCCCTCAAGGCTCAGAAGCCCGTTTCAGAGCAAACGAGTGCCGGTTCCATTGTGCGCGCCCAACCACAGCCGATCGCTCCACAGCCGCCGCAAGAACCTGCCCAAATCGACCACGAAATCTCGTGCACGGACCCGCACCAGGCCGTCGAGGAAATCAAACGTATCCGCGGCGTGGTCTGCTGCGGGCTGTGGAGAGAGGACGGAACGCCGTTGGCTTCGTGGAGTGCCGATGGCATTGAGGCAGAACCGGTAACGTCCGAAGCGATAACCCTGTTTTCTGAGGTGGATAATCATACGCGTGTTCATGGATGGGGCGGATTGTGCACACTGAGGATCGAAGGTTCACAAGGTCAGTGGGGAATGCTCAGGCAGGATGGTATGGTGGCGCTGGTCTTGGGGTCCGCGCAGTTGGGGTACGCCGCGGCAACCCGGAAGGCGGCCCAATGTATGGGTATGTTGACTGCTGATCACGCCCCGAAAGAATCTGTGCCGCCGGTCAAGCAGAGCAGGGCGGAGCATTCGCCACAATAACGCTGGAGCAAACCGATGGTTTCCAAAGTGGCCGTCATCCGGCAAACGGTTTTGTTGTCGATATCCATCAGCGTTTTTCCGCTGATCTTGTACCCGGCGACATTCGGCATTCCCCACTTTTCTCTCCACCCCCTGTATGCCTTTGCCGAATGGGCGCTGTATTTCCTGATCTACCTGGCGATCCTGCCCACGTTAAGCATGCAGCGGAAGGTCGTGGCCGGTGGGGTAACGGTCATCTTTCGTCTGGCGGTTGGCCTGGTGTTGGGAGGGTTGGTATCTTTGATGCACGGGTTGCCCCTGGCCGCGGCGGTCCCATTTTGCACATGGGAGTACCCCCCGGCGCTTTTGTTGCACATTATCTTCGCACCGTTTTTGCTACGCCCGTTGTTCGGCCAGGCGTGGGCCAGAGGAATTCGCTTCGCCATAGATTCCGGCCGCCAGAGTGCCCCCGGGGAGCAAGCCCGCGGTTTCTCCTTTTCCAGCCCCTTAGCTGCCCCGCCACCCACGCACCCCCGGGCGGAGATCGGCGAACTCTCGTTTGATGCCGCAACCGCCTGGATCGGCGAGTACTCCGGGGTGCGCATGTCGTTGGTGGTCGATAACGACGGCTTGGTTGTTTCCCGCTGGGCGCGGCAGGTGTATTCGCGGGATGCCGAGTTCTGGGCGGCAGTGGCCGTGGAAATGACCCGCTTTCATCGCCGGTGGCCGGCAGCTGATGAGCCAATCGACCTGCGCCGGTTGGAGGTGGAAACGACTTCCGGTCGACTGACCATCCGCCAGGCCGGCCCGTTCTGGCTGGTGATCTTAACCGAAGCCGACACCGGCGAGTTGGTTTCCGTGCGCCTCGTCCAGGCGATAGAGATGATCGAAAAACATTACCGCGACCGGTACCGTACGGTTTGTCCGGCCGGGCGGGAGGTTTCCCATGTATGAAGTGCTGGAGAATTTGAATAAGACGTCGGGGATCACCGGCAGCATGCTGGTGGCTGAGGATGGCATCGTAATCGCCTCCGATTTGGATTCTACCCACGAAGAGGAGACTGTGGGCGCGCTGGCCTCATCGATCGCCGCGGTCGTGCGTAAGTCGATGGTCAAACTCGGACACGAACCGTTTGAGCAGGTCACAATCGAAGCGGATCGGGGCAAGATGTTTCTGGCCGATGCCGGGGTGGGGATTTTAGTGGTGACCGCCGAACATCAGGTGAACATCGGGCTGGTCCGGCTGGAAATCAAGAACGCCGTCGCCAAGTTGCAGGAAGACAACTAAGGCATCCCGGCTGCCGCCTGGGGCGCGGCTGCACATCCGGGATGCCGGAGAGAAACACCGGCCATGGTCTCGATAAACTACGCGCTGCGCGAGGTCAGCTGCAAAATCGTCTATTATGGTCCGGGCTTGTCGGGCAAGACGACAAACCTGCAATTCGTGCACGGCAGGGTGCCCTCGAGCTCCCGTGGCGAATTAATCAGCCTGGCTACCGAGGCCGACCGCACCCTGTATTTTGATTTCTTGCCGGTGGACGTGGGCCAGATCGCCGGATTCACCACCAAGTTTCAACTCTATACGGTCCCCGGCCAAGTTTTCTACGACGCCACGCGCCGGTTGGTCCTGCGCGGCGTGGATGGCCTGGTCTTTGTGGCCGACTCACAAGTCTCCAAGATGGACGAGAATATCGAGAGCTTGAACAATATGTTTGAGAACTTAAATGAATGCGGGATCGCGCCTGATTCGCTCCCGCTGGTCTTTCAATGGAACAAGCGCGACCTGCCGGATGTTTTCTCTGTCTCGTTCCTGGAAGAGAAGCTCAACCCACGTGGCCTGCCGTCCTTTGAGGCGATAGCAACAACCGGCGTCGGTGTGTTTGACACGCTCAAAAAGATTACCAAAATAGTCCTGGAGGATGCTCGGGCCCGCACGACCTCGCGTGCACCTTCTGTGTCTCCCGTGGCCGCACCGTCACCTGCACTTCCGCTGCCTCCAGTCGAAAGACCCGTACCCGCGGTGGTGGGTCACGACGCTGTGCCCGTCGCGGGACGGCAGAAACCCGATATCATCGGACCGGATCCGGTCTCCGCACCGACCCGTGACCGTGTCTCTGCCGCAAAGATTACGGCAACAGAAGCTGCCCGGCAAAAAGAACAGGCTCCTCCGGCGGCACAGGCGGTAAAGATCCATCGTGCGCCTTCATTGAAGGTGCGCCGGAAGACTACCGCTGCGCAATCACCTCGTGTTTACCGCGCCCAGAAGAGCCTGAAAGTCCGACAAAAGAAAAAATCATCCTTTGCCCGATTGTTCCGACGGTTATTCGGACGTTAAGGGGGTGAAACTGTGAGCGAAGATTCCCTGGTTATCTATGAACAGCAGATGGAGAAAATTGACGCCGTCACCCTCTGGGTGATCAAGAAAGCCGAGGCCAAGTGCGCGCTCCTGGTCGATAAGAACGGGCACCTGATCACCCGTCAGGGCTTTACCCAGGCTCTGGATATCACGGCACTGGCGGCGCTGTTGGCGGGAAGTTTCGCCTCCACGCGGGAGATCGCCCGCTTAGTCGGTGAGCCGGAGTTTTCCGTGTTATTCCACCAGGGGAAAAAGGACCACATCCACATCTCGCTGGTCAACGAGCAAACGATCCTGGCGGTGATCTTCGATGACCGGACAACGATCGGTATGGTTCGCCTGTATTGCCGCGAAGCCGGCCAGAAGCTAAACGAGATCTTTGCCGAGCCGCCGCCTCCTTCGGGCCAGGCGGGGCTGGGTGCGGAGTTCACGCGCACGGCCGAGTCGCGCCTCGACGATATCTTTGGCGGTTAAGGCCGCGGCGGCGGACGTTACTGCACCAAAAGGCGCCGGAGCCGTGTCTCCCGGCGGCTTGCTCAATGTCCAAAAAGCTGCGGCGGACGAAGCTTTATGTCGGAAGAACTTGGACAAATGCTGGTCAAGGCCGGGAAGATTACTCCCGAGCAATTGGACGAAGCCCTTACTATCCAGAAAAACACCAACGAAAAATTCGCCGATATCCTGGTCAAGACAGGTGCGATCCGCGACGAGGACACACTGGTCCATTTCATCGGCAAACAGCTCAACATCGGTGCGATACGTCTGGGTGACATCGAACTGAACCCCGAGGTCGTCAAGCTTATCCCCCTGGACATTGCCCGCCGCTTCAACGTCATCGCCGTTTCCCGACTCAGAAAAACGCTGGTCGTTGCCATCGCCGACCCGCACAACATTTACGTCCTCGACGCCATCAAGTTCATCACCGGGTGCCACATTCAACCGGTGATCAGCCCGGAACAGGCGATCGCCCGGGCGATCGACCAGTGCTACACCGACGCCGGCGGGATATCCGAAATCATCAAGGGCATGGAGGACTCCGAACTGGAGCTGGTCGCGGCCGAGGAGGAAGCACCCTCGGACGTGGACCTGCAATCGGCGGTTCAGGACAAACCCCTGGTGCGGTTGGTCGACGGGATGATTGCCGAGGCCATCCGCAAGGGGGCTTCCGACATTCACATCGAGTCGTATGAAAAACGCATCCGGCTGCGCTACCGTATCGACGGCGAACTGCAGGAAATGGCACCCCTGCCGTTCAAGCTCCGGGCCGCGATTATCTCACGCGTCAAGATCATGGCTGACCTTGATATTTCCGAACGCCGCCTGCCCCAGGACGGGCGCATCAAGGTCAAGGTGGCCAAACGCACCGTCGACCTGCGGGTATCGGTGTTGCCGACGATCTTCGGGGAAAAAGTGGTCATGCGTATTCTGGACCCCACATCCCTGCGCACCGACTTAACCAAGCTCGGGTTCCCCCGGGACGCCTACCAGAAGTTCGAAAAGACCATTCACCTCCCGTACGGGATGATCCTGGTAACCGGGCCCACCGGGTCGGGCAAGACGACAACTTTATACTCTGCCCTGCAGACCCTGAACAAAGTCCCGATCAACATTATGACTGCCGAAGACCCGGTGGAGTACAACTTCGACGGGATAAACCAGGTGTTGGTCCGTTCGAAAATCGGGCTGGACTTTGCCTCGGCGCTGCGCTCGTTTTTGCGGCAGGACCCGGACGTGGTGATGGTGGGCGAGATCCGTGACGGTGAGACTGCTGAGATCGCCATCCGCGCCGCATTGACCGGGCACCTGGTGTTTTCCACCCTGCACACCAACGATGCCCCCTCGACGGTCAATCGCTTGGTGGATATGGGCGTGCCGAATTACCTGGTGGCCTCGGCGACCAAGTTGATCATGGCCCAGCGAATGGTGCGCAAGATTTGCCCCTTCTGTAAAGAAGAACTTAAAGTCACTGATGAAATCATCGAAATGCTGGAGATCGAACCGTCGGATCACCCCGATTTGAGGATCTTTGCCGGTAAGGGGTGCTCCGAGTGCAACAAGACCGGCCTCGCCGGTCGGACGGGGATTTTTGAGGTGATGCTGGTCAGCCCGGAAATCGAGCGCCTCATTTTGCGCAACGCCTCCACCGAAGAGATTCGTGTCCGGGCGGTTGCCGAGGGCCTGGCCACCCTGAGAACGGCGGCGATCGGTAAGATGAAAGCCGGCGAAATATCCTTAGAGCAAGTGCTGGCACAGTCCGCCTAAGATTCGGTGTCGCATCAAGATATGCGTGCCCGTGTCGATAACACGTAGAGGAACCGTAACTTAAGTTACCCGGTAACCTTTAGGGTCAGGGAGATAATAATGCCGTCCACGCAAATGGTATCCCTGCGCGAGCTCCTGGAGTTGATGACGGAAAAGAAAGCCTCGGATCTGCACCTCACCGTTGGTTCACCACCACAACTCCGCATCGACGGCCGCATGGTCAAGACCAATCTTGAACCGCTCACCGGCGAGATGACCAAGAAACTGGCCTATTCGATCATGAATGAAAAGCAGCGCAAGAACTTCGAGGAAAAAAACGAGCTGGACCTGTCTTTTGGCATTGAAAACTTAAGCCGCTTCCGCTGCAACGTCTTTATGCAGCGGGGCAACGTCGCGGTGGCCATCCGCCAGATTCCGTTTCGCATTCCGACCTTCGAAGAACTCGGGCTGCCCAAGACAATCGCCGATCTATCCGACCTGCCCCGCGGCCTGGTTTTGGTGACCGGCCCCACCGGCTCGGGGAAATCCACCACGCTGGCCGCCCTGCTGGATAAGATCAACCGTGAGCGCAATTGCCACATCCTGACTGTTGAGGACCCCATCGAGTACCTGCACCGACACAACTGCTCGATCATCAATCAGCGTGAGGTCTATACCGATACCCAGTCGTTTCCCGCGGCGCTGAAATACGCCCTGCGTGAAGATCCCGACGTGGTGATGATCGGGGAGATGCGGGATCTGGAAACTATCGAATGCTCGTTGAACATCTCCGAAACCGGGCACCTGGCCTTTGCCACCTTGCACACCAATTCCTGTGCGGAATCGGTTAACCGCATCGTCGACGTCTTTCCGGTCAACCAGCAAGAGCAGGTCCGGGTTACCTTGTCGTTTGTTTTGCAGGCGATTATCTCCCAGCAACTCATTCCTCGTGTCGGTGGGGGCCGGGTAGTGGCGACGGAGGTTTTAATCTGTACACCGGCGGTGCGTGCGGTCATTCGCGATGACAAAGTTCACCAGATTTACAGCCTGATGCAGGCCGGCCAGAAATTCGGGATGAAGACGATGAATCAGTCGCTGGCCGAGCTGTACTTTGCGCGAAAGATAACCATCGCTGACGCTGCCGCTCGCTCGTCGAACCCCCAGGAAATAAACGAGATCATTTCGCGGCGGCATGCCACCCCTGCGTTATCCTAATCCTGGAGTCATAATTGGAGGTAATCACTGTGCCGGTTTTTGCATACAAGGGAAAGACAGTTGGGGGGACTGCGGTCAGTGGGCAGTTGAAGGCCAGAAACCGCGCGGAGTTGGCCCGCATGCTGCGCCAGAAGAAAGTCCTGGCCACCCAGATTTCCCGCGTGCCCTCGCAGATTAATATCAGTTTCGGGACGGGCATCAAGAAAGTCCACATTTCACGCTTCACCCGCCAGTTTGCCACCATGATTGGCGCCGGGTTACCCATGATCCAGTGCCTGGAGATCTTGGCGAAACAATCCGAAGTCGCCCCGATGCGGCGGGTGATCTCCGAGGTCAAAGATGCCGTGGCCAGTGGTTCCACTCTGGCCGACGCCCTGCGCCGGCACAAGAAGGTCTTCGATGACTTGTACGTGAACATGGTGCAAGCCGGGGAGATCGGGGGTGCGCTGGACACCATTCTGGTGCGCCTGGCCGGCTACCGGGAAAAAGCGGACGCCCTGATACGCAAAGTGCGCGGGGCGATGATGTACCCCGCCGTCGTGGCCATCGTCGCCACCGGCATCACCATCGCCATGCTCACCTGGATCGTGCCGGTCTTCGCCAAGATGTTTGCCGGGCTGGGCGCCGAACTCCCCGCGCCGACGCAAATTGTGCTCGGTATTTCGCATTTTCTCCGCGACAACGCTCTCAAAATGCTGGCCGGGGTCGCGGGCCTGGTTGTGGCTTACCGCGTCACTGTCCGCACGGACAAGGGCCAGCTATACGTGGACAGGGCCAAACTGCGCATACCGGTGATCGGATCCCTCATTCGTAAGAGTGCGGTGTCCCGATTCACGCGCACGCTGGGTACATTGTTGTCCTCGGGAGTTTCGATCCTTGAGGCCCTGGAAATCACGGCCAAGACCGCGGGTAACCGCGTCCTGCACGACGCCATTCGCAAGGCGGTCCTCGCCATTGCCGAGGGCGATACGATCACTGCCCCGCTGAAGGAAACCGGGGTCTTTCCCCCGATGGTCACCCAGATGATCTCCGTCGGTGAGAAAACCGGCGGCTTGGACCAGATGCTCTCCAAGATCGCCGATTTCTTCGACGAGGAGGTCGACGCCGCCGTCTCCGGGCTGACCTCGATTATTGAGCCGATCATTATCGTCTTCATGGGTGTAATCATCGGTGGCATTTTGATCGCGATGTATTTGCCAATGTTCGATATTATCGGTCAGATTCAATAAGTGGTTTTCCACTTGCCGGCCCGTCCACAGCGGGCGGGTCGGTTTTTTTGTGTGATGTTTGTCTACCGCAGGCAGCGCAGCGATTCGGATAGCAGAGGGCTTTGGCTGCTCGGCGTTCGCGCCCTGGTCGGTGTGGTTGTGTTGGCCACCGATTGGGGCGTCTTACGCAACCCGGTTGTATTGGATGCCCCGCACGCGTTGTATATCATCTTTGGCGGCCTGGTCTTCCTCACCTATACGCTATCCCGCAGGTACCGTTTCCGGCGGGTATTTTACTGCTGTTTGAGCGTACAGTTCATTGCCGAGTTAATCATTGAGGGCGGCATTGTGGCTTCCTCCGGCGGGCTGTCCAGTCCATTTTTTGCCCTGTACCTCCTGACCGTTGTTTCCGCGGCGTTAAGTTACCGGCTGGTGGGCACGCTCCTGATTGCCACCGCCGCCGCGATTGCCTACTTTGCTGTGGTGCATCCCTCCGCCGGTTCTGCCGGGGGACTTTTTGGACCCCGCTTGTGGCAGGCCTGGGCTGAGGGGACCGACGAACTCTTTTTTACCATCTTCTTGCGCATCTGTATCTTTTATATCCTGGCCTTCATTAGCGGTTATCTGGCGCAAAGACTTGAGCACAAAAACCAGGCCCTGGCCTCGACCTCGCAGGCGTTGCAGGCCGCCCGGGTGGAGACCGGCGATATTCTAAAGCATCTGCATTCCGGGCTTTTGACCCTCGACGCCCACGGCGCGGTGACGTATTTTAATCAGGCGGCTGAAGACATTCTCAAAATCTCGGCCAGGGCCGTCAAAGGGCGGTCAATCAAAGAGGCTTTCGGCAAACGCTACCCCGAATTGGCCGAATGCCTGTTGGGGGTGTGTCATTCCCGACGGGGCAGCGTCCGTGGCGAGATCGAAGTGGAAACCGAGCCGGGCCGCCGGGTCCCCCTGGGGATTTCCACCTCGATTATGGGCAGCGAGGACAACCAGCGTGGAGTCATCGCGGTCTTTCAGGACATCACTGACGCAAAACTGATGGAAGAACGGCTGCGGCTGAAGGACCGTCTGGCCGCGATCGGGGAACTCGCCGCCGGGATCGCCCACGAAATACGTAACCCCCTGGCCGCCATCTCCGGCTCGGTGGAAGTCTTGAAAAGTGAGCTGGACGCGCACGATGAAAACCGCAAGCTCCTGGAGTTGATTGTCAAAGAGTCCTCCCGCTTAAACGATATAATTACCGAATTTCTTTTCTATACCCGAGTACGCCCAACCGTGCTGGGGCGGGTGCGGCTGGGGTCGGTCGTTCAGGACGTTTTTGAAATCGTCAGACGCCGCCCTGGTTTTGATTCACGCGTTGACCTTCAGGCTCACTTAGCCGATGCCGAGGTTCTGGTCAGTGCCGATGAAGACCATCTTAAACAACTCCTCCTCAATTTGGTGATCAATGCCCTCGAGGCGATCGGGAACCAGCCGGGGCGGATCGCTATTCTTTCCCGGGACGTTTCCGATGAAGAATTGCCCGAACCACCGGCCGGTCGAGACACACCAGACCTGCCGCCGGGTGCCAGGCGGAAAAGCCGGTTGTGTTTGACGGTGTCGGATGACGGTCCAGGAATTCCCCAAGATATCCAGGAAAAGATCTGGCAACCGTTTTTTTCCACGAAGAGTTCCGGCACCGGTCTGGGGTTGGCCATCGTTCGGCGGCTGGTGGAAAACCTCTCCGGCCAAATCGAGGTGGAGAGTACGCTCGGAGAGGGCACAAAGGTCCATTTCTACCTGGAGAGGCACCCGGCGAAGGCTCCGGTGTGCCTAACGCCGGAATCGGCGGTACGGTGAATTCCGGCTCAAGGGCTTATAGCATGACGCGGTACTGAAAGTGTCCTGACCGAAGAACCGGATACTTCTCCCCTATCCGGTGGCTTTCCCTCACGGTCTGTACAATTTGACGAGTAAGAGACACGGGATTCTCGAATCGGCGTGGCCGCTGGAATTGACGGATTTCAGTTGACTCCGGCGCCGGGGAGGAGTATGGTGCGGCGTTTGGAAGGGCAATGGACGCGCGATTGAAAGAGAGCCTGATGCCGGTCCGCGACTCGCTGGCCGAGTTCGAGGTCGCTTTCGGGAACTCGATCGCCGGCAATTCAGGTTTGTCGGGCGCGATCGCCGATCACCTTGTCGCCCTCCGCGGTAAACGTCTGCGTCCTGCGCTGGTGCTCTTGTCACATCGCTCGCAATCATCCGAGGGCCCCGCGGCGATCAAAGCGGCCGTGGCTATTGAGCTGATCCACACCGCGACGTTGCTCCACGATGACGTCATCGACGCCTCCGACCAGCGACGCGGACGCATTTCGGTCAACGCCCGCTGGAATAATCTTGCCGCGGTGCTCATGGGTGATCATCTTTTCGCCCGGGCATTCGGTGTATTGGTACAATTGAAAAACCATCGTCTCCTGGAAGCAGTGTCTCAGGCCGCCAAACGGATGGCGGTGGGCGAACTCCTGCAGTTACAGCAAAGCAAGAACTTCGAGCTTGAGGAAAGCGAGTACTCAGAAATTATCGCCGACAAAACCGCCTCCCTTTTTGGGGCTGCCTGCCAGGCCGGGTTTCTAGAGGCCAGGCCGGATTCACCGGACGTGGTGAAGTACCAGCGGTTCGGCGAAACGCTGGGCATGAGTTTTCAGATTGTGGACGACCTGCTGGATTATACCGGCGACGCCAACAGAACGGGCAAGGCACGGGGGAATGACATAAGAGAGGGAAAGGTTACCCTCCCCTTGATTCGGGCTTTACAGACTGCCGGCCCCGCTGTCCGCCGGGAGATGCTTAAAACCGTGCAGGGCTACTCGCCGGACAATTTCAACCGTATCCATGAGTTCATCTCCGAACAGGGCGGATTCGACTACGCGCGACGTAAAGCCAGCGAACTCAAAGATCAAGCGCTCGAATATTTGGACGGCGTCCCCGAATCCCCTTATCGGCGATCGCTGGAGGTGGTTGTCGATTATGCAGCCTCCCGCAATGCGTAAGCCGGAGGGGTAAGCCTTTCCCTGGATTTGCGGCGATTCTTCGGTGATTCGGGAAACCTCTTGGAGCAAGCAACGTAATACGTTCCATGGCCGCGGAAGTCCAGCACCTGGATATGATTCGCTTTAACGATCCATACTGGTGGTTGGCCGCACTGGTGGTTGTTGGGCTCCTGGTCTTTACATATTCCTACTACCGCCGGACGATCCCACCGCTGAAGAAACCGTGGCGCATCGGGTTGGGGGTTACGCGGTCTTTGGCCGTGCTCCTGCTCTTTTTCGCCCTGGCCGAGACCTTGCTTTCTTTATCCCCGGAGGTTGCCGATCCCCCCGTGGCCGTGGGGCTGTTGGATGCCTCAACGAGCATGTTTGAGGATGGCGGTAAGATAAATTCTTTCGCCCGCGCCCGCGAGTTGTGGAAAAATGTTTCCCGACGCCTGCCGCCCGAGGTACGGGCCGTGCGCCTTTTCGTGGCCGAATCACTGCTTGTTGAAGGGGCGATCCCCGATTCCGGTGGACGGGCTACGGCGTTGGGCAACGCCCTGACCTCACTCATCCGGTATTATGAGTCTCAGAACCTGTCTTCGGTTTTCCTCTTTTCGGACGGTAACAACAACCTCGGTGTGGACCCTGTTGATGCGGCTGGAGACCTGGGTGTCCCCGTGATCACCGTCGGGATGGGCCGGCCGGACACCGGGCTGGCGCCGACGATCATCTCGGTCAACGTTGACGAAGTTGTCCTGGCCAACCGTCCCTTTAGCATCCGTGTTGGTGCCAGCGCCCGGCGACGGGGAACTCTGCGTTTGCGGCTTTTGCGCGGCACCGAGAAGATTGGCGAGAAGGCAGTGGAAATCTCCGCCGCCAGGCAGCGGGTGGAGACCAGCTTTGAGACCGCGGTATCCTCGGCGGGCATACATAATTTCCGCGTCGAGCCTTCCGCGATCCCGGACGCCGGAAGATCGTTTTTCGTCAAGGCGCTTAAAGAAAAGACGCGCGTGTTACTTTTTGGCTTTCGTCCCGATTGGGAGTTTTCGTTTTTGCGGCGAGCGCTGGAAAAAATCCCGAGCCTCGAACTTGTCCCGGTTTTGCAAGGTCCGGGAGGAAAAACACTTCTGGAAAACCCGCCACTGGGGGTAGAAGAATGGATCCCGTACGACGTGGTTATCCTTGCCGGTCCCGACGAACGGTGGCTGAAATCGGTCTGGACGCCGATTGCCCGGCGCATGACCCGTTCGGGGAAAGGCGTTATGCTCCTGCTCGGTGAAAACACGTTCTCCCGCTCGGCGTCGGGCCTACCCTATCCCCTGGATTTCATTAAGAACTCACCGACGTGGAAGAGGGGTGAGTTCCCCTTGTCGGTTGACGGGCGCTTCATCCGGCACCCGCTCTTGCGTTTGGAAGAAAATCCTGACGAGTCCCGCCGGGTGTTCGAATCGTTCCCCCCGTTTGCCGGTATCTGGGACATCACTGCTCTGCCGGAGAAAGCGACCGCCCCGCTTTTGTTCCGGCCGCGCGATCCTGACCTGCCGGACAATCGCCCCATCCCCCTTGTCTGGACCTACCGCAAAGGTGGGGGAAAGGCGTTGGTGATCAACGGCGGTCCGCTCTGGCGTTGGTCGTTCAACAGCTCGGTCGAGCCCGATGGCGTCGACTATTACCAGCGTTTTCTATCTTTTGCCGTGCGTTGGCTGACCGTCACCGAAGACTTGGAAAAACAGCGCGTCGACGCGGACAAGGAAGTCTATGCCTCCAGTGAACCGATCCGGCTGCGGGGGCATCTTTATGATGACGGCTACCGCTTCCTCTCGCGTGCTGCGGTCGTCGCGCGGGTATGGCCCGACTCGGCGTCAGAGTCTACCGATTCGGCCACCATATTCTTACCCCCGGGAGGCGGTGATTTTTATGAAGCGGTGCTCACCGGTCTTCGGCCCGGGCTGTATCAATTCGCCGGGCAGGCGGTTATCGATACGGACACACTGTCAATGGCCGGGGGCAAACTCAAAATTGAAGTCGTCGGCCTGGAGAAGTCTTCTGTCGGATTGGACGAGCTTAAGATGCGCTCAATCGCCGCTGAGTCGGGCGGACGGTACTACCATGAATCCGAGCCCATCGCCGTGCTTGATTCTCTGACATTTATGTCGCGCACCTATATGATCCACCGTGAAATTGAAATCTGGAACCAGCCCTGGATCCTGATTGCCTTTTTGGTCCTCTTAACCGGCGAATGGTTTTTCCGCAAACGCCGGCAACTGCTGTAATTCAAAATGGCATTCGTCGGGGCAGGTTTCAAACCTGCACTGGTATTATCATCGATTTTTCAATACACCAAGAACCGCCGGATTCTCCGGGTCCATATCCGACCTCGTCGGGCGTCCTGTTGTTGAGCCCCTGGTGCCGACGGATTGTGTTATAGAACGAAAAATACTCCCCGAGAGATCGTTCGGCTTCCCGTACTGACTCATATGGATTCAGATACACCTCCTCGTACTTCACACTGCGCCACAGACGCTCCACAAACCGGTTGTCGATCCCGCGTCC
>Ga0114920_10000200_pt1 | contig 26649 bp, 27 predicted proteins | sample ChitaG_FD_88683 | JGI IMG/M metagenome (GOLD analysis project Ga0114920, IMG submission 88683) | Deep subsurface microbial communities from South Pacific Ocean to uncover new lineages of life (NeLLi) - Chile_00310 metaG | ecosystem: Environmental > Aquatic > Marine > Oceanic > Sediment ...
GTACAACGAGAGTTATCTGCATTCGGCGTTAAACTACCGGACGCCGAATCAGGCCGAAGAAACCTATAACTTGACCACGGGGACTCTCTTAGAAACCGCTTGCTAAATGGGGAGCACTACAAAAGACCACTTCGTGAGATACGCGAGGCGTTGTCACTGAGTGCTGAGGAGAGTTCACCCCAACTTCTGAACGAAGTTACTGGAAGCACGGTTCCAGTGACGTGGACATTTTTGATTGATGCTTATGGGTATGCTCTGCTTAAGGCAGGGAACCAGTGGCTTTCGAGGTCTTTACTCATGCATTGCATATTTGTGGATCCTGGCTTTTCATCACCTTATCTCCATCTTGCCGAGTGGTACATGGCATTTGGCGCTCGATATCCCAACACGCAAATTCGGGACAGGCATCGCCGGCTGGCAAGATCGTGTTTATTAGTCGCTAAACACTTGGAGGGAAAGAAAAAGAGCCGAATCAGGAGAAGAGTAGAGAAGTTACTTGATTCCCTAAAATGATAGTTGATATAATCGCACACGCTCCATGCGTGGCCGACGTCCTCACCCACCGCAGCCCGACAGGAGCTAGGGCAGCAGTATGTACACAAAGCATAACCGAGCCTTAGGCGGGCAGAGCCGGCTGCTGTACTTTTCTATAGACAAGGCATGGGGCGCTGCAAAGAGCGCGAACCCGATGAAGAAGCGACATCATATACTCCCGAGGTTTTACCTTGACGGCTTTACTGATAAAGAGAAGGTGATCGGCGATCTTTCGCTGTTGTATCAGTACGAGAGGAAGATGGGGAACCCGAACCCTGTACAGCCGAAGAATGCTGCTGTCAGTAAACATTTTTACTCGTTTCGGGACCGCGACGGCAGCATAATAACAGGCTTTGAAGATATACTGGCGAAATTAGAAGACGATACCGCTCCATTATTTCGGAAGATTATAGCCAGAAAATCAATGCTCAATCCAGAGGAAGCGGCGATATTTGCCTTGTTTGTGATGTGCATGTGGCTGCGGACACAACGACTTAGGGATATCTGGCACAGGCTGAATATAGATTTTTTTGAACAACATTTCATAGAGCTGGCTAAAGATAAAGACAAATTTCATAAGAAGTGTTTGGACTGCGAAAAACGCACAGGAAAGCCCCTTGGCAAGGATTTTGAATATCTTCGCAAATTTGTACTCTCCCGGAATTATGATCTCAAGACAAATCCTACATTAAGTATGCAATTTATAACGCTGCATGTTCCTGAACTTGCGGAAATCCTCCATAGGATGCAATGGGCTTTTCTCTCGCGGACGTCGGAGCAAGCATTTCTGACTTCGGATAATCCAGTAGTGGTAATTAATCCTTTACACGCAGTGAACTATCTGCATGCGGGTCTGGCTCAAAAGGATGTTGAGATTACGTTCCCGCTGGATTCCACAATGTGTTTCTTCGCTAAATGGAATTGCCCAAGAGGCTTTTCAGTTGGTCCACCTGCGCTGATACGCAAAATAAATAGGCGTACTGCGTGCAATGCCAGGAGATTTGTCTACTCTCCGTTTCAGGGGGATTTCATCGTGAAATGGCTGAATGAGTATGATTCTCCGGACGACTACTTCAATTCCCTTCATATGCGAAGGGATTCTTAAACCTTGGGCAGTATTCGTGCCTGAGTGATCGTATTCAAAGCAGCCGGTAGCCCACCTAACAGGTGGGTTCATTCTCGTGCCTGAGACCATGAACTGCCCCTCGGCTTGGCCCATCGCACGCTTTTCTTGATGCAAAGCCTGACTGAAGCCACCGCCACGCCTGCCACGCGCCGTCGCGATTCACCCAACCAACGGATGCAAACAACGGCTGTTTGGACAATACCGGGCAGGTTTACAAGTCGCACTCTTCAGTCAGCTGCAGAACCTTCTCCACGTCCCCCTGCTTGCGATAGCACTCCCGCAGGATCGGGCAGATCGAGCGATCGTCAGGCAGCATCTCCTGCGCCTTTTCCAGCACGGAAATCGCCTCCTCGTACTCATCTAAGAAGAACTTGGACACGCCCTTGAGCTTCCAGGTCTCCTTGTCTTTTATGTCAAGCTCCAATACGCGGTCGAGCATTTCAAGAGCCCTGGTGAAGCCTCTGCGGTAACGCTCCTCGGCCTTGGCAACCTCGCTTTCAATATTGGGGTCCGGGGAACCCTGGAGCATTTCTTTCAGCAGGCGTTCGTACTTCTTTTTGTCCTCGACACCACCGTTATACCAGTGGACGCCGACGTTGTAGAGCCGGTCTTTGTCGTCAGGGTTCTGGTCAATGATCAACCGTGTCCACTTAAGAGCTTCGTCGGCGTTGCCCAGCTTCTGGTGGCTGTTTCCGATGTACTCCAGGGCGCTGAGATCCTCCGCGTAAAAGCCCAAAAGCCGCCGGAAGACGACGATGCAGTTTTCATATTCTTCCAGTTCGAAGTATACCCCGCCCAGCGCGGTCAATAAACCCTTGTAGCGATTGCGCAGGTCCTCCTTCATTTTTCTGAACTTCTTGATCAGCCCCTCAAACAGCGGGGTGTTTTCGCCGGCTCCCTGATAGAACTGGGTCGTGTCGGAGAGGTTGACCGTGGAGTCCTCCAGGGTAAAGACGTAGAACACCCTCTCCGATTCTTCATAGATTTCCGCGGCCTTGGCGTAATCACGCTTGCGGTCATACACCAAACCGAGGTTGAACCAGCCGCGGAATTCGTCAGGTTTTATCAGGGTGCAGTTGCGGAAGCTTGCGCGGCACTCGTCCAGGGCCTGGCCGACCATTTCCCGGAGTTTCTGCCCTTCGGCGACATCCTCTGTCTCGCCCGCCACGTTGTCCAGCGAATCGGCGATATTAATGTAAGCAACGCCGGAATTAAAATTGGTCTCCCATTTGTCTTCCTCGATAGGAATCATCTGTTTTTCGAATTTCTTCAGCTTCTTTTTGGAGGCGTATTGGCGGGTGAGATTGAACTCAATCATCATGCTGTCAATTTCATCTTTTTCCGCCCAAATTACGCCCATCAGCATATGTGCCTCGGCGTTTTCCGGATAATTCTCCAGGCAGATAGTCAAATTTTCCAAAGCCCGTTTGTATTCTTTGCCTTTCAACGCGATCTTGGCGCTCATGACGTAGACGCTTGCTGGCTCGACGCGCTCTTTTTTCTGGGCGAAAACGGTGGCCGACGTCACCAAGGCGATTGCCAACCCCATGACAATTGTGTGCCTCATCGTTCCCCCTCTGCAACTTCCGGATTTCACACCTACATCCATTCTTGCGCCAGCGCCGGAGGCCAACCAGCCCGGCAAACTGTCACGTACGCGCAAATGTTATACACTCAAAGATGGTCAATCAAGTCATTTTACAACATCTTGCCAATGGGGGTTTGCCCGGCCAACCGGTCTGCGCCCTATTTCCCGGCAGACGTTGTCCGGAGTGTTTCCCGCCCGTGGGCCACGAACATTGACCGGATTTCGAGAAGCGCGGCAGCGACAGCGGTTCTGGGGGTGACGTTCCCGACCACTGCCGCCCGGGCGTCATCCAGCACGGCGCCGCTGCGGAAAATTGAGGGTAAGATTTTCCCCGGACCATGGGGGGTTTGATTTTTTTGCGCCGCGGCCGACAAGGCGGCGCGGTGCAAGGCCATCTGCCAGACCTCAAAGAAAAACAAGATCTTATCCAGACTGGGGCGCTGTTTGAATACAGTGTCGACAGCCTGTACCAGGTCGTCGCTCGACCGGGAAACTGCCGTGGTAAGGAGGGTATCGGCCGCCTGACGCCACAGTTCCCATTCCTCGGAAGCAAGCCGTTGGGCGCGCGTCCACCCACCGCCGGACAGTACAGCAATGCGGCGCGCCTTGTTTTCGTCCAGGGCGGCCTCCTCGACCAGGCGGCGAACAATCAGCTCCCGGGGCAAGGGTAAGAACCGCACCGCCTGGCAACGAGAAAGGATCGTGGGCAGGAGCGCGCTTTTGCCGGAGGCGGTCAGGACGATGTGCGAATCGGGAGGCGGTTCTTCGATCGTCTTTAGCAATACCGACTGGGCATCGTGCCGCATGGTTTCAGCGTTGATTAAGATCCCCACCTTGCGCGGTCCCTCGGCCGGAGTGCGCGAGAGTACCGACTGTAGAGCCCGGACCTTCGCCATCGTAATGTACGGGCGGCGGGGATATACCAGCGGCGCCCAGGGGTCCTCGCGTTTGGCGGTGAAAATCTGCTTTTGCTCTTCGTCCTGGGCCGAAGAGAGTTGCGCCGGAAGATCGGAGGGAGCTCCCTGGGTTTTTTGTTTGTCCCTGGCTGAATGCGGTATCACCCAGTGCACGTCCGGGTGGTTATAAGCGGCGATCCGTCGGCAGACGGGGCAGTCGTTTCGATGGCCGCCCCGCGCACCCGGGCACATGATAAGCTGTGCGGTGTGGACGGCGGCAGCCCACTTGCCCGTCCCCTCCAGCCCGTAAAACAAGTACGCGGGGGGCAGACGGTCCCGTACCGCCGCAGAGTGCAAGATGCGTCCGGCGGTCTTTTGCATATCAAAAACCTTAAAAAAAGCGCTCATTTCAGCCACTCCAGCGGGTCGAGGATTTTCTTTTCATGCCGGAGTTCAAAAAGTATCCCCGCACCATAGCGAGGATGACTTTCACCAGCGGTACCCACCTGGTCCCCGGAGCGCAAGACCTGGCCCACGATGACCGAAATCTGGCCCAGGTGAGCGAAGATCGAGTAATACCCGGCACCATGGCCGAGGACAACTACGTTGCCCAACCCCCGGCGACGGCCGGCGTACGCCACTTCACCGTCAGCGGCATTGACCACAACGTCCCCGACGGACCCGGAAATAAAAATCCCGGATTCGAATGTTTCCGTGCGGTATTTTGGGTCTATTTTGCGGCCCACCGTAGACTTGACGGGCCCTTTCAGCGGCCAGTGCAGGCGCCCCTTCCAGCCGGGAAAATCATAGTCGATTGCCCCGTGCACGCCGGGCAGGGCAGCAAGGCGATCGACCAGTTCCGTCAGGATCAATGCCTCGCGTTGAATCTGCTCGATCTCGTCAAGCTCTTGCTCCCGTCGCTGCCGGTACCCGAACGCCTCGCGTTCAGCTTTGGCCACGAGCCGCTCTTTTTTTGCCTTTTCTTTTTCCTTACTTGCCTCGGCGGTCTTGACCCGCTGTCGGGACTTCTCAAGATCAGCGCGCCGGCTTTCCCCGGCCGCCAGCGAATCGATAACGCTCTGGATACGCTCCGCCTGCGCCTCACTCACCAGCCGAGCGAAGAATTGACGCCGCTTGGCGGCGGATCCTCCGCCCAACAGCCCGGAAAAGCCGGAGACAACTTTCGAGGTATACAAGGAGGCCAACGTCCGCGACAGGACTTCCTGCCGGAAGAGGTGCTGCTCTTCAAGTTCACCGACCCACCGCTCGATGGCCGAGCACTCTGTACCCAGGTGCCGGAATTTCTTCTGCAGCCGGGCCCTCACCTCCGTCAGAAGCTCAATATCTCCGCGCAGCACGCGGGATTGGGCCTGGGCCTGTTCCTCTTTTTCCGTCAGCTCCTGCACACTGCCGGTTTTCTCCTCGAGTTGTTTTTCTATTTTTTGCAGTTGAAGCTCCGTCCGTTGGCGCTCGTTATCCACGGGCGATTGTGCGAAAGCCATCCACCAAAAGGCCACGACAACAACGGCCATACAGCAGAGCGACCTGATGGTGCACGAGGGATTAATGCTCATTTTCCAATGAAAGGTTCGCCAGCCCTTCAAGCGCAATCTTTTTCCTTCGCTGCCCACTCCGCCAAGGGTGCTTAGCCGGCGATTATTCTGCGGCCGATCAGAAGATGGCGCCGCGATGCCGCTGGACACGATAGGCCAGCCACCCGGCCAGGCAACCGATGACAGCCGGAACCAGGAGGACAGCCAGCAACTCAGACCCGGATTGCCCCGGGAGGCCGCCGGGCAGCCAGCCGGCCTTAACCGCCAACCGGGTGAAAAGTAAGGCCGCAACCGAGGAGCAAACACCCAGGGCAAAACCTTCAGCCATCGACGGCCAGCGAAACCAGCCGGGCTGCGCGCCGAGATGCTGGTAGACCTTCCATCGGGGGGAACGCAAGCGCACGATGAGGAATACTCCGGTAAACAGCCAGAAGATCGTCCAGCCGAGTGCGGCGGCCAACAACACAGTCGAATAGCTGGTGATGATTCCCTTGCCCGCCGAATAAATCGCCACCTGCCGGTCGGCGGATACAACCTCCGTAATTCCCGGAGTTTCAGCCAAGGAGTCAGTTAGCTTTTGCACGTGGTGCGGGGTGCGGAATTCCGGGGCGATGACCAAGCGCACGGAGGCGGGCAGGGGGTTTTGCGGCAGGATCGAGAATACAATCGCCCCGAGATATTCTTCGGCTTCACGCTGTGCCTGGGTGGCGGAGATGTATTCTGCCTGCTGCACCTGATCTAAGGCCGACAATTGGGCGGACAGGGCGACGGCCGAATCTTCCGCGACTGCCGCATCAAGGTATATCTCAAAAAGCGGTTGCTCAAACCGGTTTTCCCACCAGGTGAGCGCCCGGGAAAGCTCAAAGCGGAGTATGGTGGTGCCGGCAACCCCGGTGGCAGCCAAAAGAACGACCACAATTGTAACCAGCGGTCGCGCCCGCAGGTTTGCCCTCCACTCTCTGAAAAAGTAATATCTCATTGCTGCCTGAGGATGGGGTCCTGTCCTGCCCGGTGGAGCCGAAGCTGGCCGCCTTCTGTTAGGTACACCTCGTCCGCTGAAAGCGCCCGGCTTTCCCCCGCGGTTGTGGCGAGAAGGACAGCGGTTCCGGATATGGCCTCCTGATGTATTTTGGCACACACGTCGTCGCGTTCATCGGCGGGAATATTGGCCAACGGCTCATCGAGGAAGGCGGCCACCGGGCGGCGGACAAACGCTCGCGCCAGGGCCAGCCGGGCGCGTTCATCACCGGCCAGCAAGCGTGCGGGAAGGTGGCGCTTATGCAGCAACTTCCATTTGCCTAATTCACGATTGGTGCGGCTGACGACCGCCTCCTTCGGCAGTCCCCCGGCCACGCGCAGGGCAGCAGCCACATTGGCAAAAACCGTCCATTCATTCAGTAAGGGAAAATCGTCGCCGACAATGCCCAACCGCCGCCGCCAGGCCGCCCATTGCCGTGGGGCGGCATGGGTGAAGTCGCGGCCGCCACAGAAGATCGCTCCCTTCACCGGACGAAGCGCGCCCCAAAACACGCGCAAGATCGAAGATTTCCCGCAGCCACCCGGACCGCCGATGACACAGAGAGAGCCGGATCGCAAGACAAGTGAGATGCCCCGCAATAACGTATATGCGGAAATGGATATTTCGACCGCATCCAATGCGGCTACACGACCGGAGGGCATGGTATCTTTTGCGCCGGCCGGGTCGGCACGACAAAAGGTTCACCCCGCGCCTGACCGGCACACGCGAAGCGTTACCTCTTCATCGAGAGCAGGAACTCCTCGTTCGTCTTGGTTCTGTTGAGCCGATCCAGCAAGAATTCCATGGCCTCAACCGGGTTCATCTCCGAGAGGAACTTCCGCAGAATCCAGGTTTTCTTCAGCACATCCTCCGCCAGCAGGAGTTCCTCCTTACGGGTAGAGGATCGGTTTAGGTCCATGGCGGGGAAGATGCGCCGGTTAAACAGGCGGCGGTCCAGAACGAGTTCCATGTTTCCCGTCCCCTTGAATTCCTCGAAGATGACCTCATCCATGCGTGAGCCGGTCTCAATCAGCGCGGTCGCGACAATGGTCAGCGAGCCGCCTTCCTCGACGCAGCGCGCGGCGCCGAAGAATCGCTTGGGCTTTTGCAGGGCGTTGGCGTCCACACCGCCGGAGAGGATCTTGCCCGAATGGGGAACCGTGGCGTTGTGGGCGCGGGCCAGCCGGGTAACCGAATCCAAAAGGATGATCACGTGCTGGCGGTGCTCGACCAGGCGTTTGGCCTTTTCGATGACCATGTTAGCTACCTGCACATGCCGGTCGGCGGGTTCGTCAAACGTGGAAGAGATCACCTCGCCCTTGACCGAGCGCTTCATGTCGGTGACTTCCTCCGGGCGTTCGTCAATCAGAAGCACAATGAGCTTGACATCGCCATGGTTGGCGGTGATCGAGTTGGCGATTTTCTGCAAGAGCATCGTCTTGCCCGCTTTCGGCGGGGAGACGATCATCGCGCGCTGGCCCCGGCCGATCGGCGTCAGCAGATCCATGATCCTCGTCGACGGGTCCCGGCTGCCGTCCTCAAGGTTGTACTTTTCCTGGGGGTAAAGAGGCGTCAGGTTGTCAAAGAGGATCTTGTTCTTGGCCACGTCCGGGTTTTCCATGTTGACCGCCTCGATCTTGAGCAGGGCGAAATAGCGCTCGGTGTCTTTCGGCGGACGCACCTGGCCCGATACCGTGTCGCCGGTGCGCAAGTCAAAGCGCTTGATCTGCGAGGGCGAGACATAGATATCGTCCGGACCCGGCAGGTAGTTGTAATCGGGGGAACGCAGGAAACCGTACCCCTCCTCCAGGATTTCCAAGACCCCCTCGGCGAAGATCAGTCCGTCCTTCTCGGTGTTCGCCTCCAGGATCTTAAAGATCAATTCCTGCTTGCGTAACCCCGAGACACCGGGGATATCCAAATGTTCGGCCACGTCCAAAAGCTCGGCGATGGTCTTGGATTTTAACTCAATGATGTCCATAAGACATCGACCTCCTTTGACGAAATATTGTGAAAAGAAAGAAGATTCGTTGGTCGGCGGACGAGCAGTCGGGCCCGCGGCAAAAGCAGGATTCCCGCCTGTCCGCTTAGTCCGCAATGACGGTCTTCGGGGCATCGCCCCACAGCCGTTCCAGGCTGTAGTGCTCGCGCACGGAAGCCAAAAAGATATGCACGATCACCGTGATATAATCGATGACCACCCAGCCGGTGTTCCCCCGGCCCTCAATGTGCCGGACTGAGATGCCTTTTTTTTCGAGTGTCTCGGTTACGAAGTCTGCCACCGCGGCGATGTGAACGTCGGCTTCGGCGGTGCAAATGACGAAATAGTCCGTGATCGGCGACAGCTTGCGCAAGTCTAAGATACAGATGTCGTCAGCTTTTTTGTCGCGGGCAAGTTTTCCGGCCATCAGGGCCAGGCGCTTGGGTGTGATTGTCCGAGCCTCCTTCCGGCAAGCGGTGATGCTTAATCTCCATTCATATATCTATGGGGTGTGGGATCTCTCATCGGGCGTCGGCAATACGGGCATGGTATTCTGGCCCAGGACAACGCTGATGTCCAAACCCCAGGGATTATCGGTTTTTTCGGCCATAAAAACATTGTCGGCGCTGAGCCCCAGCGCCGCGGCCAGACGCAGGGCATCATCGGGAGAGAGGGTATACACAGTCAAAAACGAATTTTCTAACTCGAAGTGGCGGAAGTTATCCCGGTCCACGATGTCGAAGCGGAATTCCTCCACCCGGGCACGCATCAGCCGCTCACCGAAATCGGCGGCCAGCCCCGGCACGCCGCATCCGTTTAAGACCTGGGTGCGCAAAACCCGGGGGGGGTGCTCATTTTTCTCCGCATGGCTGTATGAAAGACGGCCGGCTACCGAGAGGACAAACACCCCGACCACCACGGTGGAGGTCAGGATCGCCAAATCCAGAAACCGGGACTTCCATCGGGATCCCGGGGAGGCGACCTGCCGTTTCGCGGGGCGAGACTTTGGCGAAGCCTTCGATTTCATACCGGCTTGGTGGTTGCGTTTCGGTGAGGGGTCGGGCCTGGGTTTTCTAAAGATGTGCGGCGCCCTGTAGATCAAGGCCGCATGCTACTTGGTCCGCCACCAGTCGGCAGGAGCATCCCACCATGGCCCGTAATAACGCGGCGCGGCATACCGGTAACCGGGCACCCGTTGAAACCCGATTCCCAGGTAGAAGTTGGATGACGGACGATAGTCAAGATAAAAGCTCGGGTATATTCCTTCGCGGACTATTCCCCCCGTTTGTCGGCCGAACATGCTCAGCGGGTTGTGCGCGTAAATTAAACCCACGCGCAAAGTCAACGGCCTGGCTATCTGATACTGAATTGTGCTCAAATACATTCCGACCGTGCCGGAATTCGAACCGCCCGAGAAATAGGACAGCGAGTAAGCATGACGGATTTTCAACCGCTGAGGATCCAAAAGGGAAAAGGTTCTCTTGATCGGGTTATCCAACAGAGTGCCCGGAACAGTCACGGTATTCTGCATCTGAGCCATTGCCGCCACGGGCAGGGCGGTCAGAATGCCGATTAAGATGTACGTGACGAACTTTTTCATTTCCCCAAAGCCGACTCCCTTGCCGGCCGACCCCCCGGTCAGACAATTAATTAAACCATGAAACTGTGGATTCTGTCAAGTCCAAAATTACCATCGACGGGCCGGGGTCATTCCTTAACGCTTTACCATCAATTGGGCAATTTGTTTCAATTGTTCAGGCGAATTTACTCCCAGTATTTCGTCTGCGTTCTCAACTTCTTGCGCGGCAATGGGATGGCTGTCGCGCCGGAGAATGGCCAGGACGTCGGGCAAGTAATGCTCCCCCTGGCGGTTCTGGTTACCCACCTCTTCTAATACCGGAAATAAATACGCCGGATCAAAGCAAAATATTCCCGAGTTTATTTCGCGGATTCGGCCGGTCCCCAAGTTGGCGTCGGCCTGTTCGACCACCCGATCCACCAGCCCGCTTTCGTTGCGCACAATCCGTCCATACCCGGTGGGGTCATCCACCTTCGCCGTCAGGATGGTCGCGGCGGCCTGGCAGCGCCGGTGCTCGCCGACCAAACGGACAATCGTCCGGGAACTGACGAGAGGTACATCGCCGTTTAGAACAACGATTTCTCCGGAAAAATCCTTAAGCAGCGGTTGGGTCTGCGCCACGGCATGTCCGGTACCCAGTCGCTGTTTTTGCCAGACAATCTCCGCGCCGTACGGTTTCACCGTCTCGGCCACCAGTTTGCCCCGGAAACCGACGACGACGATAATGCGCCCGACCCCGGCTTCCCGGCAGCTTTGAAGCACATACTCCACCAACGGCTTGCCGTTGAGGAGGTGCAGGACTTTTGGCAGAGCGGATTTCATCCGCTTGCCCTTTCCCGCGGCTAAAACAACGCAGGCGACGTTATTCATCAGCGTCGCGTCTTACGGGGTGGTTATCCTGATCCACGGTTACTATGCGGGGAGTAAACTCTTGGGCCTCCTCAAGAGTGAAACTACCATAGGCAATAATAATGACCAGGTCACCGACCTGTCCCAACCGGGCAGCCGGTCCGTTGAGGCATATTTCGCCGGTCCCCCGATCTCCCGGTATGATGTACGTCTCCAGCCGGGCACCGTTGTTGATGTTGACCACCTGTACTTTCTCGTAGGGGACGATCCCCGCCGCTTCCAGCAACTCGGTGTCGATGGTGATCGACCCCGTGTAATTTAGATGCGCAGCGGTGACGCGTGCCCGGTGGATCTTGGCCCGGCAAAGTGTGAGGTCCATGACGGCGGTTACTTGAGGATAAGGTTGTCGATGAATCGTGTTCTACCCAGGCGAGCGGCCAGAAGAATAACGGTTGGCGGACTGATAATTCTCTGTCGTTTCATGGTTTGCGGGTCGGCAAATTCAATGTATTCCACCTGAAAATCGGACTTCCGCTCTATTGTTCTTCTCATTTGCTCAATCAGCCCGGCCGACCGGTTCTTCCCCGCGGCAACCTGCCGTTTCGCCCAGACCAGGGTGCGGTACAGGACGCCGGCTACCTTGCGCTGAGTCGCACTAAGATAAATGTTGCGTGAGGACAAGGCAAGGCCGTCTGCTTCCCGGACAGTCGATCCCATGACGATTTTGACCGCCAGGTTCAAATCATCAACCATACGTCGGATAACCACGCCTTGCTGGAAATCTTTTTGGCCGAAGACCGCGATATCCGGGGCTATGATGTTAAGAAGTTTTAGAATGATGGTGCAGACACCGCGAAAATGCGCCGGGCGGGCGGCACCCTCCAGAATCGACGTCAAAATGTCAACATTGACCCAGGTATCGAATCCCGTGGGATATATTGCCTCGGTTTTCGGGCAAAAGAGGGCATCCACGCCGGCGGTCAGGCAATTTCTTTTGTCCGCGGAAAAAGTCCGGGGATACCGGGAAAAGTCCTCGCGCGGCCCGAACTGGGCGGGATTAACAAAGATGGAAACCACCAGCTTGTCCGCCAGCCGCCGGCCGTGCTTGATCAGCGACAGGTGTCCCTCGTGCAGCGCACCCATGGTGGGTACGAGGACGATTTTCTGCCCATCTGTACGCCAGCGACGTGACACGGAGAGCATCGACTTTGCCGATTTGATTACTCTCATGATATCACAATATTATACCAGCAGCTTGCAGAAATCAAGAGGGCCGTTGATGCTGTCAATGGCATTGAAAATCAGAAGCTAAAACCGGGACCGCATCCGTTATAACGAGGTCAAGTGGAGCAGGTCCACACCCTCTCAGGTTTGACATCTTCAGCGAAAGAGAATCGAATGCGGCGACCACAGTCAATTTGAAGACACTTAAGACATATTCTCCGGTTACCCGGCATCCGAAGCATCAGGACCGTCATCCAAAAGCGACGGTTCACCGGTGAGGAGGGTGCGCACGGGGAAGCCTTCGATTTGTTCGGGGATTTGCCTGATGATTGCCGGCGAATCCTCGGCGACCGCCACCAGGATGCATGGCTGTCCCCGGTGTGAGCCGATGGCCGTACCCACCACGCCCTTGATTGCGCTGAGGCGCGGCGTATGCTCCTGCAACACATCCTCAATTGTGCGTTCTGCTTTTCCCATAGTTTTCCGCAAGAATGCGCACCATACACCTGGCGATGGAACAATAATTGAAACGCAGGGGAGAAGCCCGAAAACAGGTCGGCGCCCCTCCCCCAAAATGCATCTTTCAATTACAACCAGACACGCGAGACGTCATTCGCCGCAAATCGATACGTTTAACGCGCTCAGCACGTGATTGATCTTGTTGCCCCAGGTGTAGCCGTCTTTCGTGCCCGCAAAAAGCAAGGCCACCGGATAGGCGTCGGGATCGGTGACGATCAGGGAACCGGAATCGCCCGACTTGGAAAACCTCCTGGAGGTCAGAATTTGATCGACAAACCGGGTCGGTACGCCGGCATAGATCAAAGTCACCGTGGAATTGATCCCGATGATCACGCCGTCGCTCTTGCCATTGCGCCCGACTTTCATGATCGGCATGTCCACAGTCGCTTCCACCGGTGTCGATTTGGGCAAACCATAAAAGCTGCTGTGCGTGGCGGAGTCGATGAAGTCCGGCGACGAAAGAGCTATCGCCGCATCGACCAGGTTGTTGGCACTGCTGCCCAGGACGACCTCGACAAACTCGCTAAGCCGGCCAATCGAATCGGCCAACTGGCCGCTGCACCGGGGCTTGTTGTCATACAGCCCGGGCTGGCCAATGATTTCCCCAATTTCTGCGGCGTTCTGTCGGGCCAATACATGGTTGTTGCTCAAGATATAGCGGTTACCGCCCTTGACCACCGCGCAGCCATATGTCCCGGCAGCACATTCATTGTAATTGCCGATGGAAACGCCGATGGGAACCGGCCGATCAACGCGCTTCTTGAGGTTGATTTTGTCCTTGCCCTTCCCCGAGGGCTTGGGGAACAACATAGGTTCCCCGGTGACGATACGGCGGGTGGAAACACCCTCGAGACTGGCCGGAATGCCGGCCACCCCCGGCCGCCTGGTCAAAACCAGAACGGCGAGGTTACCCTTTTCATCTAATCCTGTTGCCGTGCCGACCACACCATCGACGGCCTCCAACACAGCCGTATGCCGATTCTGAACGGCCATGACCCTGGCGACATCAGCGGCATTATCGGGCAAAAGCCGCAAAAGCCCCGTGGTATCGCCTGCTGGGGGATTAGTGGAGAACTGGTCGCCGGAACATCCGGCCCACAGCAATGCCGAACAAACCAAAAGTGCGGTAAGGACGGCTAAGTGTTTGTACCTCATGGAAAAACCTCCCGTTGTGGTAACCGGTTAAAGGAATTACAAGACCCCTGGGTGAATTCTGTTGCTCTACCTCCTCCTGTTCACCAAAACCATCTTGCCAACAATTTACCTTCCTTCAGTAAAAAGGCAAGCATTTTTGTCCTCTTCTCGCCTCACCAAATAGCAAAGCACGTGCATTTTTTCGGTGGCCAGGATCAAGCGGACGATTCTCTGCGTAATTGTTCGATGGCAAAATGGCATAGCCGGTTGCGCCAAAATGGGTTGCCTGCCGCAAGGTTGACCCGGATAATAGCACTCGCCAAAATTGCCTCTAGCTGTCCCTAAATATCATTACTCGGAAAGAGAATTGCATATATTTACCCAAAAAGGACAAACAGGCGGGAACCAATCCCCGCCAGGAGTTGAGGATGTCGTGAGAGTTGCTGTTTCCGGGGCCACAGGCTTTATCGGGAGAGCGCTGGTTCGGACACTCTTGGATCGCGGCGACGATGTGCTGGCGCTCAGTCGTCGACCGGAGGCTGCGCGGCGGATTCTGGGTGAGGAAGTCAAACTCATACGCTGGAGCCCGGAATTCGACCCCGCATGGGGCGAAGCAATCGAAGGGTACGACGCGGTGATTAACCTGGCCGGGGAACCGATTTTCGGCCGCCGGTGGACCAGGGCGCAAAAACGGCGCATCCTCAAGAGCCGTGCCGAATCGGCGGCGGGAATGATCAAGGCCATCCGCCGGGCCGACCATCGGCCCGACGTGCTGATCAACGCTTCGGCGATCGGCTACTACGGCCCGCAACAGGATGAGAGAATCGATGAATCGGCCCCGCCTGGCGAGGATTTTCTGGCCGAAGTCAGCCGCGCCTGGGAGGAAGAGGTGGAGGACGACGACACCGAGAACGTGCGTACAGTGCGCATACGGATCGGCGTGGCCCTCGGTCCGGGTGGCGGGGCATTGAAATGGATGGCCGCGCCATTTAGAATGTTTTTGGGCGGGCCGATTGGGTCGGGCCGGCAGTGGATTTCCTGGATCCACATCGATGACCTGGTGGGCATTTTTCTTTTGGCCCTGGAAAACCCGCGCGTGGAAGGGCCGCTCAACGCTACGGCGCCGGAGCCGGTGACCAACCGCGAGTTTGCCCGCACGTTAGGGCAAGTGCTCGGGCGCCCTTCCTGGCTGCCCACGCCGGGGATCGTCTTGCGCCTCGCCTTCGGTCAAGCCGCAGACGTGATCCGGCAAGGGCAACGCGTATGGCCCAGGCGCGTTTTGGAGATGGGCTACCGCTTCCGTTTCGCGTCGCTTGCCGAGGCCTTGCAGAACATTCTGCGGCCGGCGCAAACTACGCGGCCCTCGCCGTAAAATACAAAAGCAAAGGCGGGCGTTTGACCGCCCGCCCGGCAAAATTCGCTCTCCCCTCTTTGAATCCCCAAGCAAGAGGGATGATGTTTCTCTTCGAATTGAGCTGACCGTAAGTCGGTGTCAATAGAATGGGTCACAGGCGAGTGACGTTTACTGCCTGCTCACCCTTATCACCCTGGGTGATCTCGAACTCGACTTCATCACCTTCTCTTAAGGAGCGGAATCCCTCTCCGGCAACCCCGGTGTGGTGCACGAACACGTCCTTCTCCCCCTCGCGGGAAATGAACCCATACCCTTTCTGATCGCTAAACCACTTGACCGTCCCTCTGGGCATACCAAAATCCACCCTTTCTGCAAAAAAGATATACGGTGAATGAATGAAGAAACCGCTGCGGCGCTACGATGGCGTTGCGGCGCGGTCCCCCATGTTCAGAGCAAAAGCCCTCAAGAAATGATCGCTTCAAACACTGTTTTCTGTTCTAGACACGGATCACGTTGATCGCCTGCTCACCCTTATCACCCTGGGTGATCTCGAACTCGACTTCATCTCCTTCTTTTAAGGAGCGAAACCCCTCTCCGGCAATTCCGGTGTGGTGCACGAACACGTCGTTCTCCCCCTCGCGGGAGATGAATCCAAACCCTTTCTGGTCGTTAAACCACTTGACCGTCCCTCGGGGCATACCAAAACCCATCCTTTCTACAAACAAAATGTACGGTGAATAAATAATGAAACCGCAGCGGCACTACGATGACGTGATGACGCCCGTTCCTAAGTATTCAGAACAAAAACCCTCAACAAAACCATTTCATTCATTACTTTCTTAATTTAGTATCGGGCGGTTTCCCGCGTTTGTCAAGGGGATAGTCCAAATCCGTGTGTGTTTTTCTTTGCTGCTCCGCGAATAACCTTTTGGTGCACTGAGGGGGAGCGGGCCGCGCTTTCACCTACATCTTCGCCGTGCCCACACCAAAGGCGGAAAAGCCCGCGTTCTCTGTCCGGGCAATCGATTAAGGTTGGCTAGCCCAAAAGCTTCTCGAATTCGGCAACCATTTTCTCGAAGCGCTCGACGGCCTTGTTGATTGGCCCGGGGGAATTCATATCCACCCCCGCGTCCTGCAACAGCTCGACCGGATATTTCGAGCCTCCGGCCTTGAGGAAATCCAGGTAACCGTTTACCGCTTCTTCTCCGCCGGTAAGGATTCTTTGCGCAATCGCTCCGGCGGCGGCAATTGACGTCGCGTACTGGTACACGTAGTAATCTCGATAGAAATGGCTAATCCGCAACCCCGTGAGATCGTCAAGTTCCGCCAGGGTGAGATCCGGTCCCCAGTATTTCTGGTAGATCTCGCGATATGTTTCGCGCATCCCCGCTGCCGAGAGACCTTCGCCGCGCTCGACCTGCTGATGGAGAGCATGTTCGAACTCGGCAAACATGCATTGGGTGTAGAACGTGCCGACGAACTGCTCGATCTGTAATTGAGGATATACTTCTTCGTCTCGGGATCTTTGATCTTCTTGAGCAGGTAATCCATCAGGAGCAGTTCATTGGTGATCGAGGCCACCTCGGCGGTGAAAATCGAGGCGTCGGCGTACACGTAGGGCTGGTTGCCGGCACTGAAGTAATGGTGCATCGCATGGCCCAACTCGTGCACCAGGGTAAACTCCTCGTTGATCGTATTGCTGTAGTTGAGCAGAATGAACGGGTGGGTCGAGTATGAGCCCCACTGGTATCCGCCCGATCTCTTGCCTTCGGTTTCATACACGTCGATCCAACCGCCCTTTTCGATCCCCTGCTTGATCGCCTCGACATATTCTCTGCCTAAACGCGTGAGGGCAGCCAACACGTCTTTTACCGCATCGTCGTACGGGATCTCCATTTTTGCCTCGGCGACCAGGGGAACGAACATGTCGTATTTACGCAAGGTATCCAGCCCGAGTACCTTTTTACGCAAGGCGACATAGCGGTGCAGCGGGGCCAGGTTGTCGTTGGCCGCGGCGATTAGGTTTTCATACACGCCGACGGGGATGTTGTTGTCATCGAGTGCGGCCTCCAGACAGGTGTTGTAATTACGCGCCCGGGCGTAAAACCAGTCGGCCTTGATGCTGGTGGCGAGGTTGGCCCCCAGGGTGTTGATATAATTGACGTATGCGTCGTTGTACACCTCGCTGGCTTCGCGCCGGACGCGCCGGTCCGTCGATTCCAGGAACTTGTAGTAACGCTGCTTGGTCAGTTCCACCTCGTTGCCGTCTTCATCAATGATAGTGCCGTACTTGATGTCCGCGTTATCCAGCATCGAGAAGACCTTGCCCGGCCCCCGGGCAATATCATTTGACATGGCCAACAGGTCTTCCTCGCCAGGCGACAGGGTGTGCGCCCGCCGCCGGAGAATGTTGTCCAGGTAATGGGTGTATACTTCCAGACCGGGTGTTTCAGTGATGTAGTTCTTGATTTTGGCCTCATCGGCCGCCAGGATCTCCGGCCGGACAAACGAGATCACCTGGCCCAGTTCGGTATTAAGCGCCCCCGCCCGGTCGGAAAGCTCCTGGTATTCGGGAACCCGTGTGTCTTCATCCTGTTTCATATAGGCGTAAACGAACAGGCAGTCGTTGATAATCCAGAGACTGTCAATAAGCTGCAGACATTCCAACAGCGTGTTTCCCGATTCAACAAGACGACCCCGGTAACCCTCGATGGCGGGGAGGCTTTCCTTGACGGAGGCGTAGTCCTTCTCCCACGTTTCGATATCCGGATAAATATCTTCCAGCTGCCACTGGTACTTAGGGTCAATCTCCGACCGCTGGGGGATCGATCCCGTATCGCTGGTCTGCGCGAAAACAGATCCGGCAGCAACAATCCAGAGCACTACCGCCAGCAAGATTTTGCAACGCAACTTCATCTCTGCTCCCTTCCCCGGGTAATCGTGATTATGTTCTTCTCAGTTTCACCCGGTCCCCCGTTGAGCCACACTCTCCGGGGCTCATCCGGCGGACCAGAAGACAAAAAATGCACACAATTCGCCCGAAAATCAATTCATTGCTGTCAAAGTTTGTCGAGGGGGAGGCGCCGGGCAGAGTCTATACCTTGGCTTCCCCGCCCGCGAAGGCCGATGCTGAAAGTTACCTTCCCGGTGGTTTTTTTCTATCTTCAGCAGAGTTGAATGGCGGCGGGACAAACAAGGCGCGACGTTCCGGATAAGCATAGTCGGCTGCCGGCCGGTGGGCCAAACGTTGACGCCTCCCGATAAAGAGACAAACGGCACAGACCAAAAGGACACAAAAAGCATGGGCAAAGACCGGAAAACGGCGATTACACCAACGCGGCATGAGGATTATCCGGAATGGTACCAGCAGGTTATTGCGGCGGCCGAACTGGCCGAGACCTCGCCGGTACGCGGGTGCATGGTGATCAAACCGTGGGGTTACGCGATCTGGGAAAACGTCCGGCGCGAGCTGGACCGCATGTTCAAAGAGACCGGGCACCAGAACGCGTACTTCCCCCTGTTTATTCCGATGAGCTTCCTGGAAAAAGAGGCGGAACACGTGGAGGGGTTTGCCAAGGAGTGCGCGGTGGTCACCCACCACCGGCTGGAGAAATCCCCCACCGGCGGGCTGGTTCCCGCCGGCCCGCTTGAGGAGCCGCTGGTTATCCGACCCACCTCCGAAACGATTATCGGGGCGATGTTCTCCCGCTGGGTGCAGTCCTACCGCGATCTGCCGCTTTTGATCAACCAGTGGGCCAACGTGGTACGCTGGGAAATGCGCATCCGGATGTTTCTGCGCACCACGGAATTCCTCTGGCAGGAAGGCCACACGGTGCATGAGACTGCCGAGGACGCTTGGTCGGAGACAATGCGCATGCTCGATATCTACGTCGAGTTTGCGGAAAACTGTGCCGCGATGCCGGTGATCAAGGGGGAGAAGACGCCCCGGGAGCGTTTCCCGGGGGCGGTCAACACGTTTTGCATCGAGGCGATGATGCAGGACCGCAAGGCCCTGCAGTCGGGGACGTCGCACTTTTTGGGGCAAAACTTCGCCCGGGCTTCTAAAATCCAGTTTTCCTCCCGCTCCGGCCCACTGGAATATGCCTATACCACGTCCTGGGGATTATCCACACCTATCATCGGCGCGCTGATTATGACTCACTCTGACGATGACGGCCTGGTGCTCCCGCCCAAGCTGGCCCCACTGCACGCAATCATTATCCCGGTCACCCGGGGCGACGAGCACCAACAGGCCGTGCTGGAATACTGCCGCGGGCTGGAACGCGAGATTAATAAACAACAGTTCGCCGGCCAGCCAATCACGGTGGAGGTGGATATTTCGGAAAAACGCGGCGGGGAGAAAACCTGGGCCTGGATCAAAAAAGGCGTGCCGATCAGAATGGAGATCGGGATGCGTGAAGTCAGCGACAGCGCGGTTTTCTTCGCCCGGCGCGACCGGGGAGCCAAAGACAGAAAAACTATCCCCCGCGCCGAGTTTGTCTTCATCGTGCCGCAAATCCTGGAAGAAATTCAAAAGAACCTCTTTGACCGGGCGCGGGAGTTTCGCCGCGAACATACCTTCCGCTTCGATGACCGGGAGAAGTTCGTCAAGTTCTTTACGCCGAAAAACGAAGATAAACCGGAAATCCACGGTGGGTTTGCTTTCGCGCACTGGTGTGGAAAACCCGAGTGTGAAGAGTGGCCGTCGGAGAATTTGAAAGTGACAATCCGCTGCACGCCTCTCGATGCGAAAGAGGAGGACGGGCGTTGTATTGTCTGCGGTGGCCAAAGCAAAAAGCGCGTGCTCTTCGCCAAGGCGTATTAGTAGGGGCGCACAGCCGTGCGCCTTTACGAATTATGCTACGGTTTTGCGGAAACGGCTGGCGGCAAATGAAAGGACACCAGTACCGATAATGGCCAGGGCCAGGCATTGCGGCCATAGCGTACCCGGGCCGGCGCCTTTTAGGAAAACCGCGCGCACGACCTCCAAGAAATGCCGCAGCGGATTGAGCAGCGTCAGGTATTGAAATACCTGGGGCATGCTGCTTACGGGGAACATAAAACCGGAAAGCAAAATCGCCGGCATAATAACCAAAAAACTCGCCATAAAGGCTTCCTGTTGGGTTCGGGAAATTGTGGAGATCAGCAAACCGATCCCCAAAACGGAAAGCAGGTACAAAACGCCCACGCCAAATAAAAACAAAAAATTCCCCTTAAACGGCACACCGAACCAGGCCAGGGCCAAAGTCACCACCAGTGCCATATCGAAAAGCCCGATTAAGGCAAACGGGATCGTCTTTCCCGCGATCAACTCCCCCGGCTTTAAGGGGCTGACCATCAATTGCTCGAGCGTGCCGATCTCCCGCTCGCGGACTACGGCAAGAGAAGTCAGGATAAGACAGATGACCAGAAGCAGCACCGCCACGACCCCCGGGACGTTGTAGTTGCGGCTGGCCAGGTCGGGATTGTACCACACCCGCTCACGCAGATCGACCGTCAGCGGAAGTTCGGCCGACGCCAGTTTGCGCGCATAGTCCTGCATAATGCGCTCGGCATACCCTTTGGCGGTCATCGCGGTGTTGGAGTTGGTCCCATCCAATAAAAGCCCGACTGTGGTCTCGCTTCCTTCGGACAATGCTTCGGCAAAACCTGCCGGAATTTCCAACCCGACAACGGCCTCGCCGAAATCAAGCGCGCGCACCAGATCAGCGGGTCGTGATGATCGCTGGACGACTTTGAAATATTCCGACGACGTTAATGCGTCAACGAGTTCGCGAGAAGTTTTGGTCCGGTCATGATCCACCACTAAAGTGGGGATGTGCCGAATGTCGGTGGAAACAGCATAGCCGAAAACAATAAGCTGGACAATCGGCGGGAAAATGATCAGGCCCACCATACGCGGATCGCGAAAGAGCTGCAAAAACTCCTTGCGCACGATCTGGCGAATTCTCCCGCAACTCTCGCGGAATTTCATTGCAGCTCCTTCTTGAACGCGAGGACGGCCAGGCCCAATCCCAAGAAAGCCAACGCAATCATCAATAGTCCCTGGACGAAGAGAACTTCCAGGCCCACCCCTTTAAGGAAGATTCCGCGCGTGACCACCAGGAAATACCGTGCGGGTATTACGTAGGTAATCGCCTGCAGGGCCGGCGGCATCACGTCAATGGAAAACATGAAGCCCGAAAGCAATAACGCGGGCAGGAAAGTGGCCACCATGGCGATTTGCGTGGCCAGTATTTGTGTCCTGGCTACAGTGGAAATGAATATGCCCAACCCCAGTACACCGACTAAAAAGAAAAACGACAAGGCCAGAAGCAAGAACGGATCACCCCGGAAAGGAACGCCGAAGAGCAAAACACCCAGTACGGCCGAGATGACTACGTCGATTAACCCGACGGCGAGGTAAGGGAGCAACTTGCCCAGGACAACTTCTACGCGCCCCACCGGCGTGGCCACCAGCTGTTCCATCGTCCCGCGTTCCCACTCGCGGGCGATGGTCAGCGAGGTCAGCATGGCGGCAATAATCATCATGATTACCGCGATCAGCCCGGGGACGATCATGTTCCGGCTCTTGAGCTCTTCGTTGTACCAGACGCGACTTTGTATCTCAAGCGGGAGGTGCAGGCGAACACGACCAGAGCGCAGCTTTGCCGAGTAGGCCCCAACAATCGCCTGCGTGTAACCCAGGATCACAGTCGCCGTATGGGCGTCACTACCATCGACGACAGCCTGCAATTTTGCCGGACGGTCGGCGGCCAGGTCGGCAGCGAAATCGGGCGGGATAATCAGGGCAATGCTGATGCTGCCGCGTTTGAGCAATGGTTCAATCTCCGAGGCGCGATCACCATATGTCTTGATCGTGAAATACCCCGAGGAGCGGAAAGCATCCACAAGTTCCCGGCTGCGGGCAGAATTATCGTGGTCGACTACCGCGGTGTTAATGTCTTCCACGTCCCAGGTAATGGCATACCCAAACAGGACCAAGAGGAGCGCGGGAAGAAGGAAGGCCAACGCCAGGCTCTTGGTGTCACGCCGGAGTTGAATAGCCTCCTTGCGAGCAATGGCAAAAAGTCGCGTGGCATTAATCATCGCCGATACGCTTTAATCAACGGTTGCGCCGCCTGCTACCCGCACCAGTGAAATAAACACGTCCTCCAGCGACGCCGGAGCGCTTCTTACACTCAGCAGGGTGATATTACCCGATTCCAGGAGCCGTGGGATTTCGCTTCTTGCACGCGTTTCGTCATCGACCGTGACGTGTATCGCCCGGCCGAACATCCCCACTTCGATAATCCCGGGAACGTCCTGCAGCGCCTTAACCGCTTGGGGGCTGTCGGTAGTCTGGATTTCCAGGATGGGTTTATCCATCCTCTCCCGTAGTCCCGCCGGAGTATCCAGGGCGATAAGTCGGCCCTGATTCATCAAGGCCAGGCGGTGGCAATATTCAGCCTCTTCCATATAATGTGTAGTAACGAAAACAGTAGTCCCGGCTTCCGTGAGAGAATAAATCAACTCCCAGAAGTTGCGCCGCGAGAGGGGATCGACACCGGAGGTCGGCTCATCCAAAAAGAGGATCGGCGGTTCATGCAACACCGCGCAGCCCAACGCCAGCCGCTGCTTGAAGCCCAGGGGCAGCTCGCCGGTCAGCCGGGAACGTTGATCGGCCAGCCCCGCTACCTTCAGCACCCAGGTACAACGTTGGGCACGGCGGTCTTGCGGCACATTGTATAATCCGGAGAAAAAGGCGATGTTCTCCTCAACAGTAAGATCGTTGTACAGGGAAAACAGCTGTGACATATACCCGATGTTCTGTTTGATCTTTTCGGTCTGAGAGTACAGGTCAAATCCGGCCACCGCCCCCCGGCCCGAACTGGGCGCCAGCAGCCCGGCCAGCATCTTAATCGTCGTTGTTTTCCCCGCCCCGTTCGGTCCGAGAAATCCAAAGACCTCACCGCGGCGAACTTCAAACGAAACCTGATCCACGGCAACAAAGTCGCCAAAGAACCGGGTCAGCCGATCAGCAAGCACGGCGGGTGTATCATTCATCCTGTCCCCCCTGTGCCTGCGTCATAAATTCGATAAAGATGTCCTCCATCCCGGGAACTGCGGTGTGCATCTTGCGGACGGCAAACCCGGAATTGTTCAACTCTGCTCTGACTAACGGACCCAACTTTTCTGCAGACTCTACGTTAAGATGTAATGTTTGGCCAAACACGGCCGCGCTGTGCACCCCTGGAATTCTGAGCGCAATCTTGCGGGCGTGCAGCACGTTTTGTGTTTGCACGACGAGAATCTCGCCGGGCAAGCGGCGCCGGAGGGCAACAGGGGTATCGATAGCCTGGAGGCATCCCCGATATAAAAGGGCGACGCGATCGCAGCGCTCGGCCTCATCCATGTAAGACGTGCTGACCATAACCGTGGTCCCCCGCGCAACCATTTCATGGATAATCATCCACAGGTCGCGCCGCGAGATGGGATCAACACCACGGGTCGGTTCATCCAGAAGCAGGACTTGTGGTTGATGAATCAGCGCGCAGCACAGGCCGAGCTTCTGCTTCATGCCGCCGGAAAGCGCGCCGGCCAGGCGATCTTTGAACGGGCCGAGATGGGAAAAGGCGAACAAGCGTTCCAACCGGCCGGGCCGCAGCTTGCCGGGGACGAGGTATAAATCGGCATAAAAGTTGATGTTTTCGATGACCGTCAAATCGGCGTACAGGCCAAACCGTTGCGGCATGTACGCGATGTCGTGTTTCACCTTCTCCGGGTGGTGGACAACGCTGGTGCCGTTAACCGTCGCCTCACCGCGATCCGGCCGCAAGATTGCGGCCAGCATACGCAGAGTTGTAGTCTTTCCCGCGCCGTCAGGGCCGGCCAGGCCGAGGAGTTCTCCCCGGTGGACCTGAAAGGTCAGGCCGTCAACGGCGACGATGTCACCGAACGAACGGGAAAGGCCGGCGAGCGTAATCGCGGGTTCAGGATCGGTCATGGTATCCGCAAGTCAAGCTCGACGTCGGCGGGCATTCCCGGTTTAAGATCGTATGATTCATCGCCGGTGATACGCACTTTAACCGCGTACACCAGCCGGACTCGCTCTTCGGTTGTCTGCACGGTCTTGGGGGTGAACTCCGCTTCGCTGGCAATGAATGTCACTTCCCCGGAATAGGTCTTATCGTCATAAGTGTCTGTGGTGATCAGAACCGGAGAACCAAGATGAACCGCACCGATTCGATATTCGGGGACAAAGATGCGCACCCAGCGGTCGTCGAGGTTTACGATCGTCAATACCGCTGATCCCGCCGGCACAATTTCGCCGGGTTGGCCATGGCGGATGGTGATTACACCATCAAAGGGGGCACGAACAACCATGTTGGACAGGGCGGCATCTACGGCCGATACGTTGGCTTCGGCTTGGGCCAGCATCGCCCGCTGCGCCCGGATCTTTTCGGCGCGCGGGCCGGCTTCCAGTTGCCGGAGACGTTCGGCGGCCTGGGTAAAGAGGCTTTGCGTTACGTCCTGGGCGGTTTTTGTCTTGTCAAAGGATTCCCGGCTTATCGCCCCGCCTTCGAATAACTGCCTTGCCCGTTCGTAATCCCGTCGCGTGTCGTCGGCCCGCTCGGCGGCGGCATCCCGCGCAGCGCGGGCTTGCGCGATTTCTTCGGTGCGGGCACCGCTCTCCAGTTCGGCAAGGACCGCGCGTGCGGCCTCCACCTGCGCGACGGCCTGCCGGTGGCGGGCCAGCGTCTCCGTACGATCCAGGCGAGCCAGTTCATCTCCTGCATTGACTGCGTCACCCTCACGCACGGCGATCTTTTCGATACGGCCGGTAGACAAAAACCCGAGCCGGGCTTCGGTGGCCTCCACCGTCCCCGACGCGAATAGGAAACCATCGCCCCCGCCACCACGGAACACCGCAGACCATAGAATGAGGCCGATGACGATAACACCGGCGGGGATCAAGATGAGTCGTTTCTTCTTCATGGTTGATTCTCCGGGCAGCGAGAAATCCATTTCATATCCAATTCCCCCATGATACGGGCCAGTTCCACCCCCAGTGCGCAGCAATGGTTGACGATGGAGATTGACAAAACTACGATTGAGCCAATAACAACTCGGGCCGTTCTCATTTATTCCTCCCCGGATTGGCAAGGCCGCGGCGGATGAAGACCACGATATGGTCAATCACCTGGGCACGAACATCTGATTCCTCCAGATCCATTCCAAAAACATCATGCAGAAGCTGCCGCTGGATCGCCACATTCACCGGCAAGACAACGACACTGAGGGCGATAAGGGCGGGGTCACCGGGCGCTATACTCCCCTCCTGCTGCCCTTCTTTAATGATCCCGATTAGCATCGGGAAAACCCGTTCCATAGCCGCCCGGACAGGCGGCGGCACGGGCCGATTGAGCGAGACTTCGTGCATGACCAGAGCCGGAAGCTCCCGGTTTTCAATCATATGATCGAAGTAACCGCGGACAAACGATTCGATGCGATCCAGCGGCGTCCCGCCTCCTTTGGGGATTGCACTCAACCGCTCGAAAAGCGGCTCCGCCATGGAGAGGAGCACCTGATGATAGAGATTCTGCTTGCTCTCGAAATGATAGGTCACCGCCCCCAGGTTAGCTTTCGCGAGGTGGGTAATCTCCCTAACTGATGTATTATCATACCCTTGCCGCGCAAAAAGCTCTTTTGCCGCCGCAATCAACCGCTGTTTTGTCCCCAGCGATTCATTCATACGTATGTATGATACGTTACAGCGACAGAATTGTCACCCCCAACTCGAGAATAACTTTTAACTTATTGTTAAATAATAGATTACGCGTAGGTCGGGTTCCGGAGTCCCGCGAAGCGGAACACAGAAACCCGACACCCCACTTATCTAGGGAGACCATAGTTTGAGCACTCTGATTTGATCTAGGCAACAATGCACCGAAATCGGCCGGCTTCCGGCGGGGAGTATTTACACCTACGCTTATGCAATCCGCCGCGCCATAGAGAATTACAAAAATCGCTTGAAATGTAAGCCAGCCCACGCTATCTTTTTCAGGGATTCACCACAGGGAGGAATCAGTTGTGTCACTTCAACATAGTAACCAAGTCAAGCAGGCAGTATTGAGACTGGCTCAGTTTAATCCTACTTGTCAAGATAAGTATGGAAATCAAGTCGCAGACTTGTAGTGCTCCCCATTTAGCAAGCGGTTTCTAAGAGAGTCCCCGTGGTCAAGTTATAGGTTTCTTCGGCCTGATTCGGCGTCCGGTAGTTTAACGCCGAATGCAGATAACTCTCGTTGTAC
>Ga0114920_10000201_pt1 | contig 26495 bp, 22 predicted proteins | sample ChitaG_FD_88683 | JGI IMG/M metagenome (GOLD analysis project Ga0114920, IMG submission 88683) | Deep subsurface microbial communities from South Pacific Ocean to uncover new lineages of life (NeLLi) - Chile_00310 metaG | ecosystem: Environmental > Aquatic > Marine > Oceanic > Sediment ...
GATCCGGATCACAAGACGCGCCGCCGACGCATCTATCGCTACCTCAACTGGCGTAACCGCAAACACGCCCACCCGGACTCCCCCCTCAGACTATTTAGGCGATATTAGTTGGAATGGCACTAGAATGCATTTTTTGTCAAGTGCAAGTTCCCTTGCCAAATATTCTGGCAGATCTTGCCAGGGCGTGGAAGTTTTTGCGGAAAATGGGCTGTGTCGGTTTTCTGGCCCCGCGTCTTGCGCGGGGTTTGGAACACCGACTGACAAGCGCCAAAATCGCTCCGGCCAACCGGCAAGGTAAGCCCCCTTCTCTGCAGCGCATTGATGTTATGGTGGGTGGCCGTCCCTTTCAGGGTGGGCCGCCCGTCGCACCCCGCTGTACAGGCCTATGGCGAGCGTTAGATCTTCCACGATGCAAGAGAAGCAGGCGCGCGAAGATATACAACAACCTCTAACCCGTTGGTTCGTAGGGGCACCCCTTTGTGGGTGCCCAGGGCGACTTCGGGTTTTCTGGCGTTGTCGGAAGCTTGCAGATTGCTTAATTTGGCTCTCCGGGGCCGAAAAAGAGCCATGCACGCTCGCCTATCAAATGTGGCAGCCATTGCCTTTCGTGGTGCCCTTGTGCTTTGCGGGTTTTTTGCCGCCGCTTCGTTAGCGGTCGGTGAGACAATCGACAAACCACAAAAACTATCCCCCAAGAAACTGACCCAACTCCTAAAAGATTCCGCGCAGGAAGTCTTTTATGGCGGAGTCATGGTCCCCACCGGGGATACGCTTGCCGGGCCGATTGTGGTCATTGCCGGGGCGCTGGACATCCAGAACGGTGGTGTGCTGGCCGGTAATGCGTGGATTGTCAACGGCAGGCTGATTCTCAACGGCTCCGCTCGCGTGATCGGCCGCGTTGATCTGGTGAACAGCCGTGAGTATCTCTCCCGCCAGGCGGAAATAACCGGGGGAGTACATTACTATGCCTGTGAATGCCGGCTCGATGATGAACAGTTCGAACAGCATGGCAGGCTCATTTTCAAAAAGCACGAAAATCCCCGGGCCATTAAGACGAAGCTTTCACTTTCCGCGGGCGAGGCCAGCCGCGTCGATTTCGATGTTATCCAGGTCGGTCTGATCCGGCAAAATCCGCGGCACAAAAAGCCGCATGTTCGCGGTCATGCGCTTCTGCATATTCCCCTGCGCAAGAACAGCCGGGGATTCCTCGGGTTTGATATTGATTTTGCCCTTCCGCTGAAAGGCAAGCGGGTTGACCTGCTGGTTCATGGCTTCAAAAAAACTTACACCAACGACGACTGGCAGATCCCACGGGGTGAGAATGGCTGGATTCTGCACCTGGCGGGGAACGATTATGCCGATTATTACGAACGGCAGGGAGGCGCGCTGGGGCTGCGGATTTGTCCGCACGAACACATCCGTGTGGAAACCGTGGTTTCGCTCCAGCGCGATGTTTCGCTGCGCACCAAGTCGGCCCCGTCGCTGTTTTATCCTCACCGCAGGTTGCGCGACAACCCACCGATCGATGAGGGCGAACGGCTCGCGGCAACGGGAAGTTTTACCTACGATCCACGCGAGGACGCCGCCAGGCCGGGGAACGCCTGGTTTTTCGCCTGCTGGATAGAGAAGGGAATCGCCGATGGGCCGGGAGATTTCTCTTACACTGCTTTTTCCGCGGACCTGCGGCGTTACACTCACCTGCCCCTCGGTCTGCAATGGGACATGCGGGCGAGGATTTTCTCCGCGTTCGATCGCCTCCCCCGGCAGGTCACGCAGTCGCTTAATGGTTATGGCGGCATTCGCGGACTTGACGATGATCCTTTTGCTGTCCATCGTGGTGATCGGCTTGCGCTTCTTTCCGGTGAGTTGCGCGCCGGGCTGCCTGAACTTCCGGTTTTCCGGTGGCTGTTTTCTCGCTGGGATTTGGTGTTCTTTTCGGATGTCGGGCTGTTAGCCCGGGCAAGAAACGAAAAATCCCCGCTGGGTTTTGTCGAGGCCCCGTTTCGTGACTGGAAGAAAACTGTCGGCATCGGGATTTCGGGCGAATCGTTCTTGCCCTACGTCGGAGTTTACCTGGCGCAGGATTTGGATCGTGGGCGCCGCAACCCCCGAGTTATCGTGCGCATAATGCGCTCGTTTTGATAGGCGGCAACACTGAGAAAGAACGGTCCCATACTCGTGGTGGACAAACTCCGCAAGGAGTTCGGGCGGATTGTCGCCCTGCAAGGGATCGACATCGTGCTGGATAAGCCCGCCGTATATGGCTTTCTCGGGCCGAATGGCGCGGGCAAGACCACCACGTTCAAGCTGGTCTGTGCGCTCTTGCGGCCGACGGCCGGTCGCGTCCTGGTTAACGGAATCGACGTTCAGCAGAACCCGCGGGCGGCGATGGCCGGATTGGGTGTACAGTTTGACGTCCCCGTGTTTTATCCCTACCTCTCTGGCCGGGAGAACCTGCAGGTTGTCGCCCGCTGGCTGGGAGAAAACCGCCGTGAAAAAATCGAAGACTTGCTTTCTCTGGTCAGTTTGGTCGATGTCGCGGAGCGTCGCGTCGTGGGGTATTCCTGGGGAATGAAACAGCGGCTGGGGCTGGCGGCAGCGCTGTTGTCCGATCCCCGGCTGGTCCTGTTGGATGAGCCGACCGGCGGCCTGGACCCCGGGGGAATCGCCGATGTTCGCCGACTGCTGCCCCGGTTGGCCCACGAACAGGGCCGCACGGTATTCTTATCCTCGCATCGGATGGAAGAAGTCGAACAGGTTTGCGATCAGGTAACCATCATTCACCAGGGTGTCATTATGGCCTCGGGCACCCCGGCCGAGCTTGCCTCCAGGGATACCTGGATTGAGGTCCATTGTGCGGACGCGCCGGCTGCGGCGGGTATCTTGGAAAAGATGGACGGCATCAAAAAAATCGAACGCACCGGCACAAAGCGCCTGCGCGTTTACGCCCCGGGTCTGGCCTCAAGCAGGATCAACCAGACTTTGGTTGGCGCGGATATTGTAGTTGAGCAACTCATCGAACGGCACGAATCATTGGAAGAGGTGTTTTTCCGTTTGACCGGAATGCGAACCGATGAATAACGACGTGGCGAAAGTCATCTCGGCCGAGTGGTTGAAGCTCAAGCGCCGGCGGACGACGATCGTTGTGCCGGTTCTTCTCGGCTTGTTTGCTGTTGTGACGTTTTTTGGGCTGGATTTTGCCGTCCGGCGGCAGGTGATTGGCCTGCCCAATGGTTTTAATGTGGCCGCGGCGACGATTAGTCTGCTCATCAACGTCGTTGTGCTCGTTGCCGTGGTGGCCACGTGTTTTCATATCTCGCGGGAGTTCGCCCTGGGCACGATCAAGTCGGCCTGGGTGCGGCCGATCACCCGCAACGCGTGGTACTCCGGCAAGATACTCTCGGCCTGTGGGGCCATCGCGCTTTTGTTTTTGTTCACCGCCGGAATCGTTGTTCTTCTCGCCGCGCTTCGTTTTGGTTTTGCCGACCTGATGGAAAAAGACTATCTCGTGCATCCGGCAGAGAGTCTGGGTTGGCGGATGGTCTTAACCGTCGGCCTGACTTTGTGGTCGCTTTGGGCGTTGATCGCCGTGGTGGCCATGCTCGCGGGCTTGATCAATCATCCTGGTGGGGCGATCGCCGCCGCGTTGGGCTTGGGTCTTCTTTTGACCGTGCTGGCGATATTCCCCGCGCTCAGGCCATACCTGCTTTCCACATATCTTTCACTGCCCATTGACCAGATGTCGGCGATGTCCAAGGGATTGCCGCTGCCGCTGAGCTGGGGTCAGGTTATCCGGCACACGCTGATCGGCGCGGGGGTGTGGATGATTGTGGCATTTATTGTGGGGCGGCAGATCATCAAGAGAAAACAGATAACGTTTTGAAAGGTAAGGAATGGATCAAATATCGCAGGAGTCGTCAGGTGAAAACGAAATGTGAATATGGCGGCAGACATCATTCGCCTCAGGCATGGCTGGCGATCGCCACATTGCTTCTGGCAATAGTTATAGGTTTGAATAATTCAGTCTTCGCCGGGGACGAGCCGGCGTTCGCTCTATCCAAGCTGAGTGTCGCCGATGAGCTTTTGGATTTACTGGCGGAGGATTTAAACGCCGACGGCCTCAAAGACATTTTGATCATCCACCGCAAGGGTCTGCCGCCTGAAGAAACACGCTGGGTGTCGATCTTCTGGCAGAGTGCCGACGGCGGTTTTTCCACCGCCGCCGACCAGTCGTGGGAGTTGGATACCGCCGCGGTGATTCTGGACATCGGTGATGTGGCGGGGGATGAGCGCCAGGAAATCTGCTATCTCACGCCTGAGGAAGTGCGCTATTACCCGATTGATTCGGCTTACTACGAGGCCGCGCCTCGGGTTTTGTTCAGCGCGACTGGGCTGACGGTTTTTCCCTCGAAGCGCCGGGTGCCCCTGATCAACTTTGTCCGCGACTGGAACGACGATGGCAAGGACGAGGTCGGGGTTTTCCAGTTTGCGGGCCTGGCGATATATGCCCGGGACGCCACGGGTGTCTTTTCGCCGGAAAACAAAATGCTGGTCGAACTACAGACCGGGATGCGGCGCACCTCCGGCGAGAGCGAAGACCGGTTGACCTCCGGCCTGCGCGCCACCTTTACCTTTCCCGATATTCGTCTGGTTGATTATGACAACGACGGTCGAAAAGACTTGATCGCCACCACGGAGGACCGGGTGATCGTTTACCGGCAGGGACCGGATGGCCGTTTTACGGCAAAGCCGGATAAAGACATCCTGTTTGATGTGCGCACGCAGCACGAAAAGATCGAGGGCCTGGCCGAGTTGGAGACCGTGGTCACCGATCTAAACGACGACGGTTACGCCGATGCGGTGGTCACCAAACAAACCTCCAGGGGGCTGTCAAACTTCCGGGGCGTGGTAAACATCTTCTGGGGCAAGCCGGACGGGTTTGCTGCCAAACCGGACCAGGTGATTATCTCCGAGGGGACGGCGTCGTCCCGCGCATATATCCGCGATGTCAACGGTGATGGCCGCAAGGATTTGATTTTGCCGTCGGTTAAAATCAGCATCACCGCGATCATTCGGTGGCTGATCACGCGCAACATTCCGGTCAACTTCAACATTTTCCTTTTGAGTGAGGACAGCCGGTTTTCCGAGCGGCCCGATTTCACCAAGGAGGTGAAGTTCAAAATCGACTGGTCGGGTGAGTCCGACACGCAGGCGATGGATTTGGACGGCGACTACAACGGCGATTTGCGCAAGGATTTCGTCTTTGCCACTGATGAAGATGAACTCTCGGTGTATCTCGGCATCCCGGAGAGCGGCGACCGCCTGTTTTCCAAAAAGCCGGTGGCTAAAGTCACCGCCGACGCCTTCGGCGAACTTTCCAGCCACGACTTAAACGGTGATGGCTACTCGGATATGATCATCTACTACCCGCAGAGCAAAGAACGCAAGGGAATGGTGCAGGTCCTGATGAATCTGCGGCGGCTGAAGTAATCGTCGAGGAAAGGGAGCAGACGTGGAAAGGCTGTCCCATAAGTATAGATCCCGGGTTTGTCATTCCCGCGCAGGCGGGAAGCCAGAATCCCACAATGGAGCAGAAAACAGTCACTGTTAAGATAATCGTTTCTTGTATCTTTGATGTCGGGTTTCTCTTGTGACATTGCGACGGGATCGAAACCCGACCTGCCAGAAGTTGATTGACAAAATCAAAAGGTGGGCGGTGCCCACCGTACGTTTTCGGAGATATTGCGATGGCTGAACATGTTTGTCCGTGGTGGGTTGGGTATTTTCTGGCCAGCCCTTTACGGCGCTTGAGCCAAAATCCTGAAAAAATCCTCAGCCCGTACGTCAAGCCGGGGATGACGGTTATCGACGTTGGCTGTGCGATGGGTTTTTTCAGCCTGCCGCTGGCCCGGCTGGTGGGATCCGATGGCCGAGTGGTCTGTGTGGATGTTCAGAAAAAGATGATCGATTCCTTACGCCGGCGGGCCAACCGAGCCGGTCACGCAAAGAATATGGACCTGCGCGTCTGCGAAAAGTCTTCCCTCGGGCTTGATGACCTGGCCGGCAAGATTGATTTCGTCCTGGCTTTTGCCGTGGCGCATGAAATACCGGATGTACCCGGCCTCATGACCCAGATGCACGCCATGTTGGCCCCCGATGGCAGGTGTCTTTTGGCGGCCGAACCTTCGGGACACGTGAATGCGAGGGATTTCGAGAAGACCGTGGCTGCTGCTCAACAAGCCGGTCTTACAATTGTCGAGCGTCCGGAGATAAGGCGCAGCCGGGCGGTGTTGTTGGCCAGGGGTTGAGTAGCCGTCGAGGGATACAGAGTCTGCAGTCTAATGTGGGCGGTGCACACCCTACGTTACTGTGCATAGCGTGCATCCGCGGGCCTACGGCCCGCGTCAGGACCGCACCCTTCGCCTTTGCTCAGTGCTCGGGGGTCCTGACCTACAAAGCTTTCCTGAGGTCAAACCCACCCATACTATTGGTGAACAACCACTTGGAGGAAATCCGGTCGGATTGGAGTTTTCCGGTCGATTTCTCTTGCCTTTTTGTAAAATTGTTCGATATTTAAAATATTGCGGGTTTTACCGATGGACAACAAGCAAATTCGTATGACCTTTAGCCCGGAACCGCTGACCCGGCTGGATCTGTCGCGGTCGACTGCTTTTGGTTGAGGGGAAGGAGGTAATCGCCGACAACTTACCGGTGGAAGCTTTACAAAAATAAACACTCATGGTTACTATGAAGGGAGGATCACAGATGAACACCAGAAAGACGGCATGTTTTCTTTTTGTGGTGATGTTGTGCGGGGTGGCATTTTCCAGCGCTCTGGCGATTGACAGGATTGAGGTCCCTTTCCGCGCGGTTCCCAACGATGTGCAGTTTGTACCCGATGAGTTTATTGTTGTTCTAACCGAAGAGGCCGGAACGTTCGACGCCACGGATTATGGTGCGCTGGCCAAATCCGGTATTCGTAGCCTGGATATGCTCGCCGGGACATACGCGGTGGAGTACATGAAGCCGCAATTTGCGGGTGCGGCCAAGCGCGGGATAACATCGCTTTCCCGGCATTACAAGGTTAAATTTGCGGGCCCGCATGACCTGCAAGCCGTTATAGACGCCTATACTGCCGATCCGGCGGTGGATCATGTCGAACCGATCGGGATTCACCCGGTATATGCCACGCCTAATGACGGATGGTATCCTGATCAATGGCACCTCAACCAGACGAATGACCACGACATCGACGCGCCGGAAGCCTGGGACATTGAGACCGGCGACGAGTCGGTCATTGTGGCCATTCTGGATACCGGCGTGCGGTATTACCATAAGGATCTCGGTGGGGTCAACGCCTCGCCGTCGAATCCCGGTGCCTCACGCGGGAATATGTGGATCAACTGGGCCGAGAAAAACGGCACCGCCGGCGTTGATGACGACGGCAATGGGTACATCGACGACTGGATTGGTTGGGATTGGGTACATAATGTCAGCAGCTGCTGGTCCGGAGAGGACTGCAACAATCCGGACAATGACCCCCGGGACTTCAATGGTCACGGTACCCATTGTGCGGGCAACGTTGGCGCAATGAACAACGACGGCTATGCGACCTGCGCCCCGTCGGGTGGCTGGGGGAACGGCTCACTGGAGGAATATGGCAACGGCGTGAAGGTCATGGCCTGCCGGGTCGGCTGGTCCGGTGTATATATCATCTATGAGGCCGGTTACGTCCGGATGGACTTCTGCGCCGAGGCATTCTACTATGCCGCGGACAACGGCGCCAAGATCGCCTCCTGTAGCTGGGGTTCCTCGAATTCCGGGGGGATCGATGCCGCGGTCACCTACTTCACCAATAACGGCGGGTTGGTTTTCAAGGCTGCGGGAAACGATGGCGGTCAGACGGCCGATTACCTCTGTAGCCGTTCGGATGTCATCAGCGTTGCCGCGACCGATCCGAACGATTGCAAGGCCGACTTCTCAACCTATGGAACCTGGGTGGAAATTTCGTCTCCGGGGACCGGAATCTGGAGCTCATATCACGATCACAATGATCCGGCCAATGATTATGTAGCGGCAATGGACGGTACCTCGATGTCCTCGCCGCTGGCCGCCTCGGTTGCGGCGCTTATCTGGTCGCAAAACCCGACCTGGACGGCATCCCAAGTTGAACAGCAACTTTATGACAGCGCCGACGACATCGACGGTCTCTCCTGCAACTCTTCCTATGTCGGAAAGCTCGGGGCCGGGCGAATCAACGCCTTTAATGCCGTCAATACCGGCCCGCCGCCTCCGGTGGCTGCCTTTTCCGGTTTGCCGACTTCCGGCTGTGCGCCGCTGACGGTCAACTTCACCGATGAGTCTACCGGCGACATTACCGTGTGGGATTGGACCTTTGGTGACGGTGGCAGCTCGACTGAGCAGAATCCCTCTTATGAGTACACCGATCCTGGGACCTATACGGTTAGCCTGACCGTGACCGGTCCGGGCGGCTCGGATACGGAGACCAAAGCCAATTATATCACCGTCAACGGCCTTCCGACCGCGGACTTTGTCGGTTCGCCCACCTCCGGCACGGCTCCACTTACGGTCAACTTCACCGACTTATCCACCGGTGACCCGACGGGTTGGAGCTGGAATTTTGGCGATGGTGGATCATCGATCGACCAAAATCCCACCTACCAATACAATATTGCCGGAACCTACACGGTGACCCTGACGGTGACCAACGCCTGTGGTTCCGACCAGGAGATCAAGACCGACTATATCACCGTCGAGCCATGCCAAGTCCCGGTGGCCGACTTTTCGGGAAGCCCAACTTCGGGTACGGCCCCCTTGACGGTTGACTTTACCGATCTTTCCACCAACAGTCCGACCTCCTGGGACTGGGATTTCGGTGACGGTGGAACCTTGACCGACCAGAATCCCACATACGAGTATAGCGGCGCGGGCGATTACACAGTTACCTTGACAGTCACCAATACCTGCGGTTCGGATGAGGAAACCAAGGTCGACTATATCCACGTAGATCCTCCTGAAGGACAGAAGGCGTTTGCCCTTTCCGACATTCCTGTCAAGGGGACGGTAACCGGTGATTATACGAACACGCACACGAGTGACGACAGTTATGAAGTCATAACTGAGCGGGAATCCGGTGGGAGACCGTCCGGTCGGTATAGCTACCTGGAACACAAGTGGGATTTCAACGTCACGGCCGGCACTTCGATCACTTTCTATGTTGAGGCCTATCGCCCCGACAACTCCGACGGGGACGATTTTTCCTTCGAATACTCGACGGACAATTTCAATTTTGCATCCTTGGTGACGGTCAACAGCCCCGTCGAGCAGACTTACTCGGCTCCCATGCCCGGCAGCGTCAGCGGCACGGTGTACATCCGCATTGTCGACACCGATCGCACGCCAGGCAAGCGATCCCTGGATGCGATCTATGTGGACTACATGTACATCGAATCATCCAGCGAGCCAGGTCCGCCGATTGCTGATTTCTCGGGATCACCCACCTCCGGGGCCGCACCGCTGGTGGTTAACTTCACCGATCTCTCCTCGGGTGCTCCCGCCTCGTGGAGTTGGGATTTCGGTGATGGCGGCACTTCCACCGTGCAGCATCCGACCTATGAGTACAACGACGTTGGGACTTACACTGTCTCCCTTACCGTGAGTAACGCCTACGGCTCGAACAACGAGACCAAGTTGGATTACATCACGGCAACCGGGCCTTGTGTAATGCACGTCCACGACATGACAGTGGGCAGGAAACAGGCAGGTCCCAATTGCAGTGGTCTATGCACCGTGTGGATCTACGATTCGAATGAGCAACCGCTCTCCGATGCGACGGTCTATGTCACTGTTACCGGCCCGGTAGGCGGTTCTTACAGCGGGACTACTGGTGGAGATGGTTCGGTCAATTTCCAGACAGGCAAGAGCAAAGACTGCTCCGGCGAGTGGTGTTTTGAAGTGACCGATGTGACTCATCTATCTTGCACCTATGATCCTGCTTCCAACAACGTCACCAAAGCCTGCGAAAGTGGCTGGGTATATAGGGATGGAGCTTCGAGCGCTATTCTCATTCCGAGCGAATCCGGCCTGAGCCAGAACTATCCCAACCCGTTCAATGCCGCCACGATGATCTCATTCACCTTACCCGAGGCATCGCACGTCAAGCTTGAGGTCTATAATGTCCTCGGGGAAAAGGTTGCCACTGTGGTTGACGGATGGAGAGAGGCCGGATCGCATTCGGCCCTCTTCGATGCGTCGTCTCTTGCCTCTGGTATTTATTTCTATCGCCTGCAGGTTGGAGATCTGGTGGAGACCAGGAAGATGATCCTGATGAAGTAGTGGCCAAAGCACCTTTGATTCTTGGCGGGTTGTGGAATCAAACGCGAGATTAAATGACCGCCCCGGTGATTTTCGTCGGGGCGGTTGTTTTGTTTGGGCGTTGACGCGATGGATTACCGTGCCAGAGATCGCCATGTCGTCCCCGGCGCGGTGGGAGGAGGACTCCCGGCAACAGGTGCGGGGCAGGCCTCGCAACGACGATTTTTCTGGTTCTTGTGTGAAGAAAAGTTGTTCAACGGGTCGCAGGCAGTGCGTTACCCGCGTGGCCTTTATCAACCAACGAGTCACGCAGGTCGATGACGGCCTGGTGATCAACTGGGATGTTGTACAGTGACAAAATCAGGTCGAAAAGAGTTGAGAAATATATTTTTTCACTTCGGAAGTCCGCATACACCCGCCCGCGCATCAATGGCGGCAGCGATTGCTTCTCGCTTCCCTCCAGTAGCACGGGCAGGACGGTTTTCTTCTGCTTTTCCGTGCCGATCATGCGCTGGTTGATGAGATCGACTTCGGTGGCGACTATGCTGCCAGTTGGCGATAACTTATTCTCGTATTTTTCCCGATATAAGGGTGTCCCGACAACGATGATGAGGTCACACTCCGTGATCTGGCTGATAAATCTAGCGACATTAGAGCCGATCTTGGCGTTTTCCCAACGATCCAGAATGACATCAACTCCGGCCTTCTTTAGATCAATCGCAAGCTGCTTCTCCACCCAGCGTTCGTGTTCGGATACGCCCCAGGCGTAGCTGATGAAGCAGGAGGGTGGCTCAACTTTTTTCTTTGGCGTGCGGAGATAAGCCAACACTTGTACGACTGCCTTTTCGAATTCGGTCCGGCGTTCGGCCGTGGCCTGCTGCTGGTCCACCAGGATGCGGTCTTCCTCGCTGAGGATGATCTCCTCAGCCGCCTTGGGCAGTTCTATCTTCTTGCCGCATTCGCTGCACCACATGAAGCCACGCTTTTCGCGGGTGCGGCGGACAACCTCCGCCCGCTCCTGAGCATAGTTGCACCTCGGACACACCTGCGGCGGATACCGGCTCACCGTTACATTCCGGCTGTACAGAATCCTTTCAAATAAACCCTGGTAGATTTGCCGGTTGTGCTGTTTTGTCTCGGCACCGTAATAAAGTACGATGTCGATCTCGCCTTCGCGCTCTTCGGTTTGCCGGAAGCAGCAGACTTCCCCGTCACCGACTTCGTATTGCGCCTGGTTGCGCCACTGATCCGTGCGGGTGAAAACGCTGGTGTATCCCAAAAGCACAACCAGCGCGGCATAGACGTTTTCCACCGAGCCGCTTATCGTGTAGGAGACGTCGTCTACCGTTTTTATTTCATCGGCGAGGGCGGGCTTTTTGAGGTTGATAAGTTCGGGGAAGATAAGGTATGTCGTCCTGCCCAGCGATTCGCGAAAACAAATGTTGTGCTCCAAGAATAACACCATCGCTGCGTCGAGCAGGATATCCCGCTCTTTCGGGTCAAGTTTATCGAGTTCCCGAAAATCGTAGCCGCCGCTGAGCACCAATGCCTCATCAAGCGCCCCCAGTCCCTTTGGATTGCGACGCGCTTCCACGACAAAGGAGGCGGCCAGGTTATTCAGCAGGTCGGGGGCCAGGAGGACGCTCTGCGCGCCGGAGGCCGTGCGCAGTATTTGTACGTAACCGTATTTGGCCAGGTGTCCGACGGCGGTCATCATTTCGTCATCCGTGAACTCCCAATCCTTATCCAATGCCTCCAGTCGCTCGCGCAGTCCCGCCGGATCGGTCAACGCCTCGCGCCGCTGATGATCTTCCTTCAAGTCTAACACATACTCTTTGATGCGCTTGAACGTCGCGGTCGTGGTGGTGGCGGTCATATTATCCCAGTCGATCTGGTCCTGCATTAGTTTGATGAGTTCTTCCAGCCCATCACCCTCAAGTGCACTGGTGCCGATGTAGCCGCCGTTGATCGTTCGGTTGCGACAGAAGGCATCAATTTCCTCGGGGGTCAGGGTGGGGTCTCCCCGGTCGGTGCGCGCGCCCACGAGGATCGTCTGGCAGAGACGATCCTGGGGACCCGATAGTGCCTTGAGCCAGAAATCGACGACGTGCAGGGGGTCCTTCCGCTCAGTCGGATCGAACAACACCAGGGCCAATTCCACGTCGTCCAAAAAGAGCGCGTGAATCAGCCGGTAATCCGGTTGGCCAGCCAAGTCCCACAATACCGCTTCACACTCGGTGCCGTCCTTGCGTTTGGCCTTCATGCTGTCCAGCACCCAGAACTGCTGGCCGTGTGACGACGGATGATCCTTGAACTCCCCGTGAGCTAACCGCCAGCCCAGGCCGGTCTTACCCACGCCGGAATCTCCGACCAATACAATCTTGGCGGTGGTGTGGTGCACCGATGGCACAGCCGGGGCAACGCCCAACAAAACCTCATAATCCAATTTCCAGATTCGGATGACACTGTCCCTTTCACCGAGCGTGGCCAGAACAGGCAATTTCGGATGGAAAGCCAAGCCAGCAAAAATATAATGACTACATGGTTCACGGAGTGTTGCAACGGTCTCCCAGGTGTCGCAACGCCAGATACGAACCGTATCGTCCCTTGATTTTGACGCGAGAAGAAGGCCCTCAGAATCGAAGGAAAGGCCGGTAACCCCTCCCGTGTGACCTTCGAGCACGTTTGCCTGCCGCCCCGTCTCGGAATCCCACAGGTGGATTGTATCCTCGACAGACCCCGAGGCGAGCATCCGACTATCCGACGACCATACCGCAGTCAAGACGATGTTCATCTGTCCTTTGAGTGTATGGAGTATTTTCCCGGTTGCGGTGTCCCAGAGCCGGATAGTCTTGTCGTCAGATGCTGAGGCGAGCGTCCGCCCATCCGGCGACCACACTGCAGTTAAGACATCACTAGTGTGCCCTCTGAGTGTTCGGAGCTCATCCCCGGTTACGGCGTCCCAGAGTTGGATTTTCCCACCAACTAATCCCGAGGCAAGTGTCCGCCCATCCGGTGACCACGCCACCGTGAATACAGAACCGCCATGCGCTTTGATTATTCGCAGCACTTCCCCTGTCCTGGTGTCCCATAGACAGATGGTTTTGTCGTAAGATCCCGAGGCGAGTATGCGTCCGTCCGGCGACCACGCCACGCTGTATACAGAATCGCTATGCCGTTTGAGCGTGCGGAGCAATTTCCCGCTTTCGGCGTCCCATAGACAGATGGTGGTGTCATCTGAAGGTGAGGCGAGCATCCGCCCATTAGGTGACCAGGTGATACGATTGATAGTGCCCTCATGCCCGCGGAGCGTGTGCCGCAGTTTGAAGCCGGGTGGGATCTCGGCGGGGGCTGTCGGTGGTTTTTTCTTCCCCGATTTCTTCTGCGCCATTCGGCGTATGTCCTTTTGAGCTTTTTCGTCGGGTCTAACGTGTTGCTCAGTGCCAAAGAAATATTCTTCACGCGAATTGTCAACTCAAAGCCAGCAAGAATGTCAAGCGCCAGGGCGCGTGACCTACGAAGCTAACGGAGGGTGGGCCACCGGTTGGTACACCGGTATTGATTACGCCGGTTATCAAGAGACGGGCATCATTTCGGTGTCACTTATGCAGTTCCGACTCCGCACAATCAAGAAGGGGCCCTCTGAGGGGCCCCGATGTCAACGCTGTACGGGCCTTTTAACGTCCTGCCCGGGACGATCTTCTGGCGCCTTCACAACAATGCGCCATCCGCGGAAACGTAAACCGTTTCATGCTCTTTTTCCTTTCGGCTTAGTAGTTGAGGTCTTCCTATGGCGTCCTCGAGGCGTCGCCTTTTTCCTGGTTTTGCTTTTCTCTTTTGGCGGGCCTTTGCCGAATGCAGACACCGTCACACAGCAGCAGGGGAAACAAGCTGCCAGCTCGATGCAAAGGCTTTTGACCTTCTCCGCATTGACCGCGTAAAAGACTCGCTGGCCCTGTCGCCGGCGGACGGCCAGTCCGGCGGTGGTCAGCGTCTGGAGGTGGCGTGAGATCGTGGGCTGGGATAAGTCAAAGAAATCGACTATCTCTCCCACGGTTCGCGGCTTCCCCTCCAGCATCAAAAGGATTTTCAGCCGGGTGGGATCGGCCAGGGCGCGGAAGGCCGGCGGCAATTTTTCAGTGTCTTTTTTCATAGTCTCATAAACATATACGCATATCCGCATATATATATTTGAGGAAATATGCCGGGTGGCTGAGTTTTTTTTGGGGCAATCTCACCTAAGGGGTGGAGCCCCACGGCTTGTTACAAAGGGCAGACGAGGACGTCTGCCGATCACAAGAGTTTTTTTGGCAATATCGCCCTAAGAGGTGGAGCACCCAACAGGCATGTTACATAGGGCAGACGAGGGAGACTGCCAACCACGTTGCCAACCCACCGCAAGCGGTGGGGTACCCATCCTTGTAATTGAATCGTTGTACTGTGCGACCCCTTTGGGGTCGGTAACCATGATGGGGGTGTCATTTTCCGGGGGCTGCGCCCCCGGCTATTCAGGTTGATCCCCTTCGGGGATTTCAAATGATTCTATTGGGTTCGTACCTGTATTATCGGTGGACGTTGGGGTCTCCACGTCGCTCCGCGGCTTGCGATGGCGGCCTCACCGATTCTTGCCTAAAGAGGGATTCTTCAACAGGCCGTGTCGGGGAAGGTACCCGGTTTGGCACACAACAAGGTTAGATATCCGGGGCTTCCCATTTGCGGGCGGCGCGGCCGTAGAAGAACATGCCGATGGCGGCGACAAGGCCGATGGCCGCAAATTGATACCATAACTTATAAGGATCGTAGGTATCCCACAAAAGTTTGGTCACCTGGACGGCGTCAATACCCAGGGCCTCCTGCAGTTTGACCACCGCTTTGGTGCGTTCAATTCCCTCAGTGACACCCAGGTGTTCGGCAAAATAGCGGATCGCCAGGTTGGCCTTATCGCCCATCTTCTCGTATGCTTGCCCACCCAGAAGCGACCCGTACCCCCAGCCGATAGCCAGCGGGATGTTGGCATACCCCATGTACAACCCTTTTTGCCCCGGCGGCGCGATTACACCGAGGTATTCGTTCATCTTCGGACTGGCCAGCATCTCGCCCACCGAGAAGACCAGAATGCCCAACAGGCAAAAGTACCCCGCGGGGCTAAACCCGGCCAGAACCAGCCCGATTGAGGAAATGACAATCCCCAGCGTGATCGAATGCAGCCGCCGGATGCGCGAAACCAGCCAGGAAATGTAAACCACGGCGACGATAATCAGGCCTCCGTTGGCGTTGATCAGCCAAGCCTGGGTTATTTGGGCGCCGCGGGGAGTCTGATCGGTCATCCAACCGGGCAGACCGAGCGCTTTGACCATTTGGGAAGAGTCGACCCAGTCGACGATAAAATTGGGCAGCATGTCGAAAAGCTGCATAAACATCAGCCAGAAACCCGACATGATGAAAATAAACATGAACAGCCGTGGTTTGATAATGTTGCGCATGGTTAAGCGCATGATCTCCAGGGGGCTTCCGCGCTGTTCCCCGCCCGGGGCAAGTTCACGGTAGGTCAATAGAGTCAGGAAGTTTAGCGATACAATGATCGCGCAACCGTAAAACACGGTGGGCCAGGAGTAACCTTGCAGATAGTGGGCCAGCGGCGGTCCCAAAAAGCCGCCGATGTTAACCAGCATGTAAAACGTTCCCCAGCCGACGCCGGAATTTTTCTTGGTCAGGGTCTGGACCAGCGAGCCCTGAATACCGGGCTTAAAAATCGCCGTGCCAAAAGCCAGCACACAGCAACCGAACAAAAACGGATAAAACTCCCGCTGGGTGGCCATCAGGATATAGCCGACAACTTTCAAGGCGATTGAAACCGAGATCGTCTTCTTGTACCCGTAGCGGTCGGCAAAGCCGCCGGAAAACATGGGGACCAAAGACTGCACCAACGCCCAGCAGAGAAAAATGATTCCCTTGTCGGTCTGGGTGAAATGCAGGCCGTTGATTTCGTCGGCCTGGGCAATGTAAATGGGGATCACTACCCGCACGCCGTAGTAAGCCAGGCGCTCCAGCATCTCCATGACATTGAGCATCCAGAACGCCTGCGGAAAGCCGGACATTTGCCTGAAAAAACCACGGTCAGACTTATCGTTCATTTTGGTCTCCATGCCCCGGCACCTCCAGCGCCCTGAGCGCCCAAGATCGCATATTGCGTGCGCAAAAACAATTGGTTACCGCAGCCAGCCGGGCAGTCCTTTCTGGCCGCTCAACGATACGAAATCGGGGGTTGACGGGAAGAAACCGATGGCTATCTTCCCGGATGACTCAAGAGCGTATGACATTGTGAGGCAGCCGACAATGTATCAAAACCCTATTGACTCCCAGGTGACGGCATATGGCGACTGAAAAAGACATCAACCCGTATCTTTTCAATCTGATTGTCTCTCATGAGGCGGCGGCCATGCAGTTTATGGGCAAGATTGCCAACCCGACCGGCAAGATCGAACGCGACCTCAAAATGGCGCGATTCGCCATTGACACACTCGAAGCCCTGCAGGAAAAGACAAAGGGTAACTTGTCCAATGATGAAAAGAACCTGCTTGACCACACGCTATACCAACTGCGCATGAACTACGTTGACGAGGTCGCTGCCGATAAGAAGCGTGCGGACCAACCGCAAGAAGCTGCACAATCCGAAGAGACTCCATCCTCCAAGGCCGGGGAGCAACCCCCCGACAAGAAACCTGACGAAACGGCAGAGGCACCTCCAAAAGAGGCGGAATAACCGCGGTAAGGTCAGGACCACGCCAGCCCCATCCTGGAAGATGAAGGCGATGACCGATTTCCCGACCATTGAAGATATCCGCCGGGCTGCCGAACGCATCAAACCGCACGTTCACCGTACGCCGGTGCTGAGGTGTGCCGGTCTCGACCGAATGACCGGCTGCCGGCTGTTTTTCAAGGCCGAAAACTTCCAAAAAGTCGGCGCCTTCAAATTCCGCGGGGCCACCAACGCGGTACTCTCGCTCACCGATGAGCAGGTCCGCCACGGCGTGGCCACGCATTCGTCGGGTAATCACGCCGCTGCCCTGGCTTTGGCCGCTGCCCGGCGCGGTACGCGAGCCTACATTGTCATGCCGGAAAACACCCCGGAGATAAAAAGAAAAGCGGTGGCCGGCTACGGTGGCCGGATTACCTTTTGCCAGCCTTCCCTCCGCGCCCGTGAGGAAGGCCTGGAGGCGGTTGTCCGGAAAACAGGGGCGGTCTTTATCCACTCCTCCAACGACCCCCGGGTGATCGCCGGCCAGGGTACGGCCGCCCTGGAACTGCTGGAGGACGTGCCCGATCTGGACATTGTGCTCGCGCCGGTCGGCGGCGGGGGGCTGATGAGCGGAACGGCCCTGGTCGTCTCGGCCATCTCACCGCAAACCACGCTCATCGGAGCCGAACCCAAAGGCGCCGACGACGCCTACCGCTCCCTTAAGGCCGGCCACATAATCCCTGCAGAAAATCCCCAAACCATCGCCGACGGCCTGCTCACCTCGCTGGGTTCTTATACCTTCCCCATCCTACGCCAGCACCTCGAGCGTATCGTTACCGTAAGTGAGACGGGCATTGTCCAGGCCATGCGCCACGTGTGGGAACGCATGAAAATTATCATCGAACCGTCGGCAGCCGTTGGTCTGGCCGCGATTCTTGCAGCTGAATGGGGCCAGGCCGGCAAGCGTGTCGGCGTGATTCTCTCCGGCGGCAACGTCAACCTCGATCAACTACCCTGGATGCCGGAATAGTAGGGGATACGTCAGAGATCCCAGCGGCCCACCCACAGGCCGGATACCATGTATGACGAGCGCTGCTTGCGCACGGCGTCAGGCTGCCGGTCGCCAGACAGCTTCAAGGCACCTTGACAGGCTGGAGGGTAGCACGGTACTTAGACGAGTTGAAAATAAGTTCCGCAAAGGAGGCTGGTATGACCCACCGTTTTGCGTGCTCACTTGTGCTTTTGTTGTCCACTACGACCGGTGTCTTCGCCCAACAATCTGCGCGAGAACTCGGGTCCGCGGGCAGCCTTAATGTCATTTCTCAGGGCGTTGATGCCATTTACGGCAATCCGGCGCTTCTGGGGCTGCCCCATCGGGGCGCTCAAGTCCAAATAAGATTTATTAACGCGTTTGCCGCCGTAAGAAACAACGCCTGGGACTGGAATGATTACGACACGTATTATGATAAGGACTTGACGGGAAACGATCGCACCGCTGTGTTGGACAAAGTTCCCCAGTCGGGTTTGGAGGTCAACTCATTGGCCACCCTGCACACCCTCGGAATCCGCATAAAGAGTCTTGGACTCCTCGCCGGGGCATTTGAAATGTCCGACCTCTTAATTGATAAGAAGGCTCTGGAGCTGTTGTTGCTGGGCAATCCGGACGGTTTGACCGAGGTGAGGTTACTGCAAAAGAATTCGGAAGCCATGGCCGGCTGGCGGGTGGGGATTGTCTATGGCAGATACGTTGGTGAAATTGGCGGCAAGCCGATATACGCCGGCATTAATCTTTCCAAATTGTTCGGGCTGTACTACGGCATTTCGTTTCCTGCAGAATTAAGGTTGACCCAACCCGGAGACAGCCTCTGGGGATATGGCAGTGCGATGGGAAAAACTGCCGAGGGTGGAGACGGCTGGAGTAGCGACGGCGGCATTGCCATTGAGCTTTCGGATAAGTGGACCGCTTCCTTCACCGTTGAAAATATTATCCATACCATCCGGTGGAAGAAGGAAACCGTGTTGCACAGAGCGACCTTCGAGCTCGAGGGGCTGCATATCGACCGCTTTGATGAGATCGACGATGCCTTCGACGAGGGAGCTGACGGCACTGAACTGCCCGAAGAACCGGCTGCTCGCTTTAACAGCGGTTTGCCGGTGAACCTGCGAACCGGGATTGGCTGTATAGGCAGGAAGAACAGATTCGCCGTCATGGCGACCCTCGGCTTTAAAGATCGACTCTGTGTCTCAACAAAACCCGGCCTGGCTCTCGGGGGAGAAACCCGCTATATACCGCTTTTACCCCTGCGTGCCGGTTGCTCTGTCGGTGGTGGTTCCGGCTTTCAGGTCGCCGCTGGTTTCGGCATCTGGCTGCCGATCTTCCGCCTGGATCTGGGGATCATGATGGATAATCCGTTCAACTACAAGTCCAGGAAGGGAGTGTCCATCGGTTTGAGCATCGACAGCCCCACCTCCGGCTGAACATAGCCACAAAGCCGCGGGGTACGATATATTCTGACTATTGATTTTCCCACGGGAAAGATGAGGGCATCTTCAGCCCACGGAATGAGAGAGGAAAATGGATCTGATAATACGAGTTAGAGAAATCAAAGGTGGTTGTCCGGTTTACCGGCAAGGTGATTGTTTCAAACTTGAAGACGGATATCGACTCGTTACGGACATACCGCTTTGCATGCATTCACTGGCCTCGTTGCTTCCACATTACAACGCGCTGCGGGTGTCCGAACCTGATAGATGGGGCTTGGGTGGGAAAGCCGATAAAGCCAAAGCATACGTTCAATGTCTCGGTGCGTCGACGTACACTGACGGTGGTACGGTGGTCTTTGAACTGAGCAGAGAGAATGTCGAGTGCCGGGACGCTTGACCGGTGAAGCTGCGAAGGATTAATGCCATTGGGCCTACGGCCCTTGCAGTTTTCTCCAGCGCACGGCATATTTCATCGCGAAAACTGGCCGTGAATCGTTTTGCGCATGTCAGCTAACCGGAAAGAAATGTTTTGTCCCTTCGACCTTCTTGTCTTTTGCGGTCAAGGTGCCGGCGGGGGTAAGTGTTTCAGCAGCTTATCGATCTCGTCGAAGCGGAAGGGCTTCATTAAATACCCGTCGGCGTCGGCAAACTGATGGCCATCCACCGAGGGGGCGTAGCCGGTAATCATGATCACCGCCGTCTCCGGCGAGGCGGCCTTGATCTTGTCCATCAGCTCGGTTCCGCTCATCTTAGGCAGCATAAAGTCGGTGATCACCGCGTCGAAGCGCTGGTCAGCCAGAATCTCCAGCGCCGTTTCGCCGTCGGCGGCTTCGCGCGGCTTGTAGCCCAGGGCGGGCAGGATGCTCATCAGAATCTGCCGGAATTCATCATCGTCTTCGACGACGAGCACGGTTTGGATCTTTCGTGTCGCCCCGCCGGAACGGACCGCCGCGCTGCGGAAAACGTCGGTGAGCATGTCCTGGAGCTTGTCGAGGCGAAACGGTTTGGCCAGAAACCCGTCCGCGCCGCTTGTTGCCGCCCGGCGCCGTATCTTTTCGTCGGCGTACGCGGTGATCATGATCACCGGCAGGCCGGGCCACGCAGACTTGATGCGTTGAAGCAGGGTCAGGCCGTCCCAGTCGGGCATTTTAATATCGGTAATCACCGCATCAACATCCTCGGCAGTCAGCTGGCGCATGGCCTCCGGACCGTCGGCTGCGGTCAGTGCCCGGTAGCCCGCGGTACTAAGCGTCTCCTGCAATAGGGACAGAATGCGCCGGTCGTCATCAACGACCAGCACCGTTTTTTGCCTTAGCATGATCTGCTTCCCTGTGCCGGCTTTACCGGCCGATTACCCCTTTCCTTTTTTCCGGATCACTCTGAGCAGTTCCTCGGTCTTCTCCTCCAGGAGCTCGGGGGAATTGGCCTCCACGTTGAGCCGCAGGAGCGGTTCGGTGTTGGACGGCCGGACATTGAACCACCAGTCACCAAAGTCAATGGTGATCCCGTCGATTTCGTCGGGTTCCATCTCCGCGAAATGCCCCCGGATTCTCTGCATGACCGCTTTGGTGTCGGCTATGGTGGAGTTGATTTCTCCCGAGCGGTAATAGGGATCAATCTCGGCGACGAGTTGGGAGAGTGGTTTTTTGGCTTCGGCGATTACTTCCAGGCACACCAGAAGGGCAATCAGCCCGGAGTCGGCAAACCAGTTGTTGCGGAAATAAAAATGCCCCGAGTGTTCGGCGCCGAAGATCGCGTTGTGTTTTTTCATCAGCGGTTTGATCAGCGTGTGTCCCACGGGAGTTTTGATCGCCCGGCCGCCGTTTTTTTCAATGGTCGCGCGCACTATTTTCGAACAGATGGCGTTGTACAGGATAGTCGAGTTTGGCTCTTTTTGCAGAAAGCTATGGGAGACCAGAGCGGCCACCACGTCCCCGCCCAGCAACTGACCTTTCTCATCGACTAAGAACATACGATCGGCGTCGCCGTCGAACGCCGCGCCCAAATCGGCTTTCTCTTCGACCACGCGCCGGCGCAGTTCGGCGGTGTTCTCCGGTTCGATGGGGGAAGCCGGATGGTTGGGGAAGCGGCCGTCCAGTTCAAAGTACATCGGGATCACGCGGTACGGGAGATGCTCAAAGACCAGAGGCAGGGTTTCGCCGGCCATGCCGTTTCCCGCGTCAATGACGATTGTCCCGGGAGCCAAGCGGTCGCGATTGACAAAAGACAAAACGTGAATCGTGTAGTCGTCGGAGATGTCCTGGGGGACCACCGTGCCGGCCCGGTCGGCATCGCGGTAATCGCCGCTGGTGATGATGTCGCGGATCTGGGAGATGCCTTTCCTGCCGGAGAGAGGCGCGGCGTTGGCCGCGCAAATCTTGAACCCGTTATCCGCCGGGGGATTGTGTGAAGCAGTGACCATGATTCCCCCGTCGTAGCCGTAGCGGCCGACGGCGAAGTACAGCCCGTCGGTGGAAACCCGGCCCACGTCGATCACGTCCACGCCCGCCCGCGTCAGCCCGCGGAGTAAACGTTCGGCGAGGTCGTCCGAGGAGAGGCGCATGTCGCGCCCCACAGCGACCGTCCGCGGATTTAAGTAGGTGGCCACTGCGCGGCCCACGGCATACGCGGTGTCGGGGCCGAGTTGATCGGGGACGGTACCCCGAATATCATAGGCCTTGAAAATCGTGGGGTCGATAACAACCGGGGGAGCAGTTCGTTTCTTTACCGTCTTCATCGGGCCACCTCGCACCCGAAATAACTTCGCCGTCGGGCGTACGTCAACCGGTTATTACGCGGGTTCGCCTCCGGGTTTGGGTGCCGCCCTTTCGTTTCATCGGTCGATCTTAAAAGGGGTTTATGCCTTGCTCCTGCCCCCTCCACCATGGAATATGCCACGCCGCGGTGGATCATTGCCTGGCGGGCCAATGATCTGTTCGATGGTGGGTTCCCTTTTGGCCGGGCCCGGTTTCGCGGGGTTATTGCTCTGGGGCATCGATCGGCCGCGTTCAGGAATGAACCGAGCACGTCGATATTAAGTGCAAGGGGCTTTGGGGCAGGAAGCGACGTCCGTCCGTTGGAGTGATCACCGCGAGTAGAACGTCCGCCGAAACGGATCACATTGAGCCTAGTGTATTCCCGGACCGAAAATCATGCCCGAAAAGGAAATCCTGGTCATTGACGACGAACAAATGATCCTGGATATGCTGGATCAGATTCTCTCCGCCGCCGGGTATCGGGTCCACACCGCAGTGGGGGGACAAAAGGCTCTGGAACTGTATGAGCGACACCCCGTCAACTTAGTGCTGACCGATATCCGGATGCCCGGTATAGACGGGTATCGCCTGCTGCAGGAGATCAAGGCGAAGAATGCCGAAGCGCGGATCGTCCTGATGAGCGGGTATTCCAATGATCTCTCGATCAGCGAGGCGATTGAACTGGGCGCCGACGAGTTTATTGTCAAGCCCTTTCGCGGTCATGAAATCCTTGAGGTGCTGGAATCAGCGATGGAGTGATGCCCGATTACGCAACCCGCAGGTCCACCAGGTCAGGCAAAAAAGGGCCCGGCATTGAACCGGGCCCTTTGTGCTGGCTGCGCGTATTTCCGCTCAGGTGGCCGTACCGGCTTCGAGCACAACCAGAATGTAGACATCGTACACGTGAAGGCTAAAAACATCCTCGGGCGTCAGCACATACATGTAAAACTTGCCGGTCTCGATTAGCTCCAGGGCTTGATCAAGATTCTGGCGATAGCCGGCCGATTCGGCGAAGGAGACGGTTATCTCTTCACCGGGCGGGATCGTCATCCCCCCGAAGACCAGGAATGCGTCGTTGGCCGAAGTCACATCATCGGGGTCCGTGTACGTTTCGTCACTGCTGAAGTACACTTGCCCGGTGGCGGTATCGGAAGACAGGTTTTCAATTGTGGCCCGGAAACGGACGTCAGAGATGTTCTTGAGATTGTCTTTATGGTCTTTCCAGATTTGCTCGTTGGTCAGATCGACACCGTGAGACTCAAACCCGCCGCTCGAGTTGGAATAAAAATCGTCTATGTTCAGCGTGATGACAAAGGTGCCGGTAACCAGGCAGCCGGCGAGAAATACCGTAGCGACACCCAAGAGCACGGCTTTTTTCATCTTCTTGTTCATCGGGATTCTCCTGGAGGGTTGCCGTTATTGACCAAGGTAGAGGTTTAGTCCCCCGGTGATCGTGCCGTTTTTGAGCGAGTACTTACGCTCGGGAAAGGCTTCTCCGCCGCCCCGGATTTCCAGGCCGAAGCGGTCAAAGGCGATTTCCAGGCCGACGCCCACGCCGAAGCCGAACTTCATTTTGGCATCCTGGCCGTCGAAGTCGACCGAATTCAGACGCACGCCGGCGAAGATGAGCGGGCGCACCCCGGTAAATATTCTGGCCGGCGCTCCCAAAACGGCGTTTAAGCCGAACGAGGTCGCTTTCCAGCTTTTCAGGCTTTCGGATTCCCCGTCGTAAACGACATCGTAGTCCCCGTTTTTCAACAGGAAGACCTGCGGTTCGAAAGCCAGCGACCAGAAGGGGGACCAGCGGCCCTTCAGGCCATAGACTATCCCGTTTCTGGCGTGGTCCTGCTCAATCGGGATGTTAATTCCGCCGAACCCGCCGATGCCCCATTCACCGGCCGCTGCCGGAGGCACGTGGCAAAGGACAAAGGCTGCGGCCACCAGAATCACCAGCTGCTTCATAGACAGATCCCCTTCAAGAGGTGAGGGTTGTTTGTTGTTCCGGGGCGTCGGCCCCAAATATCATGGATGTCGGCGCGCTTTAGACATCCTTAAATACAGCGTCGAATATCTCGGCCGCGTCGGCCAGGTCGATCGACATTTGAGCGGCGGTCTGCGCGAGAACCTGCCGTTTTTCCTCCACCGACAATTCACCGTCTTTGGCGAAAACATCGAAATCGACAGCCTCAACTTTGGCCAGTGTAGATGAATATATATCAATCAGGTATGCCAGGGCGAACGCGCCTCCCCCCGTGGCGACCGCGGAGATGTCGGCCAGGGACTGCCGGCCTTTCTGTTCGTGTGTTTGCGCGCGGCGGTACAGGTGTTCGGCCATGGATTTGTAGGCGAAGGTGGCCGCCATGTTCTGTTTCATCCGACGCAAGTCATCGGGGGTCAGGCCGAACTGGCTGAGTTCAGAGAGCGGGACGTAGACCAGCCCTTCCTCGCCGATTTCTAAATCGCGCGACATGTCCCGCAGAATATGGGTCCAGTAACAGAAGATGGCTAAATCTTCGGTGGCGGCCACCACGTCGTCATAAGACCACTGACAGATATACTCTTCGTCTTCGGGTTTGGTCAACACCAGGTGCATAAACACTACCGCGGGTGCCACCGACGCGCCGCGCATGTACTTTTGCAGGGTACGCCAGTCTTTGAAATACGGCATCTCAATGTCCATCGCCATTGCCGTCGCCAAATCCTCCCAGGGATCGGTCGGGAGGTCAAACTTCGAAAAGGTGTCGGCCAGCGCGAGCCAGATCGGACCATCGTGCGGCTTGAGGCCAAAGGCGGCGTTTACGTCGTCCAACCAGCTTTGCACCTTGTCCAGCGCCCGTTTTTTCTCTTCCGGCGAGAGCTTCTCCCGGTCGGCCAGGCCATCAACGTGGTCGTCGATGATCCGCATCGAGGCGTAGGTGGCGCAAAAGGCGTCAAACACCTCCGCCTGGTCGAAAAACCGGGCGGCCAGGTAAAGATTAGGCACTCCCCGGCCGGCGATTTCTGCGCAATGACGGTACGCCTCGCCCAGAGCAGTCGGCTTCGGTTGTGGGGTTTGTGTTTTCATGGCCCGATGATACGAAATAGTCCTTTCGCTTCCCAGCCAAAAATTAATGAGAAAAAGACAAAAGCGGAGTTGGGTTTTTCACCAGCGCACATGGGTCCACCGGCCCTAGAAGAGGCCGCTGCCGGGCTGCGTTTTGGCCTTTCTTTGCCTCAACTGGAGAGTTGGTCCAAAATCTCCTGGTCGTCCGGGAAACGCCCGGCCCGATGCTTGGAAAATATCAACTTGCCGTCAACTTTGACGTCAAAAATACCACCGCCGCCGCGGATGAGTTCGGCATCGACGCCGATTTTTTCGGCAATCATGGCCGCCAGACTGGAGGCCCGAGGGAGATAGTCTCACTCAACGCAGTAAGTGATCGAGACGTGGGGCATGAGTCCTCCTTGCGATTTATACGGTTTGGCTTTCTTTTATCTACGTTTGTCACGTAAGGATTATGGAGACCGAAAAGATCTAATAGAAATTAGGTCGGGCTTAAAATCAACCGAGGGGCCGGACTCCTCTTGGTTGCCGGTCGCCTCAACGAGCGATAATTTTCTTGACCCCCGCCCGACCATACGCGGAGATTGTAGTTTTGAGACTGGCGCTAAATATGAAAAACATGCGGCCTATTCCACGGGTGTGGCCGGGGCTCGGAGCTTTGGCCTTTCTCCTTGTTCTCATCGCTTCCGTATTCTTCTCCGGGTGTGCAAAAGATGAGACCGGCCTATCGTTTGTGGTGCCGCCTGACACCTCCTTTTTGCAGATTTTTGATCTCGAATATCGGGCTGCCAACGACACCGGGCGGTGTGAGTCCGGCCTTAATGTGCAATGGTACGAGTTTTTTTATTCCAACTACGGAAAATCCTGCCGCATCAAACAGTATGTACTCTTAGATCCCAAATCCGATACAATCTTTAACAAGGAATATAGCACTGTGGTCATCCAAAACGGGGAAACCCATTACGCCAGAACCAAATGGATCGACGTTGAGGACCCTATAGTGGATGGCGCCTACTCTCTGTGCATTTTCTACCGGCACTCCGACACCGAATTTCAGTTTGACACCACTTTTGACGTGTTTCACAACCAGTCCTGTGATTAGATTACTGTTTTGGCGACATTGCCGTCTGCCCCCCAC
>Ga0114920_10000204_pt1 | contig 26370 bp, 29 predicted proteins | sample ChitaG_FD_88683 | JGI IMG/M metagenome (GOLD analysis project Ga0114920, IMG submission 88683) | Deep subsurface microbial communities from South Pacific Ocean to uncover new lineages of life (NeLLi) - Chile_00310 metaG | ecosystem: Environmental > Aquatic > Marine > Oceanic > Sediment ...
CAACCCCGTTAGAAATCTCTAGTTGTCCACACTTTAGTTTTTCTCGAAGCCGGTGGCGATGACGGTAATTTTTATTTGGTCTTTCTGTAGTTTTTTATCCTGAACTGCACCAAAAATTACCCTGGCTCTTCCCGAGGCGGTTTTGGTAATAATCTGAGCGGCTTCATTAATTTCATTTAGACTCAAATCTTCTCCTCCCGAAACATTAAATAAAATTCCCTTGGCTCCTCCTAAAGAAATATCCAGTAAAGGGGAACCCACCGCTAAATTCACTGCTGTTTCCACTCTTTTCTCTCCTTTAGCCTGACCCTGGCCAAAAAAAGCTGAACCCGCGTCTTTCATGATGGTTTTAACATCAGCGAAATCAACATTAATGATTCCGGGAAGAGTGATTAAATCGGTTATTCCCTGAACCGCCTGCCTTAACACTTCATCGCAGGACCAAAAAGCAAAAAGCAAAGTGGTGTTTTTATCTCCTTGTAAAAGCACCTTGTCATTAGGAATAATAAGAAGAGTATCCACTTTGTTTTTTAAAGCTTCCAGTCCTTTTTTAGCTACTTGGGCTCTATAAGCCCCTTCAAAAGAGAAGGGAGTGGTGACTATGGCCATTACTAAAGCGCCTGATTTCTTGGCAATTTCGGCTACTACCGGAGAAGCACCGGTGCCGGTGCCACCGCCAAGGCCGCAGGTCACAAAAACCATATCAGCCCCTTTTAAAAGTTGATTAATTTCTTCTTTATTTTCTTCGGCGGCCAGCCTGCCAATTTCTGGATTCATTCCTGCTCCCAGCCCTCTAGTCAAATTTCTGCCAATCCGAAATTTTAAATTGGCTTTAGTTTTTTGGAGATCCTGGGCGTCGCAATTTAAGGCGATTAAATCTACCCCTTGCAGTTTGCAGGCCGACATCCGAGAGATAGCATTAGAACCTGCTCCCCCTACTCCAATTACTTTTATTTTTGTTGAAGTCATGGTATGAAAATTTTAAATATTTTTTTTAATTTTGATATTGCTCTCCGGCCTAAAACCAAAGTCAATTTTTCTTCTCTCGCTCCTGGTTCTTGACCCTCTAAAACCAATCCGCAAGCTGTGCTCCAGGCAGGGTCTTTCTCTATCCCCACTATTCCTTTGGGAAGACCAATCTTAACTGGGAGCTTCAATTCTTTTTTAGCAAGTTCCACCATTTTTGGCAACCTGGCCCCGCCTCCGGTAATTACTATGCCGGCTGGCAGTAAACTCCGAGGAGAAATTTTCTTAAGGTCTTGGCAAACCAAATTGAATATTTCAGCCACCCTGGCCTCAATTACCCTTACCAGCATCTTATGAGAAAAAACTAAGGGCTCCTCATTTCCAGATCCCGGGGGCTCAATTCTTTCTTTCTTACTTCCTTTCAACAATAAACAACCGCCGAATTCTTTCTTAATTTTTTCAGCGAGCTCTATATCAGTTTTGAGACCAATAGCTAAATCGTTAGTAATTCTTTCAGAACCAATTGGGAAAACTGCAGCATGAATCAAATCCCCTTCTTCATATACAGCTAGGTCAGTAGTGCCAGCTCCAATGTCTATTAAACCTACTCCCAATTCTTTTTGTTGAGGAGTTAAACAAGCTCTGGAACTGGCTATGGAAGAAAAGGTAATATCAGAAATTTGAAAACCAGCGTTTAAAACCGCAGTAGTTAAATTTTTCAAATAGGGGGCGAAGCCGCAAAGCAAAATTACCTCTGCTTCCAGCCTTAATCCTTGCATGTCTGTAGGCTCTTTTATTCCGGCCTGACCATCTACAATAAATTCTTTAGGAAAAATATCTAAAATTTCTTGGTTGGAAGGAAGGGAAATAGCTCGAGCGGTCTGAATCACTCGCTGGGTGTCTTCTTCTGAAATTCTTTGGTCAGCCCGGGAAACCACCACGCTTCCCCGGGAAGGAAGAGAAAAAATATGAGAACCGGAAACATTAATATAAACTTCCCCTATTTTCTGACCGATATCAGCTTGAAGCTGAGATAAAACTTCACCAATAATTTTTGAAACTTCGTCAATTTTAACCACAATTCCCCGTCTGACCCCAAAAGAAGGTAATTCCGCTTGACCTAAAACCTCTAAATTTTCTGAACCATTTTTCTTAACCGCACTCAAAGCCTTGATAGACTTTGTCCCAATATCCAACCCACAAATTATATGATTCTTGGGCATAATTTATAATTATATTTTTATAATTGATCATTTTTAGGGGTTAGTAGTTCTTTGACGATTTTGGAGACAGCACTGCCGTCGGCTCGGCCTTTAAGCTGGGGCATTAATTCTGACATTACTTTGCCCATGTCTTTGGGTTCTGAAGCGCCGACCTCTTTGACGACTTCCTTGGTCAATTTTTTGATTTCATCTTCTGATAATTGCTCTGGCAAATATTCTTGGAGAATTTCCAACTCTTTTTTCTCTTTTACAACCAAATTTTCTCTGCCCCCTTTCTCAAATTCTAAAATTGCCTCTTTTCTCTTTTTGGCTTCGGAAGAAATAACTTCAATTATTTCTTCTTCCGTCAATTGAATCTCTTTCTCTTCGCCTGATTTATATCTTTTTTCTTTTTCCTTATTCAAAATAGCAGCTAAAAGCATTCTTAAAACCGAAGATTGTAGTTCCTCTTTTTTCTTTACGGCTTCATTCAAATCTTTTTGGATTTTTTCTTTTAACATTAAATTTTGCCTAGTTTTCTTAATTTTTCGTATTCTTTTTTTAATTCTTCTCGTCTTAAAGCTGCTCTTTTTTTTGCCTGGCGGCTCCGGGGCCGCCGGCGATAACGAGTAGCTCTAGCCCGAAGCAAAATTCCGCTCAGCTTTACTCTCTTAGCGAAGCGGCGAGTCAAATTTTGAGAAGTTTCTCTTAGTTGTTTTTTTACTTCTAAGCCCATGGTAGTTTTTTCCCTCCTATTAAATGTAAATGCAAATGGTCGATAGTTTGGCCGGCATCCTTACCCACATTAAAAATCAGTCTATAGCCAGTTTGGGAAATTCCTTGTTCTTTAGCAATCTTTTGAGCAGCAAAAAATAATTCTCCGACTAATTCTTTGTCTTGCAATTCTAAATGGTCCACCGCCAGAATATGTTTTTTGGGGATGATTAAAAGGTGAACTGGTGCTTTGGGTTCAATGTCTTTGAAAGCTAAAACTTTATCGTCTTCATAAACGATTTCTGTTGGTATTTCTTTATTGACAATTTTGCAAAAAAGACACGACATTATTTCTTTAAACGTTTTTTTATCTCTTCCACCACTTTTTTCAATTTCACCGTTTCTTGTCTGCCGGTCCTCATATCCCGGATAATGATAGTGCCCTCCAGAGCTTCTCTCTGGCCGAGAATTAAGGCATAATTTGCCCCTACTTTATCTGCAATTCTTAACTGGGTTTTTAAGGAATCTTTCCCTAGAGATTCAGCAATTGGAACCTTAGCTTTTCTAAACTCTTCAAAAAGTCTTAAGGATTTTCTTTTAGGTAAATTGCCTAACTGGGCTAAAAAAACTTTTTGAGTAGCAGGGACTACTTCTTTTTTCCCTCTTTCTTTAAGGGCAGCTATTATTCTTTCTATTCCTGCCGCTCCCCCGCAGGCCGGGGTCTCTTTTCCTCCCAGTATTTTAACTAATCCGTCAAACCTTCCCCCAGCCGCTAATGCCAATGGTTGCTTTTTTTCTTCCCCAACTTTTGGGGTGGGGGTAGAAAAAATTTCAAAAACAGTTTTAGTATAGTAATCCAGGCCCCTTACTAAATAAGGATTCAAGTGATAGGGTATTTCAATTTCGTCCAAAAACTCCAAAACTTCTTTAAAATGGGTTTTACATTCATCGCAGAGGTGGTCCACAATTTGGGGAGCTTGAGTTATGACCGGCTGACACTTCTCTTCCTTGCAGTCCAAAATTCTTAGGGGATTAACTTTCAATCGTCTTCGACAATCGGCACAAAGAGAAGGGGCTCTGGACCGAAAATAACTGGCCAGAAGTTTTTTGTAATAGGGCCGACAGCAACTGGCTCCAATGCTGTTTATCTCCACCATCAAATCTTTAAATTTTAATTCCCTGAGAATATTATAAAAAATTTGGATGATTTGGGCATCTATCACTGAACTTTCTTCTCCAAAAACCTCGAAGTTAATTTGGTGAAACTGACGAAATCTGCCGGCCTGGGGCCTCTCCTGTCGGAAAAGAGGACCTGAAGAATAAAACTTCAGAGGCTGGGGCAGGTTAAACATTCCGTGTTCAATATATGAACGAGCAATGCCGGCAGTAAATTCCGGCCTTAGGGCTAAATAATCTCCCCCCTTGGTTCGGAAAACATACATTTGTTTTTCAATAATATCAGTGCTAAGACCAATTCCTCTAGAAAAAAGTTCAGATTGCTCCACCAGAGGAGGATCTATTCTTTGAAAACCACAAAAATTAGCAACTTGCGCAGCTAGATTATAAACTTTTTGGAAAAAAGGCTGGTCTTGAGGCAAAATGTCATGCATGCCGGCAGGACTCTGAAATTTTGGTTTCTTTGCCATAGTTTTTAGTTAATAGTTGGGGAGTTCGATTTTGGCTAAGGCGTCGATGGGCCAAGCCCTGAAGACCACCCGGCCGATGATATTTTCTTCCGGCAAGGAACCCCAGCGCCGGGAATCAGAAGAAAGGGGACGGTTGTCACCCAAAACAAAATATTCGTCTTGGTCTAAGCTAATCTCAATATTGCCGGGGGTTTGTAAAAACTCCGGGAGATAACCGGATTCATCCAGAACCTGATTGGTTCCGTTTTGATGGATAAGCACTCGACCTGCTTCAATTTCTATTCTCTCTCCCGGCAGACCCACAATTCTCTTAATGTATCGCTGGGAAGGATTGTCGGGACATTTAAAAACTACTACCTCTCCCCGCTGCGGCTCTCCAAACCGGTAGGAAATTTCGTCAATAATCAAATAGTCGCCGTTGTGAAAGTTGGGCTCCATTGACTGACCCCTAACAAAAAACGGCTGAAAGATAAAATAGCGGATAGGAACTACTATCAGCAAAGCAATAATAACGATTTTAGCAATTTCCCAAAAGAAAAGAAGGAGTCTTCGCATATTGTTGTTATTATAATCAAAATGTTAAGATAATGCAATATGATTCTTATTATTGGATTGGGCAATCCCGGAAAAAAATATAAATACACTAGGCATAATGTCGGCTTCCAGGTGATTGATAAACTGGCCAAAATAAAAAGAAAAGGCTGGATTTTAGCTAAACCCCAAACCTTTATGAACCAATCCGGCAAAGCAGTAAAAAAACTGATTAAAACTTATTACCCTAACCAAGCCATGGCAAAATTAAGTGAACTACTTTGGGTAATTCACGATGATATTGATATCCCTTTAGGACAATTTAAAATTTCTTTTGGCCGAGGAAGTGCCGGCCATAAAGGGGTTCAATCGATTATTAATGAATTAGGAACCAAAGATTTCTGGCGGTTGAGAATCGGAGTCTCCCCCAAAAGCGGCAAACCCCAAAATGTGGAAAAATTCGTCCTTCAAAACTTTACCAAATCAGAAGAAAAAATTATAAAAGAAGTTATTGAAAAAGTAGCCCAAGAAATCAAAAAATAAGCTGAGGTACTTACCTCAGCTTTTTTTTATAACCACACTCAAGGCATGACAAATACTGCTGGTGTCCATGAGGATGATCTGTCGCTAATATTTTGCAATGAGGACATTTAAAAAGATAAATGGGTAATTCTCCTGTCCACTCCTTTCTTCTTATATAACCTAATTTAACTGGTATCCCCATTTTTGCTAATAACTTCTGCCACCAATTGGCATCCTCTACCCTGGGTTCATAAATTCTTTCCATCCTTTCCTCCTTTCTATTTTTTATTTTAGGGTTTCCCCTAATCTACCCGCGAGTGCCAGGATATTTTGCGCAAAAGCCCAAAAACCCTGGGGGCCTAAGGAGAGATTGCCGTCGCTCACGAGCAGATTAGGAAACAGAAGGAAGGAACTCCCTCCTTCTGTTTTTTTATTTATTATTTATCCGATTAACAAACTAAAAGGAGTACCAAAAACAAACCGAATACTATGCCAAAAAATATTGCAGGCCCCTTCTCTCTCCGAATAATGCAAAAAATCATACAAATTAAGCAAAGAAAGGTGAAGGCTATAAAGCCAATATTTTCCGCACCATAAATGGCTGCGCCTTTCTCCACTACCACATCCTGCCCAGTTTTAGTGGCAAAAAACGCTCTTACTGTCCCTTGGCCATCGTCTCGCTTGAAAAGAAGTGACCGGTCAATATAAACCTGGACTGCTTCCTTATATCCTTCATCTAAAGTAGTAGATGTTTCTTTTCCGTAAATCACTAACTCTTCATTATATCTCTCTTTTAACTGATTAAAAACCCGCACCTCTTTCCAAAGAACAATCATTTCATCTTTAGTCACCACTCTATCTTCGGCTATTTCCTGAACAAGGAATTCAATCCCATTCTTCATTGTTATTAGGCTTTCTTCTCTTTCTTGCAGGGCCTGTTGGCCGGCTTTTTCAAAATTCTCGCCGTCGTCAGCCAAAGCTGCAATCGGCGCAAACAAAGCGCTCAATACCAGTCCGAGCACCAATCCTAAAATAAACTTCTTTTTCATTCCGACCTCCTTTTCCTCATTCCGGCCTCCTTTTCCTTTTATTATTTGACAAGGTGCCAAACATTGTATTATAACTAAGTTGAATGGAACCGTCAAGACGGGAAGCCTTAGATAAAATTTTAATAGTAAGTATCACCCCCTATTTTCTGGAAAGGGGGAATTTATGGTTTGAGAAAAATCTGGCTAAGATTTTAGAAGCCAGAAGGACTCAATCTTTTTTTGAAGACAATACTATCTTTTTAGAAAAAAACTGGGAAATTAAGCTCTCTCAATTTTTAAGAAAATTGGATGAGATGGGCTATGAAAAGGTCCAGCAGATTTCGGAGCCGGGAGAACTCTCCCGCCGGGGAGGAATTATTGACCTTTTTCCATTAAATTTAAATCATGCCATCCGGATTGAATTTTATGGAAATCTGATTGAAAATATTAAAAAACTGCCCATCGGAATCAAAGATGAAAAAGAAATCAAAGAAAGATTAAAAAGAAAGTTAAAACATCAAAAAATCTATTCCCAATTGGGCACCTTAAAACCCGGGGATTATCTGGTTCACCTTGACCACGGAGTGGGAAAATTTACCGGTTTTAGAGAAAATTATTACCTCATTGAGTATGCCCAGCAAGATAAATTATATGTCCCCAAAGGTTTGGAGAGAAAACTTTCAAGATACATTGGATTTGCAGAGCCGAAAATTTCCAGATTGAGTAGTCCGGCTTGGATTAAAACTAAAAGAAAGGTTAAAGAAGAAGCAGAAAAATTAGCAAAAGAACTTTTGGATATCTATGCCCAAAGAGAAATATCAAAGCGCTCTCTATATTTGCCTGATACCGAAGTTGATGCCCAATTAGCTGTTACTTTTCCTTACCAGGAAACTCCGGATCAAGCACAAGCTATGGAAGAAATTAAAAAGGATTTAGAAAAATCAGAAGAACCCATGGACAGAATTGTTTGCGGCGATGTTGGTTTTGGGAAAACCGAAGTTGCCCTAAGAACTATGGTTAAAGCCGTTAATTCCGGCTATCAGGCAGCCATGATTTGTCCCACCACCATCTTGGCCTCCCAACATTTTCAAACCTTCAAAAAAAGGATAGGAAAACTGCCAATGAAAGTGGAGTTATTAAGCCGGCTCCAATCAAAAAGAGAGCAAAAAAAGATAATCCAAGAATTAAAACAAGGCGAAGCGGATATCACCATCGGGACCCATCGAATTTTGTCTTCAGATGTGGAATTTAAAAACTTAGGACTTTTAGTGATTGATGATGAGCAAAGATTCGGAGTAAGACAGAAAGAAAAATTAAAGAAACTGAGGTCTTCTTTAAATGTTTTATCTCTTTCTGCTACTCCCATTCCCCGAACTTTATATTTAGCTTTATCTTCTTTGAAAAATATTAGCTTAATTCAAACTCCCCCGCCCTATAGATTACCAATTAAAACTTACATTAAGCCCTGGTCTGAAAAAATCATTAAAGAAGCAATAAAAAATGAAATTACTAGAAGCGGCCAGGTTTATTATCTGCATAATCGAGTGGAAACCATTGAGACCGCTAAAAAATTTTTGGAAGCTAAGCTTCAAAAAATTAAGTTTGGGGTTGTCCACGGAAGATTAAATGAAAAAAGATTAGTAAAAGTAATGTCGGATTTTCAACAAAAGAAGATTGACGTTTTGGTAGCTACCACTATTATTGAAAATGGTTTAGATTTACCCAATGTCAATACTTTAATTGTAGCTGACGCCACTAAACTCGGACTTTCTCAAGCTTATCAAATTAGGGGAAGAATCGGCCGCTCTCATGTCCAAGCTTCAGCTTTCTTTCTCTACGGAGGAAATCTTTCTGAACTGGCCAAGCAACGGCTGAAAGCCCTAAGAGAAGCCGAAGAGTTGGGTTCTGGCTACAAAATTGCTTTAAAAGATTTGGAAATCCGGGGTGCCGGCAATATTTTAGGCAAAGAGCAATCAGGCAACATCAACCAGGTGGGTTTGAATTTATACTGTCAAATGTTATCAGATGCTATCGAAAAATTAAAAACAAAATGTTAAAGTAAAAAAATGCAATTAGTTATAGTGGAATCACCCACCAAATCTAAAACTCTTCAGAATTTTTTGGGCCCTGAATATAAGGTTCTTTCTTCCTATGGACACATTAGAGATTTGCCAAAAGATGAGCTTGGAGTGGATGTGGAAAATAATTTTAAACCAAAATACATTATTCCCTCCAAATCAAAAAAGGTGATTCAATTTTTAACCGAAGAAGCACAGAAAGCCGAAACCGTCATTTTGGCCACGGACCAGGATAGAGAAGGAGAAGCAATTGCCTGGCACCTAACCCAAATTTTAAATCTAAACGGCCAAAAACCCTATCAAAGGATTGCTTTTCACGAAATCACAAAAAAAGCTGTTGAAGAAGCTCTAAAAAATCCTAAAAAAGTTGATATGAGTTTAGTAGATGCCCAACAAGCTAGGAGGGTCTTGGATAGAATCGTCGGCTACAAACTTTCTCCTTTTTTATGGAAAAAGGTAGCTCGAGGGTTATCGGCAGGCAGAGTTCAATCGGTAGCGGTTCGACTAGTTGTGGAGCGGGAGAGAGAAATCGAAAGATTTAAACCCCAAGAATATTGGAAAATTATTGCTCTCTTGCAAAAAGCAAAAAATGGAGAGCTTGAGGCCGAATTAATAAAGAAAGATGATAAAGTTTTAGGTAAATTAGCAATCAAAAATAAAAAAGAGGCAGATAAGGTTATCAAAGATTTGAAGGGAGCAGAATATAAGGTTCAAAATATTGAAAAGAAAGAGAGCAAGAAAAATCCTTTTCCCCCTTTTACTACTGCCACCTTACAGCAGGAAGCCTGGCATCGTTTTCATTTCCCGGCAAAATTCACCATGCGAATTGCCCAGAATCTTTATGAGAGAGGATTTATCACTTACCATAGATCGGATTCTTTAAATCTTTCAAGTTTAGCCTTGGGCACTGCTAAAAAATTTATTACTGAAAATTATGGAGATGAGTATTATCAGTTTCGAAGATATAAAGCCAGGGGTCGGGCTCAAGAAGCCCATGAGGCAATTAGGCCCACTTATCCTGATCGAGTTCCCGATAAATTAAAAATCCGAGCTAAACTGGATGATAATCAATATCGGCTTTATGATTTAATCTGGCGGAGATTCATCGCTTGTCAGATGGCTCAAGCTGTCTTTGACTCAACCACCGTTGATATCCGAGCCAAAAACTATACCTTCCGAGCCTCTGGTCAGGTTTTAAAATTTGATGGATTTTTAAAAGTTTATCCCATTAGATACGGAGAAACAAAATTGCCCTCTTTAGAAAAAAATGAAATTTTAGAATTATTAAAACTTACTCCTTCCCAACATTTCACTCAGCCTCCTTTCAGATATACTGAAGCTACTTTAATTAAAGCTCTGGAAGCAGAAGGAATTGGCCGACCTTCAACTTATGCTCCAATTATTTCAACGATCCAGGAAAGAAACTATATTGAAAAAAATGAAAAAAAATATTTTCGGCCTACTGAAATTGGATTGGTGGTTAACGACCTCTTGGTAAAACATTTCCCCAAAATTGTAGACATTAAATTTACGGCTGTTATGGAGGAAGACCTTGATGAAGTTGCTCAGGGACAAAGAAAATGGCAAAAACTTATTGAAGAATTTTATAACCCTTTTGCTGAAAATTTAAGCCAAAAATATCAAGAGGTTTCCAAAAAGGAATTTACCGCCCAACCTACTAGGAAAAAATGTCCAAAGTGCTCAGCTCCCCTAGTAATTCGATTAGGGAAATTTGGGAAATTTTATGCCTGCTCCAAGTATCCGAAATGTAAATACACTGAATCTCTTCCTGAAAATATTTTAGGAATTAAATGCCCCAAATGCCAAAAGGGAGAAATTACTGAAAAAAGAACTAAAAAAAATAAAATATTTTACGGCTGCAACCGCTTCCCTCAATGCGACTTTGCTTTGTGGGATAAACCGACTGGAGAAAACTGCCCAAAATGCGGCTCCCTTCTAATTGAAACCAAAAAGAAGCAAATAAAATGCTCAAATAAAGAATGCGATTACAAAAAATAGAAAAACACCTACTTTTTAGCAGGTGTTTTTTGTTTGCTTCAATTACCTCTTTTTGCAAAATGTTGCTCTTCGGATAAGGTTTTAATGTCTAAACCTGGCATAGCCTTACCTAAATTTTTAGAGACCTCAGCAATAATTTCTGGATCTTGGAAATGAGCAGTTGCTTTCACGATAGCCATAGCTCTTACTCCCGGATTATTCGATTTAAAAATTCCTGAACCAACAAATACTCCTTCTGCTCCCAACTGCATCATTAAAGCAGCATCAGCTGGAGTAGCTATACCGCCGGCAGCATAATTTACTACCGGCAGCTTTCCGGTTTTATGTATTCCCTGAACTAATTCAAAAGGAGCACCTAAATCTTTAGTTTCAGCCATCAGTTCACCTTCGGGCATATTTTTAATCTTCTGAATTTCGTCCATTACTGCTCTCATATGCCTGACTGCCTCAACTACATTGCCGGTTCCGGCCTCTCCTTTAGTTCGAATCATAGCCGCTCCTTCAGCAATCCGACGCAAGGCTTCTCCTAAATCGCGGCAACCGCAAATAAAAGGTATCTTGAAATCATGCTTCCAGATATGATGAGTTTCATCGGCTGGAGTAAGCACCTCAGATTCATCAATAAAATCAACACCAAGTGCCTCTAATGCTTGGGCTTCTACAAAGTGCCCAATCCGGCATTTAGCCATTACCGGGATGCTAACAGCTTCCATAATAGATTCAATAATGGTTGGGTCAGCCATCCGGGCTACACCACCATCTTTACGGATATCTGCCGGAACTCTCTCTAAAGCCATCACGGCACAAGCACCAGCTTCCCCGGCTATCTTTGCCTGCTCGGCATTAACCACATCCATAATCACTCCGCCCTTTAACATCTGGGCTAATCCAGTTTTAACTTTCCAGGTTCCTTTTTCCATTTTTTCCTCCTTTCTCTTAGCCTCTCTTGTAAAAGTGCTAATTCTAAATTAGAATATAATATAATCTAAGTTATGTCAAGCTCACTAATCCAAAAAATTATTAGAGTAAATTCTGATCCAAAATTAATTGAGAGGGCTTTTGAGTTTGCTCAAAAGGCCCATCAGGGACAAAAAAGAGCTTCTGGCGAAGATTATATCCAGCACCCAATCAGGGTGGTTGAGATTTTAACTAAAATGAGGTTAGACCCAAAAGGAGTGGCGGCCGGCTTTCTGCATGACGTTTTGGATGATACCGAAAAAACTCTCCAAGATATTGAAAAAGAATTCGGAAAAGAAATTGCCTTTTTAGTAGAAGGGGTGAGTAAATTAGGAAAACTTAGATACCCAAAAGAAGGATTAAAAGTAAAATCGCCCAAATCAAGAGCAGAAGAACCAATTGATCTTCGGGCCGAAAACTTAAGGAAGATGTTTTTTGCCATGGGTGAAGATTTAAGAGTAATTCTAATCAAATTAGCAGATAGACTACATAATATGGAAACTTTAGGTTCCCTTCCCCCGGAGAAACAAAAAAGAATTGCTCTGGAAACTTTGGAAATTTTTGCTCCCTTAGCTGATAGATTGGGAATGGGGGAAATGAAAACAAAACTTGAAGATTTAGCTTTTTCTTATCTTTATCCCAAAGAACATGAATGGTTAATGCAAACTGTAAAAGAAAAATATGAGGCAAGAGAAAAGTATCTTAAAAAAGTAAGGCCAGTTTTAATAAAAAATTTAGCAAAGGAAGGAATAAAACCAATCGATGTTCATTCTCGACCAAAACATTATTGGAGCCTTTATCAAAAACTTCTGAAATATGAAATGAACCTTGAAAGAATTTATGATTTGGTGGCTCTACGGGTAATTGTTGACGATGTAAAGACTTGTTACGAGGTTTTAGGAATCTTGCATAAATTTTGGAAGCCTCTTCCTGGCCGGATTAAAGATTACATTGCTTTCCCCAAACCAAATGGTTATCAAGCCCTTCACACTACTTTATTTTGTTTAGATGGTAAAATTACTGAAATTCAAATAAAAACTAAAAAAATGCAAGAAGAATCTGAATATGGAATTTGTGCTCACTGGGCAGCCAAAGAAGGAATTGATCTCAAAACCCAGGGAAAAAAATTTGCCTGGGTAGCTCAGCTCAGAGATTGGCAGAGCGAGGTTGCAAAATCAGGAGAATTTTTAGAGGAACTAAAAATTGATTTCTTTAAAAATCGGATTTTTGTCTTTACTCCCAAAGGGGATGTAATTGACCTGCCGGAAGGAGCCACTCCGGTTGATTTTGCTTATGCAGTCCATACTGATATCGGAAATCGATGTGTAGCAGCAAAAATAAATGAAAAATTTAGTTCCCTGTCTCAATCTTTAAAAAATGGAGACCTGGTTGAAGTTATTATTGATAAAAATAAAAAACCTTCCAGAGATTGGCTGGAATTTGTTAAAACCAGTATAGCCCGCTCCCAGATTAAAAGCTGGTTTAAAAAAGAATCCCGGCCTGAAAATCTAAAGCGTGGGGTTAAACTATTAAATCAAGAGTTTCAGCACTTCCGGGGAATTTCTTTTGAAAATATTTCTCAGCAAAAAAAAGAAACATTGTTAAAAATTTTCCCCTACAAAGACCTAAAAGGTTTAGTAGTGGCGGTAGGAGAAGGAGAAATTAAACCCAGAGAAATCTTAAAAAGTTCATTCAAAGAAAGAGAAATTTTTGCTCTCGTTCCTTCTCAAATTCATCCCCGAATTCATCTGAAAACTGCTCCAAAGGGTCTGGCCGGAATTTCTTTAGCCGGCGAAACTGGAATTCAAATCCGTTTAGCCAAATGCTGTCTTCCTCAGTCTGGCCAAGTAATTAAAGCTTATATTACCAAGAGTCGGGGAACTGCCATTCATAAAGCTAACTGTGAAAACTTAATTAGGGTCCAAAAAAAATGGCCTCAAAAAATTATTGAGGCCTCCTGGCCTGGGGAGCAAAAAGTTTTATATCAAGTTGCTTTAGAAATAAAAGCTGAAGACAGAATGGGATTGTTTAGAGATATTTCTTCAGTAATCAGTGAGCTGGGAATAAATATTTTAAGCCACCGAGCCGAATCTCAATCTAAGGGGGAAGCTATTATTAATACTAAAATTGAAATTTCAGGCTGGGAAGAATTAGACCGCCTTTTCGGCCAACTCAAACAAGTCAAAGGCATCCTCGAAGTAAGAAAAGTTTAATCTTTAATTTTCTTGAGGAGGTTTTCGAGGTCTTTTTTAGAATTAAAAAAGATGGTCAGCTTGGGTCGGCCGGCTTCCATTCTTAACTTAAGGGTTTTCATTCCGAAAATCTTTCTGATTCTTTCTTCCAAGTTTTTAATCTCCCGAGAGGCGGCAGAAATCTGTCTCTTTACCGGCTGCCAGATATTTAATTTTTGAGTCAAGCTTTCTACCTCTCTTACATTAAGTCCATTCCTCAAAGTTCTAACAAAAAGGATTTTTTGTTTTTGGGGATTTTCCACAGCTAACATGGCTCGGGCATGACCTTCGGAAATTTTCTCTTCGCTTAAAGCCTGTTTTATTTGATCTGGCAAATCAAGAAGTCTGATGGTGTTGGCTACTGCCTCCCGGCTTTTCCCAACCATCTTGGCAATATCTTTTTGCAAAAAATTAAATTCTTGCTGCATCCGCTTGTAGGCTTGAGCTTTTTCCAGCGGCCCCAAATCCAATCTCTGAACATTTTCAATCAAAGAAACTTCCAATTTTTCTTTTTCGGTTGGCTCCCTGACTATTACCGGAACCTGAGTCAACCCCACTATTTTTGCTGCCAGCAGTCTTCTTTCCCCGGCCACCAGTTGATATTCAACCTGGCTACCTTCTCTCTCCAGCCGGCTAACCAGCATGGGCTGCAAAATTCCATGTTCTTTAATTGAATCCGCTAAAGCTTTCAGGCCATCCTGGTCAAAATTTTTTCTGGGTTGATAAGGATTGGGTCCAATTCTTTCAATTTCAATGTAAAAAACTGGTTCTTGCTTAGTTTTAGAAGTTTCTTTTGCTTTTTCAGATTTTTTAGGAACTAAGGACTCTAGGCCTTTACCAAATGTGTTTTTCATGAATTTGTATTTGTGTTAATTATTTCTTCAGCCAGCTCCCGGTAGGCCTTGGCCGCCAGAGAAGTTGGTGCGTGTTGTAAAATGGTTTTTCCATATTTTGGAGCTTCGGCCAGAGCTACTGCCCTGGGAATAACTGTATCAAAAACATATCCCGGAAAACTTCTTCTGACCTCTTTTGCTACTTCTCGAGAAAGCCGGCTACCTCTACTATACATGGTCAAAAGAACACCGGCAATTTTTAAATCTTGTTCAAGATTATTCTTAACTAAATCGATGGTATTTAAGAGCTGCCCCAAACCCTCTAGAGCCAAATATTCGCACTGAACCGGAATTAAAACTTCTTTTGAAGCACAGAGGGCATTGATGGTTAAAAGGCCAAGGCTGGGAGGAGAATCAATGATAATAAAATCATAGGATTCTTTGACTTTATCTAAAATTTGGCGGAGCTTAAATTCCCGGTTCGGTAAATTCACTAATTCCACCGTAGCTCCGGCCAAATCCGGGGAAGCCGGCATAATTTCATATCCAAAAAAGGGACTTTTCCTTATAATTGCCGAAGGGCTAATCTGCCCCATCAAAACATGGTAGATAGAAAGAGGTAAATTTCTAGGATTGATTCCCAAAGAATAAGTAGCGTTGGCTTGATGATCAAAATCTACCAACAGAACCCTCTTCCCTATAGCTGCCAGAAAAACCGGTAAATTTACAGCTGTCGTCGTTTTGCTAGTTCCACCTTTGTTATTGGTTATACAGATAATTCTCGCCATTAAATTAGATTAGCAAAAATTTTTAAAATTAACAACTCATTATTTCTTCTTTGACAAATGGGGAAAAAATTGATAGATTTGAATAAGGATTTGATTTTTGCCGGAGTGCTGGAATTGCTAGACAGTCACGGCTCAAAACCGTGTGGGCCAAAAGCCCGTGAGGGTTGGAGTCCCTCCTCCGGCACATTAAAATTTTCTGAAAATTTTTAAAACTAGCCACCCGGAGAAAATCCCAACTAAGGCTCCGGCTAAAATATCTGAAGGCCAGTGAACTCCGCAGAAAATCCGGGCAATACCGATTAGAAAGCCGGCAATAAAAAATCCAATGCCGGCCTTTTTGTTATAAAGAAAAATTACCGTGCTTATGGCAAAGAAAAAGGCAGTATGGCCGGAAGGAAAAGCAGACTGATTAATTTTATCAATGAGTAAGTTGACCTGATTCTCTATAAAGGGCCGGGGTCGAGGCCAAAACCAACGAATTAACTCCACTATCCCAAACTTGACCAAAATTCCTGCCAAAAAAGATTGAAAAATTATTTTCAACCTTGGCCAGAAAATAAAAAATACCAAAACTACTAGAATATATCCAAAATATTTAGCCAAAAAAATACCGAGAGCATCTAATAATCCCCATTGTCCGGCCAAATTATTTATTTGTTGAAAGAGATAAAGATCCATTATTTTATTATTACTTTTCTTCCTTTAATTTTTAATTTTCCTCGGGCAAAGAGTTTTATTCCCTGGCATAAAATTTCTTCTTCTTTTTTGTGAATCTTTTTTTGTAGAGATTCCACGGTGTCAGTTGACTTAATTTCCACCACTCTCTGAAAAATAATGGGGCCGGTATCTATTCCTTTATTAACGAAGTGCAAAGTGCAGCCGGTATATTTTACTCCGCAGTCCAGGGCTTGTTTTTCTGCTTCCATACCAGGAAAGGCCGGTAATATCGAAGGATGGATATTAATTACTTGATTTGGAAATTGTTTTAGAAAATCACCTGACATTACTAAATCCCAGCCGGCCATAACTATTAAATTGATTTTCCTTTTCTTTAAAATTTTAGCTAATTCCCTTTCATACTCCTTTCTGTTTTTCCAACCGCTCAATCGAAAATAAAAACCCTCAATCCCCCATTGCTTTGCCAATTCAACTCCTGGTGCTTCTTTTTTGTGTGATATAACTAAAATCAAATCTGCCAAGGGAGCTTTTTTTAGACATCTATAAATTGCCGGCAATCTCCCACCCCGGCCAATTAATACCGCTGGCCTGATTTTGAATCTTATTTTTTTCTTCGCCATTTTAGTTTTCTAAGAGTTTTAGGCGGAACTCCCATAAACATAAATCCTAAAGAAGCTATCGCCGCTATTATAAAGGCCAAATTTACTTTAGGAACGAAAAAGAAAAGTCCAGCTAAAGCAATAAGAAAAAAGCTTCGAGAAATATTAAGTATTGTCTCCCGATAAACTATAAACTCATCTGTTTCTGTTCCTTTAAGAGATGCTTTTTCATAGAGAAGGGTTTGAAAGGGAATGCTAGCTGTAGTCCGGCAAATTCTATAAAGGGCCTGAGCCAAAAAAGCAGTAAAGGGAGTGACTACAAAATATTTCATTATCCAGGAAATAGAAGTTAAAATGGAGCCGATATTTAAAAACTTGATTCGGTTAATGATGCGGTCAGACAATCTTCCCATATACAAAGCAAAAAAGGCGGCCATTCCTAAAGCAAAAGTAGTAATTCCCCCCATCGTTTCGTATCCAATTGCCAAAATAGCCATAAATAAAGGCCAGCAGTAGGAATTTATGGTCCCTTCTAAACCGTTGGACATAATAGCTAAATTATTTTTTTTATTAGTTCTTTTAAAAATTCTTCCAAAAGCTTCCCGGTAAGAATCACTATAAATTATATGAATTTCTTTAGAAAGAAACATAGGAATGGCCGAGGCAAAAAGGACTACCAAAACAACGGTAAATAAAACTGAATAATTAAATGTAGTTAAAATCCAGCCTCCAATGATTGGACTAATAATGGTCGGTGCCAACCAGGCCACATTCATCTTACCTACCCCTCTTCCCCGATGGTCTCTTTCTGAAAAACGGCAAAAATCGGTATGAAAAGCTGGCCAAAAAAGGTTCATCCCCACCGCCTTCAAAATTATAGCCAGAGATATCAATAAAAAAGATTGATATAGAAAAAATAAACAAAGATAATATCCAAGAAAGAAAAAATTACTAAAGAGCATAACGTGTTTCAATCCAATCTTTGACATTATTTTTCCTCCAAAAACTGCCAAAAGCCCATAAAGTCCGTGGATTGCTGCGAAAAATAACAGGGTTTGGGAAAGAGATTTATCAAAATAAAAATAAAGGTAAATCGGCTCAAAAATTAAAACCATCCCCAGAGCCAAATAACGAATGGCAACACTGGTAAAAAACTGAGTGGCTTCTCTTTTGAGAAGATACTGGAGGAAATGGATTGGAGCGAAATAAAAAGGCATAAAAAATTTTTATATTTTAAGGTTAGCGTTTGCTTTGATGTCTTGCCCTGATTTTCTTTCTAGTCGATGAAAATAAGCAGCTATTGCTATCATTACTGCGTTATCAGTACAAGATTTAGAATCTGGAATTTGGAATCTGAAATCTGGAATTTCTTTTTTGATTTTTTCTTTAAATTGTTTTCGTAATTCATCATTGGCGGCTACTCCGCCTCCCAGGATAATTGATTTAACTTTATAATCCTTAGCCGCTTTCAGGGTTTTGTGAATTAAAACATCAATTATCGCCTGCTGAACTTCGACCGCCATTGCTATTTTATTATATTTTTCGCTTCTCACTTTATATAATACCGCAGTTTTTAATCCAGAGAAACTAAAATCGTAGTTTTTTTGATGAATCATCGGCCTCGGCAAGCTAGTAGAGGTTTGTCCTCCGCTAAACTTTTTGGCTTCAGCCGCAATTGCCGGTCCTCCGGGATATCCTAATCCTAAAATTCTGGCTACTTTGTCAAAACATTCTCCGGCTGCATCGTCTCTAGTCTCACCAAGAATCTTATAGTTACCAATGTCTTTCATTAAGATAAGTTGAGTATGACCCCCGGAAACCACCAAGCACATAGCCGGAAGAGGAATATTTTTATACATCAACCAATTAGCCAGAATATGAGCTTCAATGTGATTAACCGGAATCAATGGCTTTTTAAATTTTTTAGCCAAATCTTTAGCAAAATTTATGCCCTGCCATAAACAAGGTTCCAAGCCCGGCCCTACTGTCACTCCAATTAAATCAAATTGCCTGTCCCGAGCGAGCCCGAGGACTTTCTTAAATACAACCGGCAAATTTTTCTGATGCTCCCTTTTTGCCAAAAAAGGATAAACTCCTCCGTATTTAGCATGGAGTTTAACCTGCGAAGAAACTACATTTGATAAAATCTTAAAATCAGAGCCTCTTACTTCCAATAAGGTAATACAAGTATCGTCGCAAGAAGTATCAATTCCTAAAATCTTAATATTTTTGGTGGCCATACTGTTAAATCAATGACCGTAGAAGGTTTAGATTTTTTTAAATACCCGGCATTAATTACCAAATCCGGCTGATGCTTTTGCCTCTTAAACTGCCTCAAAACTTCTTTTATTTTTGTTGAAGCCGGCCTCCCAGAAATATTTGCCGAAGTCCCGGTCAAGGGTCGATTTAGTTGCTCGGCTAAGCCGAGCAACCACTTATATTTTGGGATTCTCAGACCAATTTTGCCTTGATTTTTACTTTTCAAAACTACCGTCACTTTGCCCGGCCAAACCTGTTTTAAAAAAAGTTCCTGCTCCTTATTAATCTTAGCTAACTTTTTTGCCATTTTGATATCTCTGACAAAAATTGGAATTGGTTTCCCTCTGGGCCGCTTTTTAATTTTAAAAAGTTTCTCCACTGCTTTTTTATTAGCGGCATCGCAGATCAAACCATAAACGGTATCTGTCGGACAAACCAAAACCTTACCTTCTTTTATCGCTCTAACTGCTTTTTTGAAATTCGGCTTAATAACCTCCATATTATTTTAATTTACCTTATTTCCCCAAAACAAAAAAGCCCCGCAGGGCTTATAACATTAAATAAATAATTCTTTAATATCATTTCTTCCGCACTCTGGACACCGAAAAGGGCCACAACCAGACCTTCCTCCACAAAGAAATGATGCCATTTTTCACATCCTTTGTTTTATTATAGCAAACTTAACTTCTTTTGTCAAAGCCCGGGCCTTGGTGGAGTAATGTTGAGTCAAATTTTGGGCTTTTTTTATAATCTTTTGGGGAATTTTTGTTTTTTTGTAGTTTCTAACCAATGTTAAAGGTCCAGGGTATTTTTTCATTTCAATTAAAATATCGCCTTGGCGAGAAAGTTTTTTTATTTTCTTCTTTATTTCGGCCAACAATGATTTTGGCCTTATTTTCCCAAAAATGTCTTCCTAATTTCAAAAGCTCAATATCGTTTCCGTTGCATTTTGAATATTTTTTAAAAAGCTCTTTTAATCTTTTGCCAAATCCAGGGTCGGTCAAAAGACAACCGCCGGCCGGGGTGGAATACCGTTTAATTTTCCACTTCTTGACCAGCTCTAACTGCTTTTTTCTGGAGCGACCGGAAATATAAAGGAGTTTTTTTCTCTCTAGCCAACCCATCTTTTCAGGAATGGTTTCTGGAAGAACCCTAGCTGAAAGGGGCCGCAAAAGATAACCCTTTAAAGATGATTCCTCCTCCACTATTCTTAAAGCCTTGGGGTTTTGGGACATTGGCCTTTCCCATAAAACTTCACCGGTAGCCACAAAATCAAATTTTTCTTTCAACATTATTTCTTTGGCTTTTTTTAACATCAAAATGTGACAATCAACACAGGGATTCATATTTTTTCCGTAGCCATATTTTGGTTTTTTAACCATTTTTAAATGTTCCTCTGAAAAATCAATAACTCTCTGGGCCGGCCCGGAATTAAAAAAATAACTCTTAAAACTAAGAGTTGTTACTTTTATACCTTGCTTTTGCAAAAGCTTTGTCGCCAAAATCGAATCCAATCCTCCAGAATATAGAACCAATGCTTTAACGCGTTTCATTTTTAAATTTGGTATAAAGTGTTGTGTTGTCTTGGAGGTTTTCGAAAACTACGGAAGCCGGGCCGATGAGACAGTTAGAGCCAATTAAAACTCCCGGCATTAAGGAAACATTAATTCCTATTTTTGTATTCTGGCCGATAATTACTCCCAAAGAAGTAAGGCCGGTTGGTTTTATCTCTCCCCTGTCTAACCTTCTGTTAGCCGTGACGGTTCCGGCTCCAACCCGGCAACCTTCTCCAAAAATTGAATCTCCAAAAAATCCTGAATGAATATGGGTTCCTTCTTGGAAGATGCATCTCACTATTTCAGCATTAGCTCCAATTAAAACATTATCCTCTAAATTAGTATATTCTCTAATTATACTATTGTTTCCAATTATACAGTTGTCGCCGATATAACAGGGTCCTTTAATGACTGCGTTTTCAAAAATCTTAACATTTTTGCCGATCCGAACCTCTTTACTGCCTAAATTTTTATCAAATAAATATTTAGTTACAGAAAAAAGGTGCCAGGGATATTTTAGAAAAGGGGTTTCTTCTTCGGATTTTTTTAAAATGTGGGCTTTCACCTCTTTTTCTTTCATATATAAAGAAAGGGCGTCCTCAAAATCGTACCTACCTTTTTTTACTTTTTGATAATATTTGAAAAAATTCGGCTCTAATAAGTAAACCCCCACTACTTTAATATTTGAAGGGGCTTTCTTTTTCGGTTTTTCTACAATTTCTAAAACTCTATTTCTTCCCAATTTCATTATTCCGAAAAGTTGAGGATTTTTGGTTTTTTGACCAACTAAAATTGGTTCTTTTTGAGGGATTTTTTTTATTATCTCGCCGGCGTCAATTCTTTCTGCGTTCAAAACAAAAAATGGACCTTTGATTATTCTTTTAACCTGCCACAATGCATTTCCCATCCCTTCGGGTTTTGACTGAACAATATATTTAATTTTTCTGTCTTTCAATTCTCTTTCGATGTCTCTCTGGGGGCCTTGAACTATAATAATATCTTTAATTCTTGCCCTCCTCAAACCGGCGATGGTATACCAAATCAAAGACTTTCCCATCACTTTTAGAAGAGCTTTATGTTTTCGATTCAGTGGCCAGAGACGAGAACTTTCCCCGGCGGCTAAAATTACTGCCTTCATAAACTCAAGATGGCTTTTGCTAATTTTTTGGGGTCGTGAGTTATAGAACCAATAGAAGGCAAAAGGTCTTTGCCAATAAATTTGTTTTTGAGTAAATTTTGGTCAACTTCTACTAAATCTAGTAATTCGGGGTGCTCCTTTTTGTAAATTTTAATTTTCTCTTTTGGGGGAAGGAAATTATTATAGATTACATAATCTAAATTACCTTCTAAATACTTTTCAATTTCGTTTGCGAAGCCGAGTACTGAAAAATTATTTGTTTCGCCATACTTTGTCATTAGATTACAAATATAAACTTTTTGGGCTTTGCTTTTTCTTATTGCTTCTGAAATACCTTCGGTTAATAAAATTTGGGCTAGAGAAGAATATAAATCTCCGGGCCCAATGATGATTAAATTGGCCTTATTTATTGCTTCTAAGGCCTTGGGGTAAGCCTTTGCTTTTGGTTTTAGGAGCACTTCTTTAATTTTTAAATTGCCGTTGTGTTTTGGAATATCAATATTTGTTTCACCCTCAATTACTTTTCCATTTTCTAAAACTGCGTAAAGATTTGATTTATTAAGAGTTACCGGTAACACCTGGTGTTTGATATTTAAAAGTTTCTTTACTGTCTTAATAGTTTTCTCGTAGTCGCCGGTGCTAAACTCCAAGGCGGTAATTAAAAGATTGGCAAAATTATGACCTTTTAGTTCACCAGCTTGGAAACGATAATTGAAAAGTTCTTGAATTGCCGGAGAGGTATTGGCTAAAGCAATAAACGCTCTTCGGATGTCACCGGGGGAAACAATATTATAGTCTTTCCTTAATCTACCGGCTGACCCTCCCGAATCAAGCATGGCACAAATCACCGATAATTTTATCGGATATTTTTTAAGGCCCTGCAGAACTGCCTTGGGCATAGCGTTTCCTCCTCCAAGACAAACTATCTTTTTATTATTCGTATTCTTCATAACTATTTCTTATTAACACGTTTTCTTAAATCTTAAAAGACCATAGATAATTAGGCCTTTCTAATAAGTTCAAAAGTTTTTCGGTTTAATTCTAAATATTTTTCGGGGATTATTTTTTTAATTGCTTTTAAAATTGAATTGGGTTTAAGGAGAATTAATTTCTTAAAACTGGCTAAACTCAGAAGGTAAATTCCGGCAGTAACCCCAGTTCCAAATTCTTTTTGGCAGATTTCGGAAGCTGGAATTAAATTTATATTTTTACTTATTTTCTTTAGGTTGTTTAAAACTTGGTCTTCGGAAAGAGATTTTTGTAAGGGAATAGGAACGATGTGTTTATTAATCAAAAAAGTCGTTTTAGGACTAGCGAAATAAGCTGCCTTTAAACATTCTTGCATTTCCAATCCCAAGATTAGATCGGCTTTTCCCCGAGAAACCATTGGAGAAAATATCTTCTTGCCAAATCTGGCGTGAACCTCCACTGAACCGCCTCGCTGGCTGAGCCCATGCAACTCAGAAGTCTTTAGGTCGTAACCTTCAATTAAAGCAGCTTCAGAAATAATCTGTAAAAGAGTAATCAAACCCTGACCTCCGGTACCGACTATAACGATATTAAATTGGTCTATTTTACAAATACGCATGGATGACGAGCAATAATTACCGAAACTTCTTTTTTATTAATAAATTCTTTAATTGTTTGAATAAACTCAGGTTGATTTGCTGGATCAATTACTTTTAAATTTTTCACTCCACAAGCTGAAACAATATCTTCACTTTTTATTCCGTCAGGAATAGTTGGCGCTCCAGGGTGTGGTTGATGGCCGGTCATGGCTGTAGTCTGATTATCCATAATAATAATTAAAGGATTAGATTTGTTAAAAACAGTATTAATTAGAGCTGGAATCCCGGAATGGAAAAAAGTTGAATCTCCAATAAAAGTAATCAATTTTTGATTGGTCGATTTTTTGATGCCATGAGCAATCCCCACCGAAGAACCCATGCAGCTGAGATAATCTTGAATATTGTGTGGCGGCAAACCGGCCAGCATATAACAGCCAATATCTCCGCCGAAAATTACCTTTTTTGGGTCAACTGCCTTCTTTACGGCTCCAAAAACTAGCCAGTAGGGGCAACCGGGGCAAAGCTGAGGTCGGCGCTTAGGAGCTGGAATCTGGCATCTGGAATCTGGGATCTGGAACTTTTTATTAGTGAATTTAGCGATGGCTGAAGTGACAATTTCAGGTTTTAGCTCGCCGACTTCGGGAATTAATTCTTTTCCTACCACCTCAACCAAGTCAGACTTCACTAATCTCTCTACTTCTTTTTCAAGATAGGGTTCTAATTCTTCAACTATTAAAACTTTTTTTAAGTTTTTAGTAAACTTTTTAATTTTCTTTTCGGGCAAAGGATAAAAAAAGCCAAGCTTTAAAACCGGCAAATTCAGACGAAGTTCTTTCAAGGCCTCCATTACATACAAATAAGAAACTCCCGAAGTAATAATTCCGAATGGTAATCTTTTCACCCCGATGAATTTATTACTACTGCTTTTTTCGGAGAAGTCCTTAATTTTTCTGATTTTCTCCAAAAGTTCTTCTTTCATCTCCAGTACTCGGGGAGGCATAGTCACAAACTTCTTTGAATCTTTAACAAATTCTCCATTAACGAGAACAGTTCTTGTCGGTTTTCCTAATTGGACTGGCATTTTTTGATGAGAGACTCGGGTGGTGGTGCGAACCATTACCGGAATTTTAAACTTTTCTGAAATTTCAAAAGCCAGTTTTACAAAATCTCTGCATTCTTGGGGGTCGGCAGGTTCCAGAGTAGGAATGTGAGCTAAATATGAATAAGCTCTGGAATTCTGTTCAGATTGAGCCGAACTCCAGCAATTTGGGTCGTCGGCCACCACAATGACAGTAGGACCCTTGGTCCCGGTGTAAACAAAGGGCAGTAAAGCGTCAGAGCAAACATTCAAGCCGAAACTTTTCATTGCCACCAAGGTCTTTAATCCAGAAAAAGAAGCTCCTATTCCGCTTCTAAAGCCACTTTTTCGTTGGTGGAAAACTCAAAATGACCCTTGAAATCTCCATTTTGGGAAAGTTTAAAAAAAGTATTTCCTATTTCTGAAGCCGGGGTTCCGGGATAGGTAGAAACAAACTGAACGCCTGATTCCAAGGCGCCCCGGACAATAGCTTCATTGCCAAGTAAAATTCCCATTATAATTGATACTGTTTTTTTAGTTTTGATGCCGCCGCTGTATCAAGAATAACAATGGTATCTGGATGTTTTTGTAGAATTGAAGCGGTAATTTGAGGAGTAATCGGCCCCTCTAAAGCTTTAGATATTACCTCAGCCTTATTTTCACCCGAGGCCAAGAGGAGAATTTTCTTTGCTTCAAAAATCGTCTGAATTCCCATGGTAATAGCAAACTTAGGAACATCTTCTCTTTTTTTAAAAAATCGGGAATTGTCCTGAATTGTTGATTCTGCCAATTTAACTAGTTGGGTTCTTGAATCCAAGGGGGTACCGGGTTCGTTAAAACCAATATGCCCATCTGAACCAATACCCAAAAGTTGAAGGTCAATCCCACCAACTTCTTTAATTTTTTTCTCATATTCTTTTGAAGATTCTTCAACATTTTTTGTTGTTCCGCCGGGAATATAAATATCCTTATGATTAATGTTAATGTAATTAAAAAGATTTTCATACATAAAATAATTATAACTTTGGGGATGGTCGGCGGCCAAACCCAGATATTCATCCAAATTAAAAGTGGTTACTTTAGAAAAATCTAACCCCTCCTTATGCATTTTAATCAATTCTTGGTAACAGCCAATGGGGGTACTCCCGGTCGCCAATCCTAAAACAATATTTGGTTTTTTGGTAATTGCCTCTTTAATAATATCTGCTGCTGCTTTACTCAATTCCTCGTAAGTTTTTTTAATAATAATTTTCATAATTTCGCTCTTTTAATATACCCTAATTGTATTTTAGTTGTCAATTGGCAAAGGTATTACTAAATTGATTAGTTTTTGGGGAACGAAGATGATTTTTTTAATTTCTTTGCCAGAAATCCATTTTTTTACTTTTTCTCTCTTTAAAACTATTTCTTTGGCTTCTGCTTCAGAAATATCTCGGGAAACTTCTACTTTATCTCGAACCCGGCCGTTAATCTGAATGATCAGCTGAAAGGTTTCTTCTTCAATCAATTTGGGGTTATACTTTGGCCATTTTTGATTATGAATCGAGCCTTTCTCACCGAGAGAAATCCACAATTCTTCAGTCAAATGAGGAGCAAAAGGAGCTAACAACAAAAGCAAAGTTTTAATATGACGAGGTCCGACCTCGTCACATTTTTGTATTTCGTTAACCAAAATCATTAAAGCCGAAATAGCAGTATTAAATCTGAAGTTTTCAATATCTTCAGTTACTTTTTTGATAGTCTTGTGAATTATCTTTTCTAATTCTTTACTTTTTTGTTGAGTTTTTGTCTTCGGAAATAACTTCCAGACCCGTTGTAAAAATCTGAAGCATCCTTCAATTCCTCGGACATCCCAAGTTATACTCTCAGAAAATGGACCCATAAACATCTCATAAAGTCTTAGATTATCTACTCCATATTTTTTAATAATAGCTTCAGAAGCTATCGCATTGCCTCTTGATTTGGACATCTTTTGGCCA
>Ga0114920_10000206_pt1 | contig 26334 bp, 26 predicted proteins | sample ChitaG_FD_88683 | JGI IMG/M metagenome (GOLD analysis project Ga0114920, IMG submission 88683) | Deep subsurface microbial communities from South Pacific Ocean to uncover new lineages of life (NeLLi) - Chile_00310 metaG | ecosystem: Environmental > Aquatic > Marine > Oceanic > Sediment ...
AAATCTGTTCCCCTTCTCGACCAGTCAGCTGTTGATGCTGTACGTCAGTGGGTATATGAACCGATGATCATCAACGGACGTCCCAGAGGTGTTATCTTTGTCGTTACAGTCAGATTTAACTTAAAATAAGAATAGCTATAATTGCTATCTATATTTGAAAGGAGGTACAAAAAATGGAATTCGGTCTGATGCAAATGTGGGCTCAAATGGGAGCTTTGGCCAAAGGAGTCGCAATCCTCTTATTCTTTCTCTCCATTGTTACTCTTTACTTTTTTATCGAAAGGCAACTGGTATTCGCCAGAGCCAAGCTAAAATCTAAAAAGGTCGCTCCAAAGCTTGCAGAAATGCTGAAGAGGGGTCAAATCCAGGAAGCTTTAAAACTCACATCCATGAAAGAGAATAAAGGGAGCCATTTAGCCCGGGTGACTGGTGCTGCAATCAAAGAGTTTTTAGAAGGGAAAGAGGCCAATCTCAGCCTTGAAGAGCAGATTGGAACAGCCCAGAGAGGTTGTGACAGAGCTGCAACAATTTTCACTCAGGAACTAAAAAAGGGATCAAATACAATAGCAACAATCGCCACTTCATCTCCATTTATCGGGCTATTCGGAACAATTGCTGGTATCATCAACGCATTCCGCGGAATGGCTGGAACAGGTTCTGCTGGTATCGGCGCTGTTTCGGCAGGGATCGCTGAAGCATTAATTACCACAGCTTTTGGGATCGGTGTCGCTATTATCGCACTGTGGGCCTATAACTTTTTGAGCACAAGGATTGACGTCTATGGCGCTGAGATGGCCAACACCAGTTCTGAAATAACTGACTTTTTCATCAAAAAAGCAGAACAAGACGTTACATAAAAAGCCTATTCATAAATATAAAGCTTTAAAGATGGAGGCATAAAATGGCATTCACAGTTGTAGAAAAAAAGAAAGACGAGGTTGAGTCTGAACCTAATGTTGTTCCTCTGTGCGATGTTCTTCTTGTTCTTCTTATCATTTTTATGATAGCAACGCCTCTAATCAAAAAAGGAATTGATGTCGAGCTCCCTGTCGCAATCAACACGATAAATATGCCTGAAAACCTGGAAGTGGTTTTATCTATCAAAAATGACGGCACGATGTTTTTGGGCCAAGATGAAGTGACAATGGACAATCTTCAGCTTATGGTGGAAGAGGCTTTTCTAACTGCGAGCGATCCAAGGCTCTACTTAAGAGCCGATGGAGACATAAGTTACGGAAAAATCATAGATGTAATCTATATTCTAAAAGAAGCAGGGATAGAGATAGTAGGCATTATTACTGAGATTAAGACAGAGATTATAGACTAAGAACCTCATCTTATCTGGACTAATAAATCAATTTTATCTTTGATTAATCGAGGGGAAAAGAAAGATAAGCTTCCAAGTTTTCTTTTCCTTCTGGAACCCACCCCATAACATCACTCCAAACCTCTTTATTCTCCATACAAAAATAAAGAGGAATTTGTTCTCCTCCAAAATCCCTAATATAACTGATAATCTTTTTATAAAGCTCAAGGCGAAGAGGCTTAAAATATCTGAGTTTTCCATCCTTCCCTTTAATAAGCTCCTCATAGATGATTTTTGTTCTGGGAAATCTTTTTTTGATTATTGCTTTCAGGAGGTGGGGGAATCTTAAACTCCCAAGGCTTATCCAGGCAATTCTGGTTGGGTTCACAGTTTCCAGCATTTTCTTTATTACTTCCCGATAGTCTTTTTCCCACTCAGGATAACGAATGAGAGGGTCAAAATGAAAGCCAACCAGGAATCCCCTTTCCGAGACCTTGCTTGCTGCGTTTATTCTCTCGATGACAGAAGGAGCTCCTATTTCTTCTTCTTGTGCTATTTTTGAAGAATTAAGAGACCAAGCAATAACAATGTTTCGAGCTGGTTTCATCTTTAAAACATTATTAATGTTCACAGTTTTTGTTTTTAACTCAAAGATGGCATTCCTTTTCTCTCTGAAATAAGATATCAGGCTTATAGAATTTCCAGTTATATGGTCTAAAGCTAAAGAATCTGCCAGTTCACCTGTTCCGATGCGGAGAATTCTCTCTTTGTTCCTCTTTAAAAAAACATCCAGCTGGCTCCACAAATCTTCCAGGTTGACATTAACTGTGATCAAGGGATTCGATAGATAATGCTGAAGAATACAATAGCTGCAGTCAAGAGGACAGTTAAGATCTAAATTTATAATATAATAGTTGCAGCCAATGTAACCAGGAGTGCACGGACAGGGCTTAATAAATTCTCCTCTCTGGGAAGTTAGTAAAAGTACCTTCTTCCCCTGTTCTATTACATCTCTCGAAATTCTCATATTTTCAAGAAGACTTGTGGTATCTTCTAAAACCTCTGTAGGAACCTTGCCTATATTTTTCATGACCCTCTGCGTTAAAGGAAAATTCAAGCTTCCCTTTTCTATATAGACTCTTTGAGGAAAGTATTTTGAATTAAACATCATTAGTTATTTAAATTTAAATATTTCAGAAAGCTCCTCTCTGGAGGCTAGTTCCTGAAGCTTGTGAAGGCTTGCTTGAAGCTCTTCTTGATCTTTAAATGTAAATTTGACAAAAAAATCTTCTTCCTCAAAAAAGGGAGAAGGATTAATCTCGATCTCCCGGGGCCACTGCAACCTTTTTAACAAAGAATTAAAAGAATCGGTCCATGTGGAAAGAGCAGGATAACGCTTTTTCTTCAACAATAGACGGACATTATCCGCTTTCTGAAGTGGCGACAATCTTTTAGTGCCGAGAATATCAAGAATTTCCTTTGTTTTGAGAATCTTTTCGGCAGACACATCATTTTTCTTAGAGATTTCCTGGAGGTCTTCGAGAGTTTTTTTCCTTTTATTCTGGCTAAGAGGTAAAAGTAAAGGCAGAAGAAGCTTCCTCTCTTGAGGCTTAAATCCGGCAAGGAGTTCAACTGAAGGAAAAGACATATTCTTCTCGTGAATGACTTTTTTTACTTCTGGTTCTAACTGAGAGAAAATCAAGTAAGAGTCAAACAGGGATAAGGTTGAAGGGATGTTGAGCAGAGGCATATAAAAACGAACGATCCTTTTCTCCTCCTCACCGAATTTTTTCAGCTTGGTAAGGATTTCTGCTATCTCCAGAAGACTGAACTTTCTTGTGGCTAAATTCTCATAAAAAGCCGTTAAAAAAGTTTTCAGATCATTTTCTTCTTCAATCACAAAAACAGGAATAGGAGAGAGAGAAATCTTGAGGCATGCCAGCACCCTTTTCCATCCTGAAACAAGAATACAACGCTCCCCTCTGAAGGTGACAAGAGGGGGAGAAATGAGGCCTACTTTTTTTAGAGAAAGGACCAGTTTTTCCAGAGAAAAATAATATGAAACCCGGTACCTTTCATCCTTTAGAAATATTTCTTTTAGAGGTAAAGTTTCTTTTTTCATGCTTTTTATTCTAATTGAATTAAACATTAAGAGTAAACACTAAAAACACCGGGGGCAAACTTCTAAAACTTCAAATGTCTCCTGGTTTAAGGCAAAAAGATTATATAAGATTAAGGGTGCTTCGAATCGCTTGTCTCGTGCTTTTTTTTCTGTTATCTTGAATTACCGGTAATGAAAAAAAAACTTCATGAAGAATCAATTTTAAAACCAAAACCCATAAAAGATTTTGTGGGCAAAAATGTCGTTTATATCCCAAACGACTCCCCTTCACGGATTCTTCAAAAAACCATAAAAAAATCAGCTTCCAAAGAAAAAAACACAGGTTTTGGCTATTTCTATCTATTAAAGAACAAAATTGTCCTTTATTTATCCCTGGGTGCTCCTTCAGCCATACTCTCGTTAGAAGGACTTGTTGCCTCCGGAGCTCAAGAGATTATTATACTTGGATTTTGCGGCTCTCTTAATCCAAAGTACAAAATAGGTAATGCTGTTTGTATTTCTAAAGCCCTCTCAGAGGAGGGAACGTCAAAGCACTATTTCTCTCAAAAAAGAATCTTTTATCCCTCTTCTACTCTAAAAAATCGAGTAGAAAGAATTCTCCATTCCATGAATCTCCCCTATCTCAATGGGGCTCTTGTCTCTACAGATGCCCCCTACAGGGAAACAAAATCCTGGCTGGATGAGAAACAAAAAAAAGGAATAAACTGCGTGGACATGGAGGCTTCAGCTGTTTTTGCTCTTGCCAAATATCACAACATCCAGGCTGCGGCTCTGATGATTATCTCTGATGAACTTTCAAGCGGTGTCTGGAAAAAAGGATTTCATAATCCAGAGCTGGAAGAAAACATAAAAAAATATTTTATTCCGTTTATAATTTAAATTTAAAATTCAAGAAAATCAGAAAACTTTTATTTTCTTTATCCTCTTTTTTTACTGTACCCTTCCAATTTAAGAGGCTCATTCATGCTTCCGCTTCTGAAACCAGCAAGGTCTAACGTTATGTAGATATATCCAAACTTTTTAAAGTTTTTAACAACTTTGGTTCTCATCTTCTTCTCGATTATTTTCGAAAACTCATTCGTTTCTATCTCGATCCTGGCAGTTTGGCCATGATGTCTGACTCTAACCTGCACAAAGCCTAATTTCTTAAGGAACTCCTCAGCTCCGGCAACCTGCTTCAGATTTTCCGAATCGATTTCTGAATAGTAGGGAAAACGGGAAGAAAGGCAAGCCATAGAAGGCTTGTTCCATGTGGGAAGATTCAATCCTTTTGAAAGCAACCGGATTTCATTTTTCCCTAACCGCGCTTCCTTCAAAGGAGAACGTATGCCCAGTTCTTCCGCTGCTTTCAGTCCAGGTCTAAAATCAGCCGTGTCTTCATAATTAGAGCCATCCAGGATAAAAGGAATCCCCTCAGCTTCCGCAATATCTTTAAGCTTTGAGAATAGTTCCGTTTTACAAAAGTAACATCTTTGTGGAGGATTGTTCGCAAAATCAGGATTCTCAAGCTCTTTGGTTTGAATAACACTATACCGAATATTCATTTTCTGAACGAATTTAATGGCGTCTTTTCTTTCTCTCTCAGGATAAGTTTCTGAGCTTGCTAAAACCGCTAAAACATTCTCACCTAGTACATCCTGGGCAACCTTCAAGAGGAAAGTGCTGTCCACTCCTCCGGAGAAAGCCACCAGGACTTTATTCATGTCTTGAAGAATATCCTTCAGCTTTTCATATTTTTCCAGTGTATCCTGTGGAATTTTTTCGGTTTTTATTTGGCTTGTTTTACTCATACCTATAATCACTTTTAATTTTTGGCGTTGTCCCAAAGTGACGGGATTCCGTGTCATCGTGAGGAGTGAAACGACATGGCGACCTCTTATAAAAGAAATCCATCCTTTTTCTAAAAGATTGCCGCGTTCCCTACGGTCACTCGCAATGACAATTGGAGAATCTCTTTTACTGCATGAACATTATTCCCGTTACTTTGTTGGGACAAAGCCTAATTTTTACTTTTTTCTGCTCTTGTTCAGCTTTTTTATATTTTTTTTACTTCCTTTACAAACTCCGGGACAATCTCACTCTCTTTCAAGCGGCGATATATCCTGCCTTTTTTAAAAAGCACTCCGACTCCCCGTCCGCAAGCTACTCCGATATCTGCTTCTTTAGCTTCACCGGGACCATTAACCATACATCCCATAACAGCCACAGTATAATCACTTTTAACAGAAAAAAGGCGTTTTTCAATCTCTGTGACAATCTTAAAAAAATCAACTTCGCACCTGCCGCAGACCGGGCAGGAAATAATATTGAGCCCGTGGGAGCGAAGGCCAAGACTGGAGAGAATAAGAAAACCGACACGAACCTCTTCTTCAGGAGGTGCAGTAAGAGAGACTCTTATGGTGTCCGCCAGTCCCAGGTTCAAAAGAAGAGCCAATCCCACTGAGGATTTCACTGACCCGGGGACCAGACTCCCTGATTCCGTAATACCAGCATGGAAAGGGTAATCGACTTTCTTTCCAAGAAGTTTATAAGCTTCGATTGTCCGGAGAACATCGGATGCCTTCAGGGATATTTTGATAAGCGGAAAGTCCATCTCCTCCAGAATTCCCACATGTCTTAAAGCACTCTCTACCATTGCCTCTGGAGAGGCACCACCATATTTCCTGATTAAGCTCTTCTCCAGAGAGCCTGAATTCACGCCGATTCTTATAGGCACCGCATGGTCCTTTGCTGCCCTGACAACTTCTTTCACTTTTTCTTTGGAACCGATGTTGCCTGGATTTATGCGCAAGGCGTTTATCCCCTGCTCAAGGGAAGCCAATGCTAATCTGTGATCAAAATGTATATCAGCTACAAGAGGGATTAAAACCTGCTTCTTGATCTCTCCTAAAGCTTTGACAGCTTCTCTGTCAGGAACAGCAAGGCGGACAATCTCACATCCTGCTTTTTCCAGTCTCTTTATCTGAGCGACGGTTACTTTAACATCCCTTGTATCGGTCTTGGTCATGGATTGAACAACAATAGGAGCACCTCCCCCGATAGGCACGTGGCCGATTTTGACCTGTCTTGTCTTTCGCCTCATAAAAAGTGGCAAACAGGAGGAAGGCTTACTTCTGCCAGGAGCATTTTGTCTTTTTGTTCCCATTTATTTCCAGAAAAGGAAGCTCTCCCACCCATTGGGAAGTCTCCTGGCTATATCATTCAGAACCACAAGTATAAGCAGGACTATAAACATGGCAAATCCAATTGTCATCAAAACCTGTTTAACTTTAATGCTAAAATCTCTGCGGAATAACCCCTCAAGACTCAGAATAAATATCTGTCCACCGTCTAATACCGGAATCGGAAATAAATTAATTATTCCAAGCTGAAGACTGATAAAGGCAATAAAACTCATCAAGGCAAGAAGACCTGCACGGAAAAAAGTAAAGGACCATTTTGCAATTTCTATGGGGCCCCCAACTTGCTGAGCAGATGCCTCTCCAACGATTAAGTCTCTTATAAAATTAATGAGAACAAAAGCAAGCCTCTTATTCTCTCTGACACTTCGAGCTATGGCAGAAAAAAATCCATATCTCTTAAAGACAGATTTATGAAAGGTTGCGAGCCCTATTTTCCCGACTTCACCCTCTAGCCGGGGTGTGACATGAAGTGTTAAAGTCTTTCCTTCCCTGTCAACAAGAAATTCAAGTTCTTTCTCAGGATTTTTCTCTATGACCTCAGTAAACCGATGAAAATAGACTGGCTCTCCGTTAACAGCCAGGATAACATCTCCCAGTTTTAATCCGGCTTTTTCAGCAGGGGACTGAGGCGTAATTTCGACAACCTGACTCAAGATTTTTCCAAAAAAACCAGCCTCACCCATGTCATATCTGGTTTTACTCTCAGTCATAAGCGGAATATAAAGAATTTCCTCGTCTCTCCTGATTTCCACAGTAACCAGTCTCCTCGGTCTGGTTCCAACAGCTATATCTACGTCACTCCAGGTCTTTGCCTTTCTCTTGTTTATGCTCAGGATCTCGTCACCAACCCTCAAATTCGCCTGTTCAGCAGGAGAACCAGGCTCTATCCAGCCAATAACAGGTTTTTGTCCCCGATGTTCAATATCTGTAACCCCAACCATGCCGAGAATAGAGACCAGCACTAAAGCCAGAAAAATATTCATCAGAGAGCCCATAACCAGGACTAAAAATCTCTGCCAGCGTTTCTTTGCCATGAAATCACGGGGATCAGGCTCCTTTTCCTGGTCAAAAGCCTCCTCACCGGAAAACTTAACAAATCCCCCCATTGGCACAAGGCTAACCCGGTAATCCGTTTCACCTTTTTTAAAACCAAAAAGCCTTTTACCATAGCCCCAGGAAAATACTTCTACCCGAACCCCAACCAGCTTTGCCATAATAAAATGGCCTAATTCATGGACAAAAACAAGGATGCCAAATACAATTAAAAAAGCTAAAAGAGTTCCTAAAATTGTACCCATATCAAGTCCTTTCTTTTAGTAGATTCCGGGTCATCTCCCTTGATTCCCGGTCCACACAAAATATATCCTCTAAATTTCCGACTTCTCTCTTTTGATGATTTTCTACTACCTCAGCTACTACATCTGAAATTTCTGTAAATTTTATTCTCTTATTGAGAAAAGCAGAAACTGCCACCTCATTGGATGCATTAATGGCTACAGGGTAGCTTCCTCCTTCTTCCAGAACAAATCGAGCAAGCTTAATTAGCGGAAATTTCTCAACATCCGCCTCAAAAAATTCTAAAGCCTTTATCTTACTGAGATCCAGAGAAGGCATCAAGGAATCTTCTCTCTCAGGATATGTCAAAGCATACTGGATTGGAACTCTCATATCCGTAGGGCTGAGCTGAGCCAGAACAGAACCATCGTGCATCTCAACAAGGGAATGAACGATACTTTGCGGGTGAATCAAAATCTCTAACTGATGAGGCTCCAGATCAAAAAGCCAGCGTGCCTCTATAAGCTCCAATCCTTTATTCATTAAAGTCGCTGAATCAATCGTGACCTTTTTCCCCATCTTCCACCTTGGATGATTAAGGGCTTCTTCAAGAGAAATGTTCTCCATTTCCTGGCGAGCCCTCTTAAAAAAAGGCCCTCCAGAGGCAGTCAGGATCACTTTCCTGACATCTTTTATTTGTTCTTTAGCCAAACACTGGAAGACACCGCTGTGCTCACTATCAACAGGAATGATTACAGCTCCATACTCCCGGGCTGTAGCTTTGATCAAATGACCTGCAACAACCATAGATTCTTTATTGGCAAGGGCAATTTTTTTCCCGGACTTTACAGCAGCAAGAGTTGGCCTCAGTCCATTAATACCAGTTATGGCAGAGACAACGATATCACATTTTTTTAAGCTGGCAACCTCTTCTGCTCCATCCTGGCCAAAAGTAACCTGAATGGACTTTAACTTGTGCTTCCGCCTGAATTCCTCGGCATCCTCTTCTCTTTCTAGAGACACAATTTCTGGCCTAAATTTTTCAACCTGCTCATCAAGCAGCTTAGTATTGCGGCCTGCTGCAAGCCCCACAACCTTGAATCTGTGATTGAGTTTGTTTATGACATCAAGACTGTTGCAGCCGATAGAGCCGGTTGAACCCAAAATTGCTATATTTTCCATTGTACTTAAAACTTTGTTCTTTCTTATCTATTTCCAAAAAAAATGAATAAAATAATAGAAAAAAGGCGTAGCTAAAATAAGACTATCTATCCGGTCTAAAAATCCTCCATGACCAGGGAGCATGTTTGAGGAATCTTTCACTCCCACTTCCCTTTTAAACAATGATTCAAGGGCATCACTAACCTGTGCTACAACATTTACCAAAATCCCACAGAGGATAGCCTTCCATAGGTCAATGTCCTTCAGTAAGAATTGTTGAACAACCAGCGCTCCCAGGCACGCAAATACAATCCCTCCAATACTCCCCTCCCAGGTCTTGCGGGGGCTGGCTATAGGGACTAATTTTCGCCGTCCCAAGAGTTTTCCTAATAAATAAGCTCCCGTATCTCCAAAAAAAACAACCGCCAGAAGAAAATAAATGTAAAATGAGCCTTTTTCCTCTCTTATAAGAAAAGTGTGATTTAGAGTAAAACTCAAGTACAGGGCGCCAAAAAAAGTCAGGGCAATAGATGAGGAAAAAGAGACAAGTTTCTCAACTTTATTAATGGAGACGATAAAATACAGAGCAGAAAGGAGTAAACACACGGAGAAAACTAATGCAAGAGAAAGTCTTTCAAAATAAAAGGAAAAACCTAAAATTAATGCCAAAATAATTCCGAATACCCTCTGAGGAAAAAGTTTTTTTCCATGAAATAAGTTGTAGAACTCAAGAAGAGAAGCCAATATCAAAATCTGCAAACAAAGGAAAAAGAGCAGTGATTGCATAAACTGAATCCATATAAATGTCAAAACCAGGAGTACAATAGCTGTGGGCATTCTTTTTCGAACGCTCATTTTTTCAAGATAAACAGAGGGATTCCTTTATGGGTTATTAACTTTACTCTCATTTTGAAGGATTATTCTTAAACAATCTATACCTTTTTAGATTTTAGGAAAATATATCTGAGACTTTCTTCATTAAGCTTTTTCTCGGATCAAGCTTCCCTTCTCAAACAGGGCAGGCGGAGAAGATCTAATTGAGATCCTCCTGGGGATAAATATCTCCAAACCTCCTTTCTCTCTTCTGGTAATCCACTAGTGCTTGAAGCATCTGCTTCTTCCGGAAATCCGGCCAAAAGACCTTGGTGAACCAGATTTCAGAATAGGCAATCTGCCATAATAAAAAATTTGAAATGCGAAGTTCACCACTTGTTCTGATGAGCAGATCAGGATCAGGGAAATGATTTGTATATAAATATTGGGAAAATCCCTCTTCATCCAGAGAATTCATATCAAAATCCTTATCCTCACATATCTTTCTAACTGCATCCACAATTTCCTCTCGCCCTCCATAATTGAGAGCTAAAATTATCGTTAAGTTATTATTATCTTTTGTCAACTCTTCAACACGCTCCAACTCTTTCTTTGCAAACAAAGGGATTGCCTCTCTCTGTCCAATGACCTTTAGCCGGAATTGATTTTTAACAAGGACCTTATCCTCTTTTTTGAGATAGTTCTCCAGAAGCTTCCACAGAGTTGCCACTTCTTTTTTTGGCCTTTTCCAATTCTCTTTGGAAAAAGCATATAGAGTTAAAAATTTGATTCCCAAACGAGCACAGGTTTCCACAATTTTTCGCACAGATTTAGCTCCTGCACGATGACCTTCAATCCGGGGCAATTTTCTCTTTTTTGCCCACCGTCCGTTGCCATCCATAATGATAGCCACATGCCGGGGAAGACGGGAGAAATCGAGCTGCTTTAACAGCAGCTCCTCTTCGCTGCCGGGTTTAATGAAATCTTTGAGGTCCTCGCGCATAGCTCAATTATAGGTACTTGCTCAGAAATTGTCAAAAAGTATAGACCTAGTTCCTCATATCTGGTAATCTATCTATCTGAGGAAAATTCAGGAAGAAAATGTGTTTAGGAATACCAGCTAAAGTCGTAAAAATCGAGGAATCGAATTTTGGAAAAGTGGATTATTTAGGAACAAAGGTTAAGACAAATCTTTCCCTTATTGAAGACGTCAAGATTGGAGACTGGGTCATCGTTCACGCCGGATTTGCCATCTCTAAGTTAAATGAAGAAGAAGCCAAAGAAACCCTCTTAATGCTCAGAGAACTCGCCAGTCAGCAGGCTACCGAGGATAAAAAAAATGATGTAGAGGCAAGGAAAAATAATCAAAAACAGAGAATATAAAGCAGAAAAACAGAGCCTGTCCCGTCTATCTATCCTCCAGTTTCCCAGCATAAATGGTCATTCATCAAAAAAATGGAAGAATTCAGAGATAAAAGAGTAATTCAAGCACTTCTTGTTGAATTAGAGAAAAAAACACGAGCACTCCCCTCTTCTATCCGCATCATGGAAGTCTGCGGAACCCACACCATGACTGTACACCGGTACGGTTTAAAAAAGCTTCTTGAAAATATAGGCGTGGAGATGATCTCCGGTCCGGGATGCCCGGTGTGCATCACTCCAAATGAAATCCACGAGGCTGCCATAGAGCTGGTCACAAAGAAAAAAAACTTTATTCTGACTACCTTTGGAGACATGACAAGAGTTCCATCCAGAAAAGGTTCTCTCCAGACAGAGGTTCCAGCTTCAGGATCAGTGGTCAAAATTGTATACTCCCCAGAGGAATCACTGGAGCAGGCAAGGTCAAATCCAGAAAAGAATGTTGTCTTTTTTGGAGTTGGATTTGAAACCACAATCCCTGCCATTGCCCTAACTGTCAGGGAAGCTTTTTTTGAAGGCCTTACCAATTTCTCGATCCTTTCCGCACTATGGCTTATTCCCCCTCCGCTCAAAGCCATTGTGGAAGCAAAAGAGATAGCTATTGACGGCTTTCTCTACCCTGGACATGTGAGTGCGATTATCGGAGAAAAACCTTATCAATTTATTGCAGAGGATTATAGTATCCCGGGAGCCATTGCCGGTTTTGAACCTAGTGATATGCTCCTTGGCATCTCTTCAATCCTAGACCAGATACATCAAGGGAAGGCAATGGTTTCCAACGAGTATTCAAGAGTGGTTAGACCAACAGGCAATCCAAAAGCCCTGGCAGTCATGGAAGAAATGCTGGAAACCAAAAATGCTTACTGGAGAGGTCTGGGTCTTATTCCTCTTAGTGGTTTAAAACTCAAAAAGAAATACTCAAATTATGATGCTGAAAACAAATTCAACCTTAACATAAAAGGCGGAAGCGGTGACCTTCCAGGCTGCCGATGTGGAGAAGTCCTGCAGGGCGTAATCTCCCCCCCTCAGTGTTCCTTATTCGCTAAAAAATGCAATCCAAATTCGCCCTATGGGCCATGCATGGTTTCTTTTGAAGGAGCATGCTTTGTCCATTACAAATATAACAGAGGCTTAAATGAATAAAAAAATCAGCTTAGAGCTGGGCAGCGGCGGTAAATTGATGAGAGATTTTATCGCTCAACATATAGTAAAAACTTTTAATAATCCTTTCCTGGATGAACTCTCCGACTCAGCCCTTCTCCCCCGGCAGATCGCTTTTACAACAGATAGCTATGTGGTTGACCCAATCTTTTTCCCAGGAGGAGACATCGGTACTCTCTGCATAAACGGTACTGTTAACGACCTTATTGTCTCAGGAGCTGAACCTAAATACATATCTCTTTCTCTTATCCTTGAAGAGGGGATGTCCTGGGAAGAGCTGGAAAAAATCCTCAAGTCCATAAAAAAGTCAGCAAAAAAAGCTGGCGTGGAGATCACTACAGGAGATACAAAAGTAGTAAGACGCGGCCAGGGAGATAAAATCTACATTAACACGTCTGGCATAGGAAAAGTCCTGACCAAGCCATCAATAAAAAAAATCCGACCCGGTGATAAAATCATCTTAACGGGAACCCTTGGAGAACACAGCCTTGCTGTGATGCTTGCCAGAGGAGATTTTGGACTGGAATCAACAGCTAAAAGCGATTGTGCCCCCTTAAACTTCCTCCTCCCTTTCTGGAAAGAAGGCGTTCTGTGGATGAGAGACATCACTCGCGGGGGCCTGGCAACAGTTCTATGTGAACTCGCAGAAAGGACAAATTTTTCTCTCTTGATAGATGAGGAAAATATTCCACTTTCTCGAGCTGTAAGGGGAGCAACAGAACTTTTAGGAATCGATCCTTTCTTCCTTGCCTGTGAAGGGAGGGCTGTCCTTTTAGTCCCGAAAAAAAAGGCAAATGAGCTCCTTAAGAAAATAAAAATGAATCCCCTTGGCAAAAAGGCAAAAATCATAGGAGAGGTAGAAGATAAAATAGGAAAGCCTGGAGAATTACTTCTCTCGACTTGCTCAGGAGGATTAAGGCTTCTGGAACCCCTGACTTCAGAACTTCTGCCTCGAATTTGCTGACTTTTTTAGGCTACTTCCTGCCGAAAGAATAATATTCAAAACCCAGTTCCCGGACCTTTGCAGGTTTAAAAATATTTCTTCCATCTACAATAATGGAATTAGCCATAACTTCTTTAATCTTTTTTAGATCCAGTTCTCTAAACTCATCCCACTCTGTGATAATTAGCAAAACATTGGCTTTTTCCGCTGCTTCGTATGGAGATTTGGCGTAAGATATCTGTGAAGGTTTTTCAGGAAAAACCTTTTTTATATTTTCCATGGCTTTGGGATCATAAAGGCTGAGGGATGCACCTTCTTCAAGAAGCCTTTTTATGACTTTAATACTCGGCGCCTCTCTTATATCATCAGTCTCTGGCTTAAACGAAAGCCCTAAAACAGCAATTTTTTTGTCTTTTAACACCCAGATGGCTTTTTTGATCTTTTCTATAAAGACATCAATTCTTTCTAAATTGATCCTATCAGCCTCTTTTAACAAGTTCATGTTTACACCTAAATCTTCTCCGATGCGGGAGAGAGCTCTTATATCCTTGGGAAAACAGGAGCCTCCATAGCCAAGACCTGCCCTAAGAAACTGACTTCCTATCCTCTCGTCAAGTCCCATCCCTTTAGCTGCCAGCTCCACATTTGCATCTGTTCTCTCGCAGAGTTCGGAAATAAGGTTGATGTAGGAAATTTTCAGGGCTAAAAAAGAATTGGAGGCATGCTTGATGATTTCTGCTGTATCAATGTTTGTAACAAGGACTCGGTCCTTATATTTTTCATAAATTTTAACCATAATATCTTTGGCTTTCTCCGTTTCCACTCCTATAATGATTCGGTCCGGGTTGAGAAAATCCGAAACAGCCGAGCCTTCCCGCAGGAATTCAGGATTTGAGGCGACATCAAAAGTTTTGTCTTTTTTCTTATATAAATCGATAGCTCTTTTAATCCACATGGATGTTTGAACAGGCACTGTGCTCTTTTCCACTACAACTTTATAATCATTCAAGTTTTCAGCAATCCTCTTCGAAACTCCTTCAACATAAGTCATATCAGCGCTTCCATCTTCTTTTTGAGGTGTATTAACACAGACGAAGAGAACATCTGAGGACTGAATGGTCTCATCCAAATCAACACTGAAAGAAAGATTCCCTTTTTTGAGATTCGCCTTCAACAAATCCTCAAGACCTGGTTCGTAAATATGGGCAATTCCACGAGATGCTTTATCAATTTTTTCTGAAACCACGTCTGTCCCTATAACATCATGACCTAATTCAGCAAAACATACTGCACTCACAAGCCCTACATACCCTGTGCCAATAACTGCTATCTTCATGACTTCTCCTCTTAAAAAACCACCAGATTCACAGGAATATTACCTATGGTCTATGAGGTTTGTATTTCTCTAATATTTTTCTAAATGCCGGTCAAGCTTTGACGACATTTTTTTTCTTCTTTTTTATGGCATTTCGAGTATCGATGATAAGGGACGAATGTTTTGCTATCCATTCAAAGTCATAGGCTGAATGCGCCGTTGCTACGATTACAGCATCAAACTCCTTTAGCCTTTTCTCGGTTAAAGTCACTGATTTAAGTTTTAAACCAGGGTAATCTCTGTATCCAGGAGATTGAGGCACATGAGGATCATTGTAAGAGACTTTAGCTCCCTTTCCCTGGAGAAGGCTGATAATCTTTAGCGAAGGGGATTCTCTCTGGTCATCAACATCCTCTTTGTAGGCAATTCCAAGGATCAATATCCTGGCTCCTTTTATGGACTTTCCTCTACTGTTTAAAGCTTCAACCGTTCTGGAAACAACATAATAAGGCATAAATGTATTAATTTCTCCTGCCAGCTCAATAAACCTTGTCGGATAATCAACCTCTTTGGCTTTCCAGGCTAGATAAAAGGGATCAATGGGGATGCAGTGTCCACCATAGCCCGGGCCAGGCGAAAAGGGCATAAATCCAAAGGGCTTGGTAGAGGCTGCTTCAATCACTTCCCATATATCTATTCCCATGCGTTCAAAAATCAGCTTCATCTCGTTGACCATCGCTATGTTGACAGAACGAAAAATGTTCTCAAGCAGCTTTGTGGCTTCTGCAACTTTTGTTGACGAGACAGGAATTGTTTTCACAACAACCTGGTCATAAAGAGCTTTAGCCACACGCTTGCATCTTTGAGTAACACCTCCTACAACTTTAGGGGTTTTTGCAGTTGAGAAAACTTCATCCCCTGGATTTTCCCTCTCTGGAGAATATGCAAGGTAAAAATCCTCTCCCACTTTTAAACCTCTGGCTTCCAGGAGAGGAAGCATCTCCTCCTCCGTTGTGCCGGGGTAAGTAGTACTCTCTAAAACAACAAGCTGGCCTTTTATAAAATTTTTAGAAATGACTTCTGTTGTTTTCAGGACATAAGAGAGGTCAGGGTTTTTATGGGAATCCAGAGGCGTTGGAACACAGATAATAATAACGTTGATCCTGGAGAGAGCTCCAAAATCTTTCGTTGCTAAAAACTTTTTCTTTTTGAGAAAAACTTTTAATTCTTCTGCAGCAATATGTTTTATATAACTTTTCCCCTGATTCAACATCTTGACTTTATTTTCATCAACGTCAAATCCAAAAACTTCGAATCCTTTTTTTAAAAATGTTAATGCCAGAGGAAGCCCAACATAGCCCATACCGATAATGCCAATACGGGCTTCTCTGTTTTCAATTTTTCTTTCTAAATCCAGTGCGTTCCTGTTCATTCTCTTCTAACTCTCCCTGTACCAGCGTATAGTTTCCTCCAGGCCCTTATCAAACTGGACTGCAGGCTTATACTTTAATATTTTCTGAGCTTTTGAGACGTTAGCAAAGGAATGTTTTACATCACCAGGACGCGGCTCGCTATAAGCAGGAGGAATTTCCTTTTTTAATATTTCGCTAGTTTTTGCAGCCAGGGAATTAACCGTTGTTCTCTCTCCGCAGGCAATATTAAAAATTTCACCTGAGATGTCCTGAGTCTCTGCAGCCAAAATGTTAGCTTCAACCACATTGGCTACATATGTAAAATCACGTGACTGCTCCCCGTCGCCAAAAATAACAGGCTTTTCTTCCTTAATCATTTTAGTAATGAAATTCGGAATCACCGCTGCATACTGGGAGAATGGATCTTGACGAGGCCCAAAGATATTAAAGTACCTGAGGCAAATTGTAGATAGGTTAAAAATCTGGCTGAAGACAATACAGTACATCTCTCCGACCCGCTTGCTTATGGCATAAGGAGATAAAGGAGTCCCTTCAGTGCCTTCTTTTTTCGGAAGCCTGGGGTCGTCTCCATAAACAGAAGAAGAGGAGGCAAAAACAAACTTTTTGGCTTTTGCGTCCCTGGAAGCAAGAAGAATATTTAAAGTCCCCTTGATATTGATGTCATTAGTCGTGATAGGGTCCTTTACAGAGCGTGGAACAGAAGGCAAGGCTGCCTGATGCAAAACAAAATCCACTCCTTCTGCAGCACGCACACAGACCTCAGAATCCCTTATATCGCCCTCGATGAGTTCTATCTTATCAAGGAAGGAATTAATGTTTTCCCTTTTTCCTGTTAAAAAATTATCAACAACCCTGACGGAATGCCCTCTTTTGACCAGTTCTTCGGTGATATGCGAACCGATAAAACCTGCCCCGCCGGTGACTAAATATTTGCTCATTATTTTCTCTTTTTATATTTACCTGAATTATTCATAAAACGTGAATAATCCACGTTTATTACTGCCTTGTATTATATATTAAGGGCTTGATGAATCAAGCCCTACATATGAATCAAGCCCATAAAATGTCATTGCGAACGCAGTGCGGCAATCACACAATTAAACTTTTTATTCCAAATATCCCAGATCGTTTAATCTCTGAATAACCTTATTGGCACTCTCATCCAGTGTTTCCTTATCGGTCTCCAGGAAAATTTCAGGACTCAGCGGCTCCTCATAAGGATCTGAAACGCCGGTAAACTCTTCAATTTCTCCGTTAATGGCTTTTTTGTACATGCCTTTAACATCCCGCTCCATACAAACCTCAAGAGAACACTTGACGTACACTTCTATAAAATTGCTAATTTCCTTGCGTGATTCAGCCCGTATCTCCCGGTATGGGGAGACAAATGACGTCAGGACCGCAACACCATTTCTCGTTAAGAGCTTGGCAACAAAGGTTACCCTTCGAATGTTTTCATCCCTGTCTTCCTTGGAAAAACCCAGGTCTCGAGTCAGGCTCTGGCGAACAATATCGCCGTCCAATCTTTCAACCTTAAGGCCTTTCTCCTGAAGTATCTCTGCTACTTTATCTGCCACAGCAGATTTCCCTGAACAGGGCAGGCCAGTAAACCATAAAGTAAATCCCTTCTGCTCCGTCATGTCAGTTCGCTCTCCTTAGCCTGTATAATTTATCATCCACAGCTTTTACCATCTTATCTAAATCCAGATTTTTGTCCTGAAGGAAACGATGAATTTCTTCCAGATGTTTCTTTGGACTGGAAAGGATTTTGTTGTAGTCTACAAACAACACTTCCATATCCTCTCTTTTTCTTATCTCTGCTTTTGTCCTGTTGTTTAATTTGTTAAACACCTTCTTCGTTTCCTCTCTTTTCTTATCCTCCTCACCCATCATTTTCTCCATGGAGTCCAGGACTTCATCTATGTTTCTATCCACATAGATAACTCTGTACTTTCCGGGAAGAAGGTATTGAAATCCATACGCTATTACCTTTAAAACTTTCCCCTCAAAATTAAAAACACTCTCTGGACAATCTCTCAATTTATCAATAATGCTTTCTATTTCCAGGTACCCTTTTGGATTATTTTCATCCGGTTCCCTTTTTTTATCAGTAGCAATAGGCATTCCTCCTGCTTGCAGAATTTGCATCACCATCGATGTGCCAGACCGCGGTAAGCCAGAAACAATTGTAATAGGCTTCATTTGTTCACTCCACAAAAGGATTATCGTAATTTAGTATGATCTTCGCTACTTCTGGCCGCATCAATTCAGGTGGAGGAATCTTTCCCTGGATCAGCATTTCTCTAATCTTGGTTCCACTGAAGTTGATGTGCTCAGAAGGAGGGTGCGGACAAGTTTTTTCATTAACCACAGAATTGCACTTCTTACAAAAAGAAAAGGATTTAAAAAATAATGGAATAATTTCCAAATCAGGGAATTCTTCGAAAATATCCTGGGCTGCATAGGGATGATAGTAATTTCCAACACCAGCATGATCCCGTCCGATGATAATATGTGTACAGCCGAAGTTTTTCCGGATTATGGCATGAAAGATCGCTTCCCTGGGGCCCGCATACCTCATTTCCATCTGAAGGATGACCACTACCGCCCTCTCCTTCAGATAATAATTTTTGATGAGTTCTTCATAGGAGGCAAGAATTACCTCATCCTTAAAATCTCCTTTTTTCTTGCGGCCTATGACAGGGTTAACAAAGATTCCATCGGTAAAGGTTAGGGCTGTTTTCTGGACATATTCATGCCCGATATGAGGAGTATTTCTCGTTTGAAAACCAACAACTGTCCTCCAGCCTTTCTCCTTGAAAAGAACCCTTGTCTCTCTTGGCTTAAGCTTATATTTAAAAAAAAGTGTTGGAGATTCCTGGATAAGATCGATCTTCCCGGCAAGGAGAACGTCTTTCATGTTATTAATCTTAGCCACACCTGGGTGTGCAGTGTCTGTAGTCTGGAAGACCTTTTCTGCCAGCTCATTTTTGTCATATTCATATTTCTCTTCAAGATAGAGTACTGCTACCGGCTGGTCGCTCTCATTTATAAGCATAACTTCCTGACCGATATTTAATTTATCTGCCTCTCCCCTTTCCGAATCCAGGATAATAGGAATGGGCCAGGGAAGGTCGGAGGGAAGCCTCATATGGCTTAAAACAGTCTGGTAATCCCTCTGTGTCATAAAGCCTTCCAGGGGGCTGAAGACACCAGAGGTTATGTTTTCCACATCACTAACAAGTTCAAAATTTAGTTTTAGAGAGGGTAAAAGCTGAGCTTTTTCCAAAGCTTTTTCTTTCTCCTCTCCTTGAAGAACTCGATTAACAAGTTTTCCGCCATGAGGCTGAATCATCTTTCTCTCCTATTTGTTGCAAAAAATCTAAACCTTTTAGTAATTAGTAATAAGAAAGGAAAAGAATCTCAATCAATATACCCCAGTGCTCTCAGTCTTTCCTTTACTTTTTCTTCATCTTCTTTACTTAGCTCTTCCTGACCTGCTTCTTCCTTTGACAGCCTTTCTCTTAAAACTTTTGTAATATAGCTCGAAACAGATTCAATTTCTGAGCCTTTTATCTTTTCCTCTATTTTTTTATACAGAGAAGCGGGAATTGATATGTCTGTAAACTCTTTTTCCATTTTATTCTCCTTATTTATATAAAAGACCCATCTCAAACCCGGGCTTGATTTAAATTAGATATATACAACAGCACACTCATTTTTTCAAGTAACCAATAGGGTCAAACTTCTAAAACTTCAACTGATTAAAAAATGGTGACTATAAAATGGGGACGGTCCCTATTTTATTAATGTCCCTATTTTATTAATGTCCCTATTTTATTAACAATGAACATCTGTTGACATCTTCTAACTTGACAAATTCAGTCCTTTGATGTTTTAATTTACCTAAAACATGAGAGAATATTCCTTCCCTACTATCTAAATAACTAATATGGAGAAAATCGAACACCCCTTTTTCAGGAAAAACTCTTTTTCTGGAGTTCTGGATAAAAATCTAAAAAAACTCGAAAAAAGACTGGGCATCTCCCTCTCTGTACGAGGTGAAAGCTTGTTTATAGATGGAGTTCCGGAAAAAGTTGAATTCGCAAAATCCTACTTTAATAAAATGCAAGAGTTTGAGGAGAAGGGACATTCTCTCAAAGAAGAAGATTTTCATATCGCGCTTGACCTTTTTGAAGAGGGCCGCACCCCACACCTGGAGGACATCTCTCTGGCAGAACCTCTCAACTTCTCACGTAAATCTGTCACTCCCAAAAGCCTTAATCAGCAGGAATTTATTCAAACTATTAAAACTCATGACCTTGTCTTCGGGATAGGACCTGCAGGAACAGGAAAAACTTACCTGGCTATGGCTATGGCTCTCTCCTTCCTCCAGAATAAAGCTGTTAACCGCATCATCCTCACACGGCCTGCTGTAGAAGCAGGCGAAAAATTGGGATTTTTGCCCGGTGACATGCAACAAAAAATTAATCCTTATCTACGACCTCTTTACGATGCTCTTTTTGACCTAGTCCAGACAGAGCAGGCTAACAGATTGATTGAAAGAGGTATTATAGAAATTGCTCCTCTGGCTTATATGAGAGGAAGAACTCTTAACGGCTCCTTTATCATCCTCGACGAAGCCCAAAACACCACAAAAGAACAAATGAAGATGATGTTAACTCGTTCTGGATTTGATACCAAAATGGTGGTCACAGCCGACATCACTCAAATAGACCTGCCTCAACCCAAAAAGTCTGGTGCTCTGCACTCCATGAAAATTCTCTCCTCAATAAACGGGATAGCATTTGTCCATTTCACAGAGAAAGATGTTGTCAGACATCCGCTGGTTCAAAAAATCATAAAAGCCTACCAGAAAGCCGAGGCTAAATCTCGAATAAAGTAAAAGCCGAAAAATGAACTCAATATCCTTTAAAAACCTTAAGTTTTTCACAAGCTCTAAGCCTAGTTCAAAAAAACAAAAGAACAGCACTCCTCCCTCTAAGAAAGAGAAAAAGTTAAATTTCTGGCAGAAACTGATTCAGAATCCTTTTATATATCTTTTCATTTTTGTGGCAATTATCGCCTGGTTTATTTCGTATCTCCCCACAAAATCTCTGCCCGACCTCATTGAAGGAGAAATTGTTACCTTGGATATCATCGCCCCAGAGAACTTGACTATAGAAGATGAAGAAACAACTGAACAAAGAAAAAAGGAAGCAGCCGAAGCGGTTCTGCCTGTCTACACACTCGACCAGAATGTTTTTTTGAATACTGAGGAGCAAATTCGTGAATTTTTCAATTCAGGACGGAGTTTCCTCGAGCAGCCCGTAACATCAAAAAGAACAGAGGAATTCCAAAATGACTTTCTGAAGAAATACGGCCGTGAAATTCCTAATAAAGACTTAAGGTCTCTGATAAGAGGCAAATTTCCCGCAAATATAGAAGAAAGCCTGATCAGCCTCATCGGAAAAACATTGGCTCAGGGAATCTTTACATCAAAAAACCTGTTCTTCCGACAAGAACAGGAAAGAGGTTTTACTCTACTTGAAGGCGAGTTAAGCGAAAGGACCGTAAAAATCGAGGAAATCCTGGATATAAAAGAGAGCAAGGAAAAAATTGCCGAAGAAATAAACGAGCTGGAACTTACGCCAAACGAGAAATCACTGCTGACCATACTATCCAACCTCTTCCTGTCCGATAATATTACATACAATCCAATAGAAGCCAAATTACAAAAGGAACAAGCACGACAAAGCATTGAAACTGTCTTTTACACAATAAAAAAAGGGAAAGTGATACTCAGGAAAGGGGATGAGATCGATAATGAAACTGTCGAAGAAGTCAAACTCATAAACCAGAACCTCCAAGCTAAACCGAGCTGGCTCATTAACTTTACAGGGACATTCCTTCTCTATGGCCTTATTTTCCTCACAATCTGGTATTACCTGAAATCGCTCCTGAAATTCAAGATGGCTCTAAAAAATCTACTCATGATGGGCATTACTTTAATCCTCAGTCTTCTCTTCTACAAACTCTCTATTTTCCTGGCGAATATTTTTAGCGAAAATTCCAATTTTCCCCTGTTGAATAATGTCGAAAGTTACAAGTATGCCTTTCCCTTTCTATTCGGTGTTCTTCTCTTTGCCTTTCTCACAGGACCCCAGCTCGCCTTGATCTATACAGTTATTAACAGTTTGCTTGTAGGCTATCTCTTCGAAGCAAACTTCTACCTTATGATTTTTTGCTTTATAGGAGGCCTTTCAGCAATCTATGGAATAAGGTATTACGGAAGACAAAAGAGAACCTCAATCTTCCGTGCAGGGATTTTTCTGGTTGCGCCTATAAATGTTTTTGTTATCATCACTATTCATCTTATTCAAGAAAAATTCGGCTCCTTAGATATCTTCACAAGCGAACTATTCATGGGGCTTGCAGGAGGAATCCTAAGCGCCTCCTTAGCCTTTCTTTTTCTCCCGGTCTTTGAAAACACTTTTGGATTTCTCACTCAATCCAAGCTCCTGGAGCTTACAAACTCGGACCTCCCTATTTTCAGGAAGATGGCTATAGAAGCCCCCGGTTCGTACCATCATTCCCTTATTGTTGCAACCCTGGCTGAAGAAGCCGCCGAAGAAATAAACCTCGACCCAATGCTGGTCAAAGCCTGTGCTCTTTACCATGACATAGGAAAAATTAAAAGACCGGAATATTTCATCGAGAATCAAGTCCAAAATCCAGACATGCACAAAGACCTCAAGCCGAGTATGAGTACTCTTGTTATTGTTAATCATGTCAAGGAAGGAGTGGAGCTTGCAAAAAAATTAAAGCTTCCAAAAATAATAAGAGAAATCATCGAACAACATCATGGAACTTCCCTGGTGAGATATTTTTTCCAGAAAGCAAAGGAAAAATATGACCTCGAAATGCAAAAAATAGGCGAAGAAAGCTACCGATACGCAGGACCAAAACCCAAAACCAGGGAAGCTGCTCTTATCTTGCTCTCTGACTCAGTGGAAGCTGCATCTCGAAGTCTTAAATCACCCTCTCGCACAAACCTGAAAAGAGTAATAACTGAAATCTTCAATAGTTACTTAGAAGACGGGCAGCTCGATGACTGTGATTTTTCCCTCAAGGAGTTAAGAGCAACCGCCTCTTCCTTTCTTACCACTCTTGATACAATCTATCTTCCCCGAGTTGAATATCCTGGTTTTGACTTTGAAATGAAACAAAAGAAAAAGACTGAAAAAAAGAATAAACCTGATGATAGAAATCATAAACCAACAGCATAAATACTGGCTCAATCCAAAAAGATTTAAGGATTTGTTGACAAAATTAGTCAAACACTACAAACTAAAAGATCCGGAAGTAGCTTTAGTTTTTGTAGATACAAAAACCATTAAACGACTAAATCTCAAGTTCCTGAAAAAAAACGCTCCAACCGATGTCCTAAGCTTTCCTCTTGGGGAAAAAAGTGTAAATGGGAAATACTACCTTGGCGACATCGTTATATCTGTTCCCCAAGCCTTCAAGCAGTGTTTCTCACAAGAACACGGCCTGGAAAAAGAACTGGAGCTCCTGACAATTCACGGCTTTCTTCATCTCATCGGATTTGACCATTCCGCTGGAATCGAAGAAGAAGAAGACAAAATACAGAAATTAATACGTTTACATTAGTATTAGAAAACTGATATGGAAATAGAATATTTAAAATGGGTTGGATTCTTTTTAAGTTTCCTGGCTGCATTTCTATTTTCCCTTTTTCACATATCATTAGCTTCTTTTTCAAAAATTTCTCTATCCCGCCTTCTTGAAGACAAAGAGAAAAGTTACCGCCTAAAAATTCTCGATATCTATGATGAGATCAAAATAGCAGTTGGATTTATGAGGATAATTTTTCTCCTCGCTTTTCTGATTTACCTTTATATAATCTTTCCCAATCTGAGATTTTCGCCACTCTCGTTGTTTCTGATCTCTCTGGCTTGCTACTTCATCCTTTTTGATATCCTGCCCCGACTTCTAAATGCAATTGGCAAAAAGAAAATCCTTGGTCTTTTTCTCCCTTCCTATAGGCTCCCCTATACTTTTGCTTACCCCCTGCTGCTTATAGCCAGGATCAAAGCTTCATATGAGGAGGAGGATGAAATACGCGAAGCTTCGGATGAAGAGATCCAGACTTTTATCGAAGAAGCCAAAGAAGAAGGCATTATTGAAAAAGAAGAAGGTGTGCTCCTGAAAAGCGTAGTTGAATTTGGCGATACAATCGTCCGTGAAATCATGACTCCCAGGGTAGATATTGCCTGTATCAATAAGGATTCAACCATAAAAAAACTCAGAGATCTGGTTATAAAAGAGAAACACTCCCGCGTGCCCGTCTACAAAGATAGGATAGACAATGTTGAAGGAATCGTGATTGCCAAGGACCTGCTCGCGTATGCAAGCGATAAACTCAAGAATGATTCTATCGAACCTCTCATTCGACCGGTTTACTTCGTTCCTGAATCCATGAAAGTGGCAGAGCTCCTCAAGGAACTCCAGAAAAGAAAACAAAAGCTTGCTATTGTAGTTGATGAGCACGGAGGCATGTCAGGCCTGGTCACCATGGAAGACCTTGTAGAAGAGATTGTCGGAGAGATCCAGGATGAATACGACATGGAAGAAGCCCAGATTACAGAAAAAGGTCCTTTTGATTATGTTGTATCAGGAGAAACAGAAGTTGAAGAAATCGAAAAGCTTTTTGATTTAGAATTGGCTGAAGAAAATTATCTCACGGTTGGCGGATTACTCACGCATCATCTTGGCAGACTGCCCAAACAAGGAGAACACTTCCAGATTAAAGGGTTATCTATTAAGATTCTCGAAGTAGACCAGAAAAGGATAAAAAAACTAAGAATAAGAAAATAAATGAAAGTTGGTTATGCGGCTTTAATCGGACGGCCAAACGTTGGAAAATCCACCCTCCTCAACAATATGCTGGGGCAAAAAATAGCAATTACCTCTGATAAACCCCAGACAACACGAACCAGCATCCTGGGAATAAAAACCACAGAAAAAGGACAGATCATCTTTGTGGACAACCCGGGCATTCATAAACCACTACATAAACTAAATAAGAGAATGATGAACTTTGTCTACTCTTCTCTTGAAACATCTGACCTCGTCAATCTACTCATAGACGCCACAGAGAAGTACGGGCATGGAGACCAGTTTGTCATTGATATATTAAAAGATATTTCAACTCCAATTATCTTACTGATCAATAAAGTGGATATCATAAAAAAGGATAAAATCCTTCTTATCATTGACCAATATAAAGACCTTCTGAGTTTTAAAGAAATCATTCCCATCTCAGCTCTAAAAGGAACTAACGTAAATGTCCTCGAGGATATAATATATGAGAATCTACCTGAAGCTGAAAAGATATACTCGGATGATGAAATATCAGATCAATCCCAGAGATTTCTTTTATCAGAGATTATCCGGGAAAAACTCCTCAGCCATGTAAAGCAAGAGCTTCCTTTTTCGACGGCTGTTTACATTGATACAATAGAAGACATTCCAGAAGATTCTCCTCCAAATGCAGACTCAGCAAAGAAAAAGCAAAAGAAATACATTAATGCCCATATCTTTGTCGAGAAAGAAACTCACAGGAGAATTATCATTGGCAAACAGGGACGCATGATAAAGAAAATTGGCACCCAAGCCCGCCTTGAGCTGGTGAAAATTCTGGACGCTCGCATCTATCTTGATTTATGGGTAAAGGTCAAGGAAAGATGGCGTGACGCAGCCGATGTCCTTGATCTAATCGAACGCCAATAATAAAAAGGAGCGACCCTTTAATTATTGACATTAACCCTGATTGATGCGAAAATCTGACTCCCCTTTTTTATGGTGAGCGTAGCTCAACTGGTTAGAGCACTGGACTGTGGATCCAGAGGTTGGGGGTTCGAGACCCCTCGCTCACCCCTTCAATCCGGCAAGCCTCTTGCGGGCATCCTCCTTCTCCGGTATCCATGAGTTGGCTGAATTTCGCTGAACCGTCACATTAGTTGTCTTTATATCCTAAGATTTTAAAATTGTATCGCTTAATGAACTTATAATCATCTATCGTTGCCACTGCATAGGCTTTTCCATTATTAAAGGATAGCCAATCAGTTGAAATATCCGTCTCAAACTGAGCCAGGTATTCTCCATCCTTACTAAAAAT
>Ga0114920_10000207_pt1 | contig 26313 bp, 21 predicted proteins | sample ChitaG_FD_88683 | JGI IMG/M metagenome (GOLD analysis project Ga0114920, IMG submission 88683) | Deep subsurface microbial communities from South Pacific Ocean to uncover new lineages of life (NeLLi) - Chile_00310 metaG | ecosystem: Environmental > Aquatic > Marine > Oceanic > Sediment ...
CCCTCGGTCTCAAAGGAACAATCGGAAAAGGGTCCAGAAATGAAGAAGTCAAAGAATCCCTGAAAAAATATAAAGCTGTCTATCTCGCTGCTGTTGGCGGAGCCGGAGCCCTCATTTCTAAGAGCATTGAAGGAGCAGAGGTTATTGCATATCCAGAATTGGGCCCTGAAGCTATAAGAAAGGTTGATGTCAAGGACTTCCCTTGTATCGTCATCAATGATATGTATGGCGGCGACCTGTACGAAGAAGGCAAAAAACAGTACAAGAGAGATTAACCTCAAGGCAAAAAAACAAGCTGTAAGTTTCACCCTATCTGGGGATTGTTTTTGCGAGGAACGAAGAGACGCGGCAATCTCACAATGTATTCTTTCGTTTAAGAAAGATTTTAGGATTAGAAAAATATTCCCAGTTTATTTACTACATAATTTATAAAATCAGAGAAACAAACGATTATAGAAAAGGATAAATACAATGAAAATTCATGAGTATCAAGCCAAACAAATTCTAAACAAGTTTGGTGTCCCAATCCCCCAGGGAGAGGTAACTGACTCAGCTTCTAAAGCTCGCGATATTGCAGAAAAGATCGGGCCTAAGGTAGTGCTAAAAGCCCAAATACATGCAGGAGGAAGAGGCAAAGGAGGGGGCATCAATCTTGTCGGAACTCCAGAAGAGGCAGAAAAAATTGCCCAGGAGATGATCGGAATGACTCTGATCACTCATCAAACTGGACCAGAAGGAAAACTTGTAAAAAGAATTCTCGTGGAAGAAGCTCTTGACATTGCTCGGGAACTTTACATAGGAATTGTCATTGACAGAGCAAAAGAGGCTCCTGTTGTCATGGCTTCTTCAGAAGGCGGAGTTGAAATTGAAAAAGTCGCTGCTGAAACCCCGGAGCTGATCTTTAAAGAATATATCAATCCAGCCACTGGATTTCTTCCATTTCAAGCACGAAGCTTAGCTTTTAAACTGGCGCTCGAAGGAGATTCCTTTAAACAAGGTGTCAAGTTCATCATGAGGCTTTATGAAGCTTTTAAATCCACTGATGCATCTCTGGCAGAAATAAATCCTTTGCTCGTCACAGAACAGGGAAATGTTATCGCTCTGGATGCTAAAATGAATTTTGATGACAACGCTCTCCTTCGACACCCTGATATTAAAGAAATGAGAGACCTGGATGAGGAAGATCCTTTAGAAGCCGAAGCTTCAAAATTCAACCTGAATTATATCAAGCTGGATGGAAATGTTGGCTGCATGGTTAACGGGGCGGGCTTAGCCATGGCTACTATGGATATCATTATGCACTCTGGAGGAATGCCGGCAAACTTCCTCGATGTAGGCGGTGGAGTCTCAGAAGAGGCTGTAAAGAATGCTTTTATAATTCTTGTCTCGGATAAAGACGTTAAGGCAGCCTTGATCAATATCTTCGGAGGCATTGTACGCTGCGATTTAGTAGCTAATGGCATAGTTAAAGCAGCCAAAGAATTGAGCTTCGATATCCCGATGGTTGTCCGACTTGAAGGAACAAATGTAGAACAAGGAAAAAAGATCCTTGAAGGATCAGGACTTTCTTTTTTCCCTGCAGAGACAATGAAAGAAGCTGCTGAAAAAGCTGTTCCTCTTGCAAAACAATAAGATATAAAAGGAGTGGAACATGAGTATAATCATTGATGAAAAAACGCGAGTTGTGGTTCAGGGAATCACAGGAGGAGAAGGAACTTTCCATACCCAAAAGATGCAGGAATATGGAACAGCAGTGGTCGCTGGAGTTACACCTGGAAAAGGAGGCACAACCCACCTCGACGTTCCTGTCTATAACTCGGTTGCCGATGCTGTAAAAAAAGAAGGAGCCAATGCATCTGTAATTTTTGTTCCAGCTTACTTTGCCGCGGACGCTATCATGGAGGCAGCAGATGCAGGTGTCAAATGTGTCGTCTGCATAACCGAAGGAATCCCGACTTTTGATATGATAAAAGCAAAATTTTTCCTCAAAGAAAAAGATTGTTACCTTATTGGCCCCAATACTCCAGGCATCATATCTCCTGGAAAATGCAAAATTGGCATCATGCCCGGCCATATCCATACTCCTGGAACAATTGGCATTATCTCCCGTTCTGGCACATTGACGTACGAAGCTGTAGACCAAGTCTCTAAGTTAGAGTATGGACAATCAACAGCAATCGGCATAGGCGGCGATCCTATTGTTGGTCTAAAATTTATAGAACTTTTAAAACTCTTTAAGGAAGATAAAGATACAGAAGCCGTTATACTTATCGGAGAGATCGGAGGAACTGCCGAGGAAGAAGCTGCTGTTTACATTAAGGAAGAATTCCCAAAGCCAGTTGTAAGTTTTATTGCAGGCCAGACCGCTCCTCCTGGAAGGCGAATGGGCCATGCAGGTGCTATCATTGCTGGCGGAAAAGGAACTGCTAAAGAAAAAATGAAAGCCCTGGAGGATGCTGGTGTCTATGTAGCCAAGAGCCCTGCTGAAATCGGCCAAAAAGTTAAAGAAGCACTGAGCTAATAGCGATTAAATCAAAATACAGAAAAAGGGCAAAAAAGGGGGAATTTCTTTTAAAAAACACACAATATTATGAATTTCTAGTGTGGACACTAATGAAAAATTATAAAATAGTTTTTTTCGGCTTTTTCACTCTGATTCTATTCTTAATCCCTGTACTGGTATTCAATTCTAAAAATGGATATTCTGAATTTTTTATTTTAAATTCAGCAGAAAAAAAAGAAAATCTCCATAAACAAGAAGCTCCGGATACAATAATTAATACTACGGTTGATAAAAAATATCTTTTAGGAAAATTCAATCCTGCTGAAGAGCGTGTTTTTGTAGAGGTTGACTTAAAATATGCAAATAGAAAAGGTCTGTATTTGAGAAAAGAAACCTACGAGGCTTTTATAAAAATGTTTGAAGCAACCCTTAAAGATGGGATAGAACTGAGTATCATCTCAGCAACACGAAACTTTAAAACTCAAAAATACTTATGGGAAAGGAAATGGAGCGGTAAAAAACTCGTCAGTGGAAAAAACCTTGCAAAAAACATCAACAATCCCATTAAAAGAGCCAGAATTATTCTAAAATACAGCTCTATGCCGGGAACCTCCCGGCACCACTGGGGAACAGACATCGATTTAAATAAGGATAAAAATGATTATTTTTTGACTGATAAAGGGAAAAAAATCTATAAATGGCTCAAAGAAAATGCTCACGTCTATGGTTTCTGCCAAACATATACACAAAAAGACTCATTAAGGGCAACAGGTTATGAAGAAGAAAAATGGCACTGGTCCTATATCCCCCTGGCTAAATTTTTCTTGGCTCAATACATCAATAAAGTAAGCTATGATGATTTAAAAGGTTTTATGGGTTGGGAAACAGCTAAAGAAATAAAAGTCATGCAAAATTATGTCTTGGCAATTAATAAAGATTGTAAGTAATTGACTTAAATTGTTACTCGTTTATGCCTGGAAATTTTACCTATTATATTTGACATAAGAATCAGCAGAGAGGATAATTTTTCTGATGAAACAAAAGTTAAAAGTTGATCTTCACACCCATACGGCTGAGGACCCTTACGAATATATAAATTATACAGCCTACCAGCTTATCGATAGGGCAAGCCAGAAAGGATTTGATGCCCTCGCCATCACAAATCACAACACAGTTACATATAATAAAAAATTAGTCCGGTACGCGGAAAACAAGGGAATCGTTCTCATTCCTGGAATGGAAGCGACCTTTTCCAGGAAACATGTCCTTCTTATTAATCCCGGTTTTAACAACAATCCTCTGAACAGGCCATTAGAGGACCTGGTAAAAATTAAGAACGATAAGAATCTGATTATTGCTCCTCACCCTTTTTTCCCAACATCAAAATCACTCCAATTTGAACTTTTCTCCCATATTGAATATTTTGACGCTATTGAATTTTCCTTCTTTTACAACCATTTGATAAACTGCAACAAAAAAGCTGTCCATGCGTCCAATCAGTATAAAATTCCCCTTGTTGGAACATCAGACTGCCATAATATCTGGCAATTCGGAAGCTCCTATACTCTTGTTGAAACAAAAAAAGAACTTCCCTCAATAATCGAAGCCATAAAAGAGGGTAAAATTGAGACCTTTTCAGCTCCCCTTTCACTTCTCACTATGGGCAGGGTTGTTATGAACTTTTTTGTCTTTCATAAATTTAAGCCTTACTATAAGATATAACTACTTTCCTGGGAAGGCTTTATTCTCAGGAATTAATTATATCATTTAAGGAGGATTATAATGAAAAACACTTTCAGGTTTTATCTCTTAATATTGTTTGTCTTGTTCCTCTCTTTTTCATTATCTTCAGCTGCTCAACAGACTAAAGCCCAACAATCCAGACCACAACCTCCTCCACTTAAAGCTCACCAGGTCAAAAGTAATATCTATGAAGTCAAAGGCGGAAGCGGCGCCAACACCGGATTTATTATCACAGAAAAGGAAGTCCTTGTAATAGATGCAAAAATGAGCGAAGAGTCAGCCAAACAGATGATCGCTGAAATTAAAAAATTAACTGCGAATCCCATGAAATATGTTATTATCACACACAGCGACGGCGACCATATTAACGGGCTTGTCGGTTTTCCTCCAGATGTAACCGTGGTCTCTCATCATCAGACAAGAAAGGATATGGATGAAGCCTTTAAAGAGCCAAAGCAAAGGCTTTATCTTCCAATTCTGACATTCTCTAAAAAACTTAAGCTCTACTCTGGAAACAAAACAATCAAGTTATTTCATTTCGGCCCAGCCCATACAAGTGGTGATATTGTTGTCTATATTCCAGACGAAAAAGTCGCGTTTCTCGGGGACCTCCTCTTTCTTGGCAGGGATCCCTTGGTCCATAAACACAAAAACGGAAATTCCTTTGGACTTGTAAAAACTTTAAAAAACATCCTGAAACTTGATGCAGACACTTTTGTGCATGGACACGGCGACATTGCAAGTAAAAGCGATATTGAAGGAGTAATTAAATCTCTTGAAGATAAACAACTAAAAATAAAGACTCTTATTAAAGAGGGGAAATCTTTAGACGAGATCAAGAAAGCCTTCAATGTAGAGGATCGTCCTCCTCGTCCTGGCAGACAACGCAGGATCGGGCTTGTTGAGGCTATCTATCTCGAGATTACAGAGAAAAAATAGCTACCCTGTCTATCTTTTCTCCTCTGGAAGCTGGAATTTTAGTAAAACATCCAGCTGGCTTGTTTTTCGTAGGAGGCGAAATTTCACTTCATCATTCCACTTAAATTTGGCTAAATAAATTCTCAGGTCATTTATATCGGTAAAATTCATTCCATCGACTGAAAGAATAACATCCCCTTTTAAAAAATTTGAATTTTTTGCAACTCCACTTATAGGCTTGCTCTCAACTACTAAATTGTCAAGTCCATCAAATTTTTTGAAACTTAATCCCACAGAGGGAAAAGCAGGCATTTTCTCTTCAACAATTCCCCAAACATAGTCTGCCAAACTTCTTGCTACGCGGAGACTTTTTTCTCCTTCAGGGACAACAAGACAAACAACCGTCTTGAAAGGCAAAGGGCTTCTTTGGTAGGCTCTGCGGTTTATACCCAAATTATAAAGAAGATGACCTGAACCAGCCAGAACTACCACCTTTCTGCCTTCTCTTTCTTTAGCCCGGAGAGCATGGAAGGCCATGACTTCATCCCATGCCGATTGAGCCCGATAAAGCCCCTCAAATGCCATTTCTAAACCTCTGCCTTTCATTTGATGTGGAAGTTCTGTGCTTTCAAATATAGTCCGGATAAGTGTTCTGTGTTCTTCATGTGAGAGCCCTGGCTTAGGAGTGATTTTTTTCTCCTCTTCTGACAGTGCATTCCAGCCTTTTTTCCTGATCGTTGTGATGATTGTTCTTGGAACATTGATAGCGTACAAAGGTATCTTTTTATCTTTAGCAAGCTTAAATATTCCTTTATAAAATCCATAATTATAATTCCAGTTGATATACCACTTAGATTCTTGAATGAATTCAGGCAGGGAAAGAATCCCCATACTCCATTTATTTAAAACTTCCTGGAAGCTAACAGGAAACATCTCCAAGCCAATGGCTAAATTTTTATCCTGCTCGTATAAAGCATTAATTATTTCCAACTGAATATCATGCATGGGCAGGCTGTTATGACTCTCTCCTATATATATGAAACGGCTTTTTCTCATTTCCTTTATCATATTAACAAAAGGAATAGGCTTTCCTTCATGCGCTGAATAGATCTTACCTGCTGTAACTTCCATGGTTTTATCTTTGAGCTTTTTGTTCCCGATTTTAAGAAGTAGAGTTTTATCCTCTTTTTCTTCCCCCTGAAGTAAAGAAAAAACAAAAATAAAAAGAGAAACTGTAGCAATTTTTTTTAAGTTCATATTTTATCTCACTTTTAATTTTTAGGTATCATATCTCTGATATATCGTATATGTCAATTCCCTGGATTATTCATAAAAACTGCCGACACATATATGCATGAATAACCCACGTTCTCCTGGATTATTCATAAAAACTGCCGACAGTTATAAAATGTGGATGATTCTATTTCCCATTTATAAGATAACAGAATTGGTTTATTTACATTTCAGTAGATTGAAATTATACTTTTAAAATAAAAATACTGACCATGAGCAAACAAAACACAGAAAGAAAAAAAACAGTCCGCATATTCGCCGCAGCTTCATTTCTAAATGATATGGGCTCTGACATCATTCATCCTATCTGGCCCATTTTTGTAAAGGAGTTCTTAAGAGCAAACATGGCTGTCCTGGGTTTTCTGGACGGACTAGGTGATGCCCTTGTATCTATATCTCAGGCAGCCTCAGGGTACATATCGGACAGGATAAAAAAAAGGAAAGTATTTATCTGGACAGGATATCTCCTTGGAGCTTTTTCCAGACTGGGATATGCAATCTCTTCAATCTGGCCTCATCTAATTCCTTTTAGAGTATTGGACCGAGCAGGAAAAATAAGGAGTGCTCCACGAGATGCCATTGTGGCTGATATCTCAACTAATAAAAACAGAGGGAAAAACTTTGGTCTTTTAAGAGCCATGGATCACCTTGGAGCAGTTTTTGGCATTCTTATCTGTATCGCCTTCTTCAAGTTGCTTGGTTACAGAATTTTATTTGCCCTGGCAGCCATTCCTTCTCTTTTCAGCGCGTTTCTTATTTTCACTCTAATCAAGGAAAAAAGAATTGGAAAAATAAAAATCTACAAAGGGATTTCCCTGAGGGATCTGGACAGAAACTTCAGGCTTTTCCTCACTCTTAGCTCTTTTTATGCTCTAGGAGCTTTCAGCTATTCCTTTCTCCTCATATACGCTCGGGAAATCGGATTTAATATTACTTTTGTCCCTGTTCTCTATTTATTCTTTGCAGCATCAGCCTCTCTCTTCTCTTATCCATTTGGAAAACTCTCAGACAAAATCGGAAGGAAATCTGTACTTTTGCTCTCTTATCTTTTCTGGATAGCAGTCTGTCTGATTTTAATTACAAAACCCAATCGTATGATGGTAATACTTGTATTTATATTTTATGGTGCTCATAAAGGAGCATTAGAACCAGTACAAAAAACCTTTGTCAGCGAGCTTGCACCACAGAAATTTAGAGCGAGCTGTTTGGGTGGGTTCCAGATGGTCATCGGCCTCTGTGCCCTCCCAGCTTCTTTTATTGCCGGGCTGCTCTGGGAAGTTTTTGGTATGTTTGCTCCTTTCTATCTTTCACTCTTCCTCACTATTATCTCAGGAATTATGCTACTTTTTATTAAAAAACGTTAGTGTAGCTCTCTTTAAAGACAATTTTATCTCAATAAAAATATCCAGATTTTCTCCCCCCCTAGCATAAACAAATAAATAGGGTTATAAAACAAAATTGAAGATTTGATAATTCAAACCACTAAGTTATTAATCTAGCCTATTTATTTTTCTTCTTCTTCTGATTTTACACGTCCTTCTTTAATCGCATCACTGATTATTTTTTGCTGGAGCTGGCCAGGAACTTCTTCATAATGAGAGAATTCCATAATAAAGGAACCTCTGCCTCCAGTTATTGAGGTAAGAGTTGGCTCAAAATCCAGCATTTCAGCCATAGGAACTTGAGCCTTTATGATGCGTAAACTTCCCTTTTGCTCCATTCCCTGGACTTTTCCTCTTCGTCCATTCAGGTTTCCCATGATATCTCCCATGTAGGCTTCGGGTGAATAGACTTCAATGTTCATGATAGGTTCGAGCAGGGTTGATCTTGCCTCTTTCATCCCTTTTTTAAAAGCCATAGAGGCTGCGATCTTGAAGGCTATATCAGAGGAATCAACATCATGAAATGAGCCGTCATATAGAGTGACTTTAAAATCAACGACAGGATAACCAGCAATAACACCTTTTTTCCTTGATTCCTGAATTCCTTTCTCAATAGATGGAATGAAGTTTTTTGGAATGGATCCTCCAAATATTTTATCTTCAAATACAAAGTCCTTCCCTTTTGGCAGAGGCTCCATTTTAATCTTAACGTCTCCATACTGCCCGCGCCCTCCTGTCTGTTTTTTGTATTTGCCCTGGACATCAGATCTTCCTTTGATTGTCTCTTTATACGGGATTTTAGGGGTCTTGAGGTCAACATTGACGTCATATCTCTTTCTTAAGCGATTAGTGATGATCTCCACATGAAGCTGACCATTTCCGGATATAATCAATTCATTAGTTTCCGGCTCCCTTTCAATTCTTACGGTTGGATCTTCTTCTGTTATCCGATGGATAGCCTGGGATATTCGATCCTCATCTGCCCGAGTCTTGGGCTCAATAGCAAAGGAAATAGATGGTTCAGGAAAATTGATAGGAGGGAATTTTAAAGATGCCCCTTTGCTGCATAGAGTATCACCTGTTGAAGTCTCTTTTAACTTAGCTGTAGCTACTAGATCACCAGCCTTAGATTGCCCAGCAGGAATCTGCTCCTTCCCTTGAAGAAAGAACAAACCCCCCAACTTTTCACTCACACTCTTATTGGAATTAGTAACAGTCGCATCCGGATTTATCTTCCCTGAGAATACTCTCATCAGGGAGATTCTTCCTGTATATGGGTCTGAAATAGTTTTAAAAACAAGAGCTGAAAAAGGCTCATCAAGAGAAGGTTTAACAGTGCCTTCCTCTCCTTTGATTTCTCCTCTTTCAAGAGGGGAAGGAAAAAAATTTACAATTCCATCAAGGATAGGCTGAACTCCAATATTTAAAAGAGCTGATGTAACAAAGATAGGAAACAACTGCCTGCTTATTATGCTTTTTTTGAGGCCCTCTATAATCTCCTCAGAGGAAAGTTCGCCCTTATCAAAATATTTTTCCATTAATTTTTCATCATTTTCAGCAACCATCTCGGTCAGCTCTTCAATTTTTTTATCGGCTTCCTCTTTGAATTCCGCAGGGATTTCTTCCTCTTTGAATTTCCCACTTTCATTTTTTTCAAAAATGTAAGCCTTCCTGGCAACTAAGTCCACAACTCCAGTAAAATTCTGTTCTTCCCCGATGGGGAGCTGAACCGGGACAGCTTGACGGCCAAAAAATTGGCGTATAGATTCCACAGTACGTTTGTAATTGGAGTTCTCCCTGTCCAATTTATTAATGATAATAAGTCGAGGCAGATCTGCCTCTTTCAGCATTTCCCACACCTTCTCTGTTCCAACTTCAACGCCAGCAACTCCACATACCAAAACAACTCCTGCATCCACAGACCTCAGGCTTGCTCTAGTATCCCAGAGAAAATTTGTATACCCAGGACAATCTACAATGTTAATCTTACTGTCTTTCCACTCTAAAAAACACAATGATGAATTGATAGAAATATTTCTTTCAATTTCATCCGGATCATAATCAGTTACTGTATTACCTTTATCAACTTTTGTTAGCCTGGAAGTCGCTCCTCCGTTGAATAAAAAAGTAGACGTCAGAGAAGTTTTTCCTGAGGACCCGTGGCCAACTATAGCGACATTTTTAATTTTATCAATACTGTAATCTTTCATCTTGAAGCCTCCCAAGAACTATTAAGTTCAATATGTGTTAACTAAAATATTCAGTTATTCTTAAAAAATGGCAACGGATATAATACAACAAAAATCCCCTGCTTCTCAAGATATAATTTCCTACGGTTGATTTTTCAGCTTATCTAATATGCTATTTAAGTCTCGAGGTAAAGGGGAAAAAAACTTTACCCTTTTTCCTGTATCTGGATGGATAAAGGAAAGACAAGATGCATGAAGAAAAAGACGCGTACACTCGATCACTGGCTTTTTACGACCATAACGCATATCCCCCAGAAGAGGATGGCCAGAGGCAGCCAAGTGAACTCTAATCTGGTGCGTCCTTCCTGTTACTGGTCTTATTTCAAGAAAGGTAAATTCTTTATATTCTTTTTTTACAATGAAGCGAGTCTCAGCAGCTTTTGGCTTTTTTGTCTTCACCGAGATCCTTTCACCATGTTTGATATGACGCCCTATAGGCCAGCTTATTGTTCCCTCTTTCTTAGACATTTTCCCCCAGATAAGCCCAAGATAAAGCTTTTCCACTTCCCTCAATCTGAATTGCCACTGAAGCTCCCTGTAACTTTTTTTATTTCTGGCAACCACAATCAATCCGGACGTTTCTTTATCCAAGCGGTGAACAATTCCAGGTCTCTCTTCAGGACCAACTTCCTTAATTTCCGGAAATTTATAAAGCAGAGCATTAACCAATGTATGTTTCCTATTTCCTGCTCCAGGGTGAACTACCATGCCTGTAGGTTTATCAATAACCACAATAAAACTATCACTATAAACCACATTCACAGGAATTTTTTCTGATTGAATCCTTTCAGGCTCTGAAGTTTTATACTCTATCTCAACAATCTCTCCTTGTTTCAACCTGTAACTTGATTTTCTAGCAAACCCATTGATTCTAGCTTTCTTTTCCTCGATGATTTTCTGAATCTGAGACCGGGCCAGATTTTTGATTTTTTCAGATAAAAAAACATCCAGTCTTTGATCTAAACCGGATAAGGGAGTTACCTGGTATTCTTTTTTAGGCACTTTTTCTTTTTTTTAAGATAAAAAACAGAGTCACTCCGCCAATCAAGCCCAAAATACAAAAAAGCTGAGGCAAGGAAAGGCTGAGATAATTCGAAGTACTCCGTATGATATAAAGCTTATCAGCGTGGTCCCCACGATAAAATTCAACAAAAAACCTGATTATTGAATAGTTGATGATATAAAATGAAAATATCTGGCCATCAAATTTTTTTCTCTTCAAGAGAAAAAACAATACAAAGAAGTTCAGAAAATTCAAAGCAGACTCATAAAGCTGAACTGGATGAAGAGGGATTCCAAGCTGAATTCCTGTCAGATTACTGGCATATTCATTCTGAAAAGTAACTCCCCAGGGTAATGAGCATTCTCTCCCGTAACAGCATCCTGCGCTGAAACAGCCAATTCGGCCAAAGCCATGCCCAAGAGCTAAAGCAGTTCCCATAATATCAGCAACTTTCCACGTAGGAATTTTGTGTTTCCTAAAATACCAGAGAGCAAAGATAATCCCAAAGACAAGGCCTCCCTGAAAAACACCTCCTGACCTTGCCAAACTGAACAGCTCACCTGGGAAGCGCAAATAATAGGAGAAATTTCCAATTAAAAGAATAAGCTTGGCTCCAACCAAAGATATAATAATTGTATAAAAAGTCACATCAATGACTTTAGTAGAGGGAAGATCCTGTTTCTTGGCTTGAATAAAAAGAAACCACAACCCACAAGCCACGCCAACCGCCATCATAAAGCCATAGGTGTGGATTGTGATGGGTCCTATTTTTAAGAGGATTGGGTACATTTTGGCCTTTTTTTAAAGATAAAAATATAAATTAATAAAATAGCACCTGTACTAATACAAAGATCAGCAATGTTAAAGGATGGCCAATGCCATTTTTTAACATAAAAATCCAGGAAATCAACTACATATCCCCTGAAAATCCTATCAATTAAATTTCCCAGAGCCCCTGCCAGGATAAGAGAAAGTGATATTTTCATAAATCTCTCTGAGTGTGGTGTCTTAAAAAAATAATAAGCAACTAAACTTAGAGCAATCAGGGAAGCCAATGTGAGGACTATATATATAAACTGACTTCCAGATCCTGAGAAAAATCCAAATATTGCTCCACGGTTTCTAATATAAGTAATGTTAAAAAAACCAGGAACAACACTTTTGATGGTCATTAGAGATACTTTCTGAGTAATAATAAATTTAGACAGCTGGTCAGCAATCACCACAACAATGATAAAAAGAAAATAAGATAGTTGGCGGTTCATGAATCTATATTTCTGACCACTTCCTCACAGCGCTTGCAGAATTGTGGATAATTTGGGCTCTTTCCAATATATGTAGAGAAATTCCAGCATCTCTGGCATTTTTCCCATGTGGTCTTCGAAATTTCTACTCCTATTTCCTCTCCAGAGTGAGGTTTATGTTCAACAGCTGAAACAATAAAAAGCGAGGGAAGCTCTTCTTTGTATTTTTTTAATAATTCCTCTTGAGAAGAAGGGACCTTGAGGGATACGTATGCTTCCAGAGAATTCCCGATGAGTTCTTTTACTCTTGCTTTCTCAAGCTCCTTTAAGACTTTCTCTCTGGCCAGCAGTAAAATCTCCCATTCTTTAACCAGATCACCTTCAAGCCATGTCTCCTTGAACGATGGAAACTGCTCCAAATGAACAGATTCTTCTTTCCCATTAAAAGCAGGCATAGATTCCCAGGCTTCTTCAGTTGTAAAAGGTAAAATCGGAGCCATCAGCATAAGTGTAGATTTAAGAAGATTAAACAGCGCAGTTTGGGCTGACTTTCGAAGTTGTGACTTTTTATCGGAGCAGTAAAGCCTATCCTTGATAACATCTAAATAAAAAGAACTTAACTCAACTGTGAAAAAATTGTAAAGAGCATGGAAGACAACATGGTATTCATAATTCTCATAGGCTTTCAAGATTTTATTCCCCACCTCAGACCATTTTTCCAATATCCATCGATCCAGGAGTTGCATATTCTGTGGATTTACATTCTCCTTATCTGGAGAGAAATCATAAATATTACCCAGAATAAATCTCCATGTATTTCTGATTTTGCGATAAGCCTCAATTAGTCTCTGCAGAGTCTCCTTCCCAAAACGAGCATCTTCTTTATAATTCAGCATTGCTACCCATAACCTTAGAATTTCAGCGCCGTTTTGAGAAATAATTTCTTCTGGCTCGATAAAATTTCCAAGGGACTTAGACATGCCTCTCCCCTCCTCATCAAGAACAAACCCATGGATAATCACAGCCTTGTATGGAGAGGCTTTCCTGGCAGCAACCCCTATAAAAAGAGAACTATTGAACCAACCTCTGTATTGGTCATGTCCTTCCACATACGCGTCCGAAGGCCAGGGAAGGTCGGGTCGTTTTCCAAGGACATTATGGCTTGCCCCTGACTCAAACCAGACATCAAGTATGTTATTTTCCTTAATTAATTTTTTTGAACCACATTCTGGGCACTTTGTTCCGGGCGGGAGCAGCTCTTCTGCTTCTCTTGTGAACCAGGCGTTAGATCCCTCTTTTAAAAAGATATCTGCAACCCTTAGTGATATCTCTTCATCGGCAAGAACCTGTCCACAATCAAAACAGTAAAAGGCTGGGATGGGAACACCCCAGGTTCGTTGCCGGGATATACACCAGTCAGGTCGAGTACTCACCATATCAGTAATTCTCTCTTCTCCCCATGATGGAATCCAATTAACTTTCTTAATCTCCTCCAGGGCTTTTTTTCTCAGATTATTTTTATCCATGGAGATGAACCACTGGGACGTAGCTCTAAAAATCACAGGATTTTTACAGCGCCAGCAATGAGGATAGGAATGAACAATATTTTCTTCTTTCAGAAGAATCCCGTCTTTTTTCATATCTTCAGTGATAAATTTATTAGATTTAAAAACATTCATCTTACCGTATTTTTTTACCTGGGGAATGAACTTTCCTTCACTATCCACCGGGGTATAGATATCCAGGTTATAGGCTAATCCTGTCATATAATCCTCATAACCATGGCCAGGTGCAGTATGAACACATCCTGTCCCCTGGTCAAGGGTTACATAATCGGCTAAGACAAAAACAGACTCTCTCTCTATAAATGGATGCTGGGCCTTTAAACCCTCAATATCTTTTCCCTGGAAAGTGACAAGAACTTTAGTTTTGCCAAATCCTAATTCCTCGGCTAAAACAGGGATCAACCGTTTGGCAGTAATGAAGACTTCTCCATTAGTCTGAAAGGCAGCATATTCATAATCCGGATGAAATGCTATGGCCAGATTTGCAGGCAGCGTCCAGGGAGTTGTGGTCCATATTAAAACAGAGACTTTTTTATTTTTTAATTGAGGAAATTTTTGGGAAAGATCCGAAATCATAGGAAATTTCACATAGATCGAAGGAGAATTACGGTCTTTATACTCAATTTCAGCTTCAGCAAGCGCTGTTCTGCAGTGGGGACACCAGTGTACTGGTTTTTTCCCTTTGTAAACATTTCCTGAAGCAAAAAAGGCAGCAAGATAGCGAATAACCTTTGATTCATATTCAGGATTCATAGTGAGATAAGGATTTTCCCATTCGCCGGAAACCCCTAACCTTTTGAATTGCTCTCTCTGAATATCAACATACTTAAGTGCGTATTTTTTACACTCTTCTCTAATTTCTATGATAGAAAGTTCTCTTTTTTTCTCTCCCAAGAGCTGATCCACCTTGATTTCAATAGGAAGGCCATGGCAATCCCACCCAGGCAAATAGGGAGAGCTATATCCCTGCATGGTTTTGGATCTGACGATAAAGTCTTTTAAAATTTTGTTCAGAGCAGTTCCAAGATGAATACTCCCGTTGGCATAAGGAGGACCATCATGCAGAACAAATGAGGGACTTTTCTCCCTTCTTTTCTGAATTTTCTTGTAGAGGTTCATTTTTTCCCACTTGGTAATGATCTCAGGCTCTTTCTGTGAGAGCTTTGCCTTCATAGAAAAGGACGTTTTTGGAAGGTTTAAAGTGTCTTTAATCGTATCACTGTCTGCCATCAGTTACTCCGAACCAGTTCTTTTAATTTTATTATTATAGAATAAGTTATTCTATTTCTCCACATCAAAAAGTCAATTTTAGTCAATTTCAGTGACCCCATTGATTGAATTAGGGAGGGAAAACAGGGAGAATTAATCCAGAATATAATGAGAACCCAGGCTATTGGGATTTCCTATGGCTGCATAGGTGATTAACTGGGCAACTTGGATTCCATGTTTTAAGCCAACAATCTTTGTTTCCATCCTTGCCTCTTTGTAAAATTTCTCGACCCTATGGCGGAGATAATCCAGGTCAGCCCTCGCCCTTTCCAGCCGTTTTTCCGTCCGGATTATTCCTGCATAATTCCACATGGTTGACCTTATGGATATCCAATCCTGATTGACTAAAGCAGGATCTACCTCTTCTTCTTTACTAGGATAATACCAATCATGGATATCTGAAGGTTTATAAGTCGTTATTGGGTCAAAATGAGAGGCGATGTACTTGGAGGCTCTCGATCCCCACACCAAACCTTCTAAAAGAGAAGTGGAAGCTAAACGGTTGGCACCGTGGACTCCGGTACAAGAAACCTCGCCAACAGCCAGGAGGCCATTCAGCGAGCTCCTTCCCCATCCATCAACAAGGATTCCGCCACAACAATAATGGGCTGCAGGAACTACAGGGATTGGTTCCTTTGTGATATCTATTCCATATTTAAGGCATGTCTTGTAGATATTGGGGAACCTTTTTTTGATATTAAATTTCGCATAAGATACCAGATCAAGATAAACATAGCTGGAATTGCTGTTTGTCATTTCCTCATAAATAGCCCTGGTCACTTCATCCCTCGGAGCCAAATCTTTTTTCTTGCTATAATTTTCCATGAAGGTCTGGCCTTCTTTTGTTTTTAATCGGGCCCCTTCTCCTCTCACTGTCTCAGAAATCAAGAATCCATCTGCATCCCGGTGAAAAAGAGAGGTAGGATGGAACTGGATGTATTCCATATTGACAATCCTTGCCCCTGCTCTATAAGCCATAGCATAACCATCCCCAATGGCTCCTCTTGGATTAGAAGTATACAGATAAACAGCACTACATCCTCCGGTAGCCAGAATAGTGTAATGGGTAAAAATTGTCTTAACCCTACAAGTGTGGTTGTCCAGAATATAAGCTCCGGTGCACTGCGGCTTTTTATAATATGACTTAAGATTCTTAAAATGATGAGGGACTGTTAGCAAATCCACTGCTGTATGGTCAGCTAGAAGAGTCACGTTGGAGTATTTTTTTAGTGCCTTGACAAATCTTTCCTCAATTGTTTTTCCTGTCTCATCCTTTATATGAAGAATGCGCCTTCGGGAGTGCCCGGCCTCCTGGGCATAATCAAGAGAATCTGGTGTGCTCCTGGAAAACGGTATCTTGAGTTCCTTTATCAAGATATCATCAACAGCTTTTTTTCCTTCTTTAGTCAGTATATCAACAGCTTCAGTGTTATTGATACCATCGCCGGACTCAATGATATCTTCTTTTAAAAGCTCTGGATGATCATCATACCCCAGTGAAACGATCCCTCCTTGAGCATAATAGGTGTTTGATTCCTCAAACGTTGAACTTTTAGTGACCACAATCACTCTTAAACCACTTTTAGCCGCTTCCAAAGCCGCACTGGCACCTGCAATCCCACAGCCTATGATCAATACATCAGTTGTTAAACTTTCTTCTTCACGCATATCCGTCTATTTTAAAAATTCAAGACTTATATCCACAGACTTATAAGAGTGAGTTAAGCTTCCTACTGAGATAAAATTTATCCCTAATGAAGCAATTTCTCTGGCTCTTTTAAGGGAAACTTTTCCTGAAGCTTCTAAGGGAACTTTTCCTTTCATCCAATGGACAACTTCTCTCATTTGTTTTATTGACATATTGTCAAGCATGATCATATCAGCCCCACTTTGAACAGCTTCTTGGACTTCTTTTAAACTGGTGGTTTCTACCTCAATTTTGACTTCTGGTTTTATTCTTTCTCTCGCCTTCTTAACAGCCAGAGTAATATTTCCAACCAGCCTCAGGTGATTATCCTTAATGAGCACCATCTCTGAAAGATTATGCCGATGATTTTCACCTCCGCCCATTCTTACTGCATATTTTTCAAAGCTTCTCAAGCCAGGTGTTGTCTTGCGAGTATCCAGGATCTTAGTTTTTGTTCCTTCAAGCGCATGTATAAACTTCCTTGTTGTGGTGGCAATACCAGACATCCTTTGCAGAAAATTCAGGGCTGTCCGCTCTGCCTTAAGAATGGAGATCGAATGGCCTGAAAGAGCAGCTAATCTTTTTCCTCTTCTGAATTCCTGGCCATCATCTAAAGCTTTTTTAAAAGTAATGGAGGCATTTAATTTTTGAAATACTCTCCTGGCAATATCTATCCCTGCAAGCACCCCGTCCTCCTTTGCCAAAATTACTGCATCGGATTCAGAATCAGGCAAGATAATACTTTCAGAAGTTATATCTCCTTGAGGAATGTCCTCCTTCAGGGCTGCCTCAATAATCGTTTCCTCAAAATTTTTCCTCATTAAAAGAAATTATAATTTTTTCCTGCTTACCAGTCAATAACATTGAGCCGCCCCTATTTGGAAGCATCTTTATTTCCGTGACAATTTCTTTGGAAGTCAGGCAATCTGAATAGGAAGCCATCCGGAGGCGAGCGGGCATGGTTCCTCAAAGAGGAGAGCGAGCTGAGGAATAAGTGGATTTTCCTCGCTGGGGAAAAGACACGGGCTGACGAATCAGTTTGCCTGACTGGTTCTTTATCACGGAAATAAGTATGCTAACAGCCTATTTTCATTATTTGCGTTTCCGATCTCTATTTATTAAAATAAAAGCGCTTTTTTTATATCAATAAATAAAGTAAATACCTGACTTCAAATTTTTTAACATTAAAAGTTAATAATTTTATAGAAATGAGCAAAATTTTTTAAATTGGAGCAGGAAAAATGGAAAAGAAAATAAGTAAAAAATTAGATCTAAGACGAAAGGAATATATCAGAGCTATCTTAAAAAAAGACAATAAAAATCTTAAATTTTGTGTTCTTGGCGCTGGACATGGCGGGCTGGCTATGGCAGGCCATCTGGCCATCATGGGCTTCACGGTCAACCTTTACAACCGGGGACGAAAAAGAATCCTCCCTGTTATCCACAGAAACGGCATTAAGGTTGAAGGAGAAATTAAAGGATTTGGACAGATTGAGCTCGCGTCAACACACATCAAAGAATGCATCGACGGAGCAGATGTACTCATGGTTGTTGTTCCAGCCATTGGACATCGTTATATTGCAGAGACCTGTGCTCCACATCTCAAAGAGTATCAAATAGTTATCCTCAATCCAGGCCGTACAGGTGGAGCGCTTGAGTTCCATAACACGCTCAAAGAACATGGTGTAAAGCATTTCCCATTTATCGCAGAAGCTCAGACATTTCTTTATGCCTCAAGAGCCCTTGGACCTGCCCATGCCAAAATATTTTCCATTAAGAACTCTGTCCCATTGGCAACTCTACCCGCTTATTGGATTCCAGGCATCTTAAAAATTATTCAGCGAGCTTTCCCCCAATTTATTCCCGGGGACAACATTTTTAAAACAAGTTTTGAGAATATTGGAGCTGTATTTCATCCGGCTCTAACAGTGCTGAATGCATCCTGGATCGAAGAGACTCACGGCGATTTTGAATACTACATTCAGGGAGCGAGCAAATCTACAGCTACTATTCTTGAAAAACTGGATAAAGAACGGCTGGAAATTGCAGCTGCTTTGGGAATAAAAGTTATGAGTGCAAAGGCCTGGCTATATACGGCATACAGTGCCACAGGCAAGGATCTCTATGAGGCTATTCATGACAATCCAGGATATCTGGGACTTAAAGCCCCAGACAGGCTTCACCACCGTTATATCGATGAGGACGTGCCTATGAGCCTTGTTCCCCTTGCATCTATTGGAGAGATGTTGAAAGTTGAAACTCCTACTATAAGGTCTATTATATACCTTGCTTCAATAATGAGAGGGATAAATTTTTGGGAAACAGGAAGGACAGTGGAAACATTAGGAATTAAAGGAATGTCCATTAAAGAAATCCGACTTCTGGCTGTAGCTGGAGAAATTTAGAGAATACAGAGTGACTGCGATCAACAGAAAAAAGATTTTAGGAGCTTCAATAGGAAATTGTGTTCATGTAGCAGGCATTCTTAATTTTTTAAAACTCTCTGAGTTTCACGGTTATGATACTCTTTTTTTAGGTCCTGCCGTTTCAATAAAAAAAATATCAGATGCCATAAAACAACATGATCCAGACATCATTGCAATAAGCTACCGCCTGACTCCTGAGGTATTGGAAAAACTTTTAATTTCGTTCAATAAGAATATTATAAAAAACAAATGGAAGAATAAGACCTTTGTATTTGGCGGGACACCGCCAACTGCAGAAGTTGCTCGCAAAATCGGGCTGTTTGATGTCACATTTAACGGCCTTGAATCCCTGGAGGATATAATCTCTTATCTTAAGGGGAAAGCGAAAGAAGCAAAAAAAAGCAAAACTCCCCCTCAGAATCTTATTGACCGAATTGTTTTTAACCATTCTTATCCTCTTCTCCGCCACCATTTCGGGCTTCCTACAATTTTAAAGACAGTAAAAGGAGCCAGGGAAATTGCTCTATCAGAGACCCTGGACATTATTTCCATCGGTCCTGACCAGAATGCCCAGGAAAGTTTTTTTCGTCAAAACGAAATGAAAAAAGAACATGATGGCGCAGGAGGAGTTCCTCTTAGAAAGCCTGAAGACCTTGAAGCTATATATAAAACCACACGCTGTGGCAACTACCCTCTACTCCGATGTTATTCGGGCACCAGGGACCTGATTAAATGGGCAAAAATGTCTCTTAAAACCATTAATATAGCCTGGGGGGCTGTTCCCCTTCTCTGGTACAACCAGCTGGATGGCCGTTCCGACCGAACTCCTGTAGAATCCATCAAAGAAAATCAGGAAACCATAAAATGGTACGCTGAACATAAAATTCCACTTGAAGTTAATGAATCGCATCATTGGAGCCTGAGGGATGCTCCTGACACAATCGCCGTAGTCGCAGCCTTTTTAGCCGCATATAATGCAAAAAAAGCTGGAATAATCCATTATGTGGCCCAGTATATGTTCAACACTCCAGCTCAAACATCACCTCTGATGGACCTTGCAAAGATGTCGGCGAAAATTGAACTTATCGAGTCCCTTCATGATAAATCCTTTACAAGCATTCGCCAGATGAGAACTGGACTGGCGTGCCTTTCTCCTGATCCTGATGTTGCAAAAGGCCAGCTCTCTTCTTCCAGTCTGTTCCAGATGGCCCTTGAGCCAAAAATTATTCATGTGGTTGGATTTTGCGAAGGAGACCATGCAGCAACTCCCCCAGATGTGATTGAAAGTGCAAAAATTACTCATGGTGTCATTAACAACCTCTCTTTAGGCTTTCCTCAGATATTAAATGATTCAAGAATAAAAAAAAGAAAGGAGGAGCTTATAAATGAAGCAAAACACCTCCTCCAGGCTATCAAAGACCTCCCAACTGAAAAAGTTGTAGATCCCTGGGCTGATCCCAAGACTCTTTCTGAAGCTATCCAAACAGGTTTGCTTGATGCCCCTCATCTGGCTGGTAATCCTTATGCATCAGGGAAGGTCGTCACTCAAATCAGGAATGGTGCCTGTTATGCCATAAATCCTCAAACAGGAAATATTCTTTATGAAAAGGAAAGAATATCGCGGCTATTAAATTAACCTGGATTATTCACGAGTTAAGATTACCGGAGAAACATTGGAACATATTTAGTCACAATTAATAGCTGGGAATATGGTTATAGATAATGGCTTCACAAAATACTAAAATCTTATCCCGGATTTCAAAGCAGATGTTGCTAGCATTGTTTTTTTCTTAACCAATTCAATCACAGAGGAAAGAAATAAATGAAAAAGCCTTCATCTCTCTTATTCGAAGATCACTTCAATATTCCCCTGGATTATCTCCAAAAAATATTGAATATATCCCTTTCTCGAGGGGGTGATTTTTCAGAAATTTTTATTGAGTACAAGCTCTACAATTTTATCAATATGGAAGAAGATATCATTAAAGAGACAGCGGAAAGTATAAGTCTTGGATTGGGTATAAGAGTTTTGTCCGGTGAAAAAACGGGTTACGGATACACAAACAATTTCTCTTTTGAAAAAATAAAAAAAGCCGCCCTCACTGCATCCTCTATTTCCTCAACTCATGAACCAAAAAAAACTTCTTTACTGAATTCAGTTCAATTTAGTCATGATTTCTATCCAGTCCTCAAGTCCCCTCTCAAAGTATCTCTGGAGAAAAAAATCTCCCTAGTCAAGAAAGCCTATCTTTCCGCCAGGAACTTTGATCCAAAGATCAAAAAAGTGAAAGTCTCTTTCCTGGACCAAACTCAGTATTTAACTGTTGTCAATTCTGAAGGATTACTAATCTCGGACGCCCGTCCTCTTGTTAGACTGTCTTGTCTGGCTGTGGCAGAAAAAGAACAAAAAAGAGAAGCAGGATTCTCTGGAGGAGGAGGCAGAGTAGGTATAGAATACTTCTCAAACACCCTCACACCTGAGGAAATAGGCCAAGATGCGGCAAAAGAAGCCTTGAATCTTCTTGAAGCAGTTTTTCCACCTGCCGGAGAGATGCCTGTTGTTCTAGCCCCGGGCCACAGCGGAGTCTTTGTTCATGAAGCAGTCGGACATCTTCTCGAGGCAGATTTCAACCGTAAAAAAACTTCAATTTTCTGGAATAAGATGGGAAAAAAGGTTGCAAACAGTCAGGTCTCTATCTTTGACGACCCGACCATTCCTCATTTTCGAGGTTCTTATAACATTGACGACGAAGGAACAATGCCAAAGAAGACTCTTCTTATTAAAAATGGAAAAATAACAGGATTGCTTCAGGACAGGCTTTCAGCAAAATTGATGAACAAACCACTCACAGGACACGGGCGAAGACAGGACTATACATGTATACCAATTCCCAGGATGAGCAACACCTACATAGACAGAGGAGAGTATGCGCCTGAGGAAATCATTAAATCTGTGAAAAAGGGATTTTATGCCCATAAATTCCAGGGAGGTCAAGTGGAAGATTCAGGAAAGTTCACTTTTTCAATCAGCTCAGGCTATCTTTTAGAAAATGGAAAACTCACTGCTCCGGTGAAACAGGCTACCCTGATCGGTACTAATATAAACATCTTAAATAATATAGAAATGATCGGTTCTGACCTTAAGTTTGGCCTTCAAACAGGCACATGCGGAAAGGAAGGCCAGCAGGTTCCAGTAACTGATGGCTGTCCTACAATTAAAATAGCAAAGATGACAGTGGGAGGGCAAAAGTGAAAGAAAAAGACTCGATTAACCTAAAGGAGCTGGCAGAAAGCCTTGTGGCTTTTGGAAGAGTTAATGGTGCTGATGAAGTGGAAATATCTATCCTTGATGGCTACGAATTTAGCATTGATGTGAGGTTAGGAAAAATTGAAAATCTTGTGGAGGCTGGCTCCCGGTCTTTAGGCTTAAGAGTAATCAAAGATAAAAAAACTGCTTTTGGCTCTTCTTCAGACTTATCCAGCGAAACACTGCAGTACTTAGTAAAAAATGCCATAAAGCGTGCACAACTAGCCAGTACAGATGAGTTCTCCGGACTCCCGCCACTCTCTCCAAAAAGATTTAATATCCCATCTTTAAGGCTCTTTGACGCAGAAATCGCTAAATTAGATTCAGAAAAGAAAATTGCTCTGGCTATAAATACAGAAAAAATCGCTCTTAATGATAAAAGGATCACAAATTCCCACGGTGCAAGCTTTGAAACAAAAGAAATCAAGGCCACTTTGGCAAACTCGAATGGTTTTCTTCAGGAATACGAGCAGACATTTTGCGGCATAAGCCTCGGCCTCCAGGCTGGAGAAACAGACAGTAGAGTTGAGGACTATTGGTTCTCTTCAAAGAGGTTTTTTAATGAGCTGGAATCCCCAGAGGAGATTGCTAATATAGCAGTTGAAAGGACAGTAAGACAGCTCAAACCAAGGAAAATAAAGACACAAAATGTTCCTGTTATCTTTGAGCCAATGATGACTTCCTGGCTTCTGGGTTTCCTTTTTGCCTGTGTATCCGGAGTATCTATATACCAGAAAACTTCCTTTTTGGTCGATAAATTGGGCGAAAGGATCGGAGGCAGCAATGTGGATATCTTAGACGACGGCCTCATGCCCGGAATGCTTGGGACAAGACCCTATGATGCAGAAGGAGTTCCCTGCAAAAAAACTCAGGTTATCAATAAAGGAATACTAAAAAACTACCTGTGCAACACTTACGCCGCCAGGAAGCTAACGCTAAAATCAACAGGAAACTCCGCTGGAACCGGTGTTACACCAAATAATTTTTATCTTATCCCAGGAAGTATCCCTCCAAAAGAAATCATCTCTTCCCTGGATAAAGGCTTAATCTTAATAAGAACCCTTGGACACGGACTTAACCCGGTAACAGGAGATATCTCCAGAGGAGCATATGGTTTATGGGTTGAAAGCGGGGAAATAGTCTATCCTGTCTCAGAAATAACCATCTCCGGTAATCTGGGAGAAATATTAAATAATATTGAGATGATTGGCAATGATCTCGACATGCGAAGTTCTGTCTCTGGTCCGACAATCAAAATCAAGGAATTGACAGTAGCCCGACAATAAGGATGAGTTTTTTTACTTCTTATGAGTTACACGGGCAATAACATAAACAACAACACCCAAACCCATCAAGATCCAGCCAACTATATTCCAGGTGGTGAGCAGCCTTATAAGAAAACCGCCAATTATTAAAACCAGGCCAAAAAGGATCATTTTACCTCCTCTTTCCCGCCTTTATATTTTTTAGAAACCATTGTAGTGAAGGATATCCTTTAATTTTCTCTTGGGTACGTGAAGGCACCCTTCTTTATCTTTCCAATACTTAATGGAATCTTTTTTATCCTCTACCAACGGCTCTTCGTCAGGATATCCCACAGCTAATACGGAATCAATCTTATAATCTATGGGAATATTTAGTATTTTTTGAATCTTGTTTCTTTCTGCAGATGCTATCCAGCAGCTTCCTACACCCTCCTCCCAGGCAGTCAGAATCATGTTCTCTACAGCTGCGCCAACATCTCGCTCATACTCTTTATCTCTCACCCTTGAATTGACAAGCACAACTATATATGCCACAGGTTCATGACCGGGTTTAGGATTACCTTCCGGAGCAATATATGCTGCCCACCTCAAACATAGAAACACCTGTTTCCTGAGTCCTTTTTCGTCAACAACAATATATTCCAGCGGCTGAAGATTGGCTCCTGAGGGCGCCAGCCTGGCGGAATTGACAATTTTTTTTAGTATTTCTCTCGAGACTGCTTCTGGCTTAAACTGGCGTATTGACCTCCTGGCAAGAATAGTCTTATAAAGGCTCATTTTTCCCTCAAGAATTTTATCATTTTTCCTTAGCCCCTGGCTAGAAAAATTGTGGAGTATTCTCTTTTTTTAAATAAAAAGACCCGCTTGCAATTATAGGTCCTCGCTTTTTTTAGTCGTAGAATGATTCTTAAAATTTAATTTCTCTTCAAAGCTAGCCCTGGATTAGAATTGACCTTATTCTCTCTGCATACTCCCGGCTTGCTTTATCAGAAGTGATAAACTCAATCTGATCAGGCCTGCTTATTCCTAAACCTAACTCGACCGCTCTTTTAATCTGTTCCTGCTCAAAGATTTTTCGCTCCATGATCTCTTTTTTTGACCCTAAATCCTTCAAGACAGCAATTCCTGCCGCATCAATGGCAATGCGGTCCCCTCCTGCAAGAAAAACATTGGCTTCTTTTCTGGTTCCTTTCGAAGGGCCACCGTCCACAAATGCCTCAATTCCATCAAGAACAATCAATTGAGGCTCATAGCCAAGACTTATCTCTGCAATCATTTTTCTCATGTCTGGTGAAGAATGGAGCTCTCTCATTAGCCTCTTGGGTGTTAAGCCCACAGCCAGCTTAAGGGATAAAGTAAAGACACCGCCGTATTGGTGCGTCTTCAGACAGCAGGTTGTAACAATATACTCGGATTCGACAACAGGCCGTGGTATATAAAATCCCTCTTTCCAGTGATTTCCTGGTGGATTAAAGTGAACCCAATCCTTTTCAGCCAATTCCTCAAAATTGATAATCTTAAAATCCAGTTCTTGAGCCAGTTTAAAAATCCCTTTGTCTTCCATAACTCTTTTAGTTTTTGGAGGACCACTCCTTTCCCCTACTGTGACCTCCGAAGCTCCGCGTGTTTTTATCTCCTTAATCAATGTGCTCAAAGTGTTTTTATGAGTCGAACCAGGTGTAGGGTCAGCTGTATTAAAATTTGGCTTTATCAAAACCTTTTTACCCTCAACAGAAGGGAACTTTAAAAGATTTAAGACCTCTCGAACTCCCTCTTCTCTGCTTTGAGTTTTAAAAAGTGCGATTTTTGCTTTTGTCTTCGTTTCTTTTTTCCCCAAAGAAGCACTGCTTAATGTTGGCAAGCTGGCTAATCCTATAACCGAACTTTTAAGAAATTCCCGGCGGTTCAATGTGAATATATTATTTCTACCCATGGTTCGCCTCCAGATTTTCTCTTTTATACTGATGTTATTATATCACGTTTATCTTGAGAGAGGATATTTATTCGTAGCTCCACAAATAAGGCAACTCACCTTTAGTATATCTGACAAGGCTCTAATATCCGTTTATTTCTTATTTTTTCTATTTTTTCTTCTTCGGATAAGGAGGAACCTTCGGCAGCTCTTTTTCTTTTGTCTTCAACTCTTCAAGGATAACTTCTATAGCTTTATTCAGTTGTTCATCAATTCCTGCATATTCTTTAGCCGGGTCATTATCAACATAAATATCCGGTTCAACACCTCTCCCTTCAATAATCCAATCCTTCTCATCAACTCCATATACTGCAAATTCAGGCTTAAAGATATAACCACCGTCAATCAGTGGTAAAGAACCTCGAATGCCCACAACTCCTCCCCAGGTTCGCTTCCCGATCAGTTTTCCAAGCTTATGCTTTTTAAAACGATAGGGAAAGATATCTCCATCTGATGCAGAGAATTCATCTATCAAGCAGACTTTAGG
>Ga0114920_10000208_pt1 | contig 26244 bp, 44 predicted proteins | sample ChitaG_FD_88683 | JGI IMG/M metagenome (GOLD analysis project Ga0114920, IMG submission 88683) | Deep subsurface microbial communities from South Pacific Ocean to uncover new lineages of life (NeLLi) - Chile_00310 metaG | ecosystem: Environmental > Aquatic > Marine > Oceanic > Sediment ...
ACAATGAATCTGCCCACGGTTGCAGTAGGTTTCTACACCCTCGTCGTGCAATTGCGACAATGGCCTCTCGCCATCCGCTTCGGGGAACCTGACGTCGGCGATGATGTGGCCGCGAGTGCAGAACTCCACCAGATCGGCGAACTCCTGCATTGTGATCTCGTGGCCTGGGGCAGCGTATATCCTCTTTTCGCCTTCGAGCTGTAGCCCCAGAGCCTTCATGGTTGGCAGGGCTTTCATACACCTGCCCATTTCGTCGGCCCAAGAATCGCCGTTGATCCCTCGCTCAGACTTCCAAAAGCCCATGTCGTTCTCCTTTCTGGAGGCGCTGGGGCTGGCTACAAGCGCGCTCATCCTCTTCAGGCTCGCCCTCCGCTCCCCGTCCTCACCAGCCCCCGTGCGCCATACTTACCCACCCTGTCAGCAGCGCCATGAGGCCGTCCCCCCAACGGCGACCGAACCCGACATGACGCGGCTGAGAGGAGGGGCAAGTCAGACAATGCCCAGCCTTCTCTTTTTGTCTGCAAGCCAGCCCCTTCTAAGAACCCATAGGCAGTTGCCACAGGTAATCTTGGGAGCGTCCACAGTAGCAGTTTCCCCTTCAACCTCAATTCCGCATATCGTGAGGGCCTTTGTTCTGGCGGCTCCGAAATCAGGGACATCCGACCACCAACAGTGCATCTTCATGCCAATGTCCTCAGTTCAGTCATTCCACCAACTCGCAAACCCATTCCCGTTGAACAACGCGCCGCTTGTGCTGGCGCTTACGGTTCTTCTGGGCGATCTCTATGACTGTGTGCGGGGGGAGTGGCAGACAGGTCTCTAGCGCCTCTACCGCCTCTCTCATCTCACCTGGGAGTAGGAGATAGGACTTCACCTGAGACAGCAACCACTCGTGGCCGTCCTCAGAACGAGAGATGAGATCGTAGGGTTGGTCGCGCACCCGATGCGGAACGTAGCCAGCCTTTCTAAGAAAAGCCATATACTCCCACTCGGCTCTTTGGCCCCGACCCCTGGCTAGGTGACCTGCTGCTGCGCGATCAGTCACCCCAGCCCCCCTCGGCCAGCGATCCTATCCCCCAGCTTGGCCGCTTCTTCTGCTAGATCGAAAGTCCCCTCATCACGTTTAAGGTAGTTATAGGCATCGGCACATTCCTTGATAGCCTCGATGTCCAAGTTCCTCTGTTCTTCATAGTTATGCCCCTCTCTTCTAAGCAGAGCGTTGACTTCCAACCAGTGCTCTTCACGTAGGCGCGCTATCTCTTTTGTGATGCTCATGTCTCCCTCCAATCCGTCATGCTGCTATCTCCGTACAGCCATACAGCAGTTCACCGTCTACCATCCGCCAGAGAAGCCAACGAGGTCGGATGAGATTCTTGACGGGCCAAACAACCTCCAAGGCGCGAGTGCCGTAGCAGTAGCCTGCGCCTGGGCCACCATCCCGCCGAAGATGCCCCAGCCTCTCTAGGTTTCGGAGATGGTAAGGAACACAGCGGGGAAGTATACCAAGGCGCTTCCCGAGTTCCTTTCTTGATGGACTCCGACCGTTCTGTAGTTGGTAATCGAGGATGGCCTTCATCACTTGACCCTGCCGCTTAGTCATCTCGTCGCTCCTTATCCACGCGCTTAATGAGGGTGATCGAGTCGCAGGCTACGGTGCCAATGCAGGCAGCTTGAGTACCGTGGGTTGAACCTTCCCAAAAAGCCTTGAAGCTTTTCCAGGTCATATACAGGAATTCAAGTGCGGTTTGTGGGGTTACATTCTCTGCCTCGGCCAGCCAAATCTCGTGTGCATCTTGCTCCCAAGCAAACCTTGCGGCATTAGCGTGGCGATCAAAGGCCAATAGTTTCATTCCGTTCTTTGCAAAGGATGGTTCGTTGGCCGCGTAGAGAGTGAGTGCCTTGCCGCGTTTGATGTATGCTGAAGCCAGCTTCCCGTCCCATCTACGCCGCACAACCTTGTATACCGTCGTCATTTCGTCACCCCGCAATCTCTGCATCGCCGTTCCCAGTCATGTGGCATCCCAGTCTTGGGGCACATCTCAGGCTTCGACTCCTCGCCCAATTTCTGAGCCAAAGCTGGCACCGTCGGGGTCTCTGCGAACTCGGCGTAATACGCCACCGCCGCCTCCAAAGCTATACGTCCGTCTTCGGGCTTCTTGCGCCCTATGTACTGCATCAAGTTTCGGGAGTCTGTAAGTGGGCCAATGTGCTCCAGTAAATGTGCGTCAGAGGTGACGCACGTCCAGATGTTCGCGTAGGCTTCTAATGTGCGGCGCGAGGGATTGCTCTCGAAGAGTTTGTAGGCTTGTTCTAACCACGATTCACCCCATGCTTGGACGTGGCGTTCACGGTAGGCGTGGACAACGTGGCATTTGGTAAGGAATGAGTCCTTCTGCTGTTTATCGGCGTAGGCAAAGAGGATTGCTAACTGTTCGTCTGAGGCAAGCGCGAGGTTAAGTTCTGATACTGGGGGTGGGCCTACTCTGCCGAGAACAGGTATCTCTTCCTTAACGGCGGGGAGGACATTCTCTTGGACATCTCTCGTGCGTGTGAGGCGTCTGGTCTCTATAGGGAATTCTTGGACATTTTGCTGGACATTTTCCTCTGATGCTGGTTCGCCACTAAGATCAGGCTCACCGCTTAGATCGGGTTCGCCGCTAAGATCAGGTTCGCCATGAGCCGCCTCGATGATGTGCTCTAGCACTGTGCGGTTGTTTTGATCCCAGATGCGGTAGACCCTACCTACCCCAGGGATATCCAGCACAGCGTTGCCCCAGTGGTGCTCATCGATTCTCCGATGGCAGGCGGGACAGATGAAAACGATGTCTCCCTTTGTGCCGCCCTGCGACCGCTTCTTGACATGGTGGTGGTGGCCTTCTAACCCATGACCGCACCAGGGAATGTGCCAGTCGTTTACATCGCCCTGAAAGTCCTTGCGGCGTGTAGGGCACCCCTTGGTTTGGCAAAGGGGAACGTGGCGCGTGGTCACTCAAGCATCCTTGATTCTGAGGCAGCGCCCACACCACATCTGCCTTGAGTCCTCTCGCACCCCTTTGCGTTCGTAGTTATCGGGATCGCCGTGGGGCTTACAGCGCGGGTATTGAGGGAAGAGAGTATCAGGAAAATGAATCACCCCGCTCCGCCGATGCACCAAGACCTCAACCATTGCTCATCCCTCCTTGTCGCCGCCCCTCATGCCCCAGTCGGCAAAGGCACGAGAGACGGCGGAAAGGTAGGTGCGAGCTACGCTTCTGCACGTTCCAGTCGTTCGATCACCTTCGATGCTTGGAACTTGTCCAGACTTTGTAGGAAGCCCCAGTCTGGTAAGCAGTGGCCGTCCTTATCCAGCCGCCATTCAGCGCCAGCGTAGCCCTTGATGGCTTCGATAACGGTGTCGTCACCTAGTCGGTGGCAGACGGCGAGTATCTTCTTGCACTGCGGCTCGGTAGCGCCCCCTCGTGGGCGGCTAGGCGCTTCCCTTGGTGCTTCCGTCGGGGCCGTCCCTTGTTCATCTGGGGGCGGCTCGTCGTATTCCTGGGGCTGGGCCTCGGCCATCCCTAGCTCCTTGGTTATCTTCTTCCAGCACTCGGCGAAGGTCTTTATCCTGCCAACCATGATGGCGATTTCTTCGCCACTTGGCGGCCTCTCTAACGGAACATGTAGGTAGATGCCCGCATATCTGTCGAACACACCCTCTTCGGTGAAAGAAAAGGACATGAACGGCTTGCGTTCTTCGTTCTCAGCCATCACTCACTCCTCTCGATCTGCTCAGGCAGCACTTCCCACTCGTGGACGGTGAGGGTTGGGTTATCAGGCACCGCCAGCCACGTACTCAGACTGTCGAGGATGCGTAGTACCGAGTCGCAGGCATAGCGGGCCTCCTCTGCCTCGATACCAAGTGCAAATGTGATCTTGCCCCTCACGGTGTAGGGTTTGTCGGGACTTGCTCCAAGGCACCTGCCGCTAGCCTCTGGGCCGCTCTTACTACGATTAGGCACCTCTCAGCCTCCTTCCAGCCCTTATATCTGACAGAAGTCAGCGCCCGTTCAGTTGCGAGTTGGGCATCTACCAACCACAGGACAGCTTGGCCCCTTGAAGACATCGGCCTCCCCACACTTTCCGCCTCCCTTCCTGTCCAGGCCAGCTTCCCTTCCGCTTTGTCGATAGTTACAGATGGCGTCCACTAATCGTTCTTCGCCCTCACGGTTTACGATTGGTGGGCAGTTCTCCAGGTGTTGTTGGAGTGCCTGCCACGCGATTAGCTGCGCCAGCCAGTCCTTGCTCATCAGGTGCCGTTTGGCGACGGCGAAGTTTAGGCGGCAGTACGGGCAGTGTTCACTCACCCCCGCCTCCTGCCTCGCCGCCTATGCAGAACTCGCTGCTTGCTACACACGAGAGATCATCTGGATTCATCTCAACCACCTCTACTGGCTTAGGCCACCAAGGTTCTGAGACTGTCCGTTCGTCGCCCATGCGTGAAACCGTCCAACGCGCCCCGCATTGATGGCAGTGATACTCGGTTGTGTAGGTGTTGGGATCGCCGCCGCCGACGTTCTTGCCCTCCTCGTCGTAGATAGGCGTCCAGGCCATCAGTGTTCCGCATGTTCCGCCCATACTTGTGCGTGTTGGCTTGCACCCCTTGGGGCAGACCAGATCGTTAACCTTCATCCTTCACCCCTTGTTCTGGCGACTCACTTCAGGTGCCCACTGTGAATCGACCCACAGTTCGTACAAAGCCAAGCCCAACTGCGGCCAGACAACTGCACCTCAATGTGCTGTCGGGCTGTCTCGCAGGAGTAGCAGGTCATGCGTAGGATCGTCATGGCTTGCGCTCCGTGATGGTGACGGTGACGGGGAACTTGAGTGCGCTTGCTTGCTCGCAATCAAATTCAACTGTTGCCTTGAACCGCCGCGAAACGCTATGAATCCTTCTTGCCTCGCCCTCCACCACCGCCAGCACCGTAGGTGCATCCGCCTCTGGCGGAAGCGGCTCCTCGGATTCGAGGGCGGCACGAACCAGCAACACCTTCCCCTGCGCCCTACCAAGGCCAGGTATGCCTGGGGCCGTCAGTAGTGCTTCGACTTCCATGAGAAGCCTGATCTTCTCTTCATCCTTCATTGGGCTTCCCCCCATCACAGCCTCCTCACGTATTGGTTCCAGAACCGCATCTTCGTGGGGTCGTGTTCCCAGTAGATCGGTTCGGGCTTTTGGGCGCGGCAGGCAGCATATCCATCGTTCGAGCGGTGCGTGTCAGCGACTTCGAGTTGGCACCAATAGGCGCGCATCTTCTTGCCGCGAACCGTGCGAACCTCGAACTTGAAATGGACACAATCTTCGCAAAGCCTCACAGTAGAATCTCTTGTGCCAGCCGCTTGACGGCGATCTCGCAATACCTCTCCTCGATCTCGATACCGATGGCGCGTCGGCCCAAGTCCTTGGCAGCACGTAGGGTTGTGCCACTGCCCATGAAAGGATCGAGGATAAGTTCGGCCCCTACGAGTTCTATGCACCATTTCATTAGACCTAGAGCTTTCTGCGTTGGATGAAAGCGGGGTTGCCCTTGTTCTGGCCCACGAAGAAGCCCTTTCCAAACGTGGCGGTATAAACGTGCTGGTTTATCAAGGCTTGTCCAAGCCAGTTCGCAATCTGCATTATCATCAGGGCGAATCCCGTTGCGTTTATCCCATACCAACCAACAGCGTGACGACGGCAAGCGTTCTGCGTAGCAATTCGCACCCCAAAGGATCACGGTGGGAAAACCTAGTAGGAAGGCGGGATCAAATGGTCTATCGTCACCAACCACAGGTTCCCAATCTTGGTTTTCGCCCCAACACCCCCGCCCTGAACTATGCCAATTCGTAGTTGTGCCGATCCCATACGGCGGGTCAGTCAGCACTAAATCCACGCTCTCTGTCTCCAGTTGCGGCAGTATCTCGTGGCAGTCGCCGTGGTAGATCGTGATCCCGCCGCGTTCGTAGTAGGGCTTCAGAAACCTCACTTGCTTACCCAACCTCTACGCTGCGCCAAGTAGGGCTCCCTGCTGAGCTTTTTAAATCCCACCTTCCAGCAGGACACGTGGGCGATGCCTGACCTTCAGGGCTTGATCCTGGCACTGGCAGTGACCTGAAGTGTGCCAACCAGCCGCCCTTTCCTGACGCAGCGTAGGCGATGGGGAAGTTCAAGATTCAGGCTCCTTGATATCCACGATGCGGCAGCGGGGTGTCCCGCATAGGTGAGACCTGCGGCTGCGGACGACCCACATCTCCTTACAAGCCCTCATAATGAAATGTAGGTGTAGTCTGCCCTCTGGGGTTGGGCGTTTCTTGGCTATCGTTAAGGCAAACCAGTCCACGTATGTCATGGCCTCCCTCCTTCCAACATGGCAATCGTAAGGCTTTATCTGATATAAAGTCAAGGCTTTTCTTGACCTCTTATGGATTATTTTCAATAAATTCGTCGCGTCTGTCGCAATTTGTGCCACGGAATTATCCTCAAGGCGTTGGCTGTCTGCTACCATTATGATCATGTTCGGGGGAAAGAGCGAGTCCCTGTCTGCCGCTGTCGAGGCGTACCTGCTGGCCCTGAAATTGGAGGGGCGGTCAGAGGGTACACGCCGTTACTACCGCTACATCCTGCGCCGATTAGCCAGAGACCTCAAAGATGCGCCCGTCACAAGCGTAAAGGTTGAGCACCTGCACCAACACTTGAGACGGCTAGGCGACAGCGGAATCTCCTCAGCATCCTTAACAGTCTACTGTACGGTTGTCAAGCGATTCTTTGGATGGCTGGCCGAGCAGGGGAAGATCAAGGATAGTCCCCTAGCGGGTATGCACATCCATGCAGCACCCTGGCATCCCACTCCCCCGTTCACGAAAGACGAGATTCGGCGACTTCTCAAAGCCGCTACCGCGCCGATAGAGAAAGTCGTTCTGTTGTTGCTGCTGAACACGGGCTTGCGCGTCAGTGAACTCGTAGGGCTAGAGGTAGAAGACATCGACCTGAGAAGGAATGAGATCAAGGTAGTAGGGAAGGGGAACAAACAACGGATAGTGGCCCTGCACGCTGGGCCGAAGGCGGCGTTGCGGGAATACTTCAAGAGCCAAGCAGACGGCCTTCTATGGCCCGAAGGTTGGGATCGGCAGAAGGTAGCGCGGCTGCTCGATGACATTGGGCGACGGGCAGGAGTTAGCCGCGTGTTTCCTCACCGCTTCCGTCACACGTTCTCCTGTTATTGGAGCCTGGAAACCAACGATCTCCTCGCCCTTCAGCAGATATGTGGTTGGTCATCGTTGGCGATGGTGCAGCGATACACGGCCTGGGTGCAGGAACAGAGGGCGCTGGACGTTCACAAGAAGCACAGCCTAGTGGCATAAATGGAAAGACCCGTCAGTGGTGACGGATAAACGGAGGCGGGCGGCTGCCTCCCATTGGGGAGACCCTATGCCCGCCTCACCCAGCATGGCTTCCGCGATGCTGAGGCCGCTAGCAAAAGCCCCCGACCTATCCGCTGATCAGGCGGAACGCAGACGATGAACGCCACAGTTCGGTTAGGGGCGGGTTCCAATAAAGGAACGTTCCGAGGATCATTATACCACAAATGGAAAGACCCCCGTACAAGGGCCTTTCCCTCCTGCCACCGAAACAGCAGGGGCAGTTATCAATACCATTATACCACACCTTGACAACCCTCATTCCTATGGTATGTTGAGTCTAGGCGACCAACCTCATAGACCGTCCCCCCCCAACCGTGGGCGGTCTATCTTTATGAAAGAGGATGAGGTTGGAAGCCAGATCGTGTAGGCACTGTGGCAAAGCCTTCGAGCCCAGCAAGGGCAACCAAACATACTGCTGCCCCGACCACGAGAGACAAGCCCGCCAAGAGCGAAACCGCGTAAAGCCCGAACCCAAGCCGTGTGTAGGCTGCGGCCAGATATTCCTCCCCTATCGCAACAGCCAGAAATACGGCCCAGACTGTGACTGCCGCCGCAAGGCCCATCTCCAGAAACAAGGGCGTCAATCACTCCCCCAAAGAAGTTGTTGTATCTGCGGCACCCAATTCACCCCGCGTAGAGACACCCAGATAACCTGCAACTCCCCAGTATGCAGGAGTGAGCGACAGCGCATTCTTCAACGCGCCTCTTACCAAGCCCTCGCCGCCCTAACCAAGCCAAGTCCGCAGGTTCTTGTGATCCGAGGAGTGGAGGAGGAGGAGCGAGCGGTATTCTTCTATGACCACCACTGCCCCTTCCATGATCAGCGCCTCGTGCAACCGATCCTGAACTTCCTCAAAGACTTCCAACCTCACAGGATTTTCATAGGTGGGGACTTTTACGATCACTATAGTCTCAGCCGCTTCGACCGTTCCCCAGCCCGCGCACAAGTCTTGAACCTCAACAACGAGCTAGAGGATGGCAGGATTCTCCTGGGACAGATCAGGAAAACATGCGCCAAGGCTGACGTTTATTTCATCGAAGGCAATCACGAGCGCAGACTACGGGATGTGGTCTGGAGAGAGAAGGCCCTTGAGGGTCTACGGGAATTAGAGCCGCAGCAGCTATATGGCCTAAGTCAGTTCAACATCCAGTGGCTACCGTTTGGAAGCCAGATAAGCTACCTGGGCTTTCTGGTGGAACATGGCTGTATCGTCCGCGCCCGTTCTGCCTACACCGCCTGGGGCGAGAGACAGAGGCACGGTTCGTCAGGCATCAGTGGTCACGTTCACCGTCGTGGGCAGCACTCGTGGACGGACGAACGAGGGAGCCATACCTGGATAGAGGCTGGATGCCTCTGCCGCCTCGATCCCGAATGGTTGCCCCACGCCGACTGGCAGCAGGGATTCGTGGTCTCCACCGTTCACCACGGCAAGTTACATCTATCACCTATAGCGATTTATAGTGACGGCCTACGTGCCGAGGGAAAGTTCTACGAAAGATGAGGGAGGTGATGCCCAGTGCCTAACACCACACCCATCTATGAGTTAATCGCGGGGCGAAAGGAGGTGATGATATGCAAGAGGGCGGAACAGAGAGCATCCCTGCTCCCGAAACTGTATCCCCGCCCTGGCAATGACCAGAGGGGCGATCTTGTTTGGTCGTCCCTCTGGTAGAGGAGGAAGCATGATTGAGGGTATCTGTCCTTTTGCGTTCTGGCTCCCAGGCCCACCAGAGAAGGTCTACCAGAGCAGACCTACCCACCGCAAGACCTGCGTAGTCGGCCATACTGGTGAGTTCGATGTACCCGACGACGAGAAGGTACTAGCCAACGTCCTCTACTCGAAGCGCCAGGTATCCTGGCCCTTCACTATCACTAAGCCCTCTGCCCTGACAGGTAAGGCTATCCTATTTCAACACTATCCTGCTGGCTCAACCTGTTGGCACTGCGGGTATCCAGGGAACCTCTGGGCCGAGGGGATTGAACTAGAGGGGTTCATCGGTGTGCCTGACCTAGTGGTGGGGGAGCAATGGGACTTGCTGGTGGGGCTGCTCAAGTGGTTAAAGGAGCACCATGGATGGGAGAAGAAGTGGGAACTCGCCTATCTGGACTACTTCTCGCCCGACTACCTTGAGGTGCTGCACAGGCCAGCTACCCTCTGGGAGCACAACTGGATTCAGAAGCCCTACACCGACTGTCAGGTGTTCACCAAGGGCAGAGTCAGTGCTGCCCAGCTTCTAATAGAATTGAGGAAGGAGGAGGAAGAGGTGCCACCATTCACGGAGGAACAAGAGAAGCGCATAAAGAAGATTCATGCCTATGAGCCAGCAGGCTTGGAGGTGAATGCACGGATGGCTGTGCTGGCCTCCTTACTAGCTGCTCAGGCCGCAGTTATAAACGGCTCTTGGGACTTCCTGCCAATACAGCTTGAAGAGGCCAAACAGCGTGCCCACGAGTGGAGCCGCTGGGAAGGTGATTAGTCCTTTTTCACAATGCAGGTGCAGGGCTGAATGGTGAACCAAAGGATTTTCCCTCCCCTGCCCATTTCAATCTCTACGCGCACATCTTCAACCAGATCACCGCAGTTAGCGCAGACGTGGGCGTAGCCTATAGAGCCGCTGAGGGCGGGGTTATCTGACTTTGGCGAGGACGGCACCTGCTGCCGCACGGCCAAGCTCCCGTAAGCCCTTCCAAGTATACATAGTGCCCCTAGCCCTTAGCTTCTTCTTGTTCAGCACCACAATGAGGGCACCGAATGTCATCAAGAGATCGCAGGCAAGCGTCTACTGCTGCTTGAGCTTCCTTGTAATCCTCGAAGCCTACGAAGGCGATGACCTCTTGCTTAGTTTCCACGACGAACCCGTCATCGAAACTTCGAACTCCCTTTATACGAACCATCTCTCTCCTATCCAATGGCAACCGCTGCAACTAGGGCAATCCAGCCAGCCACATACGCCAAGATAAGTCCGCCAAGCCACCACTCGATGCGATCAACGCGCCTCTGGACGTGCCCTAGATCGTTTTTCAGAAGTCCAATAAGCTCTCTGTTCGTTGGCTTGTTCTCGCTCATCGCCTTCTCCTGCCTGCCTGCCGCGTCGCTCGCCGAGTTCCCCTCCTCGCTCGTTGTTGCCGCACCTTGTAGGTTTGCCTCGTTGCCTGCCGCTGCGCTGTCGTCTTCGTAGCCCTTCGCAGGGGCTGTACCTTGCGGACGCCCCGTGTCCCTCTAGGTATCCCTGTGCTTGGGCGCTTTGCCTTCGGGGGCTGATACGGTTGGTGGATGGAGAGTACCGCTCCACCTGGGCCTACCCTAGTAGATTTGAGCGGCTGCCCAGGCCCCACAGGTTGTCCAATGCGCTCACCAGGCTTCGGCTTGATCGGCTGGCGCGGGCCTGGGGCTGGCCGCCCAATGCGCTGCGGCGGCTTCGCTTTATACTGCCTTTTTGCTCTCGCCATTTACTTCCTCCTCTTACACACACGACAAATCTTGTAGGCGGGGACTTTCTCGCCAGTCCAGAGCTTCCAGGCCAGCACGGTATAGAGTTCGCCCCCGCAATGTTTACACTTCTCTTGGTTCCCCAGATTCCATGACTACTTCCTTTCAATATGCACGATGATGAAACGCGGGTTGCTGTCGTCAAACGTGATCTTGCGCCTGAACACGAAGGCCACTACCCGTAAGACTCGCTCAAAAGACATTTAGACTGTGCCTCTCACAATAGCCTTCGAGCAGTAGTACGTCCCGCCCCCCACGCCGCCAACGTCTATCCGATATGTCTTGGCACCCGATGGTAAGCTAAGGGCCGAACTCAGTACCTCGACGGGCGACTCTGAATCTGTATTCACTACAGACTCAACTTCCTCAACGTCATCTGTCACGTTATATAGCCGTGCGTAGACCGTCTTTGCCGCATTGTTTGTCCAGAGAACGACCAACAGTTTGAGGGTTGTGCTGCTGGGATAATCGTCAGGGTCAATGGCCGCGATGATCTTGCCGTACTGGGCATAGACGGTATCCGTGAACGTCGGTAGTAAGGCAGCAGCAACGGCTGTAGCCGTCACAGCCGAAAGGGTCTTATCATGCAGGATGGAGGGCAGTGGGGCAGCAGCGACTGCCGTAGCAGTCACAGCGGTTATGGTTATCTCCACCCCTACTATCGTAGGTGTTGGGGCTGCCGCGACCGCAGTAGCAACTGCGGCAGAAACCTGGACGACAGCAGTCGTGGCGATGGTGGGGTTCAGGGCATCAGCGGTTGCGGTAGCGACAGCGGCTGCTATTGCTTTACTGATGCTAACGGTAGGGCTGGGTGCTGCTGCAATCGCCGCAGCTATTTCACCAGCAATCTCAACATTCTGTATAGCCGCAACGGTTGGTGTTGGTGCAGTCGCCGTTGCTGCCGCCGCTTCACCAGCAATCGTGACGTTCTGTATCGCGGCAACAGTGGGCGTGAGTGCATCAGCAATAGCAATGGCTACGGTAGCGGTTACAGTTGCGCCCGTAGAGACTGATGGAGTGGGGGCGGCTGCAACAGCAGTGGCCTCCTCACCAGCAATCTCTACGTCCACAGCCGTGATAACAGAGGCGAGGAGGGCAGCAGCCGTAGCGGTAGCAACAACGGCGGAGACCGCTACATTTTTGACAGTGGTGATTGTGGGCAGCGGCGCAGCAGCAACGGCTGTGGCGGTGGTGGCGGTGATGGTTGCGTCCTCGCCTACCGAGTATTCGATGTGGAGCTTAGCAGTGTTGTCTGGGTCGTGATCCCAGCCCTCGGCAATCCTGAGACCACCAGCACTACTTCTGTTGTCGTAGTCATCCCAGAAGATCACTATATTCTGGTTGCTGGCCCAACCTCCGCGACTAACTATCTCCTGAATTACCGTCTTGATTTCAGGGCTATCGTAATCCTCGCCGCCAGTCCACGCATCAATGCCATCCCATTCCACTTCCGCAGTCGTACATCCAGAGGGAAAACGGCTGTCCCAATTCGCCTCAGTTGAGAAGGCCGCCGCGCTATCTACATCCTCAGCCCTAATTTTGGTATTGCAGCCAGCATTACTTTTACTTTCATAAGCGCGAAGCGTGAGATAAGCCGTACCTATCGTGGCCCCTTGGGGAATAGCAACTGTTCGGAACCGAAAGCCGCTACAGGAACGGTAGGTCACACCAGAGAGTGCCCCCGCCTCACAGGAATAGGCACCCGTGCGGAAGTAGGATGCGACATACCTACGCATCGCATCGTCTTTGTCGTAGTCTACCTGCTTATCCACAACGTCAGGAGCACGTCCAGCTATCGGAGGCAGCCAGCAGTCGAGCACATAGCGCTGCCTGCCATCTGGCCCATCGGCTAGACGATGCTTGATGTGATAGCGCCCACGCTCAACTACGACGGCTTCAGGGTGTTCCGCCAGGATGCGGGCGTGTACGTCTGCTGCTGAGTCGGCCATCGTCTTATACTGGCCTCATCCAAATGTGAGGCCCGCCCGTGAAGCCAGCACCGTGCATGGCTCCCTTGAACTGCTTTTCCATCTCGAAGTGCATGGGGTGTACCTCTCCCTTGGAGAACCTAGTCACTACGCGCACCTGGCCCCCAGGCTTGAGGGCGTCGTGGAACTGTTGGGCGTACATGGGCAGCGTGTCGGGGTGCAGGTGTTCGATGGTGTCGGCGCTGATAATGGCGTCTAGGTTACGCAGCCCGTCAAGACATGAGCCAGCGGCGATGTTCGGCAGTCTGTGCCGACGGAAGCGCCACTCGGCAAAGGTTCTTTGGGGACTCGGTAGGTCGACATAGTAGACCTGACAACCCCGCCGTGCGAGGGCGATGGCAAGGGAACCCACGCCCCCACCGAAGTCTGCCACCCGTCCCTTCACCAGCAGGAGGTTGCTTACATCCCGCCAGTACGCATCCATAGAGTTAAAGCCAACAAGGTCTATGACATAGGCTTCCTGCTCTTGGTAGAAGCGGTCAACCTGCTCTGGGGTCTGCGGGTCAGCCTTCTTCCAGGCTGCGGCAAGTTCCCTCTGGGCAACACTAGGGTCGAGCTTGTCAGGCAGCTCCTTGCCCTGCTCAGCCCAGTAAGCGGTTAGGTCTTCCAAGGCCATTTCCTTCTCGGTATGGAAAGATGAGTATTCAAGCACGTCCTTGAAGGTGAACTCGTACACCCCCATGTGGCCGACCGACGTATCCGCTCTCAGCCATACCTCCATACCGAGGTCTTGCACCCTTTGACAGAAGGCGAAGTCCTCGGACAGATACTCGGTGTAGCCTTCGGGTTGCTCCTGGGGAAATGGCTGGAAGAAAGGCCACATGCCCCTGCCTGAATGATCGGTGCAGTAAAGCAGGGTTCCCGACATCTTCTTGAGCACTGCGCGGGGGATAGCCATGAAGCCTGTCGCCCCGTACTTTATTGGGATCGGCTTGGCACGGCGACCGACATGAACTGGTTCCCCGTTGTCTAGCTGGCGGAAGGCGAGCCACGGGTGTTTGCCCCTACGTATTGCGTAAGGGCTAACGGCCACGGCCTGCTTCTCTAGAGCAAGGTCAATGACCTTCTTCAGTGTTTCAAGATCGAACCTAATGTCCGTATCTATGAACACAAGGGGGTCGTACCCTTCGCCCCAGTCCTTCAAGAACTGAGAGGCGACGACAGACCTCGCCCTAGAGATCAGGGCATCACCCCAATGGTAATGAATGTCATATCCAGCTTCGTCAGCCTGATGCAGACAGTTAGCCGTTGCGATCTCAAGATGACGCCAAGCGCAGATACCAAGGAGAGCCTTGGTTTCCACAACTCACCCCCTACGAGTAGTCTGTTGGTGTTATGGTTGCGATACCCGAAGCGTTCCAGGCAATCGTAAAGTTGCCAGCGGAACTCGACTCGTCCTCGCCAAAGTCCACAAAGCACAGACAGGGACTCGTCGTGTTGGTGCCAGTGTTGGCGTAGACAACGGCGAACTGGGCCGTGATGGTCGAGGTACTCCAGGTCGAGTTGTCGCCGTCCAGTTTGATGACGTTTGCCGAACTGTCGATGTTGGGGCTGCCAATGTCCATCCCGTCTGCCGTGTAACCAGTACCTGAGACTTCATCCCCGTCCACATCGTTGATGTAGTCATCATCGTCCTGGCTTGGCAGGTTAGCGTTGGTCAAAAGCATGACCCTCAACTCGCTGGCGTTCTCAACATCCATTTCCTTCAGGAACGCCGTTACGAAGGCGTTTGCGAACCACCATGCAGATACAGCCATCTACTTTTCCTCCTTCCCTTTAGGCTTTGGTTTTGCTGGCCCAGCAGTGGCGACGGCAGGCACAGCCCGAATCAACACGTCCTTTCCCATTGCGATCCCTCCTCAATAATTGGAACCAACCCGATGCATGGCTGGCTGCCAGCGCTTCGGGGCACAAGGGTTATGTTCCTCTTCTGCATTTCCTCCTTGAATACACATAGATCAGCATTGGCTGCGTAGGGAATCCAAGCACTACGGCCACTGCGAATGTTATCGGCGACCCCATCCAACCACTTGACATATATTTCCATAGCCTACCCCTTATGGCGTGAACTCCTGTCCGTCTATCTTCGTGCCGAAGTTGATGAGGAATACGGGCTTCACTACGGCGATAATCTTCGCATCGGTGTAGGCGTACTCGTCCAACTCATCAATAAGCGCCAGCCGCTGCTCGTAGTCCACTAGTCGCTGCCTAATCGCAGCGACTTCGGCTGTAAGGTTCGCTAGCTGTAGCTCACTACCCTGAGAGTAAGATTGCATTGTTTCTCCGCCTGTTGTGTCCCAAGCTGTTCCACTTCCACATACTCATAGTCATGGGCGATAACCTTCAGCGTTCCTGCCGCTGGATCGTCGGGGTCAGTCAAGCTGTAGACTGTACCGCTAAACAGCGCCTCGATGTCGGTCATCATCTGTTTAAGTGAGCGTTTCTTATCGAGGTTGTCGGCCAGCTTCACGCCGCAACGGATGGCAGGCTCCCGCCGTGGAGATTCAATGAGGTTGACTGTTACACGTTCGACTTCGGGACGGGCGCTGGTGGAGTCGGATTGCATCATGATACGGAGTTGTAGACTCCTGCCTGTATCGTTGCTACCAGCCGTCCAGAAGAGGCGGGTGAAGGTTGTGCTTACGGTTTCTATAGTTGAGCTAACCTGATTCCAGCCGCCACCATCCCAGTTAGCGTAGACCTTAACCCACTTTTTAGTTGCCTCTAGCGTTCCAGCGGTATGAACCTCGACGAAATGCCCTGCCTTCGGGGTGCCTGGGGAGTCGAGGTCAATGCAGGATAGGTAGGCGTTTGTCTGTGTGTCTGCGACGCTTGCATAGTTGCTATCTGTGGGATTGATGGAACCGTCTTTATTTAGAGTATAGCTATAAATGAACACACCATTAAGGACAACCCAAAGTCGCGGCGGCGAAGTAACAGTGCTAGTGACCATATCTGTTATAGTGAACGCTGAAGTAAAGCCAATCCCAATGCCTCCGTGCCAGATAACCTCGCCGACCCCAGGTTCCTGAGCCTCTCGTAGTCTACTCGTCAAGATATATGTGGTGCCGTTCTGGGCTTTGAAACCACCGTAAGCCCAGTGGCCTGCCTTCGCTATTGCGGTGAAATAGCCACCACGAATAGCGGAGGCGTTTGTAATCACCACCTCTGGCCCCTGCGTCCTCGCATTGAAGCCTGTGTATCGGTAGAGACCCAAGATTGTAGGTGCCCACAACATCCCCTGCCACTTCTCTAGGCGTAGGCAGTTGCTTGCACTCTCGATAACCTCTGGAATTTGGTTCCAGAGGTTTCCGTCAGTGTCGCCACTGAACAATCCATCAGGCTTGCCAATGTAAAGCCAGCGCCCCCATTCAATGAGTGAGTTGATGTCGCGGCCAGTATCGCCAACCCCGTACAGTGCCCCCCACGGTGAATCGCCTGGGCCAGTGTCATCAGTTCCCCACGCCGTTGCCCATGTTGCCCCCGCTGCGAGCTTAGAAATCTTGGCCTTGTCATCCAAGGGAACACCCCATAGATCGCGCCCAACACGGCAGAAGTGAAGGGCGTCGCAAGCGTTTCCCCGCGTCCAGCCATCGCCTGCCATAGTCCATGAATTGCCATCCCCAGGCTGGCTAGCATCCCAGGCAGCCATACCCGTGAGGGTGTTGTTGGTATTCGAGGCAACAGTCATGGTTTTGCTGTCGCAAGTGATAACGCAGCCTGACCACTCGTTAACAGTCCACGCCTCACGGCTATCCGTAAGAGTGCTAGCCCCACAGGTTACAGCGGCATTAGCTGTGCCGCTATCGGACTTGCTATGCACCTTGTAAGCCGTGCCAGCCGTGACCCCGACGTAGAGGGCATCTTCCCAGACAGCAGGTTGCCCAGGTGGGCCATCAGCCTGACCTGCGCCGATTTCGCCCTCGGCATCTATCGCACCAGTGCTATCAAGGCGGACATAATAGAGATCGTTGTCAGAGGTCGTTACCCCGATGGCGTAAATCTTGTCGTTGTATTCAATCAGCCGATGGAAGGTATGACCGCTAACTGCCGAAACGCTATGAAGACTAGGGCCAATCGTGAGTTTCCAGGGATAGGTTGCATTTAGACAGTAACCATATTCATACGTTCCTGGCTGTTCGAGACGACTGTGGCCCATACCCAGGTGCCAAGTATCGAACGTGACCGACTTCTCGCCACCCCCAGGCTGTACGGGGACAGTGGTTTCGCGCCACAGCCGCGCCCCCTTCTTGCGGGCTATGGTGTAAGATTCGCCGTTGAGGATGATGCGACCTGGATGTTGCAACCGAGTGGTAGGCATTACGTTGCCTCACTCAGCCCAAATAGTCCTTCGCCCTGCATATCCCGCTTGGGGCTACGCGCCCAGGGCTGGAAGTCGGCCCTCATGCGATCTAGCTTTGCCTTTTCCTTTAGGAACCAGCCGTAGTACGCCTCCCTATCCTCGCCTTGCCTGGTTGCAGCCAGCCGCTCCAGAACGGTAACGAAGCCACCCTGAATAGCGAATTGCTCATGGCAGATGGTGGTGCCGCCCGTAGGAGTTGCGGCGCTAGGCGCTGCGAGTTCGACGTAGGGGCGCAGGGTACGCAGGCGTGGCCTGCCTGCACCGAAGGGGGTGTGGAGCTTTAAGCGAAGGGAGGAGCCATCGCGTATGAGCCTCCAATGGGGCCAGCGGGACACATGGGCCTCATCGGGCATGTAGTTGTAGTTGTCGTCTGCTAACTGCCCTGCGCCCCTGTAGACGACAACATCCTGAACCTGATAGTCTTCGGTGATCCATGAGGGAAGTTTGTAAAGAGTCCGTCTGCCTGAGATGAGTTGCACGTCATCCCAGTAAGTAATGTCAGTGTTAAGGCCACATTGAAGCCGCACTGTTATCTGTTCACTTGTAGCAGGAACCTGGAAGCCTGCTGAGAGAAGCTGCCACCGCTCCTCTTGGGCGGTGATGCTCACGATGTTGGCAGAACCTGTTTCGTCGTAGACAATAAGTGTGCCTGTGTCACCATCGGTACACTTGCAGGCTGCGTAGATGCGGAAGTCCTCTGCACCTACCACGTCAATGTCAGCGCTTGTGGAACGGTTGGTGTCATTGGAGGCGGTGAGTTTCAACGACTGAGCGCCACGGAACACAAGCGTTGCCTCTGCGGCCTGCGTATGGGCCGTTTGCGTCCAGCCCGTAGTTACGGTGGTGTGCTCCATGTCGTTGTTCTCGATGTTGACAATCGAGATAGGCCACTCGTAGGGGTAGTAGGTCTGGCTCAGGAACTCGTTGATGCACTGCTCGACCAGCTTCGGGTGATGGGGTGTGATCTCGATCTCGCAGCCATCATCGAGGCAGTTATGCGCCCCTGATTCACTGAGGTTTTCGTCAACGACAATCGTTCCCGCCGACGCATCGTAGGATACAATTCGTATACACGTGCCTGGGGGCGTGCCGTCTGAATCTGCGTTGTTGTCGCAGACATAGAAATACCAGCCCTGAAAGTGATCGTCAGCGATAAAGCTAGACTTAAAGGTGGTAGGGAGCGTTACGGTAGTTGTGGGCGCAGCGATGTTGCCGTTGACCTTGGTGTAGATGTCACCCCAGATCGTCTCGCCCGTCAACTTGCGCTGGATGCCGCGCCGAATGTCCTCTAGTGTACTGCTCACTTCTTCACCCGCTTATAGCCCCCACGTTGCCCCAGTCGTTTCTTCCGTTCCATACTCAAGGCCGTAGCCACAGCCTGCTCTTGTGGCTTGCCCTCATGCCGCAGGTGCGAAATCTTACGACTTACGCGCTTTCTTGCGGCCTTTCCCCTTACTTGTCTTCTTGCCACGCCGCCTCCCGATGTATTCCGTAGGCGTCGAGTGCTTAACCGACGCCCTAGTGATCGGCCCCGCCATCTTTCGGCCCTCGCGTTGGGAGTCCATGTAGCGCCACGTTGCGAGGCAAGTCCCTGATAGCGTTGCCCCCGCAAGCGGGGCAGGGGATCGACTTGACATCCATCCCCCGCCTCGCCTCAGTGACTACGCCACAGTCGCAACGGTAGTCGTATGCGGGCATTACTCCACCACGTTAATGCTACGGAACCGTGTCGGCCTGCAACTCGGCCCAAGTCATTACGAACTCGGCTTCGTCTGCCGCTGTCTCCTGTACGTCGAATACGAGGAAGGAGGCTGGGCCAACGAGGTAAACCATCGGATCGCCCTTGAGGATGTTGTATTCAGGGTTCCAGGTGGTCTCATCAGTTGCCGTCCCCGCCTTCTTCAAAATCTTCAGCAGGCGGGGGTTCGTCAGGGCCGCCTCAGTGATAGCCGCGTCTGAGTAGTGCAGGTTGGTGACGCCAGTAGCCCGCAACTCTGTTGTCCCGTTGATCAATGCGTTTTTGCACAGCATCGGTACTGTGTCACCCCCCGTCGTGTAGGAGTCCGCATTGTTGACGATCACGCCGAATACTACCTTCTTAGCGTTAACGGTGATAGACGCGATTGAAGCAGAGATTGGCACCACAATCACACCCGACGGGATCGTGTAACGAAGAGATGGGGCGGTGAGCGTGATGGCTGTGCCAGTAGCGCTCATCGTTTCTGGCGTGCCGATAACGGGATTGTGGGCGATGAACACCCGCCCGTCCCTTGTCCACGCATCTACCAATCCCTCACGGGAGTTGATTAACTGGGCGTGGTCACGGTTTTGATATAGCGCCTCAAAAGCACCGTCGGTGCCCACTGCTGGGCTTATCTGATCAACGTATCCGAACTGGTGTGCCATGTCATTCCCTTTCTCCCGTAGCCCATTACAGGGACTTTTAATAGACGGGAACTAAAAACCAACCGCTAAGTTGTTTGTTGCTTTCACTCACCTCCTATGGCTTCCAATCAACACCAAGGGCGAAGTCCACCCTGCCGTCGCCTTCTTCCGCGTCAGCCCTAATAGCCGAAAACAGGGCGACCTCACCTCGATTCTTCAGGTTGATAGTGTCACCCACCTGAGCCAATCGGCCCACGTCGGGTGTTGCAGTTGTCCCATCAACGCACCAGCGGATAGGTGCTTCTTGGACTTCCCCCTCTGCAGCAGCAGGTACGTTGCCGCTTGCCGTTGCAGCGGTCAGCCCACCAGCCGTCGCCGTTACGTCTACTGTCTCGTAGCTTATGACGCCTATCACTGGCATTAGCTACTCTCCTTCCTCTGTGGACACTTGTATTCGTGCGCGTTTCTACTGGCCTCTTTGTCGAAGAAGCGCGGGCAGCCCTCGTTGCGACAGTAGAAGGCTTCAGGCTTACTCTCGGCCTTTGGCGTTTCGTCTAGGCCCAGCGTCCTCAGCGTCTCAGGGTCAACGTCAGCCTGCATCTTCCGCTCGATGGCGGCCATGAAGTTCCCGTAGAGCTTGGATTCCTCGCCGTGCTTGGCCTTAATGTGCATGAAGAGATCGGGCAGGCTTTGCATACGCTTCGTACACTGGACGCCGCCTGGCTTCACGAAGCAGCGTACGGGTAGCTCGGCCTCTGGTGCCTGCCGCGTGAGGAAAAACCACTTCTTGCCGTCCTTCCTCTTCGCCAGCCAGTGCTGAAGGAACCGCTTACGGAACGGCGTTGGCATCTTGGGGTTGAATGTAGGAGCCGCTAGGGTTGAGTGGGTTCCGTCAGGGTGATAGAAGCGTATGAAGTTCGACAGCCGTAGATTGCCCTTGAAGGGATACTCAATCCCCGCGTTTGGATCGCTAACAACCTCTGGTTCGGCCCCCGCTATTTCCTCTTCAACCCGCTCGATTATGCCCGCTTCACTTACCATGAGGCATACCCTCCTTGATATAGAACTGTTTCTTTCCTTTGGCGCGGTCTACAATGATTTGGCAAAAATCCTTCACCGCCTTTGTCATGTCTGGCGGCGGTGGTTGCCTCTTCCGCCACTCGTTGTGCCGCTCCCGCATCCCCGCCATCATCTCCTTGATGTCTTCCTTGTTTAGTGCGTAGTCGATAGCCCCGAAGGGGATGAAAAGGATCGGCTCATTGCTGCCGTGCTCGCCACCCGCGTCCTCGCTCTCGATGTTCCAGCACCCGTCTTGGTCTACGCCTGCTAGGACAACCGAGCGCCTACCGCCCCTGGTGGACGGGAGTGATCCCCCAAACACAGGGTAAAAGTGCGGCTTGTTGATTATTCCTCTGACCACTTGAATCCTTTATCCAGATAGTGCTGCACCTGATCGGCAGGTACTTCGGTTGTCTTAGGTTTCGCTATCTTTGGCTTATGGGGGAGGTCGGCTTCAAACTCGCCAGAGATGACGTACCTCGCTGGGTGAATGAGTACCGCCTTGTGAGCGCAGGACACTATGGTAAAATTCTTTTTGTAGGCTTCTAACTCCCTGGCACTTCGGAACTTAGCCATGCACTGCCACCTTTGACCTCAGCACGAACAGGTTGCGGCCAAGGTCAGAGAAGCCGATGCGCTCGACCTCAAATCCCATATGCTCTAGTTCACTCTTTGACAGGTTCACGTCCTCCCAATAGATAACGGGGATGGTCTTCAAGTAGTCCATGAGGGGGCGTTTGGCATTGCCAAGGTGTTGCCACAAAGAGAGGCAAAACGCGACATCGAACTCCCCCTCTGGCATCCCCTTCTCAAGATTGAAACGTAGGGTCTTGCCCTCAAGGTTGGGATGGAGTTTTTCTGCTGCCTGCAAGATGGCCTTGTCCCGATCAAGGGCGACAACTTCAGCGGCACCCTCATCCAGTGCCCGTGACGCGAAGTAGCCCAGATTGCAGCCAAGGTCAATCACGCGCTTGCCTTTCACGTCTGGCTTCATCGCATCCCAGCGCGGCCCGCAATCCCGCTCGCCCACTCCATCGACCCTCTGGTATGGAGTATCAGGGTTCGATGTTGACCGACTACCCTCTAGGTGTAGGTTCCGAATGTGCGAGACTACGCGATGGAAGCCTCGTGTAGCCAACCCCGAAGCCATGACAGGAACCGCATACTCACGCACCCTCTCATCTAGGGGCTCGAAGTCGCACAGCCGCGCTATCTCAGGATCAAGCCCTGGCTGTATCCAGTCGAAGTCGAATATCACGGCTGTCCCGTCTTCTTCCAGTAGGACGTTGCGTGGGTTGAGGTCGCGGTGGGCTATGCCATGCGAGTTAAGGAACTCCGCCCCCGCACGAACGTCTGCCAGAATCCTATCTCCCTCTTCCTCGGTGAACTCCTTAACGTCGGTCAAGGGCTTGAGCTTCGGCGTGTCGAAGTAATACCTTCCAAACTGATCCTCGCCCTCTTCGAGAATCGGTATGATGTTTGGGTGCGGCCCCAATGCCTTGACAATAGCGTTCATCGCCCGCTCGTCGCGGTCGCCGCCGCCAGTGTCATACTTGCGAACGACGTTGCCGCGATCCTCTAGGAGATTGGTGTCTAGTTTCTCTGTGTCCAACAGAGCAAACTTCAGCCTCTCTTCCCTAGCAGCGACCTCCTCCTCCCAGTCCTTCAACAGAGGAATCCAACACGTCCGCCAATGCTCGGCCCAGTTAAATGTTCTACCTACCATCTCGCAGCAGGCCCGATGCTTCGCCATCGCCTCATCAGACATCGCGTAAGCGTTCTCCAGTTCTTCTACGAGGGCATCGCTGTCAAGAAGAGGCTCGCCATCATGCCAAGTAGCAGGCTCGATAATGGCTCCGAGGCCCTTAACATCGACAAGACCCTCTGTCTCTGGTCGCTTCTGCATGATGACTGGCGCACCACAAGCCAAGGATTCTACGATGGGCTGAATCTGAAGCCCTGGCACAACATGGACAGCACTCGCTGCATACATACCTGCCATCACATCCAACGGATAGCTGATGTGGTAGTTGTAGGGATCAGGGAAGCGAAGCGCCTCTGGCGGAATCCTGATCTTGACACCGTGAGAGCCAAGGTTAGGCGGGCCTTCCCAGTCCGTGTGCAGATAGAGAACTGCATTATCGTGACGCTCACGGAATTTAGCGAAGCCGTCCAGCAAACGTGTGAAGTTGCGTTCCGTGGGGCCAACGGCCGTGATCAGGAAGTCGTCTTCTGTAACCCCGTGCGCCTCTCGGAAGTATGTAGCCATCTCCTGGGGCTGCTTGCCGAAGTTAGGCAAAACAGCGGGCGGGAAGACGCGGCTGTGTATTCCCTGTGCCTCTTGCCACTCGAACTCTACCTGGGAGGAAACTAGCACTGTACGGGCGTGGCGAAGCACACTGTTGGTTACGTCACCTGGATACCAAGCTATCCAGCGAAACTCGCTGCCTTTGAACTTGCGGTAATGGTGGGCATCCCCTCTAGTGATTACGAGATCAGCCCCCGTGTGGCGGATGTGCCACTTAACGATGTCGTTGCCCCAGTCATCGTCTACGGGTAGGAAGGTGATACCGTCGTGTTCTAGCGCCCCATCGCCAAAGCCCTGCGTTGGCATCCACCAAACGCTATGCATATCTTCCTGTAACAGATGTGCTAGGTGCGAAAGCTGACAGGCATCCTCCGTCCCCATCCAAGGGGCGTCCCCAACAATCAAGAACCGCATAAAGCCCCCTCACAGGGGAGGGGTTGGTCAGCCCCCTCCCCTAGCTATTCGGTTTACGCTTCGTAGCCGATAATGTAGTCTGCCTGGACTTCAAGCATCTCTCCTACCATGCCTGGGAGGGCGGCGTGATGCTCAGTATTCGCGGTGTAACTTGTCCGCAGGTACATCTTGTCGCCAGCAGCAAACGTCCGCTTAGCCGCAGTCTGGTTGGTCAGTGTATAGACTCGGCCAAGCCCCCAGATCAGGGCACCAGTGGTGTTAGCGGCCTCACCAGTCCGCTTCGCAGCCCTAGCTCCAGTGGCATAAACTCCAGCCGCAGTATCTACGCCCTCCTTCCAGAGGGACACTTCCCAGAGGTTAGTGGTCTTGTCATCCCCAGGAATGGCAGTGGCACTTGGGCTGAGAGCGGCATACGCTCCAATCAACTGCCCTGCGAAGGGGAACCTGAACATGAAGTGATCCTTCTGAAAGGTGTCCGTGTCCGTATTGGTCTGGAAGTTAACCTCGTTGACTATTGAGTACGGCGCTAGTCGTGCATTAAAACCCATAGCGCCCTCCTATGCCTCATACCCTATGATGTAGTCTGCCTGGATTTCCATCTTCTGCTGCGCCAGAGACAAGCCGATGGTCGCGTGAGTAACACCAGCGGTAAAGGCTGTCCGCAGGTACATCTTGTCGCCAGCAGCAAACTTCCGCAGGGTGGAACTCTGGTTGGTCAACGTATAGACCGTGTTAAGTGCCCAGACCAGGGAGCCAGTTGTGTTAGCCGCCTCACCAGTCCGCTTCGCAGCCCTGTCGTCAGTAGCGTAGGTTGCCGTAGTGTTGTCTGCCGAGTTCTTCCAGAGGGACACTTCCCAGAGGTTCGTAGTCTTGCTATCTCCTGCTGGATACGCGGCTCCCTGACCAAGAGCGCAATACGCCCCGATCAACTGCCCCGCAAAGGGAAAGCGGAAAATGAAGTGATCCAACTGGAAGGTGTCCGTATCGGTATTGGTCTGGAAGTGAACCTCCTTGGTCACTGAGTACGGCGCTAGTCGTGCATTAAAACCCATGTCTCTCTCCTATTTCTTGACGCTCACTAGCTCGTGGGAGAAGCAGCGTCAAATGTCATCTGCCTGCCCCAAGCGTCCTTCCACTCGCCCGTGCCGTAGATGACCACGATGTTCATCTCAGTCATGCGGCCACTGGGGTCGCGGTCGGGCTCCATCTTGGGGCCACCACCGAACCGCACGTAGCGCAAGGCCTGCTTACTGAACACACCGCCAATCCCGTCATCGGTAGCGTCCTTGCCCATGTTGTTGTCGATGAAGACATCGACGCCGCCGATGCGCCTGACTGCGGCTTCCTTCAGAACCTCCACGGAGTAGTCCGTGCCAGGAATCTGAACACCCGTCTGGGCCTGCGGTAGACCAAGCGCCAACTCCTTGTTGATCGTGTGCATCTGGTTGTCGTTGAACACGCCGTACAGCGGCTTAGGGGCCACTTCTGGCGTTCCAGCAACAATCGCTGCCGTTGCCTGACCGCCAGCGCGAATAGCCGCGCCAGCCGCCATAATGTAGCCAGAGGTCAGCGACCTACCTGCCGTCCCCAGGTCTACAGTGAAGCCGTCCAGCAGGGTAAGAAGGTCAACGTCCTGCTTGGTGATGATCGCATTGCCTAGAATCTGGCCTAGCAGCCGAGGCAGATTAGCCCGCTTCGTGATCTGCATTGCGGCCAGGTCTGTGCGTGCAACCTGGGCACCAACCTCGCCAGGGGTGATCTCCATGCTGGAGTCGGTGACTTCCTGCGCCTGGGCCATGTCTACACCCTCTGTCAGCGCGTAGGCGATAGCTCGTGTTAGTTCGGTCTCTTCATAGACTCCGCCCTCACCTTCAGGCAAAGTGACGTTCTGGACGAGGTTACGCATAACATCGCCCTCTTGCTCCTTCAGCTTTACCTCAGCAATAAACTCGGTGGGAACTGAGTCAGCTACAGACGTTCTAGTCGTAGCTCCCGCTGCCATTTCTTTCTCCTTAACTCACGCCGAACTGCCGCCTCAGTTCCTTGAATCGTTCAGCGCTGATCTCGGCAGCGTTGAATAGACGACAGGCTTCCGTATAGTCGGCAACCGTGCCGCCCCTCGGCGGTAGTTCGACTGGTGTTTCTGTTTGTCTTGCTTCCTCGCCAGCCGCACTTTCAGCAATAGCCTTCGCCTTCTCCTGTGCCAGCGTGTCCACCTCGGACTTCGGCACATAGTTCTCCATCTTGTAGGCGATAAGCTCGTTCACCTGCTGAAAGAAAGTAGCGTCCTGGCCGTGTTTTTCCTGAACGCGTATCTGGAGTTCAGCCCTCTCCCGCGCATCTTTCGGCAGGAGTTCCGCTTCCTCCAAGAACAAGCGACCTTCTGCGTGCCACTGTTGCAGCGCACCCTGAAGGCCCTCTCCTCTCGCGTTGTCGATGGCGTCCTGCATCCCTAATCGGGCTTGCAGTTCCCTGCGTTTATCTGGATCGTCCTCGCTAGCCATTTCAGCCATGACTTGCTCATGCATCTGGCCCTTGCGCCGCTCGAAGGCAGCTTGGGCCGTTTCGCGCTCCTCGCGGCCGATCCGTCGCTTTTCCTTGCCAATGGCCTTTTGCAGCTTGTCCTGAGCATCCTTTGCCCCCTCCTTGTCGCGCTTCTCCAGAAGCGCCTTGAGGCGTGGGTGCTCTAGGAGTTGGTCATCGCCAACATCGGCAAGTGCGTCCTTCTCCTGTACCTCAGCAGCAGGTGCCTCGGCCCCTTCCGCTGTAACCTCGGCTTTCGCCGTAGTGTCCTCGGCGGGA
>Ga0114920_10000209_pt1 | contig 25989 bp, 27 predicted proteins | sample ChitaG_FD_88683 | JGI IMG/M metagenome (GOLD analysis project Ga0114920, IMG submission 88683) | Deep subsurface microbial communities from South Pacific Ocean to uncover new lineages of life (NeLLi) - Chile_00310 metaG | ecosystem: Environmental > Aquatic > Marine > Oceanic > Sediment ...
ATTGACAGAAATTTTATTAAAATAGTGTCTAAAAAATATAATAATATTTACTCTTTATCAAAAAAAAGTCCGATTACTAAATATATTAAATATAAAAATTTAAGATAGATTATAAAATGATAAGTTTTGTAATTTTTTACGTTGATGAGGGATTAAAGAAAGCAGAAGATCATAAAGTGATGATAGAGCAATTTTTTAAATCAGCTTCTGTTCATCATCCAGATTGCAAGAAAGTTGTTTTGAGTGATTTTGATACCGACCTTTCTTTTTTAGATAAAGATGTTGAAGTTAATCGTTATAAAGTTGATAAATCTAAAATTATGTTTAGCAGAATGACTACACAAATTGCTTATTTGGAAAGCCATGATTTTTCAATAAATATAATTTTATTAGATTATGATATTTTAATAAATGCAAATCTTGAACCATTATTTCAAAAAAAATTTGATATAGGTCTGACTTATAGAAAAGATCTTGTTTTTAGAAAAATGCCTATTAATGGGGGAATTATTTTTCTTAAGAAAAATTCTAAATCTAAAGGAATTTGGTTTTTAGAAAAAGTTTATAGTGTTTACAGGAGTAAGTATTATTCTAAAAAAGATTGGTATGGCGATCAGTATTCTTTAATTTATGTTGTTGGAAATTCTAATATTCCAAAGCAGGGGACAAAAATCATTAAAAAAAACAATGCTTCATTTCTTCTCTTACCATGTAAAACATATAATTTTTCACCCACAAGTTATTCCTCTATTAAAAATGAATTGAAAGATAAGAAAATTCTTCATTTTAAAGGTCCTGGAAGAAAAGAATTAATGAATTTATATTGGAATATTTATTTTAATAAATCAATTTTAAGCAGACTTATCCTTTTGAGGTATATTTTTAGAGAAAATATATCCAAAAAAATAGATAAACAAAAAATTATAGATGAATTCAAGGAACAATGCGAATTATCAATTAAAAAATTTGAAAATAAAATTTTGCCTCTTGGCTATATCGAAAATGGTATTTTTTTATGGGAAGGATTTGCTTTTTGCGCTATGGCTGAACTTTTTGATGTTGATATTATTATTGAATCAGGAATCGCTGGTGGTAGGTCAACTGAAATATGGGCAAGATATTTTAACAAGCCAATTTTTGCAATTGATGATGGAAAAGTATATGGTGTAGAAAAATTTAATGAAACAAAAAAGAGGCTTTCCAAATACAAGAATATTAAATTTATTTTAAGTGATTCTAACAAAGAGTTTTTAAAATTAATTAAAAAATATCCTAAGCGTAAAATAGGGATTTTTATTGATGGACCCAAGAGAATGGGAGCCCAAAAACTTGCTAAAAAATGTTTTAAATATAAAAATGTTAAATTTGTTAGCATTCATGACGAATGTTGGAAACATGTTAAAAAAAGATACCATTTAATGGATAAATGGAATAAAACAGTATTTTATACAGACGCAGATTGGTTTATAAATAAATATGATTATTTAGAAAATAAAAACGATCCCATACTGAAAAGACAGTTAAAGAAGCATGAGGGCGAAGAAGGAGGAGGATTTGCTGTGAATGTATAACAGACTAATATTTCAAAACTTTTTTTAAAGAAGGTTTTTCAAATGTTTTTAAATCTGATAAAGGAGAACAATTAAAAATTTTAACGGGTTTATCTAAAGTTGAGAGATATTTTTTTAGTTTTTCAAAATTTTTATGAGCTAAAAGGACCTCTTTGTGATGCCCTTCTTGTGATATATGTGTTTTATAGGTAAGTGCATTTTTTGATACCTCATAAAATCGTTTGTATTCTCCTAAACTATAATCTGCTCCTAATAGGATTATTTCTGAGAATCCCATCCATAAGGCAACAGGAATTGCAAGATCCAAAAGAACACCAGGTCCCCAAGGTAATGTCTTCATAAGATTAGCTTCAAGCTTAACCATTGATTTCTTGTTATCTACAGAGATATAAACAGCGTTTGGGAAAGGCGCGTATCTCACAAAGGATGAAAAAAAGAATAGTTCAGCATCTACTTCTTTTTTTGCTCTTTGCCAATTTTCCTTGTAAAAAACAGGTCCAGAACAAAAATAATACTTAAAATTATTACGCACGACAAATGTGCCATGAACCCCAAATACAAATGGATGCTTTTTTATTAATGATAAATCAACTTTATTTAGAGAAGGCCCTGTAGCCATAATTATGCATTGCTTGCCTTTATGAATATTCTTGAGCGCAGCTAACTTTTTCCTGTTTTTTAAATCAAACAGTATACGTAATCTATTATATCTGAATCTAAAGTTTTCTCTATTTTCAAAAACTTTATAAATTGGATAACTAAGTTCTTTTAAGAGCCTTATCTTCGATAATCTTTGTCGTATACTAACAAATATTTTTTTCTTACTGTCCTTCATTTTTAATTTGCTTTATTATTTTTTCAAATTTATTTTTAAAATCCTTTAATGATTCTTGCTTTGTGGGAAATTTTTTAATAGCAGTATATAATAATTTTTTTGTTTTATTTTCATTATCTAAAATAAATTTTATTTTTTTATTTATTTCTACTGAATCATTTGGATTGTCTATAATGAAAATCTTATCAAATAAGTATTTTGTTCCTACTCCTTTTGAAATTATTGGATAGCACCCACACATAGCTGCTTCCATAGTGATGCATGGATGAGGATCTAAATCAGGAATATGTATTAAAAATTTACACTGACTATAATATTTAGCCACGTTTTTTCTTTTTCCAAAATATACAATTTTTTTATATTTTCTAGATATTCTTTTAACATAATCTTCTAATACACCACCCCCTATAATAATAAATTTTTCAAAGTAAGGACATTGTAATCCGAAATCTATAACTCTTTTTATATTCTTATCGGGATCTAATCTTCCTATATACAAACCATAATTTTCTCTGATTATATTTTCTTTTTTTACTTCTTTAGGATAGGGAGAACACACCTTAATAGGGATCTTTAAAAATTGACGGGCATACTTTTTATTTTTTTCTGAAATGGAAATTACTGCATCAATCATTTTCAAAGAAAATTCTAATGAAAAGCTTGGCAACTTTCTTGATTTAATTATATTACAAAATAACAAATCAGCATCAAGATAGACTATCTTCAATTTTCTATTTCTCATCTTGAGAAATGCTGCAACATATAGTGATGAACCACCATCGATAACTAAAACATTACTCTTTATCCTTGTGAAAAAACTATAAATCAAAGAAACAGTTGGATAAAAATAATTCAAAAAATAATATTTTTTCATTAAATTAATATATTTGTTAAAAGGAATTATTTTTATTCTTGCATTTATTTGTTTTGCAAAATTTAAGTGCGCCTCATGAGGATGATGTGATAAAAATAAGGTATTCATTTTTTTATTCCAATTTCTTGTTTAATTTTTTTATATTTTATTTTTATTTTTTGAGTTCAGATATGTTTTAAATAAATAAAAATATGCTTCTTTAAAACATGGGGAGTATCTTATTGCCATTAAAAATGCTTTTCTTGAGAGGCACAAGTCAAGATTGCAAAGTTTTTTTCCTGAGTCAAAATAAATTCTAGCATACTTTTCTCTAGCTGATCTATCAAAGCTTTTATCTGGAAGTAGTGGAAGATCTATAGATTTATATTTTTGTTTAAGATAATTGATATTGTTTTTATTTAAAAAATATACCTTTTCCCGGTCTTTTTTACGTTTACCTGAGCGCGCTTTTAAGAACCAACTATTTTTCTTTTCTAATTTAAAAAGAAGGGGTTCTCTCAAATTTTCAAATTTATATTCTTTGGCAGCTAAACGAAGCCATAAATCTTTATCTTGGGTATATTGTAATTTTTCATTATACATTCCGATATCAATTAATACTTTTTTGCGAATTATAACAGTTGGGTGGTATATGATTCTAAACATTCTAAGACCCAAACCTTTCTTAATTTGATCGTCTTTTGTTAAGACTGGCATGAGTTTTAGAGAGTTCTTTTTATTTATTTCAAAAATAGCAGATCCTAATACTGAGATTTCCGGGTGGGTTTCTAAAAAATTAATTTGTTTTTCAAGTCGATTTGGTAGAGCAATATCATCTCCATCTATTCGGATAATATATTCTCCTTTAGCCTTTTTGATTCCTTTGTTAAGAGCTCTGGAAACGAATTCGTTTTTTCTATTAGTTATGATTTTAATTCTCTTATCTTTGTATTTTTTCAGAATTTCTTTTGTTCTGTCGGTAGAACCGTCATCTATAATTATAAATTCAAAGTCCTTAAAAGTTTGATTTAGGATACTTTCTATAGCTTTCTTAATATACTTTTCTTCATTATAAACAGGCATTATTACACTTGCTTTTGGATTTTTCATTTTTCAATTTGTTCTTTAATTTTTTTAATAAAAACTTCTGTATCAAACTTTTTTGCTTGTTTTGAACAAGCATTTTTATATTTTTCTGGATTCTTGGCTATTTCTTTAATTACCTTAATTAAATTATTTGGACTAATATTATTTATTAATTTTCCGGTCATTCCATTTATCACGGTCTCCTTATACCCTCCTTCATTTGGGACGATAACTGGCTTTCCCGAAGCCATAGCTTCGCAAACGGTCATCCCAAAATCTTCATCCTTAGAAGTTGCTATAAAACCTTTACAGTTTGCGTATAGATCAACCAATTTATCAAAATCAACCCAACTTATAATCTCCACGTTTTTTGGCTTTATTGATTTAACATAATTTGCATACTGTTTAAAATGTCTTGATTGTTCATAGCTTCCTACAATAATTAATCTCTCATTTGGAAGCTTTTGAAAGGCCTTAATTTGTATATCCACCTTTTTATGGCTAAGTAATCTATTAACAGAAAACCAATAATCTCCTGGTTTTTTATAATAATATTTTGAAGTTTCGATTGGCGGATTAATAACTACAGCATCTCTTTGTAAATATTTTTTAACTCTTCTTTTTGTATTCTCTGAATTACATACTATTCTATTAACCCGATTAACATATTTTTTGTTGAGATATCTATTATATTTAACCCATAAATCAAATAAGGGCCTTTTCCAGGAAGTAATAAGATTCTGCCTTACATAATCTTTTAAATCCCAGATTTCTCTTATCGGAGAATGGACATACCATAAATTCGGTTTATTATTAATCGCTCCTGAGATTGCCCAATCTCCTCCAATAATATAGAAATCATATCCTTTTAGTTTTAATCTTCTAAACCTCCAAAGAGCAAGTTGTTGCCTAAAAGGTGCATTTATTGGTACTTTGCCAATTGATTTTAACTTTATATCAGAAAAACCCATCTTGCTGATTTTTTCTTCATCTATGTTTGTGGTATAGAAATCTGCTTTTAATTCTCTAGCTAAGGTCAAACCAACTATTTCTGCCCCTCCAATATTGTCCATATAGTTATGAAAAATTGCTATTTTCATTTTTCTTTACTCCGTTAGAAGTCTGCCGTGATTTTTGGGGATGATTTAAGATTAATAAACGTAATTGTTAATATAATATCGCCCACAAATTAGCAAAAAATTTTAGTTTCTAAAATTTTTTGCCGAAGACTTCTAACGGGGTTTAATGCCTAAAATACTTAACATAAAAGAGGAAAAAATTGTTTGAATACCTATAATAATTAAAGTTAAAGCAGTTATTGAATTTTTTATTTCTTGTAATTCTCCGAAGCCGGTTTTTATCCATTTAAAAAATATCGCTGTAAAGATTATTAATCCAAGTAAGCTGATAATTATGCCAACAATTTCTGCTTTTTCTATTGTTAAATATTTGTAAAATTTATTAAATATGGGCTTTTCTCCTAAATGGGTTATTGCATAAGTTTTGGCGAATAAAGCAAAGATAATTAATTGATAGCCAATTATGATTAATAAGGCTGACAAAAACATTGGGTGATATTGAAGTTTTATTCCAAAAATTTCTGGTGACCCGAAATATATCCATAGTATTGAAACTGCTCCAATTAGAAAAAAAATCAGCCCGGGAATAAAAAATAAAAATAAGGGGCTATATAATAACATAAATCTTAAGTGCTTCCAGCCATCTTGGAAGCTTTTTAATTTAGACGCCCCTTTTCTTTTATAATAATTTATTGGAATTTCTTTTATTTTTAAATCTTTTTTAATAGCTTGAATTACCATCTCAGAAGCAAATTCCATACCCGTTGCTTTCAAATTAAGTTTCAAAAGAGCTTTTTTAGTTATAGCTCTCATCCCGCAATGGACATCATGAATTTTTGCCCTAAAAAATAATCTTAAAATTCCAGAAAGTACAGGATTTCCTATATATCTATGAAACCAAGGCATAGCTCCTTTTTCTATTTTTCCTTTAAATCTATCTCCAATTACAAAATCATATCCTTTTTTAAGTTCTCCAATAAATTTAGGGATTTCATTAAAATCATAGCTTCTGTCAGCATCAGCTAGAAATAAATATTTTCCTCTGGCACTCTCAAAACCTTTTAAACAAGTTGCCCCATAACCTTTTTCCAACTCATAAACTAATTTAACCTTTTTCCTTTTAGCAATCTTACAACTATTATCTGTTGAACCATTATCTACCACTATAATTTCTGCCCTAAATTTATTTTTTTTAATAATCTTTTTTATTTCATCAAGACAAGAACCAAGAGCTTTCTCTTCATTTAAACAAGGAAGGATTATGCTTACCTCTGGATTTTTATCAGTCATTTTAAATTTAGAGGATTATTTAAAAATTAAGTAAACCAATATCCATTGACAAAGAGAATGGTAAACAGAGTTAGTAACATTACCGAAAACAGTGTAAAAAAGTGATCTAAGAATTTATCTCTATTTGCCAATAAAGACATCCCTAAATATATAGGAAATAAAACACTAATATATCGCGGGATAGACTCTAATAAACCCGTTGATAAATAGCAGAATAAAAGCAGTGAAGAATAAATAATGTAGCTGAATCTACTTCTTGAATAAATTAGGTAAAGAATTAATATTAATGCAAAAATTATTGAGCCGAGAAAGATAATTTTATAAAAAGAACTGAAATAACCTGTATTGCTTATTGTTGTAAAAATAGATGTGAATTTTCTATTCCAGGCAGCCTGGGTATGAGAAAACGCAAAAGCATCATTAAATTTAATATGGAGATAGTAGATATAACTAAACAGTCCCGCGGGAATCAATAATAGATAAAGTATATCTTTTTTTATTGCTTTAAGATTAATTTTAAAAGTTTTAAAATTTATACCTAAATATTCAATAAGAAGCGGGATAAATATTAAAACTCCCAAACTTCTTGTTAGTGAAAGGAAAAATCCCAATACAGAAGCTGTTAACCATTGTTTTTTTCGCCCATAATAAAAAGAGGAGATTGCTAAAAAAAGAAAAAGGCCCTCTGTATAAAAAATTGAAAAGAAAAAGCTTAAAGGAAAAATTAACATATAAAAAACTGTTTTTGAGGCAATTTTTGGATCTTCAAAATCAAGTATTATCAATTTATATAAGTATATTGCAGCAAGTAGCAAAACAATATTAGAAATAACAAATCCCATCAATTTTGGATTTCCAAATATGGATGAAAAAAATCTGATAAGCATTGGGTATAAAGGGAAAAACGCAACATTTGACTCCTCTCCTGGGTTATAAGAATATCCATTTCGAACAATCGACATATACCATTGAGAGTCCCATTTGAAAAAAAGATTTAACAACGAATCAGGTCGTGGAAAGCTTGAAAACCATCTGCTTTTTATAATCACTAAATTCGATAAGTAACCTATAAATATTATCAATAAGCGGGAAATCACAAAAATACTTAAAACTTCTTTCAATATATTTTTTTGGTTAAATAAGTTTTTAATCAATTTCATAGATATAATCGCCTTTATCATATACTAAATTCCAGCCGCAATTAATTTCAAATTTTGATAAAACATATTTAACATCGTAGTTGTCTAATATTTGCTCCTTTATTTCACAATCCTCTGACAGAAAAAATCTTTCAGCGTCTTTTCTTTCCCCATAAAAGAAATAGGTAGCCACTGGTGTATGTTGAGAAACTGCGTACAAGGCAGTTGAAATTCTCGGGGTTGACATAACCACTGATTTTTCCGGAAGGGTTGATAAAAACAAAAGGGCTTGATAATCATTATTATCAATCACCTGATACAAATCAACCTGCTTTGGAATATCAATATAGGGCCTAAAAGTAAAAAATATTACTATAATAAAAATTATTACAAGAACTATTTTTTTAAAAATCTCCTGCCTATCTTCAATAAATCCCCTGTTTATTAATTTAAATAAATAACTTAAACCAAAAGCGCTTAAGATTGGCAAACTTATAGCAAAATAATATAAGTTTCTTTGATAAGGAGACAGATAAGAAACATCGGCTATCCGGAAAATCATTATTGAGATTAGTACTGTAATTGGCCATAATCCATAAACTAAATATCTTCTTAGATTCTTCTTGTTTTTGAAAACAATAACCAAGCCGATAATTGCCAAGAGATAGCCAACTAAGCTATAAAGCTCAAAAAATGAATTGTCTAATTCTAATACTCCCCAGCCGCGCCTAAACTGTAATGTTTGAGTCAACTTTCCCGTCAAAGATTCCCAGGGAATTTTAGTAATGAATTTGTAAAATAATATTCCTACCAAAGGAATAATTAAAAAGATAGAAAAGAATTTCCATTCTTTTTTGACATATTTGGAGTTAAGCAAAGAGTAAATCAGCAAAAAGGGAATGGCAAATAAAACAGATATTGGATGGAAAAACAGCAAAAAAACCATTATTCCAAAACTTGCTAAAATAAATTTCTTTTTTTGTTTTTCAATACCTTCAGTAAAGAAATAAATATACAAGAAAATAAAAGGTATGGAAAAAGAAAGGGGAGTAAAAAACCACAAGCCAGTTATATTAACATTTGATTTTATGGAAGCGAAAAAAATCATTGCAAAAAGAGCTGTAAAAAATTGTCTGTCTGTCTTTTTATAAACAACGAAAAACAAAACAAGAGCTGTAATCGCAGCCCAAATTGCCGGCAGAAATTGGTAAATTAAAACTAGATTGGTAACTTTAGAAAGCAGTAAGAGTAAAATATGAAAGCCAATTCTATAACCGCTGACGCCTCCTGAATAATCACCTCCTTCCATTCTTATTGCTTCTCCAATATGATGCCATTCATCTATATGCCTGGGAAAAGGGTAATCATAATGAGGGGTATAAACTAACAAAAAAGTGAATATTAACACTAAGACAATAAGAACCCCCGCCAAGACGGGGAACCTTGATTCGCTATTGTAAAACATATAATCTTGAATTTAAAAAAATCTTGCCTTTACTCATAATTTGGCCTTAAAAAGTTAATCTAACGACTAAAATTATTCTATCAAAAAACTGGCTTTCCAGCCAGCTTCAATAAATTCCCGCTTAATAAATTCCCAATTTCTCTAATTCTCTTTTTCTACTAAAATTGACGATCGTCAATTTTAGTAGAAAATTACTCCGCTCGCGAAACCCTGATTAAACCTGAACAGGAAATAATCTCAATTCCTTTTTTCTCCAACTCGTCTAAAAATAAATTCACTCCCAGAGAATCAGATGAAATATGCCCGGCAATTACCACGTTTAAATGAGAATTTTCAGCTTCTTTTTTGTGCTCTTCAGAAATATGCATACCAATAACGGTACCAATGCCAGCTTGAGCCATTTTTTCAAAGAGTTTTGGGGAACCCTCGGTGCCACCAGTAATTTCAGTTAAAGCAATCTTACCGCAGCGATTTTCCGGAGTGCCGACAAAAATTTTAGGACCGACCCCTATTTTCATTGCCTCTTTATATTCTGGGACTTCTTTTAATAAATCGATCAGCTCGCCAATTCTTTCTGGCTTTTTTTCTTCAATTAAATCTTTTAAAAATTTAGCTGCTAAGTTATCGCAACAAGTATGAGTGTTTATTAGATTCATTTTTAAAAGTTTAGCAGCGTCAACAGTTCTTTGATGATTTAATTTATTTACTCCCCTGGCAACTTCTTCAATTTTTTCTTTCATCAGGCCTTCAGCAATATTTATGGGAACTCCGTAAAAATTCAAAACATCACATTGCAAATCCATCACATCTGCCAAATGAGCCAAACCTTTTCCAATAGGGTGGTGACCAATAATTAAATCTATATTGCCAATTTCTTTTGCCATTAAAATTTCAGCTGGCTCAATATCAATTCCAACTAAAACTTTTTTTATTTCCTTGTCGTCGGCAATATGATAAATCCTGGTATCTAAATAGGGATTTTCTAAAGCTTCTTTATCAAACTCTTCCTTCTCTTTCTCATCCATTTTTTCGTATTTCTTTTTCTTGTTTTCTAAAAATTTTTCAACTCCATCCTCTCCCCGAAAATCAGCGTTAATCCCCATCTGGATGGCTAAATTGTATATCTCTTGGATGTTCATATTTTTACTTTTTTATCTTAATAAATTTCTGATAAAGTTCGGAAATCAACCTTTCTTGCTCTTTTAAATCCAAAACTTCCCGGCGAATCCGAGCTTTCTCTTTTCTGATAAATTTGCGAAGTGATTTTGGCATACCCCGTAGGACAACTTCGGGCTTTTTTGTGGACATAATTAAAAATAAGTTGGATTATCATTTTGATAAATAATTTCGAAGTCGTTGTCTTAAAAATCTTTTACCAATGCCTGTCTTAAAATACTTTTCGCGTTGTTTTGCATCTTTTTCGTCAAAACAGGCCTCGAAATAAATTATTTTCAACGGTCTTCTTGATTTTGTTGAAAATACTTTACCCTGATTATGTTCTTGGATTCTTTTCTGAAGATTATCTGTATAGCCAACGTAAAACAAGCTGTCCCTAAGACTTAGAAGGACGTACACATAATACCAGGTTGTTGTCCTACGGGGCATACGTTTCTTTCCCATAACAGAAAAGGGTCTTATTAATCTTAACTATCGAGGTTGAAAATAAAAATAAACACATATGAATAGTGTCTATATTTTAAACTAAACTAAAATAAAAATCAAGTCCTTTATTCGCCTTTTATGACGGCTAGGGGGACAAGTTTCACTACTTTTTTTGATAGGCCAGCGTTATGAACGACTTCTACGACACTATCAATGTCTTTATAAGCCAGGGGCGCCTCTTCGGCAATTCCTCTAAAAGACCTGCATTTTATAATTATTCCTTTTTGTTTTAATTGATTTATCACTTGCTGACCAGAAATAGTTCTGGTTGCGGCCCGCCGAGACATTGTCCTGCCAGCGCCGTGACAAGTTGAAAACCAAGCTTCTTCTCCTTCTTTTGTCCCGGCTAAAACATAAGAAGCAGTACCCATGCTTCCGGGAATTAAAACTGGTTGGCCAACTTCTTGATATTTTTCTGGGATTTCTGGATGCTCAGGAGGAAAAGCCCGGGTAGCTCCTTTTCGGTGCATACAAACTTCTATTTTCTTACCACCAACAATATGTTTCTCAATTTTAGCAATATTATGAGCAACATCATAAAGAACTGACAAAGCTGAACTTTTTTCTCCTAAAACCGATTTCCAGGCCTTTCTTACAAAAAAAGCTATCATTTGGCGATTGGCCCAAGCATAATTTGCTCCACAAGCCATAGCAGAAAAATACTTCTTCCCTTCCAGAGAGTTTATCGGACAGGCAGCTAATTCTCTATCTGGTAATTCTATGCCGTATTTTGGCATAGCTTTCATCATTAACTTAATGTAATCTGTAGCAATCTGATGACCTAAACCCCGAGAGCCGGTATGGATCATAATTACTATCTGATTTTCAAATAAACCGAAGTTCTTAGCAACTTCTTTATCAAAAACTTCTTCAACTTTTTGAACTTCGCAGAAGTGGTTGCCAGAGCCGAGAGTACCAACCTGATCCCTGCCCCGATTTTTAGCATGATCTGAAACAGTTGAGGCATCTGCCCAATCTAAACTTCCTCCTGCTTCACAATTTTCAATATCCTCTTTCTCTCCGTATCCTTGCTCAACTAATCTCTTAGCTCCTCTTTCTAAAATTCTATCAATTGCTAAAATATCTATTTTTATTTTCCTCCCTCGGCCAAGGCCTGAGGGAACTTCTTTTTGAATTTCAGTAGCTAAATTCTCAAGATGAGATTTAATATCTTTTTCTGAATAATCTGACTTTAAAAGACGCATTCCGCAGTTTATATCATAACCAACTCCTCCTGGCGAAATTACTCCATCCTTCATTCTCATTGCCGCTACTCCTCCAATAGGGAAGCCATATCCTTCATGAGCATCAGGCATAGCGATGCTGTAGTTTATAATACCAGGTAAAGCGGCTACGTTAATTAACTGCTCAAGAGACCTGTCTCGGGATACATCCTCTAGCATTTTTTCTGAAACATAAACTCGGACTGGTACTCGCATATCAGCCCTAAAAGATTTAGGAATTTCCCAAAGCCAATTATTTATTTTAATAAAATCTTTCTTGGAAATCATATAATTGTATAGATTATTTTAATCTTACCTTATTTTCTCAATTTTCTCAAAAAGAAAAAGCCCTGTTAAGAAACAGGGCATTTCATTAAATAACTAACCACTTCATCCAAATCAGCCGTAACTAAAGCGATATTAGAATCATTGGCTCCATAATAAAGTTTGATTTTATTCGTATCTTTTTCAACAATAACTCCACAAGGAAAAACTATACCATTTTTCCATCCCTCATAATCTTTTTCTGGCTCAAAGACCCATCCTTTACTTCGGTGAGTCATTTCAATTTTTTCTAAATCCAGCAAAGCCAGACCAATCCGATAAACAAGTTTTGAAGCTTTCTCTTTTACGCCATGATAAATTATCAGCCAACCGCTTGGAGTCCAAATGGGCGGAGGACCTAATCCTACTCCAGCGCCATCCCAGGTTTCCTCCCTAGGACCAATTATTATCTTATGCCCGTACCAAGATTTTAAATCCGATGAAAAACAAACTGCAATATATCTCCTTCCTTTAATTACTGGTCTATTTACCAAAACGTAATTACCCTGAATGATTCTGGGAAACAAAGCACCGTCTTTATTTTCAGCTATTACTGGTCGACCCAAACGTTCAAATTTTTTGAAGTCCTTAGTTTCCATAAGAGAAAGCGTAGGTACTCCATCAAAATCAGCATCAAAAGAAATATAAGTAATCACAAAACTCTGCAATTCTTCTATCCAAACAATCCTTGAATCCTCTACTCCAGATTCTTTTTCCTTAAATTCCGCTTCGGCCTCAAACCTTGGCTTAGAATCTATCTTCCAATCTATTTCTCCATCTTTACTTCGAGCACAAGTAAAATGAGAATATCCTCTTCTGTCTTCAACTCGCACTAAAAGCAATGTTTCATCATTAAATCTTACTGCCCCGGGATTAAATACCGATGCTACTTGATACGGCCACATATCTGACGTCAAAATCGGATTCCCTTCATAACGTTTAAAAAGCTCGCTGAATTTCCCTCTATTCATTTTATGTCCCCTTTCAGAATTTGCTTGTTAAAGAGCTAATTTACTACTCTAGTGATATATTTTATTTAAATTTAAAGAATAGTCAACCCCGTAGTGAAAATTTGACTACCCTTGGTAAAAAAGTGTTTTGCATTACAAAACACCTGTCAAATTTCTACTACGGGGTCAAGAGCATTAAATATCAAATAACACTGTAGCTTCCCAGGTGTCATCTTTTTTTTGATGAACATTTAAACTATGATAGGTTACAGCTTTAATGTCTTCGCCAAATCTTTCTACTTTTTGACCAAAGAGTTCACCTTCAAGCTCTACTTGCCCTGAGCCTGCCGAAGGGACTCGTCCTGAGTTTGCCGAAGGGACAGAATTTTTTTTAAATTTAACATCTGTATAAATCTCTTTGTTAACTTGAGTTAAATATAAAACTTCGTTTAGAAAATCAACTAGGAGAGCGGGTAAATCAGGAGATTTAATTTTAATCTCCCTTTTTGCTTCTTTATCTATCTTCTCTGCTTTCATGCTTTCTGCCATAGCCAAAAGAGCATTAGAAAACAACTCCTCTTTGGTCTTTCCAAAAACCCTAATTTTCAAATCTGCTTTATGTTCTAAAATCTCAAATTTTTTCATAGATTTTTTGGAATTCTTCTTTAACTGTTTGGCGGTCATCCCAGAGAATTCTTCTTCCTCCTTTCACACACATCCAGGGTTCTGAACCTTTTCCGGTAATTATCACAACGTCATTTTTTCTGGCCAACTCAAGAGCTTTTCTAATCGCCTCCCTCCTATCTAAAATCTTCATATATTTTGGAATTTGGAATGCAGCCCTCCGGGGAGTCCGCCTGCGGGCGTCCAGGGAATTTGGAATTTGCGAAAATCCGCTTTCTATGTCTTCCATAATTTTAAGCGGATTTTCGTCGTATGGGTCTTCATTGGTAACAATTATTTCCTGACAATATTCAACAGCTAATTTTCCCAGAACCGGCCTTTTCCACTTATCCCGTCCTCCGCCGCAAGCACCAAGTACACATATCAAATTAGGTTTTAGGTTATAGCTTTTAGGTTTTAGGTTGCTTGCTATTTTATATACATTCTCAAGAGCTTCAGGTGTATGAGCATAATCCACAATTACAGTAAAAGGTTCTTTTATTACAATTTCCATTCTGCCGGGGATTCCTTTTACTTTTCCTAAAGCTCTTTTACAAACCTCCAACGGAACTCCCAGAGCTATACCCACTTTGGCTGCCGCTAAAGCATTATATAAATTAAACCTACCCAAAAGACTAAAATTGCTCGGTAAAATTTTAATATCATCCATTTTATATCCTATTTTCTTTTCGGCTGGAATTCTCCAAAAGAATTCGGCGTTCTCATCATCTAAATTTATAATATGAATCTTTTTGGTAGTTTGAAAAAGTTTTGATTTTGCCTCCCGATATTTTTCAAAACCTCCATGGGCTTCAATGTGTTCTGGACTTAAATTAGTCAAAACAGCAATATCAAAATCAATAAATTTATGACGATATTGTTTTATCCCTTCAGAAGTAACTTCCAAAACAGCGTATTTACAGCCAGCTTTGACTGCCCGCCTTAAAAATCTCTGAAGCTTCATTCGACCAGGCATTGTCATTTTTAACTTGTTTTCCCATTCCCTATCTCTGATTTTAAATTTAATAGAAGAAAGAGAAGCTACTTTATAATTAGCTTCTGTTAAAATTCGGGCAGTCAACTCCACTACCGTAGATTTGCCACTGGTTCCGGTTATCCCAATAACAGTTAATTTTTGGGCCGCCCCGCTGGGCGAGTCTCGCCTTTGGCGGGAAGGAAAGCCATATAAAAAAGCACCTATTGCTACCAGAAAATAGTGGTAAGAGGCCAGCAGAAAGGTGGGGGTGATTTTTTTAATTAGATTTTTTAGGCTCATTTTCCCAAAATCTTTAGCGCCTCCTTTATTCTTTGTTCAGTATTTTTTATATCCTTTGGCACTTTTGCTAAAGCAATTTTGGCTTGCTGGCGAGAAAAACCTAAGCTCAAAAGCCCTTCCTCTGCCTCGTCCGCCGAATCCTTGACAGAGGCGGACTTCTTAGAAATATCTTTTATTTTCCCCGAGAGTTCCAAAATAATTGCCATTGCTTTTTTCCTGCCAATTCCCGGAATTCCCTCAAATAATTTTTCATCTTGAGATATAATCCTTTCTTTAATTTTTTCCAAAGGGCCTAAAGAAGAAATTTCCAGAGCTGCTTTTGGACCTACGCCGCGAATACTATCTAAAATTTCAAAAAATTCAAGTTCTTTTAAGTCTAAAAAGCCATAGAGGTCTAAGGCGTTCTCTCTGACATTTAAAAAACAAAAAACCTTAATAGTTTCACTAATTTCTGGTATTTTAGTTAAGGCCTTTTTAGACAAAAAAACCTTATAGCCAACCCCATTAACGTCCAAAACAATAAATTTTTCCGTTTTTCTTAACTGCGGAACGGTTACAGGGAGCGAAGCGACCGGTTTATAAATAATTTTTCCTTCTAAAAAAGCGATCATATTTCTAGTATAGTGAATTTTAGTTCTAAGTGCAACAAAAAAGTGCCGAGAATTGTTCCCGGCACTTTAGTTGTGTTCTTGCTGATACTTCTCTAATCTTTCTATAAACTTATTACCTTTTTGTTTTCTCCGCCATCGTTGAATGAGAAGATGTCCTCCATATTTCATCACGTCCCTATACCAATCGCGATGCCAATTTCTCCATCCTCTAATAAGATAATCCATTGGAAAACTAATAGTTTTTAGAGGAATCCTGAAAAAACTCAAGGGATTATAGAACTTGCTCATAAGCTTCATTGGAATTTCCTGAAGTTCTCGCAAAGTCATATTGTCTGGCTTAAAGCAAGGATAACTTGCATCATACTTACCCCAGGGCACCAGTTCTAAAGGAAAAACTCTTTCTTCCTTTTCTAATCTTTGGCGTAAAGACGTTCCTACAAAAGGAACTGGTAGCACTATCTGGATAGTATCAGGAGAGGCCTGGCGAATAAACTTCCCAAAACGTCCAACTATTTCTCTGGCGCTAATTGAATTTATTCTCTCTTTTAACGGATAACCAACAATAAACATTGCATGTATCCAGAAATAACGGCGTAAAACCTTGACCCACTCAAGCATATGAGAAGATAAATATCCCTTATGCATAGCTCTGAGCTCTTCGTCAATAGGCGACTCAAAACCAATACAAACAACCCTAACTCCTGCTTTTTTCATAACTTCCAATAATTCAGTATTTTTTGCAGTTTCTAATCTTATTTGGACCGTAAAAATAAGTCGGCTTCCATATTTCCCTGAAATCATTCTAAAAAACTCAAAAGTGCCATCAAGGTCTTCTTCCAAACGGTCGTCAACAATAAAGAAATGGCGGGCTCTCCTCGTTTCTATTAACCATTTAACTTGACTAAAAAGGTGTCGAGCATGAGCCCAACGAGGTTTCCCTCGCACACTACAAAATTCACAATTCATACTGCATCCCCTGATGCGGCCAATCGGATAAAGCTTTATTTTGGCATGTTTTAAAAGGCCGAAATCCGGATAAGGCAAATCATTCAAATCCGGGGTTTCAAGCATTTCCGGAAGATTAGTTTTAACCTGTCCGTTTTTTAAAAAGGAAATTCCAGGAATGTCTTCTAAGGGTTTTCCTTCCTTTAGAGCATTAAGAATCTGTTGAATAACTGTTTCCCCGTCGCCGTGGACAACCAAATCAATATTCTTCTTTAGAGTTTCTTCGGGACAATAATGAGCGTGCCATCCACCAGCAATGGTCACAACCTCTCGGTGGTAAAATTCAGCTAATTCCCAAACTCGTTCTATTGTACTGGTAAGACCGCAATAAAAACCAACGACCGCAGCAGGATTTTCTCTTTGTAAAGTCAAGTGATCTGGCAAACCCTGACTATTGCGGGGGCCCCTATAGTTGTTCTCATCAATTATTTCCACTCGCCATCTCCAAAGTTTGTTTGCTGCTGTAGCAACCATAATAGGACCTAAGGCAGTAGTTCTTTTAGCCTGCCGGGTAAAAATATTTATTTCTGGAAAAGCCGGAATAATGAATCTGACCAAAGGCCAACCATTTCCTTTTATCTTTTCAATCATTTTATTGTCTCCTTTCTATCCTTTCTATATAGAATAGGTCTTTTGTTAAAGTACTAATGCCTAATCTTAGTTCAATTATCTAAAAAACACAACAGTAATTATCGCAAGGAAAAAGTTGCAAAGAATTAATATTTATGATACTATCTAAAATTCCACTCTATTATTTTTGATTTTTGAATTTTGATTTTGACCGAGCGGAGCGAGGAAATATGCCAATTACCAAATCTGCTAAAAAAGCTCTTCGTCAGAATATAAAACGCAGAGCCAGAAATCTTACTTATAAGAAAAAAATAAAAGACCTCATAAAAAAGGTCAGGGGTTTAGTTTTAGATAAGAAAACTGAAGAAGCAAAGAAACTTTTGCCCAAGATATACAAGATATTAGATAAAGCTGCTAAGGTTGGAGTAATTAAGAAAAATACTGCAGCCAGGAAAAAATCAAGAATAACCAAACTGGTTGGCAAAAAATCTTAGATTTCGGCAATCAACATATCTAAAGCTACTTCTGGTTCTGTTTTCCCTGTTTTAATATTAAGATCTACCTGAAAAATTTTCTGGTAGATTTTTTTTAATTCTGGGAGGGTAAATTTCTGGGACTGAAAATAGCTTTTTTTAACCACAAAAGGATGAAGACCGCTTTTTCTCAAAATAGTATTATAGGTTTTCTGCTTTTCAATGAAATCTTTAACTATTAAAAGATTTCGAAACTGAAAATTTATCATCGCCAGCAGATACAAGGGAGAATCTCCTTTTTCTAAATGTTTATGTAATAATTTTAAGGCCTGCTTTTTATTCTTTTGAGAAATAGCATCAATAGTTTTAAAAATATCGGTCTCAATTTTTGACCTTATCATCAACTCAACATCTTCTTTTTCAATTTTTTTATTTTCCTTAAAACTGGCTAATTTTTTAATTTCATTGCTCATTCGCCAAAGATCATTGCCAACGTATTCAATAAGCATCTCTAAGGCATTCGGTTCTATTTTTGCTCTATATTTCTCAAACTCTTTTTTAATCCAGTTCTTTAATCTCTGCCCTCCAAGAAATTTAAACTCTTGGCACCTGGCATTTTTTTTGAGGAATTTAAATAGAGAGTCATTTTTATTAACTTTTCCTTCTTCGTAAAATAAAATTATGTCATCAGAATTTTTGAAGTTTTTGAACTCTTTCAAAAATTTTTCTTTAAAATTAGCATCGGAAAAAGGATTAGTTATAACTACCAGCTTCTTTTCTTTAAACATTGAAGTTTGGCGAATCTCATCTCTGAAATTATTGAAAATCTCCTGCCCAGATTCCTTTTGGCAATCAAAATACTTCAAATTCAGCCCACTTTTGTGGATTTTTTTATACCTTTCAATTATCTCCTTCATTTTCTCCCTCATTCTATATGAATCTTCGCCATAAAGAAAAATAATCATACTTTTTGACAAATCGATAGAGACCCGGTCTCTACTGTTATTCTAAAGCGAGTTTAGCAAATTTGCTAATTTCTTCTTTATATCTTACCCAATTCTCAACAAAATTTTTACAATTTTGTCCGCCGCCCATTATTTTTAAAAGATTCTTCTTTTCGGTAACCGAAGGAAAATTTTTCTTTCCGACATAATCAGGATAGCTGGACCATTTATAATTCTCTAAAAATTTAATAACCTCTTTTGGATTTTTAATGCCCTCTTTTTTCCATCCCGGCTTAATTAGTGAAATTGGATTTGTATGAATATAAACAAATATGGTTTTTAGCTGCCCTTCGTCTTTAACGTGAATTAATTGAAATCTACCCTGAAAAAGATGTCCTTTTCTATTATATTTTTTATTAAAATATCCGGCATAACCTGTCCCCGCCTTTCTCATAAATTTGGTAATTCCATAATCTTTAATTTGTCTTAATAATAAATGAATATGGTTTGGCATAAAACAAAAAGCCAAAATCTCCACTAGCAAATCCCGAGTATCAGGGGTCGTACCCCTGCAAAGCTTTGCAGAGGTACGACCCCTGCAGATTTGCTTATTATATTTTTTGGCAAACGGGACAAAAGTGGGCACTTCGGCCGCCGATTTTTGCTCGTTTTATTTTTATGCCACAGCGGGAGCATTTTTCTCCTCCTCTTCGGTAAACTTTTCTCATTTCATCAAATCTTCCTTTTCTACCGGCCGGGTCCCGGTAATCAGAAATACTCTCTCCCCGAAGTTCAATTGCCTTTCTGAGGATTTCCTGAAGGGCTTGATAGATTTCTTTAAGTTCCTTTTCGGTTAATCTTGAAACATCTTTAAAGGGATGAACCTTTGCTTTCCAGAGCACCTCATCTGAATAAATATTGCCAATCCCAGCAATAATTTCTTGGTTCATTAAAATTTGTTTAATTTTACCCCGCCTTTGGCCCGCTTCGCCTGCAAAGCGAGGCGAGCGAGGCTCGCCTTTGGCGGCCTTTTTTCCTTTCAAAACTTCTCTAAACTTTTCAAAAGTAAAATCTTTTTCCAAGGGTTCTGGCCCCAAGGAGCTAAGCTCCTTTTTCAAATCCTTGGTTTTCCATAATTCAACTTTAGCAAATTTCCGTAAGTCAGAAAGGGCCAACACTTTCCCGTTATCTAAAAAGAATTTTAAATGGATATATGAATTTACTTTATCCTCTTCCCATTTATCATAAAGCAAATGGCCAGTTAACTTTTGATGAATTAAAAGAGAATAACCTTGAGAAAGTTCAAAGATAATATTTTTTCCTCTCCGCCAAATCTTCCGAATTTTCTTATTTTTAAGTTCTTTTTTAAACTGCTCAAAGTTTTTAACTTGCCCGCCGACTTCGTCTGGCCGGAGACCGACTTCGTCGAGCCGAAGGCCGAAGCCTTGGCGAAGGCGGGTCATTTTCTGAAAATCTGTCCAGACATCAATAAAGGTCCTTGAAAGGACCTTTGTTTGTAAATCTCTAATTGTTGTTTCTACTTCAGGAAGCTCGGGCACAAAATTAAGTGTTAGATATTAGGTGTTAGATGACAGATAACAGAAATTGTTAGATAAAACTACCAACATTTAGTATCTAAAATCTAACCTTATCCAAAATCTAATATCTAGTATCCAATATCCAATATCCAATATCCAATATCCAATATCTATTTCAGGGCGGTTTTGATCTTCTCAATTATTTCTCCTGGAGTGAAGTGGGCTTTAATCAAGTAGTCAACTGCCCCCATTTTTAACCCTCTTTCTATATCGTCTTTCTGGCCGAGGTTTGACAAAATAATCACTGGGATTTGAGCCATCGCTACATCCTCTTTCATCTTAGCTAAAACTTCAAATCCATCTATTCCTGGCAAAATAAGGTCAAGCAAAACCAAATCTGGCTTTTCGTCTTTGATGTTTTTTAATCCTTTTTCCCCATCCACTGCTTCAGCAATATCATAGCCTTCTTTTATAAGTTTTTGAACGATTAGCTCCCGAAGAAATTTATCATCTTCGACCACTAGAATTTTTTTTGCCATAGACGCTGATCAATGCGGATTTAACTGATTTATGCGGATAATTTTTATCAGTATTAATCCGCTTAAATCCGTATTAATCCGTGTTGTGTATTATTTATTAATCTGCTCTTTTTTATTCTATCCTATTATAAAAACGAAAGCAAGACCAAGCTGTTAATAAAACTCTCTAGTTAGAAACTCACCGAATTGTTCTTTTACTGGAACAGTAAAGTAGAAAGTTGATCCCTTTTTTTCTTCGGAATCAAACCAAATCATTCCTCCATGAGCTTCAATGATATTTTTGGTTAAATAAAGCCCCAATCCACTCCCTTCAGTTTCTATTTTCATTATATTAGCGCCTCGAAAGAATTTAGTAAATACTTTGTTCTGTTGATGTTTGGGAATTCCTAACCCAGTATCTTTAATCTGAACTTCTATTTTTTTCTCATCGCCTTTTAGAGAAATTGAAATCTTGCCACCGGCAGGAGTATATCTTACAGCATTGTCAAAAATATTCTTAATAGCAATTCTCATTTTTTCCCGGTCTAACATAACTTTAGATAATTCTCCTTTCGGTTTTTTAAATTCAATTTTAAGTTTCTTTTCTTCTATCTTTTCCTTATAGGTTTCGACTATCGGCTGAATTACATCTTCAATATTTGAAAGGGTTAATTTGGTCAGATACTTTCCCTCTTCAATTTGGGCTACATTTAAAAGGTCATTAATTAACCTAATTGCTTTATCATTAGTCCGATAGGCCTTTTCAATAGTCTTTTTTTGTTCTTTATTTAGCTTTCCTAAATCTTCATCCAACAAAATTCGCATAGACCATTTTACTGCTGAGGTTGGGGTACGTAACTGATGAGCAGCCAAAGTAACAAATTCACTCTTCATTCTCTCGGATAACTTCTCTTTGGTAACATCGTGTAAAATAACCAAAGTGCCAGCTTTATCTCCGGTGATTGCCATTGGAATAGTTGTTACTTCTAAAACAAAGTTTTCTCTAATTTGAAGTTCTTCTCTGAAAAACTTTTTTATCCCCCCTCCTAAAAGAGACACCAATGGTCTAAAGTTTGGGGAACGATTTAATTCTAAAATTGATTTTCCTAATATTTTTTCTTTTCTGACCTCAAAAAATTTTTCAGCTTGAGGATTAACTAAAGAAAGTTTACTATTTATATCAAAAATCAAAAGCCCATCAGTCAAATAATTAGTAATTGCTGTATCATTTTTAAGAGTTTCTCTGTAAACTTCTTTTTTATTTTTGCTTTTTTTCTCCCAAATCATTATTTTAGTTTACCCCGTTAGAGATTACGAAGCAAGAAAAAACACAAAAAGAACAGATCTCTAACGGGGTTTACCCCGCAGAAGAAATTTGACAAGGTTTTCTAAAAGAAAACCTAATGTTGCGAAGCCCTGTAGTGAAATTTGCACTTGCTCCGCAAATGAAAATTTGTCCAAATTCTACTACAGGGCGAAGTCAGTTAAATTTTCTCTACGGGGTTTACCACAAACTTAAATTATTTTTAATGGGGCTATTCTCCTCCGAAGCTTCGGCTTCGGAGGAGGGTTCTTTTTTATTTTGAGATTCAGGTAGACGGTCAATTAAAGTTTTAAATTCGTAGTTTCTAAAAATTTTGACTACTTTTTCTTTATCATATTTTCCCCAACGGCATTTTTTCAAATCAAATTCAATAGGTACATCATATCTTATTTCAGCCAACATTTTTGAAACAAAGGCCTGTTCTTTGTAGTCTAAAAGCTTCTTTCTTAATGACTGTTTTATTTCTTTAGCTTTCTCAGTATTATCTTTTAATTCCTGGTAAAGATTTTCCAAAAACCCAAATTTTTTAATTAAGTCAATTGCTGTCTTTTCCCCAACTCCCAAGACCCCGGGAATATTATCTGAAGGATCCCCTCTTAGAGCTTTAAAATCAGTCAATTGTTCTGGAGTTAATCCCTGGTACTTTTCTTTAACTTTTTCTTTATCATACAAAACAGCATCTTTAACGCCTTTTCTCAAACTATAAACCTTGGTGTTCTTATCAACTAACTGTAAAGCATCTAAATCACCAGTTAAAATAATTGTTTCAATTTCGGGTAGAACTTGTTTTTTAGGAGCTTTTTTGGAAATAGTACCAATAAGGTCGTCTGCTTCAAAACCTTGTTTCTCAAAAATCTGGACATTAAAACCCTTTAAAACTTCTTTTACTTTGGGAATTTGCTGATAAAGTTCCTCCGGCGCTTTCTCTCTGGTGGCTTTATAAAGTTTGTATTTTTGATGACGGAAAGTAGGCGCAGGGAAGTCAAAGGTGGCAGCAACAAAATCCGGCTTAAACTCCTTAATAGCTTTCAAAAAAACCAGCAAAAAGCCGTAAATCGCATTTACCAATTCCCCTTTTTTGGTTGTCAAAGGAGGTAGGGCATGATAAGCCCGGTGAATTAAAGCATTGGAATCAATAATGATTAAGCGCTTTTTATCCTCGGTCATTTATATATTTTAGCATAAAATTTCTAATTTCAAACAAAAAAAGGCGATTTCTCGCCTTTTATTTTTTAAAAAATTATTCAAATTCTTGTCAAGCTCTTGACTTTTTTGAAGAATATGATAGCATTTAAAATCAGTTAAAGTTCTTTACAAATATTAAAAACATATAGATTTGAAAGGAGGTGTTTCGAATGAGTCATGTTTTTTCGCGTTTGTCATGGATTATTATTGGCGTCGCTGTTGTTATAGCGATCAGCGCTTTAATGGACTGCCTGGGGATTAGAGAGATAAACCAGGCGAAGGCAGATCAGCTTCTCAAACAAATCGAAGATACCTACCCAGAATATCAGGTAACTGCCACCAATGTTGTGCGTAACTTCTATGATTATCGCATCGAGGCCATCCTAATAGAAAAAGATAACCCAAGTTCCAAAATTAAAGTTGTTAATAGCGAAGTGAATGGGATGAAACAATTGGTTCTTAGCAAAAATTACAGGTGATTTCACTTTAAGAAAATTGTTCATTTATTCAACAAAAATTAAAGCCGAAACAGAATTTGTTTCGGCTTTTTTTATTTTTGAAATTAGAAATTAGAAATTTCTTATGGTGATTTTTCTCTCTTTTTCATTTATAAACTCAAACCCAATCCAAAGAGCGCTTTTTGGCATAATTTTTTTAACCCGGTCTGCCCATTCAATGACAACAATGTTTTTAGGATTTTTAATAATTCCTTTAAATCCCAAATCCAGCAATTCTTTTGTTTTTTTAATTCGGTAGCAATCGATGTGATAAAAATTGTTGAATTTTTTCATTATTACAAAAGTAGGGCTTAAAATCTTTTCTTTAATGCCTAATCCCTTGGCAAAGCCCTGTAAAAAAGTGGTTTTTCCTCCTCCCAGTTCCCCTGTTAAGCCAATAACAAAAGCTGTTTTTTCTAGCTTCTTTTTTAAAACTTCTTTAGCTAATCTCTCTCCCAATTTTTTAGTTTGAGCTGGGCTAGTAGTTAAATATTCTTTTTTCATTTGACTAAATTCAGAATATAAGATAAATTAAAACAATTACTTATATCTATCATAATATAAACTATGCCAGAAACAAAAAAAATAACCGGAGAGGTTGAAATCTCCCAAAGCATAGTCAAAGATATCCAGGAAAAAGTCAAAAATATTCCTGATCTCAAAGAAAAAATTGAGAAATCTTTAAAGAAAAGTGTGACTGAGCTTTTAGAAATTATTTTAGTTGGAGCAATAAACCTTGATTCTTCGGATATCCATATTGAACCTGAAGAAGAACAAGCAAAGTTCAGAATTAGAGTTGATGGAATTTTACAAGACGTTATGTCTCTTGATTTAAAAACAAACAAAGTTCTTCTTTCCCGCGTAAAGCTTCTTTCTAAACTCAAATTAAATGTGACCGACCGGCCCCAAGATGGCCGTTTTTCTATTTCAATGGGTAAAACCCCGATTGAAATCAGAGCCTCAGCCCTTCCGGCTGAATATGGAGAGTCAATTGTCCTTAGAATTTTAAATCCAAAAAATTTAATCAGCATAGAAGCTCTTGGTTTAAGAAAGGATTTATTAGAGCTTTTTAAAAAAGAAGTTGAAAAGCCGAACGGAATGATTATTGTTACCGGCCCCACTGGTTCCGGAAAAACAACCACCCTCTATGCCTTTTTAAAAAAAATCAACAAACCGGAAATCAAAATTATTACTATTGAAGACCCAATTGAATATCACTTAGAAGGAATTTCTCAAACCCAAGTTGCTTCAGAAAAAGGTTATGATTTTGCCAATGGTTTAAGGTCAATAATGAGGCAAGATCCTGACGTAGTTTTGGTGGGGGAGATTAGAGATTTTGAAACTGCTAAAATCGCTCTTCAAGCTGCCTTAACCGGGCACTTAGTTTTAACTACCTCGCATACCAATGATGCTGCTGGTACGGTAGCCCGGCTTCAAGCTCTGGGAGAAAAACCAGTTAATATTGCCCCGGCCATAAATATGGCAATCGCTCAAAGATTAGTCAGGAAAGTTTGTGAAAAGTGTATAGAATTTAAAAAAATTTCAGCTTCGGATTTAGTAAAAATAAAAAAAGCCCTTAAGGGACTTCCAAAAGAGATTAAAGTTCCTAATCTAACATCAGCAATAAAAATTCCCCAAACTAAAGGATGTAAACACTGTAATTTTACTGGTTACCAAGGAAGAATTGCTATTTTTGAAGCTTTCTTGATTGATGATGAAATTGAAAAATTTATATTGACTTCTCCTTCTATCGGAGCTTTAAGGAAATTAGCAACAAAAAAGGGAATGATTTTAATGCGTCAAGATGGTTTTATAAAAATTTTAGAAGGAATTACTACTATTGAAGAAGTAGAAAGAGTAACCTCCGGGTAGATTTCAGATTAAAGATTTCAGATTTCAGATTGTGGA
>Ga0114920_10000211_pt1 | contig 25867 bp, 27 predicted proteins | sample ChitaG_FD_88683 | JGI IMG/M metagenome (GOLD analysis project Ga0114920, IMG submission 88683) | Deep subsurface microbial communities from South Pacific Ocean to uncover new lineages of life (NeLLi) - Chile_00310 metaG | ecosystem: Environmental > Aquatic > Marine > Oceanic > Sediment ...
CAAGGTGGACTCAGCGCGGTCCCCGCCGGTGGTCATCAGTGCGCCCCAGTGGTGATTACGCAGGAAACGCTGCAGCGGATACCCCGTCACGGGTGTCATTGTCGACCACGGCCTTGAGGCTACCTCTAGCAGGCTGCGCCCGTGCTCTGAAAAACACCGGCCGACTAGGCACTTACCCAGTTCCCGTGGAATCCGTACGGAACGCGCTGCGGTAGAGCGATTCTGGCCACCGGTGGCCCGGTAAAATCAGATGCGTCGATGATCACCAGGTCGCTGCCGTCGCGGACCGGATCGTAGACGTAGCCGAGGTACCATCCGCTGCTCTCGTCGGCGGAGCCGGACGTCGACGGCACGAACACTGCCTCGCCGGGGCCCCCCGGAGCATCGGACGTACCGAATCGGTGCTCGGTGGCCTCACCAGTGGCAAGGTCGTGGCGGACCAAGGCGTGGTCGCCGACGGACACCGCGTAGCGGGCCTGAAGCGACGCGAGCCGGTCATCGATCCGGGGGAACTCAACAACCCGGTCGTCGAGCTGACGCTCAGTGACGGTGCCGTGCTGCAGGTCCACCGTCCACGTCCACAGCATCCCCTCGGCATCGAATCCTGAGTTGCCCCTCCATAATTCGGGATACCGGACTGCCTGGATGACAATGGAGGAAGCGTCCGGCGTCGCGCCCACATCGTAGGCGTTGGCGACGTGAAATACGTAGCAAGGGTCGATCTCGAACCACCGCACCTCTCCGTGCGGGTCGTCGCGGCGCAGCACACCCAACCGGGCGCCGTAGGCGTCGTCCCAGCGGTAGGGCATATCACCGGAGCCGCTCATCGCGACGTCAAGATTGAACACGATGGGCAGGTCCATGAACACGACGTAGTTCGCCGTCAATGCGAAGTCGTGCATCATTGTCAGGGCCTTCACCTCCAACGGCCGGCTGACCACCAGCTGGCCGTCCGCGTCGGCGCGGTGGTAGCTGACGTGCGGAGCGAAGATGTTGCCGTATCCGAAGAAATGCATCTCGCCGGTAGTCGGGCAGATTTTCGGATGCGCGGTCATCGCATTGTCCAGCTTGCCGCAGAAATCGTAGGCACCCACAGTCTCGAGGTCGTTGGTGATCTCATACGGGAGCGACGACTCGACAAGCGCGAGCGTCTTACCCGCGTGGTTGACGATGTGGGTGTTGGCCACGCTGGCCCGCAGATTACGGGTGCCGTCGGCGTTGTAGAGCGGAAATTCCTCTTTGAAGCTGTCGGTGCTTACCCATCGATTGCGGTACCAGGCGGCCCGCCCGGCCTCAATGCGGACGCCGTGGATCATGCCGTCCCCGGCGAACCAATGACCGGCTGGCTTGCGCGGGTTGGGCCCGTTGCGCAGATACCAACCGTTAAACTCGGCGGGGATCGAACCTTGTACCGGCAGGTCGAAGGCGGTCAATTCCTCAGCGACGGGCGCGTAGTTTCCCAACCGGAAGAACTCTCCGGAGCCGAACAGCGTCGAAGTGTCGGTTTGGTCTGCGGCGGTATCGGTCATCTGGGAGACCTCCTATCGGGTAGTTCACACACTGACACTTCATTAATGACATGTCAATAGTGGATGGTGGGGTTTTGCGCAAGGTTTCCGCGCGTGCGCGAACGCTGATACAGCGGCGATACTCCATTCCTGGAATATCGGGGTCGTACTATTTCGCCATGAGTCTTCGATTTGCCACTCTAGGCCTGCTTGCCCAGCGCCCCGGCAGTGGTTATGACCTGCTCAGGCGGTTCGAGAAGTCGATGGCCAACGTGTGGCCGGCCACCCAGAGCCAGCTCTACGGGGAGCTGAACAAGCTCGCCGACGCAGGTCTCATCGAGGTGGCCGATATCGGCCCGCGTGGGCGCAAGGAGTACCGCGTCACCGATGCCGGCCGCGCCGAGCTCATCCGATGGATCGGTGATGCCCAGGACGATCCGCCGATGCGCCGGCCGGACGTACTACGCATCTTCCTTCTCGGCGAGCTACCCGCCGACGACGCGCGCCGATACGCCTCGGCCTTCGCCGAATTCGCGGCGTCAGAACTCAAACGACTTGAGCAACTCCGTGATTCGATCGATTGGGGGGAGGCTGACGCCGACTTCTACGGTCGCGCGGCACTCGAGTTCGGCCTCCGCGACGCCGCCATGGAGGAGCAGTGGGCGCGTTGGTTGGTGACGTCGATCGATGACCGCAGCCGCAGGTGAAGTCTCGGCAAGTCGTTGCATCACGATAGGTTCCGATATATCGTCAACGTATCGGTAGCGCGAGACGGCGCTTCCCAACCAGACGAAGGACACCAACATGAGCAACCCATTCACGCAGCCAGACCGCCCTTTTGAGGGCCGTGGTCATGGCTTTGGCTTTGGCTTTGGCGCCGAACACCATATGCCGCATGATCGGCGCAGACAGCAGCGTCACGAGCACCGCAATCAGGTCCGCGAGCACCGCGGCGACGCCGCCTTTGGGCCCAGAATCGACGGATTCGGGCGCGTTGGCAGTTTCGGCCCCGGGTTCGACTCAGGCTCGGGTGGTCGTAGCGGCCGGCGCGGCGGACCGCGCGGGCGTCGCGGACCCCGAGGCGGCGGGCGCAGCAGGCGCGGTGACGTCCGAGCCGCGATCCTGAAACTTCTCACCGACGGGCCAATGCACGGCTACAAGATGATCCAGGAGATCAACGAGCGCAGTCAACAACTGTGGAAGCCGAGCCCGGGTTCGGTGTACCCGACCCTGCAGCTGCTCGTCGATGAGGGCCTGCTGGTCGCGACCGAGTCCAAGGGCAGCAAGAAGCGCTTCGAACTGACCGAGGACGGCCGTGCCGCCGCCGAGAAGATCGAGACGGCGCCGTGGGACGAAATCACCCAAGGCGCCGATCCCAGCGCGATGGGCCTGCGCACCGGCGTTGAACAGCTGACGGGTGCGGTCGCTCAGGCGGCCCACGGAGCAACCAGCGAGCAGCAACAGCGCATCCACGACATCCTCAACAACGCCCGCCGCGAGATCTACCAGATCTTGGGTGAGGACTGACAGCGAGTTCGGCTCCTCGCGTATCCCGAGAAACCTCCAAAAAGTACGAGCTAGTCGACCTCTACCCAGTCCAGCGTGCGCTGCACGGCCTTCTGCCAGCCGGCGTACCCTTCAGCGCGCTGATCCTCACTCCAGGCTGACGTCCACCGCTTGCCCTCGTGCCAGTTTGCCCGTAACTCGTCGGGGTCTGACCAGAAGCCGACTGCGAGCCCGGCCGCGTAGGCCGCACCGAGCGCAGTCGTCTCTGCCACAACTGGTTTCACGACGTCCACGCCCAGCACGTCGGATTGAATCTGCATGCACAGATCATTGGCGGTGATGCCGCCGTCGACCTTGAGCACTTCCAGATGCACTCCGGAGTCGGCCTCCATCGCATCGACGACGTCCCGGCTCTGGTAACAGATCGCCTCCAAGGCCGCGCGTGCCACGTGCGCGTTGGTATTGAACCGCGACAGCCCCACAATCGCGCCGCGCGCATCGGAGCGCCAGTACGGCGCGAAGAGACCGGAGAATGCCGGCACGAAGTAGACCCCACCGTTGTCGGCGACCTGCCGAGCCAGCGCCTCGCTCTGCGCGGCGCCACTGATGATGCCCAGCTGGTCACGCAACCATTGGATGGCCGAACCCGTCACCGCAATCGAACCTTCCAGTGCATAAACAGGTTTCGCGTCGCCGAATCGATAGCACACCGTGGTCAGCAGCCCGTTGGACGACCGCACGATCTTCTCACCGGTGTTGAGTAGCAGGAAATTACCTGTGCCGTAGGTGTTCTTGGCCTCGCCGGCCGCCAGACAGACCTGCCCGACCATCGCTGCCTGCTGGTCACCGAGGCTGGCCGTCAGCGCCACCTCGCCGCCGAGCGGACCCGACGCCAACGTCGTACCGTACGGTTCGGGCGACGACGATGACATGATCTGCGGAAGCATCTGGCGCGGAATTCCAAAAAGTGCCAACAGTTCGTCATCCCAGTCCAGGGTCTCCAGATCCATCAGCATGGTGCGGCTGGCGTTGGTCACGTCGGTGATGTGGACACCCCCCTTTGGGCCACCGGTCAGGTTCCACAGGACCCATGAGTCGGCCGTACCGAAGATCGCATCCCCCTTATCGGCGGCTTTTCGCACGCCGTCGACATTCTCCAGAATCCACTGCACCTTGCCCGCCGAGAAGTACGTCGCCGGCGGAAGACCCGCCTTCCTACGGATGACGTCGCCATGGCCCTCGCGGTCGAGCGCGGCAGCGATGCGGTCGGTGCGGGTGTCCTGCCACACGATGGCGTTGTAGTACGGACGCCCGGTGCGCCTGTTCCAGACCATTGCCGTCTCACGCTGGTTGGTGATACCGAGTGCGGCGAGGTCGGCGGCTTGAAGTTTCGTCGAGTTCAGGACCGACATCAGCACCGAGGAGGTGCGCTCCCAGATCTCGACCGGATTGTGTTCCACCCATCCCGCACGGGGCAGAATCTGTTCGTGTTCCAGCTGGTGGCGACCGATCTCACGACCCGAGTGGTCGAAGATCATGGCGCGGGTGCTGGTGGTTCCTTGGTCGATTGCTGCAACGAAGTCGGCCATTCGTCCATGATGGACCACGTGGGTACCCGAACTTTGTTATCAGTCGAAAGTTACCGGATCGCCCGCATGCCACGCGGCGGCCCGGAAGCGGGCTGCCTGGACCGGCTGTTGCAGACCGATCGCCTGGATTACCTGGACCGCGACTCTGACGGAGACGCCGACCTCCAGGCGCGCAAACTCAGCGTGATGCGCGCGCTGGACTGGACGGGCGAACTGTTGGGCAACCCCGAGCGGTTCGCCATGATCGCGCTCGACGAGGTCGCCGAGGTCGCTGACCCTCGGATCCTGGAGTTGGGTGCCGGGCGCGGCGGTCTGTCCCGCCAGCTGCTCGAGTGGCATCCGACGGCGAGGTTGACCGTGACCGACGTCGAGCCCGCGGCGGTGTCCGCCATCGCGGCCGGTGAGCTGGGTGCTGATCCCCGTGCGAGGGTCCAGCAGATGGACGCTACGGCGCTGGACGCCGCAGACGGAGAGTTCGACCTGGCAGTATTCGCGTTGGCGCTGCACCGCCTACCCCCGGCTGCAGCCGCGCGGGTGTTCGCCGAAGGGACCCGGGTGGCGAGGAAGTTGCTCATCATCGACCTGCCGCGACCTCCCGCACCGCTGCATATCTTGCGACTCGCCACGATGCTGCCGCTGGCTCCGGTGGTGCCGTTCCTGCACGATGGCGTGATCAGCTCACTGCGCGCTTACAGCCCGTCGGCACTGCGGGCGCTGGCCTCCCATACGAGCCCCGAAATCGAGGTGGAGCTGCGCGGTGGACCGGTGAGCCCCCAGGTGGTTGTCGCGTACCGACCGCACTGAACGGCCGCCGGCCTCCTGCAAGTCGACGGGAATTGCGGCGTGTTCGCGCACAATCCCGCGGGCTCGCCGACAATGGCGGTGTGGGCGAGGAATTGAAGCAGACCGACTTCAGTCGCGCCCACCGCCGCGAGTACCGACGCAAGGTGCAACTGTCTCTCGATGTATTCGAGACCATGCTCGCGCAATCGAGTTTCGACTTCGAAAAGCCGCTGACCGGTATGGAGATCGAATGCAACCTGGTCGACTCCGACTACCAGCCCGCGATGACCAACTCCGATGTCCTCGCCTCGATCGCCGACCCGGCCTACCAGACCGAATTGGGCGCCTACAACATCGAATTCAACGTGCCGCCGCGCCGGCTACCCGGGCGCGCTGCGCTGGAACTCGAGGACGAGGTCCGCGCCAGCCTCAACGCCGCTGAAGTCAAAGCCAACAACGACGGCGCCCACATCGTGATGATCGGCATCCTTCCGACCCTGATGCCCGAACACCTCACCGGGAGCTGGATGAGCGAGTCCACCCGCTACCAGGCACTCAACGACTCGATCTTCACCGCCCGCGGCGAAGACATCATGATCGACATCGACGGCGCCGAACATCTCAGCCTGCAGACCGCCTCGATCGCACCCGAATCCGCCTGCACCAGCATGCAGTTGCACCTGCAGGTCTCCCCCGCGCAATTCGCCAGCAACTGGAACGCCGCCCAGGCACTGGCCGGTCCGCAGCTGGCGCTGGGCGCGAACTCACCGTATTTCTTTGGCCACCACCTATGGTCGGAGACGCGCATCGAGCTCTTCACCCAGGCCACCGATACCCGCCCCGACGAGCTCAAGGCCCAGGGTGTGCGGCCCCGAGTGTGGTTCGGCGAGCGTTGGATCACCTCGATCTTCGACCTGTTCGAAGAAAACGTGCGCTACTTCCCCTCGCTACTGCCCGAACTCTCCGATGAGGACCCGGTGGCCGAACTGGCCGCGGGCCGCGCCCCCCGGCTGTCGGAGCTGCGGCTGCACAACGGGACCATCTATCGGTGGAACCGGCCGGTGTACGACGTCGTCGAACAAGCGGGGGTCGGCCGCCCTCATCTGCGGGTCGAGAACCGGGTGCTGCCCGCGGGGCCCACGGTGCTCGACATGATGGCCAACGCCGCTTTCTACTACGGGGTCCTGCGGGCGATGTCCGAGGACGACCGACCGGTGTGGACGAAGATGAGTTTCGCCGCGGCGGAGGCCAATTTTGTGGCCGCCGCGCAACGCGGCATGGACGCGAGCCTGTACTGGCCAGCACTGGGCGAGGTCACACCCGACGAGTTGGTCCTGCGGCAATTACTGCCGATGGCCGAGGAAGGCCTGCGCCGGTGGGAGGTCGCCGCCGACGTTCGCGACCGCTACCTCGGCGTGGTCGAGGGACGCGCCAAGACCGGCCGCAACGGTGCGACGTGGCAGTCAGCCGCCGTCAACGCTCTGCAGGGGCGCGGATTCAACAGACCCGACGCGCTCGCCGAGATGCTGCGGTTGTATTGCGAGCGGATGCATTCCAACGAACCGGTTCACACTTGGGACCTGCCAGTTTGAGGGTTGCGCGCCGTATCGTCGCGACCGTCGCCGACAACCTCGAATCGATGAACTGGGACGACGTTTTCGATATCAGCTTTCGAGACCGATGATCAAGGCTGCTGTTGCCGGGTCGCGCGCGACGATTTTCGCCCTTGACCCGGTGGCGCCCACATGATCTGATCTGAACGATGTTCGAAACAGAACAGTGTTCGAAAGACAGGTAGCAGTGGCAAGGACCCGACGAACGGCATCGGCCCTGCCCTACGGCGCGCTGGATCGCGGGCACCTGGTCAAGCACCTGCTCGAGCTTGCGCGTCGGGTGGGAGTGGACAACGTCACCATGCGCAATCTGGCTGCCGAAGCGGGCACCTCCGCGCCGTCGGTGTACTACCACGTCAAGGACAAGGCTGCGCTACTCGGCTTGCTCGCCGATTCCGTGCTCGACAGCATCGAAATCCCCCTCGACGGCAACTGGGACCAGCGCATCCGGGAGCTCTACACCAACGCCTGGCGGGTGATGGTCGCAGTCCCCGGCATCGCCGGGCTCATTCAACAGCGCCCGCTAGCCGGTATGGCCGACACCATGGACCGCACCGCAAAACAGATCATGGCTGAATCAGGCTGGTCGAGAAGAGACCTGGACGCGGCGCACGCAGTCCTCTACATCCACCTGCTGGGCTCGGTTCAACTGGAACACCACCTGCGACGCGCCGGTGCAGGCCATGCAGAGCTGATCTTCCAGCACGGGCTGAACGTGATTCTGGCCGGATTGAAAAGCGTCAACGCACATGAGTGATCAACGCACCTGAGCGATCGGAGGAGACCTGCATGACCCACCCACTGCATTCCCCAGCGTTTTTTGCTGGCAACCCCTACCCCACCTTCCGGGAGTTACGGGGCACCGACCCAGTGTGCTGGAACTCCGATGCTGGGTTCTGGGCACTGCTGAAGTACGAGGACATCCGGTTCGTCTCGACCAATCCAGCGCTGTTCTCATCGGCCAAAGGGGTCACCATTCCCGACCCGGCACTACAGAACGCGGTGCTCGAGGGCAACCTGCTCTACACCGACCCGCCCCGGCACCGGCAGCTCCGCAAGCTGATCAACACCGGCTTCACCCGCCGACAAGTAGCCATCCTCGAGCCGAAAATGCGCGCGTTCGCCCGCTCCGCCCTCGACCGCATCGACCCTGGTGCCGGGATCGAGTTCGCCGAGCAGATCGCAGCCCCGTTGCCGACCCGAATGATCGCGGAACTTCTCGGCGCCCCAGATGCGGACTGGGAGATGTTTCGTACCTGGTCGGACGCGACGGTTGGCATCAATGACCCGGAGGTGGAGCTGGGAACCTTCGCCGCGATGGGCGAGCTCTACGAGTACTTCGGCCACCTGATCGCCCTTCGCCGCAATGGGGCCCTCAATGATGCCGACGACCTGCTGTCGACGCTGGTCGCCGCCGAGGTCGACGGCACGCAGTTAACCGATCAGGACCTGCTCCAGTTCTGCCTGTTGCTATTGGTGGCCGGGAACGAAACGACACGTAACCTCATCGCCCTCGGCACCCTGGCCCTCATCGAGAATCCCGAGCAGTTCCGTCTCCTGCGCGCTCAGCCCGAATTGATACCTTCGGCCGTGGAGGAGCTACTGCGCTTCACCGCGCCGGTAGCCAACATGAGTCGCTGCGCTACCGCCGACGTCGAGATTCGCGGGCGGCTGATCCGCGAAGGCCAATACGTGACCATGATGTATGGGTCTGCCAACCGCGACGAGGAAATCTTCGGACCCACCGCGGAGCAGCTCGACATCACCCGAAACCCGAATCCGCACTTGACATTCGGCTGCGGTGAGCACTCCTGCGTCGGAGGGCAGCTGGCTCGCTTGGAGGCGCGGGTGCTCTTCGAGGAGCTACTGGTGCGCTTCGACCACATCGAGCTAGATGGTGCGATCGTCCGCATGCAGGCCACCACGGTGCCCGGCGTGCGAAAGATGCCGGTACGGCTGGTGTCGACAACGGTCAACGCGTAATCAAAGCCAAAGCCTCGGCGAGCGTTTCCAGATCAGTGTCGGTGACGTCGACGTGCGGCGAGACCCGCAATGCTGGTCTCGTCATCTCTCGCGGTGCCCGTTCCAAACCCAGGAACGTCGTCACGATCGAACGCTCGGAGATCAACCGGGCCCGGACCGCCATCGGATCGACATCGTCGGGCGGCAGCAGCGTAGTGATGGCGCTGGGCTCGTCGACGGGCTCTATGACGCTCCAACCGGGGACATGTGCGAGCGCGGTGCGCGTAGCCACGCCGACCTCTCGCAACCTGGCCTGCACGTTTTCTGGGCCCACCGCCAGATACTCGCCGAGCGCGACCGAGACTCCTACGTGCAGACCGATGTTCTTCTCCGCGTAGCTCAATCGCAGCGTAGTGGATTCGGAGAGCAGCCCGGCCCGGGTAGCGAGCATCCCCGCCCCCCGCGGACCTGCCGTCCACTTCCGTGCCGACGAGTACAGCGCATCGGCACCGATACCGGCGCAGTCCAGATGAGCGAATCCCTGTGCGGCATCCACGATCAGAGGCACCCCCTGTGCCCGGCACACCGCCGCCATGTCGCGGGCAGGCTGCACAATCCCGCTGTGACTGCCCAGCACGGTGAAGTGCACCAGCCCGGGGGGATCCGCGGCCAATGCAACCGCGGCAGCGTCAATATCCACTCGGCCCCAGCTGTCGACCGGTAGCACGCGAACCTCGAACCCGTGCAATGCCATAGCAAGCAGATTGGGACCGAACTCGCCAGGCAGACACGCCAGCGTGCGTTCACCGCTCCACTCTCCGAGCAGGATGTCGAGCGCGTTGTGGGATCCGGTAGTGAAAGCGACGTCGGCGTCAGACATCCCGGTCAGCACCCGCACCGCAGCGCGGCCCGCATCCAGCACCGGCGCGGCGGCTTCCGCGGCGACGTAGCCACCCACCTCCGCTTCGTGGTGGGCGTGCCGGGTGGCGGCGTCGATGGCAGCGAAGGTCTGCCGCGAGCAGGCCGCGCTGTCAACATGCACACCGGCGACAGGCGGACGTACTGCGCGCCAACTCTCGGCGAGCGTCATCTCATCCACGCGGTCACCGCAGCGAGAGCGACAGGCCGAAGTCGCCGGAATCGTCTGTCCACCAACGTGTGCGACGCAACCCGGCAGCGGACAACTCGGCATCTACACCGGCGCGGCGGAACTTGCATGACACCTCGGTGAGGACCTCTTCGCCGTCTGCGAAGTCGACATCGAGTGCAAGTGCGGCGATGCGGGCGCGTTGCGCACGGGTCGACCTCAGCCGCATTTCTATACGCTCCTGGGCTTCGTTCCACCGAGCTACGTGTTCGAAGGCGTCAATGTCGAAGTCAGCGCCGAGCTCGCGATTCACCACCGCAAGCACATTGCGGTTGAACCGCGCCGTCACCCCGGCGCTGTCGTCGTAGGCTCGGACGAGTCGGCCGGTGTCCTTGACCAGATCGGTGCCCAACAGTAGCGAGTCTCCGGGCTGAAGTAGATCGAAAACCGAAGCCAGGAACTCGGCGCGCGGACCCGGCTCTAAATTGCCGATCGTGGAACCCAGAAAAGCCACCAGCCGGCGACCGACGTTGGGGATCTTTCCCAGATGTTCTTCGAAATCGCCACACACAGCGGCTATTTCGATGTTGGGATACTCCTGCCCGATCGCTGCCCCGGCTGCGCTCAGCACGCTAGCATCCACATCGAAGGGGATAAACCGAAGCAGCGATCCCCGGTTCTGCAGCACGTCGAGCAGCATGCGTGTCTTTTCCGAAGTCCCACTGCCCAACTCCACCAGTGTGTCCGCACCCGAGGCAGCAGCGATCTCGCCTGCGTGCGTGCGCAGGATCTGCGCCTCAGCTCTGGTCGGGTAATACTCGGGAAGCCGAGTGATCTGGTCGAACAGATCACTTCCCACCGAGTCGTAGAACCACTTGGGCGGCAGGGATTTCGGAGTCTGCCCCAGACCGTTGCGGACATCTCGGCGCAGTGCCTCCTCGGCGGCGTCGGCGGCAAGATAGTTGGAGATCGACCAACGCGAAGAAGTCATCGTGGTCCTTTCAGCGGTGTGAGCTGCAGGTGCGCGTCGGCTATCTGCACCAAGTGCCGATCCGGAATCTCCTGCCAGCCAGGATCATCATCGTAGGGTTCGCTGGCCAGCACGACACCGTCGTCTCGGCGCAGTACCGACAGCGTGTCACCCCATGTGGTGGCCACTAGGCGGGAACCGTCGGCGGCCAAAATGTTAAGTCTGGCTTCAGGATCGTCGGCTGCCACCTCGACGATGGTGTCTGCCAGCACATCCACACCACGTCGAAAAATCAGCGCGGCCAGCAGGGCGCTGTCGTTGGTCGACTCCGCGTGCGCGGAGGCCGGCAGCACCGCCCGGTCGACGATTCCGTTGTGTGACAGCAGCCATGTCCCATCGGTGAACGGCGCCGAAGCCGACGGCTCAATCGCCATACCCACGCTGGCCGAGCGCACCGCAGCCACCACGCATCGGCTAGTCAGAGCGGGCGCCACCGAAGCAAACGACGCGTCGCCCCACAACGGCGAGGCGCTACGCCACCGCCGCGGCCCCGCATCATCGGCACCGCCGTCTGGGCCGCCCCCCGAGTCGTCCCCTGCCCTTCGGGCGTGGGGCCAGCGCTCCTGCCCCCGAGGGTCGAAGAAGCCGACGCCCCAACCGTCGGCGTTCATCAGGCCGTGTTTCTGCCGGCGGGGCGCGTAGGACTGGACCAGTAGCCCCGAGGGCTGATCGAGAACCAGCGATGCCACTGACACCGGAGCACCGAGCCAGCCCAGATGCCTACACATGCGCATCCCAGGCCAGCCGCACACCGGAGAATATCTGCCTGCGGATCGGATGGTCCCAGTTGCGGAAACTGGGCCGCAGGATGCCAGGCGCGACCGCCCATGAACCGCCGCGTAACACCCGGTAATCCCCAGGACCGGGCGGATCGAGCGAGAGGTCACCGATGTCGAAAAATGGTTCGGAGTAACGGTCGTAGACCATCGGGGTGAACCCCGGCCAAGGCCGCAACGGCGAAGTCGTCCATTCCCAAACGTCGCCCAGCATCTGTTCGGCCCCGTACGCCGACGCACCTGCAGGAAACGCGCCGACCGGCGCCGGACGTAGCGCCTCACCCCCGAGGTTCGCCAGTTCAGCAGTGGGTTGCGCAGCGCCCCAAGGGTATCGACGCCGCGAACGAGTCAGCGGATCCCACGCGCAGGCCTTCTCCCACTCCGCTTCGGTGGGTAGGCGCGCACCCGACCACGCCGCGAAGGCCTCGGCCTCGAAGAACGTGACATGCTGCACGGGTTCGTCATCCGGGATGTCCTCGACATGGCCGAAGCGGGTGCGCGTGCCGTCACCGTTCCAAAACGATGGAGCCGTCAAACCCGCCCTCTGACGATGAGCCCAGCCCACCTGCGACCACCAGCGGAGCTGCTCGTAGCCGCCGTCGTCGATGAACTCCCGCCACTCACCGTTGGTCACCGGAGCCCTGCCGATGCGAAAGGCGGGGATGTCGACAATGTGGGCAGGACGTTCGTTGTCCAACGAGGAGGGCTCCGCCGCGGCGTCCACCCCGAGAACGAATGGGCCCGCGGCGACCGGCACCGATGTCCCGGCCACCCCGGCTCGCCCAGCGGGCAAGGCGGTCCCACGACCGAGCAGGGGCGCACCAGATCGCATACTCAGCGCCTGAAGCATCGTCTCGTCGTGTTGGTTCTCATGGCTGACCACCATCGCGAAGGTGAAGACATCGGGGTGCCCGTCCGGGAGCGCCTCCAAAGCATCGAGTGCCCTACCGCGCACGGTCGCACAGTAGGCACGGGCGTCGGCCGGGGGCAGCAGTGGTAGCTCGACTCTGCTGGCCCGGGAGTGCACGAACGCGTCGTAGAGCTTGTCGACCTTCGGAGCCAGCAATCCTGGCCGGTTCGGGTCGCCGCCGCGTAGGAGCCACAGCTCCTCCTGCTGGCCGACGTGGGCCAGATCCCAGACCAATGGACTCATCAGTGGGTCGTACTGACGGCGCACCTCAGCGTCGTCAAAATCGACGAGGCTCAACGTGCGGTTCCTTGCCGCGGTCAGTTGGCCGGCGACCACGTCTCGTGTCGTCATAGCTGCCCCTGCGCCGTGACCGCGCCAGCGACCCCGTGCTTGACAGTCATGTCGGCGAAGTCATCGGCCGGACTGCGTCCCTGCTCAACCGAACGTAGGAGCAGACGCATGGATTCCTCTAGCTCGGAGGGCACACGTTCGGCCACCGCCTGCACACAGCGCAGGGCAGCGCGGTGCAATCGGCGGTCCTCAAGACCAACCTGGGCAGCGCAATCCCACGCTGTGGCCACCGACTCCGTTGCCTCGGCGGCAATCTCAGCGGCTACTGGGTCGTCGAGGAGGGTGGTCAGGGCGAACACCACGGCAGGCCAGATCGAGTCCGGCACGCTGTCCAAGTAACGCACCTCCAGAAATCCGCGTGGCCGCACCGGCGGGAACAAGGTAGTGAGGTGGTAGTTCAGATCGGTGACGGTTGGTCGACGCCCACCGAGCATTACCCGGCCATTAGCCCAGTCCGCGAACGGCACCCACTCCGTGACAGGTGTCGGATCCGGGCAATGCACGAGCATGACAGGAGCTCGCAACGCGTAGCGCGTCCAGTCATTGGCGGGGTCTTCGCCACTTTCACCCAGGATCGGCCCACACCGTGCCGAATCCAATTGGCTCCACACCCGCTGACGGGTAGACCGCCAGCCAGTGAGCCGGCCTTCGAGCATCGGGGAGTTCGCGGCGATCGCGATCATCGTCGGCCCCAGAGCGTGCGCCAACCGCACCCGATCGGCCCATCCCTCCCGGGGACCTGCCTCGACGTTGACCTGGATCGACGCAGTCGAAGTCATCATCGCCGCGCCCGCGGCACCGGTCTGACTGGCGCGGAAGAACTTCTCCATCGCTTGATAGCGCACGCCAGGATTGACTCGTGCGGGCGGCCGCAACGGGTCGGCGCCCAGTAGCGCCAGCCCCAATCGGGCCTGTCCGAACGAAGCGCACAGCACCGCCCGGTCTGATCTCATCGCCGAGATAGCAGTCGCCGCATCGCTCAACGGCGGACCCGACAGTTCGACCGCGCCACCGGGTTCGACGGTGACCGCACTGCCGCCCGGCAGCGGCGGAATCGCCGAGATCGCCGCAGTCAATTCGTCCCACCCTGGACGCCGAGAGGGAACGGCCAAGTCGTAGCAGTGCGCCTCGATCTCAAGACCGACCTGACCGACCGGACCGTCCGTCAAACAGCCGTCAACAAGGTGCTGCGCGGCGACCTTGGCGCCGGCCAGGGCAGCGGAGCCGGTGCTGGCACCGTCGCATGCCATGGTGCGGGACATTTCAAGACGCCTCCTGGTCTCAAACGATCGCTGTCTATGTACCTATCGTCCAGGTACCTATCTTCCATAACGCGCCGACAATGTCTCGTGATTGGCCGGTGACACCTTGGTGACGTGCAACCGAATTCGTCGGGCGTTGCGGAGTCGCGCTACTGAGCGAGGGTGTTCTGCATGGCTCCGGCGAGGACGTTGACCGCCGGACCGCCGTTACCCGACTGACAAACCTTGGCTTGCAGCAAGACATTCTCCCTTTTCCGGGTGGTGACAAAGCAACGGCGGTCGGTGCCGGCTTCCTGCTTGACCCAGTCAGCCTCCGTCGCGTTCGCCAGGCCACCAGTAAACGTCCACACCTGGGTCGTGAAGTTGTCCAGATGCATGGCCGTAGTCTGCCCGTTGCAGCCTACGGTCCGATCGACAACCCGGTGAAATGCGCGGTCGGCGGCCTCTGTGGTGGCGAACACACCAACCGCCTGTTTCACCAAGTGCGTCATATCGGTGGCCGATTCTTGGGCAACCGCACCGTTGAACGACGCCAGGTCGGGGTCGTTGTACACGTCGGGCAACCCAACGTCGGCCCAGTTATTGCACGCCGGGTTATCGACGTAGAACGACTGAAACGGGTGTGCGTAAGTCCACCCGAACCCCAGGCGCGCACCAACGATGTTGCTGACCGAGCCCTTCGGAAACACGGCGTAATTCACCACCCCGGGATCGGACGGCCGCGCTGATGCAGGGACAGCCAGTGTCAGCGCTAGCCCCACGAATACTGCGAGACTGCCCCCGAGGGCCTTCATGTCACACCTTGGCCGCGAGTTTGACATCGATGTTGCCCCGCGTTGCCTTGGAATACGGGCAGACACCGTGTGCCTTAGCCATCAGATCCTCGGCGACACTCTGCTCGAGGCCGGGCAGGTAGCCGATCAACTCGGCCGTCAGCCCGAACCCGCCCTCGGAGTCCTTCCCGAAACCGATCTTGGCGGTGACGCCGCTGGCATCATCGAGGGCAACTTTCTCGCTCTTGGCGACCAACCGCAATGCACCCAGGAAACACGCAGCGTATCCGGCTGAGAACAGCAGTTCGGGGTTCACACCTTCCCCGTTGCCACCCATCTCCTTCGGGTACCGGGTGTCCAGATCGATCTTGCCGTCGGTGGATTTCACGTGGCCGTCGCGGCCTCCATCGGTGGCGGTGGACTCTGCTGTGTATACAACGTCGATGCTCATGAGTTCGATCATGCCAGCCGAGATATCCGGGCACGTCAGTCTGCGCGGCTAACGCGGTCAAGGCCCTCGACGTCGGACTGCCTCCCCGACTTCTCCGAGATCCGGGTCGACATTGCGCGAGGCCACCTCACGGGCGAGAGGGCACGACCGTGCTCTCCGAACCACCCGATCCGCCGGGTGCGCGTGGAATCTCGACTATCGCGGCCCCCGGGCCGAACGGTCCGGCGAAGCCGGGACGCCGCTCAGACCCGCCGCGCGGTCCCATCGGCGGCATACCAGGACCGGGGCGAAGCACCATTTCGTGTCCCCTACGGTCATGACCGCGCGGACCGTTGTCGACATGTTTGCCTAGGAAGAACCCGGTGCCGAAGATGACCACCACGATGAACAACGATCCAGCGACGATCCCCACCCAGGCGGCAGCTTTGGTCAGTCGGCTGGATTGCTCGACGTAGACCGGCGCCGGCCCTGTCGGCGGTAGACCCACTCCGGGCGGCGGCGGGGTGAGCACGGGACCGGTGGCGGGCTCGGATGTTTCAGGTGGCGACGTTGCTTCACTCATAGCGTCAATCCTGGAGGCGCAATCGATGGATGCGTTTTGAATCGGCTATGAATCGGCTATGAATCGACTGGCAGGGTTGCACTCGAACGTGAGTTGGGCGCCGGGACCGGTTCGAAGGCCAATGGAGCAAACTGAACCTGCAGGATCTGGTAGCCCCAGTAGAGAACAAACCACGGGAACACCAGCCAGGGTGCGTTGAGGAAGATGAATTTGACCCCGAGGTCCATGAAGGTCGGGTTGACGTTTTCGAACCCGGTCAGGATCTCGGTGAGGTAGTAGTACCAGGTCAGGACGGTCTCCGCGACAGCGACCGCCATCACCATCATCGTTCCCAGTGGTCGCTGGAACTTGGACCTGAAAAGCAGGAACAGACCGACGGCGCCTATCGCCCCGTTGATGACCGAGAGCACCTCGATCGACAGGAAGTCGGTGGTGGGGTTGTAGTAGCGCAAATCCCCGCCGTCGATGTAACCCCACCACGGATACGCCCAAGCAGCATTCCGGCTGGCCGATATTGACTCATGGAGCAGGACCCACAGGCCCTCCCAAATCAAGTGGGTGAAGACCGAGGCGATGAGGTACGGCACGACCACCATGTGGATACGTCGTATTGGCGTCCAGTGTCGGAGCCCACGCAGCGGCAGCAGGGCCGACAGTGGCCCGAGCCAGTAGCAGATGGACACCTGTATAGCCAGGATGTCGGCTATTAGGCCACGGTCCATCCCTATGGCGAAGACCAGCTGCTTGGGGCAACTCCGTACACAGAGTCGGCCACCTCGGGGTGGCTGCTGCACGTCAGGGTATTTACCAGTCAGTGCAGGTCAGCGTGATAGGATCCGGCATGGCCAAGCCTCCACGCCCGCGGATGCGCTTTCCCGAAACCACCATCAAGTGGATGTCGCGATTCAACACCTGGGCATTCAAAGCCACCGGCGGCCGCCTCGGATCCAAGTGGCGCGGCGGGTCCAACGGCTTCAGCGCTCCCCCACCAGTCGGGATCCTGACGACTATCGGCCGCAAGTCCGGCAAAGCCCGGGACAGCCCGCTGGTGTTCCTGCGTGAGGGCGGCCGCGTAATCCTGGTCGCCTCAAAGGCCGGCCGCGCCACCAACCCCATGTGGTACCTGAACATTCAGGCCAATCCCCGGGCCTCGTTTCAGATCAAGAACGAAACGCTGCAGCTGATCGCACGCGACGCGACAGACGATGAACGAGCGCAGTACTGGCCCAGGCTTGATGGCATATATCCGGATTTCGCCAACTACCGGTCCTATACCGACCGCAAGATCCCGATTCTCATCTGCGATCCAGCCTGAGCGAGCACCGTTCCTCGATGTGGCGCCCTAGCGGGGGTGCCCCCAGGTGCGGGTGCTCTGAGATCAGGCGCCGTATACGGGTATCGGCGTGCGCGCCTTGGCCAGCAGGGCAGTCAGCGTGTACCTGCTGGCAGCAGGGCAGGTAGGCATGGGAAAAGGTCAGGCCGGAAAAAGTCGCCGACAAGATGCTGTCCGGCGTGCAGAAGAATCGCTTCCTCATCTACCCGTCGAACGATATCCGCGCGCTCTGCCTCCTCAAACGGACGATGTGGTGGCCCTGCAGTGTGGCGATGCGGCAGGCCAATGTGGTGTTCACTCGTGTGCTGCGGCCGACGCCGCGGACCCCGTGACCGGTTCGGCGAGGGTGAAGGTCATCGACTCGACGATCGCGCCGAGCCGGCGACCGCCGCGTAGCCAGTCGGGCAGAGTGCCTTCCGACTCGACGTGGGTGGTCACCAGCGCCGGCCTGGCGCGGCCTTTGGCCTTCAGCCTGGATGAGCGCACCTGACCGTCGGCAAACTGCTGCAGGGCCGTGAACGACGAGACCATCGGCACCGTGGGGCCGAGCGCACGCGCGGTGGCGGACACTGACCACGACGGGCCGACGGTTCCCGCCGCACGCATCCGGGGGCCGCCTGCTTGCCTGCCGTCGAAGTTGCCCTCGAATCTCGCGAGGGTTTTGGGCATGCCCCAGTTGGTGCGGCCACCGACTAGGCTGACCGGTGAATCGACAGCTATGAAAACCACGCTGCCGCGCACCGAATGGCCCCGGCGGAACCCGACTGCGCCCAGCACCTCGTTGTATTCGCCAACGGGAGTGTCGAGGTAGCGGACCATGCCGCCGATGACGCCGAGCACTTTCGCGCCGTGGCCGATCGCGGGTGGAAGAGCCGTGTTGGCTGCCCGCGTGCCAGGGTCGGACCATACGATCGCCTGGCATCTGCACGTCCATGGCGCGCCGGCACCGTTGGTCGGCAGGCTCGCGAGCACTTCCTCGGTGAGTAGTGTCTCCGCGACCCCGGAAACCGACGCGAGACTGGCTTGGGTCATCTCGGGTCACCTTCCTCCTTCGTGCCGGCGACGCGTTGCTGGTAGGAAGCACGAACATCCTTGTCGACGGTCTGGGTAACCTTGTTGCCGCCCGCCAACCTAAAGGCGAAATCCCGCAGGCATCCGCCAGTGGTTGTCCAGGGTTGATGCTGCTAGCTGGCCGAGGCTCAGCCTCGGGGCTGCCTCGCAGGCGGTGTGAACGCGGGTGCGACGAATTCTTGGAGCATTTGTTGTTCTGCTTGGGCGTCGTTACCAGGCCAGAACAATAGCGACAGAACGACGCGAACGATCCACTCTGCCGCTGTGTGCTCTTCGTCGGTGAGCCCGGCGAGGTCCCTGGCCAGACTTGCCAGCACTGGTGAGTCGGTGAGTTGGGTGGTCGCGCTGGCGACATGACCGGTCGCGATCACGAGTCGGCTTAGCGGTTCGGAACGGATTTGGGCGAGCGCCGTTGAGATCGCGGTAAGGACACGGTCGGGGCCGGTCAAGCCGTCGACCACTTCCCGCACGGTGTCGACGATGCGGTGCGCTGCGCCGGCTATGACGACGTCTCGGATCACTGCCTTTCCGCCAGCGTGGCGGTAGATCGTGGCTCGTGAACAGTGCAATCTTGCGGCTAACGCGTCGATGTCGAATGCGTCGAGGCCGTCGCGGCTGATGAGTTCGGCGGCTGCCTCGTAGATGCGCTCGGCACCTACCGTGTGGCGGTCGCCACCGACCAGCCAGTCGGCGTGTGACACTCCTCAACCCTCCAGCATCACGGTAGAACGCAACAAGTGCCGGCGTCGAGGGCGGCGCGCACCGTGGTGCCACCGTGGTCTGGGTCGCTGCGATGCCCCGAAATCACGATGTCCCGAAATCAATCGCACCATGGCCTGGCAGCGAACATGCACACGCCCTTAGGTGTTTCACCGATCCGAGGAGCTTGGCGGAGCCAGGTCGAGCGTGAGCTGCAGATGTTCAAGACGTCGCACGGAAATGCTCGGCACCCATCGTGGGGCGTCGAAGAGTTCAATTCGGGTGGTCTTATCGAGCAACATCTGCAAGATGATACGAGCCTCCATACGCGCCAGTGCGGCGCCCAGGCAGAAATGTGCGCCCTTGCCAAATGACATGTGATTCTTCATTCGCGGTCGATCCAGCCGAAATTCGCCTGGCGCCTCAAACTGGGCCGAATCCCGGTTGGCGGCTCCCCACAACAGCATCAGATGCGAACCGGCGGGCAGCTCGACACCGGCCAGCACCGTGTCGTTGATGACGTGACGGAAATGCCCCCGAAACGGTGATTCATACCGCAGAGTTTCCTCAATGAAGGGCTCCAGCAGGTCGGGGTTTGTCCGTACGTGCTGTTGGATTTCGGGATGTGTCGCCAGAATCCATGCCGCGTTGCCGAGTAGGCCTGCCGTTGATTCGCCACCGGCGCCGACCAACTGGACAAACAGCATCATCGCGACGAGCTTGTCTAACTCACCGGAGGCGCAGCTGATCGCCAGATCGCCGAGCAGGTTATCCGGTGGTGCACCAGCCGAGCACTCGAAGTGTTGGCTGAGATAACTGCCGAGTTCAAGTGCGGCGGTGCTCGCGGCAGTCAACTCCTCGGCATTGGCCACGCCGTTGAGCATCTGAGTGCTCGCATAGCCCCAAGCGACGAGCTGATCGACATCATCGTGGGGCAGGCCAATGAGATGGGCAACCACGGTCATGGGTAGCCGGTCGGCTACTGCTGCTATCCAGTCGATGCGGCCGTCGAGGAAGCCATCGGCCCACAGCCGGGCGCAGGACGAGGTGATGAACGGCTCAAGACCGTGCAGCCGCTTGGCGGCAGTTCGGGGCAGAACCATCTTGCGATGTTCCGCGTGGATGGGGTCGTCCGCGGTCGCCAGCACATGAGTCGGTCCACCGAGACCATCCATCTCGAATGGCGTTACCGTGCCGTCCGCGTTGTACACCATGGTCGCGGTCAGGTTGGATGAGAAGTCCGCCGTGCGGTTCACGGCTTCGGCAACCGTGTCCCAACCAGACACCAAGAAGAACGCTGAGTCGCCGACCTGTTGGACCGGACCGACCGCATGCAAAGAGTCGTAGAGCGGGTACGGATCATCTAAGAACTCCGCGTCAAAAAGTTCGGTCCAATCGGAATGGGCTGCCATGCACACCATCGTGAACAGCGCAAACCCCAGACGTCAACACAGAAGACGAAGTTGAAACGCTGATCACCAGACCGGCGTAACCCATTGTCTCACCGAGCGGCGATGACCAGCGGCGACAATGAATAGTGCTGTCGATTCTGTCTCACGGTGCGATGGGAAGGGGTTCCATCACCACCTCGATTCGATCGGGGACGAGCACCTGCGTCAGCAACAGCGCGTGGCGGCGGTCGGCCTTGAGCCCGTCGAGGAGGATGAGAACCTCCACGAGCTGTTCATGCCCAGGTAGGCGAATACGGATTGCTGTGGCACGCCAGCTCCACCCCGTCTCCGATAAGTCCGCCCCAATCCCGCCGACACGCGAAGCGCCGGGCCGGCACTGCCCGGGCTCGACCATAAGTTTGGGTTCGACAAGAAATCTAGCCAACTGATCAAATTACCTCGGGCGGCAACCTCGGTCCAGCTCTAAGGTGGGAAACATGCCCGAGAGCAGGCGGCGCCCGGGGCCACGTGGCGACATCGATGTGCGGACGCTGCTCATCGACACCGCCGAGGAGCTGTTCGGACTGACGAGCGTAGATGCGGTGTCCCTGCGTGGCATCGCCCGGGCGGCCGAAGTGGCGCCGGCAGCACTGACGCATCACTTCACGTCAAAGGAGGCGCTCGTGGCGGCGGTCATCCGGCGCCGGTCCGGTCCGCTCGGTGCAACGTTGCGGGAACGGCTGCAAGACTTGCGTGACCAACCAGATGCGCCCACTGCCGGCGACCTTGTCGGCGCGATTCTTCCGCCGGTCGCCAACCTGCTCGAATCCGAACCCAGAGGCGGCCTCTACTGGCTGAAGACCCTCAACTCCCTCGCCCTGCGCGGTAGCGGCATCTGGGCCACCGAACTCAGCGGCGACAACGGGGTGCCCGAGCTCTTTCTGGCGGTTGCTGCCCGCGCTCTCCCTGAGCTATCCGAGATGGAACGACGACAGCGGGCCGTGATCGCCATGTTCTCGATGCTCGCCGCACTGGCCGGCGCGGACCTACCCGGATACGGCTCGCCGCTCGGGGCCGACGGCGTAGACCAAGACTTCTTGCGCCAGTTGGCAATATTTACCAGTGCTGGGCTGCAGCACGGCGGGCCCACAGCCTCTCACCAGGGCTTGAACGGGTTGACGGCAAACTGGATGACCCGGTACGGAGTGATGCCGTGACGCGTGGTGTTCCATTGGCTGACGAACACCCGCACGGCATCCAATGTGGACCCCGGCGAGATGTAACCGCCGTACGGTTGCGCGAGAGTGTTGACCCCCGGGTGCGGAAGCTCTTCGACCGGATCTGGCCAGTCTGAAGCGACTACCACCGTCGTCACCGGCGCGACGCCCAGACCTGTCGGATCTGTTGCGACACGCATCTCCATGTTTCCGTTACTGGCATTGAAGTACGACAGCACAGTCCTGCCATCGATCTGGCGCACGCTCATCTCGCCAATCTGATCGCCCCACAAGGGCGTCGGTTCCGCGCCCCATCCCTGCGTATCCGACCAGCCCTGCCAAGCGGACCGGTCGGTGACCGATTGCGGCGCAACCCGATAGAGGACCGCCGGCGCGCTACGGTCGAAGTTATTGGCCAAGATGTAGATCCAGCCGCGGTCGGAGTCCGGCGCGGGAATCGGATCGTAGTAGCCGCTGATCTGCGATTGTCGACCTCCCGCATAGTCGGCGTTACGCTCCGATCCCGCAACAGTTACCCAGTTGCCGTGCACTGGAACGGCTTTAACGAGACGAGAGGTCTGCGGTCGGAGTTCCTTAGTGCTTGTCACCAACAAGTAGTTCTCACGGTTGACCTCGATGACCCCGGCAGGCAACTGCGAAACCCCCGGCGGCGCAGGGTCTGCCAGCAGCGGCGTTGTGAGGCCGGTGACACCGGTGTACTGCACACCGGCCGCATCATCGAGGGAGTCACTCTGGACGTGCAATGCGATCGGAGAGAACCAGCCGCCGAAACCCACTCCCTGGCCACGGAAGCTGTCCCCGCACAACTGTAGGACCTGTTCGGGGAACTCCATGAACTCGCACAGGTCCGTCGCGCCGATGCCGTGCTCAACTGTCGGCGTTCCTGTCCCTGCCGCCGGGCCGATACGCAGCACCTGGCCCAGCTGTAGCGGTGGCAGTTCAATGGGAGTCGCTCCAGCTGAGGGGATCGCGGTAGATGCCGCGAGCACAGCAGTCACCGTCACCGCAGTCCAGCAGAGACCCGCTGGAACATTATTTTGGCGCAAAGTGCAGCGCAGACGAGGCAAGGTCAGAGCTCGGCCGCCAGCAGCTCTGCAATCTGAATAGTGTTCAGCGCTGCGCCTTTCCGTAGGTTGTCCCCGGAGACGAACAGCGCGAGCCCGCGACCGTCTGCCACGCCGTTGTCCTGACGGATCCGGCCAACCAACGAGTCGTCAGTGCCCGCCACCGCCAGCGGCGTGGGCACTTCCATCAGCTTCACGCCAGGTGCTCCGGCCAAGATTTCCGCGGCACGCGAAACCGACAAGGGCTGGGAGAACTCCACATTCAACGACAGCGAATGACCCGTATACACCGGGACTCGCACGCAGGTACCCGACACAGCCAGCTCGGGAATGCCGAGGATCTTGCGGCTCTCGGTGCGCAGCTTCTGGTCCTCGTCTGTCTCGCCCGACCCGTCGTCTACGAGCGCACCCGCCAACGGGACGACGTTGAAAGCAATCGGCGCGACGTACTTGTTGGGCGCCGGGAAGTCCACCGCGCGGCCGTCGTGTACCAGCGCCCGGCTGCCCTCGACGGCAGCCTTGGCCTGTCCGATGAGCTCTTCGACACCGGCAAGCCCACTGCCTGAAACCGCCTGGTAGGTAGAGGCGATCATCCGCACCAGACCGGCCTCGTCATGCAGCGGCTTGAGCACCGGCATCGCGGCCATGGTCGTACAGTTCGGGTTGGCGATGATGCCCTTCGGAAGCGACCGGGCGCGGTTGGCGACATCCCTGGCGAAGTTCACCTCGGACACGACCAGCGGAACGTCAGGATCCCTACGCCACGCCGACGAATTATCGACGACCACCGCGCCGGCCGCCGCGAACCGGGGCGCCTGCACTCGAGACATGATGGCACCGGCGGAGAAGAGCGCGATGTCCAGACCTGAGGGATCCGCGGTCTCCGAGTCTTCGATCTCGATCTGCTGGCCGCGGAACTCCAACTTGCGGCCGGCCGACCGCGAAGATGCGAAGAACCTCACCTCAGTGGCAGGGAAATCGCGCTCTACCAACAGGTTTCGCATCACTTGGCCGACCTGCCCGGTCGCCCCGACAACGCCGATTCGCACCGTCATCCTTCCCGTCGGTTCTCTGGCCCCACCGCTAGCGCCCCGTTCCGGCGTACACGACGGCTTCCTCGCCACCGCCCAGCCCGAACGCCTCGTGCAACGCGGCGACCGCACGATCAAGTTCAGTGTCTTTGATCAGCACCGAGATCCTAATCTCCGAGGTAGAGATCAGATCGATGTTGATGTCTACCTTGGCCAGCGCCTCGCAGAACGTAGCCGTGACGCCGGGATGGCTGCGCATGCCCGCGCCGATCAGCGACACCTTGCCGATGCGGTCGTCGTAGAGCACTTGGGTGAAACCGATTTCGTCCTGTAAGGACGTCAGCTTCTGCATGGCTCCCGGACCGCTCTCCCGTGAGCAGGTGAACGTGATGTCGGTCTTGCCGTCCTCCACCTTCGAGATGTTCTGCAGCACCATGTCGATGTTCACGTCGGCGTCGGCCACCGCGCGAAACACCTGGGCCGCATATCCCGGAACATCGGGCACGCCGACAACCGTTACCTTGGCCTCGCCGCGGTCGTGCGCAACTCCGGTGAGGATGGCGTCTTCCATCGGGATGTCCTCCATCGATCCTTTGACGAGCGTGCCTGGCTTATCGGTGTACGACGACCGAACGTGGATGGGCAGGTCGAAGCGGCGGGCGTACTCGACGCAGCGCAGCATCAGCACCTTGGCTCCCGCGGCCGCCATCTCCAACATCTCCTCGAACGAGACGGTGTCCAGTCGGTGGGCATTGGCGACGATGCGCGGATCGGCGGTAAAAATGCCGTCAACATCGGTGTAGATCTCGCACACGTCGGCCTTTAGCGCGGCGGCGACGGCCACCGCGGTGGTATCGGAGCCACCGCGGCCGAGTGTGGTGACATCCTTGGTGTCTTGACTCACGCCCTGGAACCCGGCGACCAACACGATCTGGCCGTCGTCAAGTGCCTGACGCAGCCGCCCCGGGGTGACATCGATAATCTTGGCGTTGCCATGGGTCCCGGTGGTGATCAACCCGGCCTGCGAACCCGTAAACGAGCGTGCCTCGGCCCCATGAGACTCGATCGCCATTGCGACGAGCGCGTTGGAGATGCGTTCACCGGCGGTCAGCAGCATGTCGAGTTCGCGCGCCGGCGGAGCCGGACACACCTGCTTGGCGAGGTCGAGCAGCTCGTCGGTGGTATCGCCCATCGCGGAGACGACGACGACGACGTCGTTGCCCGCCTTCTTGGTATCAACGATGCGCTCGGCGACAAGGCGGATGTGCTCGGCGTCGGACACCGAGGATCCGCCGTACTTCTGTACGACGAGCGCCACTGCGGAACCTTTCAGGTACGGGAGAGATCCCACCAAGGATAGATGTAGGACACATCTGATTTATCCCGCCGTTGACGACCGGTACTGTCCCGGGGCATGCCTGATACGCCCGCTGGCGACTCCGCGAGCTACGTCGCCGTGCCCGCCAAGCGATCGGCCGACACCTCGGTCCCGATCCATCCCGCTATCGCAGCCCGCTGGAGCCCGCGTGCTTTCGACCCCACCGCCGAGCTGTCCGATAGCGATCTGAAGGCAGTGCTGGAGGCTGCGCGCTGGGCCGCCACCTGGGGTCGGCGCCAGCCGGTCCGCTTCCTTGTCGGCCGTCGCGCCGACAGTGAGTTCGTCACGCTGTGTGGCCTGCTCAAACGCGGAAACGATTACGCGCATGCCGCCTCGGCGCTGATTTTGTTGTGCGCCGACGAGGGGCCCGACGAAAAGACCGCGCGGTACGCCGGAGTTGACGCGGGCGCCGCCATGGCCAACCTGTCTATCGAGGCGGTCTCGCGGGGGCTGATCGTCCATCCGATGGCCGGTTTCGATGCCGATGGTGCCGGCGAGG
>Ga0114920_10000214_pt1 | contig 25624 bp, 13 predicted proteins | sample ChitaG_FD_88683 | JGI IMG/M metagenome (GOLD analysis project Ga0114920, IMG submission 88683) | Deep subsurface microbial communities from South Pacific Ocean to uncover new lineages of life (NeLLi) - Chile_00310 metaG | ecosystem: Environmental > Aquatic > Marine > Oceanic > Sediment ...
GCGCAAATGGAGGAGTTTATATCGGTGACAACGGCGCCCTTGTGATCGACACAAAGCAGACAAAAGAATCCGTGGATTTGACAATAAGGGAAATTCAGAAGATCACAAACAAACCCATCAGATTTATTGTCAACACCCACAGCGATGGAGATCATGTTACGGGAAATCAATTCTTTCCTTTAACTGTGACCATTGTTGCCCATGAAAACTGCCGGCAGGAATTTTTTCATCCACAGAGAAACGGAGAACCGTCAGCTTGGGAAAATCCGGAATTAGCCCCCTTTCTGCCTTCTGTCACCTTCAGCGATAAGCTCGATATCTATCTGGGATCTAAAAAGATTGAACTGAGGTATTTTGGTATTGGCCATACGACGGGAGATATAGTGGTGTATTTTCCGGAAGAAAAAACGGCCTTTATTGGAGATCAGATATTTATGGGAAGACCCCAGCTCATCCACTCCTATAAGGGCGGGAATTCTTTTGCCCATATCAAAACACTCACCAAAATGCTCGACAATCTAGAGGCGGAACAATTCTGCAGCGGCCATAGTGAACCCATAGATAGAAACGCCATAAAACACCATATCGAAGAGATGAAAAAGCTTCAGGGAAGAATTAAAACTTTCATTGAACAGGGAAAAAGCTTAGAAGAAATCCAGAAGGAATTTGAAGACACTCAGACAAGACTTGTCGAATCCATATTTAATGAAATCAAAACCGACAAGATGTCCAAATCCTGATTTGGTTATATCAGAATCAGAGCGGAGGTTGTCAAATACTTTGTGCTTTATCTCGCGTATGTTTGAGACTGGGAATGTGAAGAACGATACGTCTTTCTCCCTCTAGAATGGGGACGTTTCTCATTTCTGGATCTATTAAAATCTGATGTTCTCTTCCTGTGATGTTCTAGATAACTTCTGTCATTGGCAATCAGATCAAAATTTTCCGGCTGAACGGGAATGTTCATTCCGATGAAGGCCTCTATTGATTCGAGGTGACTGGCTGTCCCCTCACTGGCCAATGATACGGCCTTACCTTTTTTGCCGGCACGGGCCGTTCGACCTATCCGGTGTACATAATTCTCACAGTCCAGGGGAATATCATAGTTGAAAACCATGTCCAGATTGTCAATATGAAGTCCGCGCGCGGCCACATCGGTCGCAACAAGTAAAGAAAATTTCCCTTTCATGAAATCATCGATAACTTTCAATCTCCGATTTTGTGGAAGATCACCTGTCAGATGTTGGCACCTGTATCCGTTGGCTTTGAGTTTTTGTGACAGGCGGAAAGCGACGTGTCTTGTGTTGGTAAAAATCAATGCATTTTGAGGTGCATCAGCTTTAAGGATGCCCAGCAAAAGATTCAATTTAATATGGCTTTTCACATGATAGAGCTCTTGTGAAATTGTATCAACGGTCATTTGGTCAGGAGTGAGTTCAATAAAATCCGGATCATTCATGTGTTTATAGGCAACAGTCCTTGAAAACCTGTTCAGAGTGGCACTGAACAGCATGCTCTGCCTGTGCTTTTTTGAAGGCATTTTTTGAATAAGCTTTGTGATGTCCGGAAGAAATCCCATGTCGAACAACCGATCGGCCTCATCGATCACAAGAATTTCAACATCTTTCAACCGTAGAAAGCCCTTTTGGCTAAAATCCAACAAACGTCCGGGAGTTCCAATAACAATGTCCAAGCCTTTTCGCAGGGACTCTAATTGGCTAGTATAACCAACCCCGCCATAGAAACTTCCTACCGCACATTTCATGTGCCGGCTCAATTGAAGAGCTTCCTTTTCGATTTGAACGGCCAATTCCCTGGTTGGGACGATGATCAGCGCAAATTTATTATTTGGAGAATTTTTTCTCGACAGGTGTTTCATCATTGTGATCAAAAACGCCGCAGTTTTTCCTGTTCCTGTCTGCGACTGCACTGCGACATCTCTTCCCTGAAGTGTTTGAGACAGGGTTTGCTCCTGAACGGCTGTCATTTCCGTATAGCCTTTGTCTGCAATTCCCTTTTGAAGCCTGGAATCGAGATTCAATTTATAAAATTCCATTTAATTTCCTTAATTCTTAATGTAAATATGAAGAAGTGATTGTCAGAAGAAATTATTGTCCGGGTGGGATAAACAATTCACTTGAACAATTACCGCTTTATTTTAGATGATTATACCTCTTTTGAGCGTTTTTAGCAAGACAACAAACCATTTCTCTCATTGTTTTGAAAACAGACTCAGATTCTTGGATAAACTTAATCTTGCTTTTTGAGGACCTGAGAGATTTCCTGCTCACACAGAGTTAAGGCCTCTTTAAGCTCATCATATCGTAAATAGGCGTCACGCCCCGGTTTCTGGTCGGCACGATCGAGCATGCTGGACAGGTAGCCGATCTGATCCAGAACCATCGGCTGCTGGTATCGGCCTCTTGACGTGACTAATTTTACCTTGATCTCGTTAAGTTTTGCCTCTAAGCTCTTTTCCCGGCGAGAGAGCTGCCCTCCCCCCTCAGTTTTTGAAGTCAAATTTTCTATCTCTTTTTCAAGCTGGCTGGCCGTGTTCCGCGCTCTATTTTGAAGCATCATTACATCCAGACAGAGTCTTTCCTGTGCCTTAAGGTCAAACAGCGTTACACCATCGGCAGCTACTCGAGGATCAATGAGGATCTCAAATTGGATGCGATCTCTCCATTCCCCGATGGTGATTGTCCCCTGATACGTGCCGGGTAAAACCAGAGGCCCCCTCCGCTGGCGGCGGGATTGCCCCTCTGCACTTTCTTCCGCCGGCAGTTCCCTCCTCATATCCCAAAGAAATCGATGAGCTCCCACCGTCTTTTTCAACCGCAGTTGGCCTGCAGTGCTGGAAAAGGTCCGCACTTTTTGTCCCGAAGAATTTTGGATCTCTAAGACGATGTCTCCTTTTGGTTCTTCTGCCAGGACATAGTCAAATATCACACCAGGAGAAGGATATTCCGGAGCCGAGGATGAACCCCGAGAAGCCCGGAACCGCATTCTATAGGTCTCGCGCGGAGTAAAAAGAAAGTCTTTTGTGTTTCCAATCAAATCGGAAAACTGATGAAGAGGCGTGATGTTATCGAGAATCCAGAAAGACCGCCCCATGGTGGACAAAACAAGATCGCCCCTATAAACCTTGATGTCAGTAACAGGAGTCACGGGAAGATTAAGTTGAAACGACTGCCAGTGTTCTCCGTCATCAAAAGAAATGTACATTCCAAATTCCGTGCCCGCATAGAGGAGCCCTTCGCGGTCGGGGTCCTCTCTGATAACCCGAGTAGGAGTATCGACAGGGATGCCATTTTTTCCTGTCGTTATCCTCTTCCAGGAATTTCCGTAGTCATTTGTCCTGTAAATATAGGGTTCCCAATCTCCGAGCAGATAGCGGTAAGCGGCAAAGTAGGCTTTATTCGGCCTGTGTGAAGAAGGTTCTACTGTCTGGATGCGGCCACCAGTGGGCATATCGGAAGGTGTCACATTAGTCCAGGTCTTTCCCTCATCGCGAGTCATATGAACAGGTCCATCGTTAGCCCCCACCCAGATCAATCCTTTTTCCAGAGTTGATTCCTGGACGGCATAGATTGCGCTGTAGAACTCCTCTCCCGTGATGTCACGGGTGATCGGTGTCCCTGAAATGACCTGCTTATCCGATTCATTCGCCGTCAGGTCGGGAGAAATCGTCTCCCAGGTGACGCCTTCATCCGTCGTGCGGTGAAGGTACTGGGATGCATGATAAACCACATTTGGATCATGAGGAGAGACATGAATAGGAGAAACACGCTGAAAGCGGTATTTCAAGTCTTTAGGATTGTGGCTGTAGAGGTTAGCCGCCCCCACATAGTACTGTTTCTCCTGGCCGGTCAGTTTGTTGTATCGTCCGAAACGACCTTTACAGTTGGCGTAGACAATGTTGTGATTCCCTGGTTTGGGGACAGCGGGTCCGGTTTCACAACCGCCAATGGCCTGCCAGAAACCTGAAGCACCAACCGAAGGAGAATAGGGCGGTAAACTCGGGACCATGATAGTGGAGTTGTCCTGCTGTCCGGCATAGATCCAGTAAGGGAACTGGTCGTCCACGGCCACCTGATAAAGTTCAGCAGTAGGTTGATTGTTCTGTGTGGACCATGTTTTACCACCATCACGTGTAACATTGGCTCCGCCATCATTAGATTGGATAAATATATCCGGATCTTGAGGATTGATCCACATATCGTGGTTGTCGCCATGGGGTGTGGAAAGTCTCCTCCATGTGGTTCCTCCATCTGTTGATTTGTAAAAACCCTGAGAACTTGAATACAGGACATCTGCGTTTGTGGGATCGGCATCCAGGTTGCAGTAATAGAACGGTCTATCCAGCAGCGGCGCAAAGGTCGAAATGAGTTGAAAGCTCTCTCCATAATCATCCGACCTGTAGAGACCCCCCTCTCCTACTGGCGCTTCCATCAGGACATAGACAAGTCTGGGATCGGCTTGAGAGACCGCCAGATCGCTTTTCCCACGCAGTCCGGACGGCAACCCCAAGGTGATCTGTTTCCATGACGTACCGCCATCTGAGGATTTATAGACACCGCCTTCATGTCCCCCACTGATAATGGTCCACGGTTTCCGCTCTCCCCGCCATAGTGAAGCGTAAACAATATTTGGATTGTCCGGGGCTAATTCAAGGTCAATTCCCCCTGTTTGATTTGAGATAAAAAGGACTTTCTCCCAGGTTTTTCCTCCGTCTAAAGTGCGAAAAACTCCTCGCTCCGGGTTGGGACCAAAAGCCTGACCCAGAGCAGCAACATAGACGATATCCGGATTTCCAGGGTGGATCTCTACGGCTCCTATCTGTCCGACCGCGCGGAGGCCTAAGAACTTCCATGTCTTTCCAGAATCAATCGACTTGTAGACACCCCGGCCTGTGATGACATTGCTTCTTATCCCATCGGATCCTGTGCCCACATACACAACTGCCGGATCTGAGGGTGCAACACGTATCGCTCCGATGGAACCCGTCGAAAAATAGCCATCAGAGACATTGACCCAGCTTTTTCCATAATCGGTTGTTTTCCAGACTCCTCCTCCACAGGCCCCCATATAGAATGTTTCAGGTTGGGAAGGTATACCCGCGACAGCCGTCACACGCCCACCACGAGAGGGACCGATATTCCGATACTTTAAACCATTGAAAAGAGAAGGATTAATAATGGTTGCTGTTGATGTACAAACGCCCAATAAAAAGGCAAATAGAACAAAAAGTGTTTTTTTCATGCGATGTTCTCCCATAGGCAAACGGTATTATACAAGCTTCAATTTTTGCATTCTATCGAGATTCTCTATCGTGGTCAACTATTTAAGAGAATATTGGGGTGGAATAATATCGAGAAATATTATAAAATTAGTCGTTAATACTATGAACATTTTTACCTGGAGGCCTTATGACAAATGTTAAAAAAGTAGAAGTTAAAACCATCTCGCTGAATACGGCTCTCATCATCGGACTCATCGCTCTGCTGATCGGATTTTTTGGAGGCAACATTTACAATGCCTATAAATCGGGCTCGGGTGGAGTCGCACAAAATCCCGCCAGGAATGCGCCCATACAGGATTCAGCCCGGATGTTTGCTCTGGAGCAGCAGCTGAAGAGCAATCCAAACAATGCTGCTGCATGGCTGGAGTTGGGCAATTTGTATTATGATTCCGATAAATACCAGGATGCCATCCGCGCTTATACTCAATACTTATCCATAAATCCTAGCAATGCCAATGTCTTGACAGACCTTGGCACCATGTACCGCCGGGCAGGAAATCCGACCGAAGCCATTTCCTCTTTTGATAAGGCTATGGAACTGGATCCGCGCCACGAACATGCCCGTTTTAACAAGGGGATCGTGCTCTATTACGATGTAGGATTTCAAGACGATGCTGTAAAAGTTTGGCAGGAATTGAGTAAAATCAATCCAAACTTCCGAACCCCAGATGGACGCACAATAACGGACCTCTTAAAAAACCGTTAAGTCCCTACTTTTTCTCTTTCAGCATACGCAGTACTTCATCCACGGCTGTTTTCAGTTCGCGGTCAAATCCTTTGAGTTCGTCATCCGGAGTATTTTCAACCCATACATCGGGTGCAACTCCGTAATTTTCGAGATTTATTCCATAGTTGTTAGGTTTTGAGGGATCATAGGTTACGACAAGAGATCCTGGTCTTCGTATCCGACCCCCATTGATCAGGCTGTAGCTTCCCGTCGCAATAACCGCTCCATAGGTGGGCGTCCCGACAATTCTTCCGAGCCCCAAATCACGGAATCCCATAGGAGTGACTTCGCTGTCAGATGCCGAACGCCAATTGATGAGCATCACTTTAGGCCCGACAATCGCCTGCCTGGGGCGCCGTCCCATCGTGCGAGATCCCCAGCGGTTATTCCAGTATTCATAGGGCCTTCTCTCCAGAATATCCAGTAGCTGCTGGTCAATGTTGCCCCCGCCGTTGTAGCGGATATCCACAACAATACCCTTTCTGTTGTGGAACTGATTGATTTCGTTTTCAAACTTTTGGAGGCTGCTCCTGTTCATGGACCGGATATGAACATAGGCAATTTCACCATTTGTGAGCTCATCCACATAGTCTCTGTTTGTTTTGACCCATTCTTCGTATTTGATATTTCTCAGTGAAGTCACCGTTTTTATCCGCACTTCCCTTGCACCCACAGGAGAAGGCACAGAGTTGATTTTGACTGAAACATAATCATTCAATGTAAAATTGAGAACATTCCAGTAATTGTCCCCTGATTTGAGTTCTTTTCCATCGATGGCAAAAATATAATCGCCCTTCTCGAGTTTGATCCATTCTTTATCGGCCGGACCATTCCAGTAAACATGACAAATCCTGTAATAGGAATCGCCAGGTTCCATCTCAAAACCGAGAAATTTTGTCCTGTACGTCTCCGGTCTCTCCCTTGTCGGCCCGGATACACCGGTATGAGACGCATTTAATTCTCCTATCATCTCATTGGTCAGGTCATAGAGATCCTGGTTGTTTCCCACATACTGAAGGAATGGCTTGTAGGACTCCTTTATCGCATCCCAATCATAGCCATGCATATTTTCATCATAGAAGTAGTATTTCATCACACGCCAAGATTCTTCAAAAATCTGCTCCCATTCTTCTCTCTTATCGACCTTGACCGAAAATTCAAAAGTTACTTTTGTTTCTTTCAAACCGGCAACCGGCATTAAAAATATCGTTTTGTCCCTGGAGTACAGAAACGATTTTCCATCCGCTGTTATTGTCATGTTTCTGAATGTGCCGTCCTTGACTTTTTTTTGGTTTTTCCCATCGAGATCGATGACAAAAAGACCTGGACCTTTACTGTCACTGCTCGTGAAATAGACTTTCTTTCCGTCACTGGACAGAAAGAAGGAACCGACGCCTTCTTCACCTCTTGTGATCTGGACAGTTCGCCGTTCGATGCCATCCACATTCAATTTCAAGTTGCAAGTTTTTTCCTCCCCCGAAGGTTTTGTCTTGTCCTTTTTTGTTTCATTCTGTTTCAACCGCTCTTTCACAAGCGGATCATCCGGATCTTCAATGACTCTTTCCAGTGGAACGACAAAGAGATGATTGATTCCATTGTCCCGGGAAGAATTGAACACCATGGACGTGTTATCCGGAGTTAAACGACCATCCGATTCTCTGAAGGGATTTTGTGTCACGTTATATTCCTTTTTGTCTTCAATGTTGAAGAGATAAAGATCAAAATTGGAATCATCATCCTGACGTGAATACAAAAGCCATAGTTCGTCCTGTGACCAGCCCTGTAGACGAAATCCTCTGGCCTGATTATAGGCCAATTCTTCTGTTTTGCCGGATTCGATATGGCTGACGTAGAGTTTATTGGATGCTGTCCAGGCTAATTTTTTAGAATCGACGGACCATCGTAAACCGCTTTTTGTGTTTCCGTGATCTGATAACTGTTTACTTTTGCCGGTCTGCAGATCATTAATCCATATCTCCCAATCCCCGGATTCATCCGAGATATAACAGATGTATTTCCCATCAGGGGAATAGCTTTGAATCCCATCACGCCATGGAGAGGATGTCACCTGTGTCTTTTCACCCTCTTCAGGATTGGTCGGCACAATAAAAATCTCCCCATGATTATCGAGGGCCACATACCGGCCATCCGGAGAAGAGGCATAATTATCCGCCTCTGAATCGACATGAATGAATTCAATCAGATTTTCTTTCCAATCGAAGTCGAAAGAGGTTGAAATTTTCTGCGGTTGGCCCTTGTCTATATCGTATCTCCAAAGTTCAAACTCATTTTCATAGACAATCGTCTTTCCGTCGGGACTGATGGAGGGGTACTGAATTCCGTCCTTCTTGTGAAATGTCACCTGTTCCGGATCGCCTCCTTCAGGTGAGATCTTCCAGATATTGAATATATCATCTCTTTCTGACATGAAATAGATTTGGCCATCGCTGCCCCACATGGGAAATGCATCCTGAGTATGTGTCCGGAATTCTTTCATATCGAGATCCGTAAGCTGTTGGATGTCCAGAGTTTTGAGGTCTTGAATCCAGATGTCCGTGTTGTTATTCCCTCTGTAGTGCTTTCTCCAGTATCTGAAACCCAGGCGGTTAAAGGCCATTTTTGTCCCATCCTGGGACATCATCCCAGCCGAGCCCATGTCCATATCCATGGGAATCGGGAGTCCGCCTTCTAAATCAACCGTGTATAGAGGACTGTAAAAGGCCCCTTCTCTTGCCGTCCGGAATATTATTTTCTTTCCATCGGGCGTCCAGTAGAGCATCCAATCGTCTGTTGTGTGAAAAGTCAACTGCTTGGCCTCTCCTCCCGTGACCGGGATAAGCCATAGGTCATAATTTCCCATGCGGTCGCTCGAGAAGGCAATCCATTTCCCATCTGGGGAAAAGCGTGGATAAACATCCATGGCCACATGATCTGTCAGTCGAAATGGGTGTGATCCATCATCATCGGCTACCCAAATATCGCCATGGTAGGAAAAAGCGATCTTGCCGTTGCACATGTGCGGATATCTGGCAAACTTGATCTGATCCGCAGAGCTTAACGTAGTAAAGATGATAAGAGTTAAGAAAACAAGACTAAGAATGGACAATTTTTTAAGATTCATGACTCCCCTCCATAAGCGGAATAACATTCATGATAATGAGGAAACAGCATACTTATTGCCACAAGACGTGTCAACAATCTATGCGCATCCGTAGGCGTCCTCACCACACCAATATAATTTTTGACAGCGTTAACGCCATATGATAATTATTAGTTTAAATAGACTTAGATATTGGTGAGATAAGATGGAAAAAACTATTAATTTTCGACTCAACGGGAATGCTGTTCGCCTTACGACATCCTCAGATCGCATGCTTTTGTGGATATTGCGGTCTGACCTCTCTTTTACCGGCACAAAATACAGCTGTGGAGAAGGATTTTGCGGGGCATGTACGGTTCTTGTCAACCATGAACCCGTTCTTTCCTGTCAATACCCCATCCAAGAAGTTGAGGGCAAAGATGTTCTCACGATAGAGGGGCTTCAGAAAAACGGGGCCCTTCACCCAATACAGGAGGCCTTTTTAAAGCATAATGCACTCCAATGCGGATTTTGTACTCCTGGGATGATCCTTGGAGCCTACAGTCTTCTGAAAAAAAATCCACAGCCTACAACCAAAGATATTTTCACATCCATGGAGGGAAACCTCTGCCGATGCGGAGCTTATCAGCGCATTATCCAGGCCATTCATACGGCTTCACAGATGATGAGAGGACAGGCATCATGAAAAACGACGATTTTGAACTTTTTGGATCTAAAGAGAAAATAGAATCCACACAATTCGGCCGCAGGGATTTTTTCAAGCTTGCGGGTGGAGGGCTTTTTGTCCTTTTTTCTGTGGGAGACCTCTTTACTCTTCAACAGAGGAGACGCCGTGGATATCCCGAAGATTTTAATGCCTATCTCAAAATCGGAGAAGACGGCCGCGTGACATGTTTCTGTGGAAAAATTGAAATGGGACAGGGCGTTTACACATCTTTTGCTCAAATGCTGGCGGAGGAACTTGATGTCCCCCTGAGTTCTGTCGATATGATTTTGGGAGACACCGATCTCTGTCCCTATGACAGTGGGACTTTTGGTTCCAGAAGCACTAAATATTTCGGCCCGCCTTTGCGTCAGGCCGCGTCTGAGGCCAGAGGCGTTCTATTCCGGATGGCAGCGGAACATCTTCAAACACCACTTGATAATCTAACAATTCAAGATGGCGTTATTTCCGATAAAACAAACCCAACAAAAAAGGTGTCTTACGGCCAGCTCACCAAAGGGAAAAAGATTGAACGACATCTCGGCACCAAGCCACCCATCAAACATTATTCCAAACACACCATTTCGGGGAAAGCCACGGACAGACTGGACGGAAGAGAGAAAGTGACAGGCGAAGCAAAATTTGCTATTGACATTCGACTTCCGGGAATGCTGTTTGCACGCATATTACGTCCACCTGCACATGGTGCAAAACTGAAGAGCGTGGATTTCTCGGGAACAAAAAAAATTGCAGGGATTCAGGTCATTCAGGACAAGGACATGGTGGCCGTACTCCACAAACACCGAGATATCGCAGATAGAGCTTTAAAAGAGATAAAAACCGATTACGAGATGCCAGGATTCAAAATCGATAACACAAACATATTTGAACATTTGAAAAGTTCGGCATCAGAAGGAAACATTGATTCAGAATCCGGGAATGTGGATGAGGGAAAAAAACTGGCCATAATAAATATCGAAAAGACATATTTTAATCACTATGTCGCGCATGCCCCATCCGAAAACCACACGGCCGCAGCCGTCATTGAGGGAGACAAAGCCACTGTTTGGGCGTCTACACAGTCCCCTTTTAGAGCTCAGGGAGAAGCCGCACGAGCGATTGGATTTCCCACAGAAAAAGTCCGTGTCATCACTCCTTATGTGGGATGCGGTTTTGGAGGGAAAAACAGCGGGCGGCAGGTTGGAGAGGCCGCCCGGCTGGCCCAATTGGCAGGTAAACCCGTACAGGTGGCCTGGAGCCGCAAGGAAGAATTCTTTTATGACACCTTCCGCCCTGCGGCTGTCATCGACATCCGGTCGGGACTCAACAGTTCCAACGAAATTGTTTACTGGGAATATCACAATTATTATGCGGGCAATCGCAGCTCTCAACCGTTTTACAATATTCCTCATTACAAGGTTCTTTCGTACGGGGGATGGGTCGGTGGAGGCGGCGGCAGCCCCCATCCATTTGGAACCGGAGCATGGCGCGGCCCGGGAAGCAACACCAATGTCTTTGCCATGGAATCTCATGTCGATATCATGGCGTTTGAATGCGGGATGGATCCTCTGTCCTTCCGGATGAAAAACTTAACAGATAAACGGATGCAGAGAGTTCTAACAGCTGCTGCGGAGAAGTTCGGCGTGTCCTTTACGAAAGCCCCAAGTGGCAAGGGGTTTGGAATAGCCTGTACCGACTATTTAGGGACATACCTGGCAACAATGGCCGAAGTCCATGTCAATGAGGACAATGGTGAGATCCGCGTGGAACGTTTGGTCTGTGCTCAGGATACGGGTGAATTGATCAATCCTGAGGGCGTGAGAATGCAGATTGAAGGCTGCCTCACCATGGGTCTCGGATACTGCCTGACAGAAGAAATTCATTTTCAAGGCGGCCAGATTAAAGATGAAAATTTTGACACCTACGAAATTCCCCGTTTTTCCTGGCTGCCTAAGATAGAGACCGTCCTTGTGGACAATCCCGAAATGCCTCCTCAAGGCTGCGGAGAGCCGGCGATTACCTCAATGGGGGCTGTGATTGCTAACGCCGTCCATGATGCCGTAGGTGTACGGATGTTGATGCTTCCCATGACTCCAGCAAGGATAAAGAATGCCTTAAGAGCAAAGAAAAGCATCTAAATATTTTATTGATAGCTTGATCTATTTTCTTTTCGCCCCTTGACTAACGTTTTTCTTTCTCCAATAATGCCATAGACCGCCAAAGATTGGTCAACAAGGATTGTGTTATCCGATGCGAAAATGGCTGTATCTACTCTTGGGTTTGGTGCTGTTTGTTGTCATTTCGAAAATGAATCGAAAAAGGACAGTGCGATCCCCTTTTTTCAAACGACTGAATGAAACAATCTCGATTTTGGCCTGGGTTCTTCTTGCTGTCTATACTCTGAATTTTCTTCGTTGGCTCTTTAAGTCGATCATCCAATAGCTGTTAGGATCATAAGGATTAAACTGAGTGATTACCCCTTGCTCATGGCATCCAGGAAATTTGTGTTCGTTTTTGTCCGTCCCATTTTATCTAACAAGAGCTCCATGGCTTCGACTTCGTTCAACTGACTGAGTACTTTTCGCAACACCCATATCCTGCCGAGGTCTTTATCTGAAACTAAAAGTTCTTCTTTTCGAGTGCCGGAACGTTTGATATCGATGGCCGGAAATACTCTTTTATCAACCAACCTTCTGTCGAGATTGATTTCCATATTTCCGGTTCCTTTAAACTCCTCGAAAATGACTTCGTCCATACGGCTTCCTGTGTCGATCAAGGCCGTGGCCATGATGGTGAGACTTCCCCCCTCTTCTATTTTTCGGGCCGATCCAAAGAATTTCTTCGGCTTATTCAAGGCATTCGCGTCGATCCCTCCGGATAGGACTTTACCAGAAGGAGGAATGATCGCATTATGAGCTCGGGCCAACCGAGTGACACTATCGAGCAAGATGGCGACGTCCCTTTTCAGTTCAACGAGTCTTTTTGCTTTTTCCAACACAATATTGGCCACTTGAGTATTTCGTATGGGTGGTTCATCAAATGTTGAAGCCACGACTTCACCATTTATACTTCTCTGGAAATCAGTCACTTCTTCAGGCCGCTCAGCAACCAACAGGACGATCAGAAATATCTCCGGATGGTTCTTCTCAATCGACTTGGCTATGGTTTTTAAAAGCGTTGTTTTCCCCGCACGTGGCGGAGAGACGATTAGGCCCCTTTGGCCCTTCCCTATCGGGGTCAGCAGATCCATAACGCGGGCGTTCAGGTTTTTGGGCTGGCCGTCCTCGAGTATGATCTTTTCAAAGGGATACAGAGGAGTCAAATTGTCAAAATAGATGTTTCTCCTATTTTCCAACACAATTTCAGGGTGTGCAAAATTGGTCGCTTCTATTTTTATTAAGGCAAAGTATTTTTCTCCATTTTTTGGAGGCCGCACAATACCAGAAATCGTATCACCCGTTCGAAGCTGAAATTTCCTGATTTGGGAAGGCGAAACATAGATATCATCCTGACTGGGAAGATAACTGAATTCCGGAGCACGCAAAAACCCAAATCCATCATCTAAACACTCGAGAACGCCTTCAGAAAACAACTGTCCGCTCTTTTTAGCTTGAGCTTCGAGTATCTTGAAAATAAGAGTCTGTTTCTTTGTTTCTTTAATGTCATCTTCATGGATTCCGATCTCTTCGGCAATGCTGACAAGGCCTTTAAAATCTTTTTCTTCTAGATTGACTAAATTTAACTCTTTCATTTTAATACCTCACATGTGGTTTATTCTTGAAACAACTGGCCTCCCTGGAATTTGACTTTTATTAATCAATGCGTAACAGGAGGTTTTTGAGGTTCTTCCTCAGGCAGTGATTCTCTTTCTTTTTTCAGGACTTCAGATATATCTTTAGTCAAAGCTATCTTGAGCACATCATCCATGTGTTCGACAAAATGGATGTTCATGTCATCTTTGATATTTTTAGGAAGGTCTCTTAAATCCGGTTTATTGTCTATAGGAAGAATGGCCTCTTTAATGCCCTCTCGATGTGCAGCAAGAAGTTTTCCTTTGATTCCACCAACAGGAAGAACTTTCCCTTTTAATGTGATCTCTCCACTCATAGCCACCTTCTTTGAGACAGTTATTCCCGTAAGCAATGAGATGATGGATGTCGCGAGTGTGATCCCTGCAGAAGGCCCTTCTTTAGGTGTCCCTCCTTCCGGGACATGAACGTGGATATCGAAATTTTTGTGCAGATCTGTTGCAATATTCAACTCAAACGTCTTTCCTCTCACATAACTGAACGCGGCTTGAGCCGATTCCTGCATGATTTCACCGAGTTGTCCTGTCAGGGTTAAATTGCCTTTTCCGTAAGTTTTCATCGCTTCGAAAGTCAGCAGTTCACCTCCGAATTCTGACCAAGCCATCCCCAAGGCCACTCCGACTTCATCTCTTCTATCGATGCCAAATCTACGAAACCGCGGGATACCCAGATATTTTTCAATATTTTTAGGAGTGATGGTTTCTTTATAGTTTTTATCCTTGGTGATGACCTTCTTGACAACTTTACGGCAGACAGATGTAATTTCCCGTTCGATATTTCTCACACCCGCTTCTCTTGTATACTCACGAATAAGTTTTCGTATTGTCCTATCGGTGAGCTTCAAATTGTTTTCTTTAAGACCATGAGCTTTTATCTGTTTAGGCAGCAAGAATTTCTTTACGATCTGGAGCTTTTCTTCCTCCGTATAACCTGGTAACCGTATGATTTCCATTCTGTCGATGAGCGGACGCGGAATGGGCTCGGCCATATTGGCCGTCACGATGAACATCACATTTGAAAGATCAAATTCTGTGTCAATGAAATGATCCAAAAAACTGCCGTTCTGCTCAGGGTCAAGGACTTCCATAAGAGCAGATGCGGGATCTCCCCTGAAATCGACACTCATTTTGTCCACTTCATCTAAAAGGAACACTGGATTTTTCGTGCCTCCTTTTTTGATCATCTGGATAATCCTTCCGGGATAGGCACCGATATATGTTCGTCTATGCCCTCTGATTTCTGCTTCATCTCGAACTCCACCGAGCGACAAACGCACAAACTTTCTGTTTGTCGCCCTGGCAATGGAGGCGCCCAACGAGGTCTTCCCCACTCCTGGAGGGCCGATAAATCCAAGTATGACACCTTTTGGGTTTTTCACCAGTTGGCGTATGGACAGATACTCTAAGATCCGCTCCTTGACTTTGTCCAGTCCATGGTGATCTTCATTGAGGATCCTTTCTGCTTCTTTGATATTCCGTTTCTCTCTCGATTTTTTATTCCAGGGTAAGGAGATGAGCCAATCTAAATAATTTCGACAGACAGTTGCTTCCGCAGACATGGGAGGCATGGATTCCAATCTCTCGATTTCTTTATTGGCCTTTTCTTCAGCATCTTTTGGCATCTTGGCATTCGCCAGCTTTTCTTTCAACTCTGCAATCTCATTAGGTTGGTCTTCCTTTTTAAAATTGAAACCTGAAGGAAAAATCTTCTGTCCCAGCTCTTTGACAGGGGGTCTTCGACGAATTTTTTTACCCTCTTTCTTGAGCTTGGTGTGAATTTTGAAAATTTCATTTTCCAGGACATATTTTAACCGTTGGATCCTCTCAAGAGTGTTGATGGTTTCCAAAAAATTCTGCTTCTCTTCTAGCGGCAAGTAGAGATGCGAGACGATAATATCAGCAATTCTGTTGGGCGTATTTTCATTCAGTGCGGGAATAACGGATTCAAAATTGGCATGCTGGCTGAGTTTAAGATAATCTTCAAAGAGAGACAGCACCATTTTCAATATTTCTCTGACTTCAGGGCTATCATTCTCAATTTCATTGATCTCTTTCGCCAAGATCTGGTAATGAGGATACGTGCTGAGATATTCAAGAATGCGAGCTCTTTTTTTGCCCTCAACGATAACCTTAATGTTTTTGTCGTCCATTTTGACCGAGCGGATAATTTTGGCGATCACTCCCATAGAATACACATCCTTGGGATGAGGATTATCAATAGAAGCATCCATCTGGGCGGAAAGGAAAATCATCTTGTCCTTCTCATTGGCTTTGTCCAAAGCCTCGATTGAGGATGATCTACCAATGATGAAAGGGACAAGGGTCGACGGAAAAATGACAAGATCTCTCAGGGGGATTAGAGAAATGTTTTGAATATTTTCTGCATTGCTATTGGATGCCATATTACTCTCCTACTGCATATTTTAAGTTTTGAAACTTCAGTTCAGACTCCTCAACCATCTTTTTTGTGATTTTGAGCGTCCCTGCCCTTTTTGATGTCGGCAAATGATACATAATATCCAGCATAAGATCTTCAATGATTCTACGTAAGCCTCTCGCTCCCAGGCTGTTATCTATGGATTTTTTTGCGATTGTACGCAGTGCTTCCCGTGTAAACTCGAGCCGGACTCCTTCTGTCTCGAAAAGCTTCTGGTATTGTTTGATAATAGCATTCTTCGGTTTTGTTAATATGTCGACCAAGTCATGGATCCCCAAATCAGAGAACGTGGCCACAACAGGGATGCGCCCGACTAATTCAGGGATTAAACCGTATTTGACCAGATCCTGAGAAACTGCCTGTTCGTAAACATGATCCCTTTCATCCAAGTCATTTTTTTCAAGAGTCGGTTTGAAACCCACGGCTGATTTTCCCAATCTGTGGAGAATGATTTTATCCAGACCTACAAACGCTCCCCCGCATATAAACAAAATATTTGTGGTGTCAATGCGAATATATTCCTGTTGGGGATGCTTCCGGCCACCTTGGGGAGGAACGTTGGCGACCGTTCCTTCAATAATTTTTAGCAGCGCCTGCTGCACACCTTCCCCAGAGACATCTCTCGTAATAGAGGGGCTGTCGGTTTTTCTGCTAATCTTGTCAATTTCATCGATATAAATGATACCTTTCTGGGTTTTTTCAATATTTCCCTGGGCAGATTGAAAAAGTTTAAGGATAATATTTTCCACATCCTCTCCGACATATCCGGCTTCTGTCAGCGTTGTGGCATCGGCAATGGCAAAGGGGACTGAAAGAATTTTGGCTAATGTTTGGGCCATCAAGGTTTTGCCTGTTCCCGTTGGTCCGATGAGAAGGATATTACTTTTTGTCAATTCGACATCGTCGACTTTATTATTTAAAGAGACACGTTTGTAATGGTTATAGACAGCGACAGAAATTTTCTTTTTCGCCTGGTCCTGTCCGATTATGTATTGATCCAACACTTTCTTGATTTCAGAAGGCCGGAGAAATTCAGTAATGTCTTGAGACTCTTTATAATCAGAAGGTGTTGTAAATATCAAGGAATGAGCCAGTTCAATACAATTATCACAGATATAGACACCTGCCGGCCCGGCAATCAGTTTATTGACTATAAATTGATCACGTTTACAGAAGCTGCATTTTGCATCTTTGTTGTTATCGGTTCTTATAAAATCATCCATTATTATTTTCTATTAAGCCTGAGACACTATAAAGACGGCTTCATCTGATTATCGAGATTGATTACGGCTCGTAATAATCGCATCTATAATTCCATAGTCTTTGGCTTGATCCGGGGTCATGATGAGATCCCTTTCAATGTCAGAACGTATCTTTTCTTCAGATTGAAGGGTATGCTTAGTCAGTATGTTATTGATATTTTCCCTCATTCTGAGTATCTCTTTTGCTTGTATCGCAATATCCGAAGCCTGCCCTTTGAATCCTCCAAAAGGTTGATGGATAATAATCCGTGCGTTCGGCAAAGAATATCGTTTTCCCGATGAACCTGCGGCAAGCAGGATAGCAGCCATACTCGCGGCCTGTCCAACACAAATGGTTGTGATTTCTTTTTGAATAAACTGCATTGTATCGTAAATCGCTAATCCAGAAGTGATGTTACCGCCTGGGGAATTGATATAGAGAGATATTTCCTTCTTTTTATTTTCAGCTTCGAGATAGAGCATTTGAGCGATGACTGAATTTGCAACACTATCATCGATTTCAGATCCAATGAAGATAATATTATCTTTTAACAGCCGCGAATATATATCATAAGCACGTTCATTTTTTCCATCTTGTTCAACAATGAAGGGGATAAAAGTCATAAGAAATTAAGTCTCCTTTATTATAGCATTTTCCACCAAGAAGTCAACCGATTTTCTGAGGAGAAGGGTTTCTCTAAGCTCATCCTTCCGGATATTTTCTTGGGCTTTAGCCAAAGGAATATTGTTTGCTTTGGCTATATTCATCATCTCCTCTTCGACATCTTTTTCTGTAACTTTGAGATTTTCTTTCTCAGATATTTTTTTGAGAAGAAGATGATTCTTCAGATTCTGTCTGGCCTTATCCTTCATTTCTTCTTTGAACTTCTCAACATCTTCCTTCGTTAATGCCTGCTGTACGTGCTGAGGTTGAGATGACAGGCTTCTCCTGACCAGCGCTATTGACTCCTCTTCCACAAGCATCTCAGGAAGTTCGAACGTCACTTTATCTGAAATTGTCTTGACAACCTCTTCCTCCAAATTTCTTTTTGCGACATTCTCTTTTGAAGCACGCAGCTCTTTTTTCAGCTGAGTTTTCAGCTCTTTTAAGTTCTGAAATTCCCCAAGATCTTTCGCAAAGTCATCGTCGATTGTTGGCAGTTTTTTTTCTTTAATGGACAGAACTTTAATAGAATATGCGATATTTTTTCCCGCCAATTTTTTGTTTTTGTGATCTTTTGGATAGTTAATTGAAAAATCCTTATTCTGGTTAACTTTGAGTCCTAATAAATTATCGTTGAGAACTTTTTCGTTTTCAGGATGTCCGGTAAGGATCACGACTTTTTCCTTTGGCAGGGCTTTTTTTGTTCCAATATCCTGGCTTGTAATTTCTGTAACAACGTAATCTCCATCAACAACGCCTCTTTCTTCTGTGGGAATGTATTGAACAGATCTTTTCTGAAGATCATCAAGAGATGTTTTCACATCATTATCCGTTACGGATATTTTCTTTCTGCTCACTTTGATATTTTTGTATTCTGGGAGTTTAAATTCCGGCCATACTTCAAACTGTGCTTTGAACATGATAGGCTGATCTTCCTCAAAAGAAAGCTCCGTCACGACTGGAGAGCCAACAGGTTTCAAATTGTGGGCTCGAAGTTCTTTAGTGACGGCATCAGGGACAAGATTATTAATTATTGAGTCCTTTATATCTTGGTTGTATTTTCTTTTGACGATGTCTGCCGGGACTTTCCCTGGCCTGAATCCTTTTATTTTTACACTCTTTGCAAAGCGCTGAATCGTGTTTTTATATTCTTGCTGCACTGTGGCAACTGGGATTTCGATATCCACTTCTCTTTTGCACTGGCTGAGTTCGCGAATATTGTCCTTACCTTCTTCCATGGTGTTTCCTTTTTTCCGTTAGAGCAAATTGAGAATGGGCAGAGCGGGACTCGAACCCGCACTCCTTTATCAGGAACTAGGTCCTAAACCTAGCGCGTATGCCAATTTCGCCACCTGCCCTAAATTTTATGCCAATCCCGTTCATATATGGTAAACAATCTCCAGGTCAAATTCATTTATGTTATGGAGGCTGTCTTTAGAATTTGTAGACTATAGTAGAATATAATTTTAAGACAATCCAAAGACTTTGTCAAACTGGAAACGGACTAGAAACTCAAAGATCGAAGCTCTACTTCATTTGAGCATTTGAGAAGCAAGAACTAGCGGATGTACGACTAAGATTTTATTCGAATGGGCGTTTTTTGAGAAGATAAGATTATGAAGATCCTCAGATTCGGAAAACAAAGTCTTTTCGCTCAATAAATTGCGAATTTGAAAACGGCATGTGACGCAGGGAGAGACGATGACATCCGGTCCAGCGGTCATAATCTCATCTAACAAAGACTGACCGATTTTTTCTGCATGTTTTGCCCATTTTTTCTCGAATCCCTTGCTTCCACCAAAGCCGCAGCAGGTTGACTTCAATTCAATAACGCTTTTAAGGGGCAGCAGTCGAATAAATTCGTATAAGGATTTCTCCTGTTTCAAAATCTTCAGATGGCAGGGGATTTGAACCGCAACTTTCAGATCAACTTTTTTAAAAAATCTGTCTGAAATCCAATCACGAAGCTGAGGGTCAGTTTCCGCCTGCTTAGCGGGAAGTGACGCATCGTATGTCTTTAATATTTGATCCTTTAAGAATGCCGTCGCTTCGAAGAAATTCCTCTGCATTTTTTTGATAACCGTTTCATCGGACACTGTCTTGGAATACTCGAGAAAAGGGAGAAGACATGAAGCAGAAGTAAAAAGGACTGGCGTCTCCGATTCGATGTCAGATTTTAAACCCTCAATTGCTTTCTTTAGTTTTGTCTCTCCTTCAGCCTTGAACCCTCTAATGAATGCGGGCTCCCCGCAGCAGTATCCGCTTTTTATCTTGGCTTCAAATTGGAATTTCTCCAGAAGCTTCAATGCCGATTTTATTTCAGAGGAATTAAAAAAGTCTCCCGTACAGCCCGAAAAAATAACGACCTGTCTGTCCTGATTGCCTTTTTTTATAGATATTTCTTTTTGTCTAAAAGGTTCAAAACTCAGATGTTTCAAATTGGAAAATCCGAAAATGCCGGTAATTCTTTCAAAGAATCTTGAATAGAGCAGTGCCTTCAAGAATCGACTTGATTTATATGCCAAGCGCCCCATCGAGCGAGATTTTGATAGGATTTTCTCAGGAAACCTTGCGGATCTATGCAGATGCTTTTCTTCAAAATAGGCTTCCAATATTCTGGCCAAATCTATTCCAGTCGGACATTCACGTTTGCATGTTTTACAGTGTAGGCACAGATAAAAATATTCAAGTATATCCGAACGATCAAATGGTTCTTTCAGGTGTCCTGCAACCACTTCCCTTAATAGATTGAGTCTTGCTCTTGGGGAGCCGATTTCCTCTTCAACACTCCGCGTCACCGGGCAAAAACCTGAACATTTACCACACCCATTGCAGGATTCAATTTCAGCAATAAAGTCATTAAGAGTGCCTGAGTCAACATGACCATAGCCCTCGTAATATCTCAAGAAATCCTTAACCCTGTACTCTCTTTCGGGAATGATAGAAAGAGGATTAAGCCTGAAATTGGGATCAAAAATTTTTTTTGTCTTCACAAAAAAAGGGTAGACATCACCCCAAAATTGTTTGAGATACGGTGTGCGAAGAAGGCCATCTCCGTGTTCACCCGAAGGCACACCCTTGAGTTCTTTCGAAAGCAAGGCATGTTCCCACCCTAGATTTTCGATCGTCTTTGAATATTCTGGTATCATGCGGTTCAAACGGGGTGAAAAATGGAGTAAACCTTGTCCAGCATGGCCAAACAGGGCAGCAGAAGTGTTATATTTTTTCAGTAGATTATTCAAACCCAAGACGAAATCCGGCAACTTTTCTACGGGAACAGCTGCATCCTCGATCCAGCGGGTAGGCTTTTTTCCAGGAAGACGGCCTAGATGAGCTGCAGCTGACCGACGGATTTCCCAAAACCAGGCAAGCTCTGCAGCATTTTCCGCAGTATAAAATTCATCGGCCGAAGCCCTCTTGGTTAATTCCTTAGCTCTCTTTTTCAAATCCCCCAAATCGTCCCCATCAAATTCCAAAAGAAAAATAAAACGGGTGCCTTTTGGAAACCTGGAATATATTTCGGGGTATTCGGAAGCGATAATCTGTAAGAATTCATCACCGAGAGCCTGAACGGTCGAAGGCTGCAGGTCTAAAAAGTTCTTGACTTCAGAGAATGCCGACAGGTCATCTTTATAGTAGAGGAGAACGGCTTTTCTGTAGTGAGGCAATTCCAAAAGTTCGAGTTCGATTTCTGTGAAGATGCCAAGAGTCCCTTCAGAGCCGCAGAAGATCTTTGTCAGATCAATCTCTCCATCTTTCCTCAAAGTATCGAAAAGATTGTATCCGCATGAATTCCTGAAACTCTCAGGTCTATTTTTTTGCAGTATAAAGGACGCTTCCTTCAGCAGTTCATCAACTTGATTCTTGTATTTTGACGGAGCATAACCTTGACTAGTAACAATCATCTCTTCTGCATCGGATGTTATGAGCTTTAAACTTCTGACATAGTTTTTTGTTGTTCCATAGCAGAGGGAGTGTGCACCCCCTGAATTATTTGCAACCATACCCCCGATTGTTGCGTAATCTGACGAGGAAGGGTCAGGAGGAAAAAACAATCCTTGAGGCAAGATTGCTTTCTGGAGATTCGTACGCACTAGGCCTGGTTCAACCAATGCAGTCTTTTTTCGGGAATCAATATGGATAATCCGTTTCATATACTTTGAAAAATCAAGAATTATTCCTTCTCCGAGATTTTGGCCAGCCACTCCAGATCCCGCTCCCCTGGCCGTGAGTGGGATATTCTCCTGAGAAGCGATTCGAATAGACTGCATCACGTCTACTTTGTCTTTAGGATAAATAACAGCTGCGGGCAGTATATAACATATTGACGCAGAGTAAGCATAGATGCGTCTTGTTAATTCATCGAAAAAAACATCTCCTTTGATATTTTTGACAAGGTGTTTTTTTACTGAATTACTGATTTCCAATTTTTAATTACTTCTGTCTCTCAGGTTATATTGGCTCCATTTTTTCGCTATACGTTCCACCGCATCAAGAGACGCTTGAATTTCTTCTTCTGTGTGGGCCATGGAAATAGCTCCATACCCGTGAAAAGTGTTGAATCCTTCCTCAAGCATGGCCAATTTAAAAATTTTCTCTCTCAATTCTATATCACTTGTTTTAGGGTTCCAAATCTGTTCTGGGAATCTCAGTTTATCAAGCTCCTCATAGAGGAAATTCACTCCAATGAGAGAACTCCGGATGCCATGAGGTCCATCTCCACCGGTGCATTTGACGAGAATGCCATAATGAGAAAATATCTCTTCAATACCAGATCTGACTTTCTCTCCAAGACGGCCAATTTTGCTGTAGATGTCTTTTTCATTCCGGATGAGATATTCAAGGAACGTCAAGCCTGCCAGCATAGAGGCTGGATGTGCAGAAAAGGTTCCTCCTTCGAATTTGACCATATTGGATGAACTTGTTTCCGGGCCGGAAAGATCCATGATATCTGCCCTTCCGGCAACGGCGCTGACTGACATTCCCCCTCCAATCGCTTTCCCAAAAACAGTAATATCGGGATCAATACCGTACAGAGTTTGAAGGGCTCCGGCATGGAATCGGAATCCCGAGATAACTTCGTCAAAAATAAGAAGAGTTTTGTGACGAAACGTCAGTTCTCTGACTTTATTTAGATACTCAGTATGCCCGAAAAGAAATCCTCCAGCGCCAATGAAGGGCTCGATAATTAAACAGGCAATCTTATCCCCGTGTTTATAAAACGTTTTCTCCAAGTGCTCTTCATCGTTGAATTTTGTCAAAACTATCGTAGAATCGACATCTGCTGAAATCCCCGCCGACTCTATCTGATTCAATCCATCCTCATACTGTGTTATACCTTTGAGGACATAGGGTTGAGCGCCGTGCCAGCCCCCGCCGACCTTTACCACCACCTCCCTTTGCGTAAACGCTTTGGAAAGCATGATGGCATACATTGTTGCCAGAGTTCCGCTTGTCGTAAATCGGATCTTTTCGGCCGAAATCTTATCCAGGATCAGTTGTGCCAGCTTGTGTTGAAATTCACCAGGGAATCCTGTTATCAGGCCCTGGCCACGAGACAAGTATTCTTTGAGAGTATCGAGGACAACCTTTGGATTGTGTCCCAGAATATTAGCGAAATGGCCCTGCCAAAAATCGACATATGTATGTCCATCTATATCTGTAACTTTTGATCCTCCGGAGTGGATATCATAAAATGGATAAGGGGAAAAAAGTCGAAGATTATGGCTTCCTCCTTTGACAAGACTGCGGCTTGCTGACGCAAAAACCTCAGCGGATTTTTTGTGTCTGCTCTGGTAACTTTTGATAAGCTCAGCAAGTATCGACTCTCTATCTCTCATCTCTCTCTCAAAAACGGTAAAAAAACATCTGACTCCTTACACGGGTTATTTTCACCCTAGGTACGGGTGGAAGAACGAGCCGATATTTATTTAATGTATCCGTAGAGCTTATTCGCCATGGTTTGATCGATCGTTCTCAATTTTTCCCAAATCTTTCGTGCACTGAAGTTGTCCTTCAAGTTCAAGTAACATATTCCCAGGTTATAGTAAGCACTCCCGTTATCAGGCCTGAGTTCGATAGCTTTTAGGAAGGGTTTAACAGCCGGATCCCACTTCTTCTGATACATGTTGTTATAGCCAATGCCCATCCAGGCATCTGCATTCTCAGGAACTATTTCTACGAGTTTTTTATACACGTCTACCGCATTCTGAAATTGTTTAAGCTGACCATAGCAAAATCCAAGCTGCAGATAGGCATACTCCATTCCCGGATCGATCTCGATAACTTTTTTGAAAACATTGGTGGATTCAGCGAAATTTTTCTGTTTGATCAGCATATATCCAAGATTGAATTGGGCCTCGGCGTTATTCGGATCAAGTTCAACTAAACGGAGAGCCGCTGCTGCCGCTTTGTCAGACAATTTCGCCTCATCATACATCATGACAATCGTGTTGTGGTAGGCGGTTAGATCTTTGGGGGAAATTTCGGTCAACATGAGGAAAACTTGTTCGGCTTTATCATACTGCTCTGATTTTTGGTAGGATTGAGCCAATTTAAAATTGAGAGTGATATCCTCTGGAATGGCCTTAAGGGCTTCTTGGAAAGCCGGAGCAGCCTCGGCAAATTGTTCGCTTTCAAAGAGAGAAATACCCAGTTGTTTATAGGCTTCAGCAATATCTTGAGGATTCAAATCGATGTATTTCTGATAGAATTCAGCAGCTTTTGCAAAATCACGAAGTTCATAGTGAGCATTTCCAATATAAAAATACGCCTTCATATTCTCCGCATTGAGATCTACCGCTTTCTGGAGTGGAGCGATAGACTCCTGCCACTTCAGTGTTCTCAAATAGACCACTCCCAATCCAAAATACGCACTGTCCCTATTTGGTCCCAACTCAATGATCCTCTTGTACGTGGATTCAGCCGAAGAATAATTTCTCTGTGTCATATAAATATCGGCCAACAGATCGTGCACTTCTATTTCCTCTGGTTTAAGTCTGACAACTTTTTTTAGGAAATTTTCAGCCTGATAGGAATTATCGAGTGCAAGAAATGTTCTTCCTGCCAGATTTGCCCCGTCATATGTTTCAAAATAATCCTCTGGGGTTGAGCTGGACAGTGGAGTGACTGTCCCGGATTGAGAGAGATTTTTTAAAGCATTGACAGGAAGGATAACTTTTGTACGGAGATCAAGAAAGGTGAGCACACCCAGAACCTGCCCACTTTGATTGAAAACCGGGCCGCCGGAAAAATTCTCCGGAGAATCAACAGTGACGTCGAAGATTTTTTGTGTAGAAGAAAGATCAAGAGTGTTCCCCACCGTCCCTTCATCAGCTCTGAGATATCCGTCAGGACTACTCCCCATGGCAAAAATTTTCATTCCAGGAGCCAACTCGTCTGAATTTCCAAGAGCCATAAATTTTGATTTTCCTTTGGTCTTTAGAATTGCGATGTCGAAGTTTTTATCTGCAGCCAGAAGGCCTTCAATTTTTATCTTTTTCCCTTTAAAGTTAATGCCCGCAGCATCTAAGGCTTGACTGACAAGATGATAGTTTGTGACCAAAATACGTTCTCCAATAAAAAAGCCTGTCCCTATTCCGATTTCTTCGTCGTTGACTCCAAAGAAACTCAATGAAATCAC